>Ga0315334_10003190_pt1 | contig 10283 bp, 8 predicted proteins | sample M150034915metaG_FD_205555 | JGI IMG/M metagenome (GOLD analysis project Ga0315334, IMG submission 205555) | Ammonia-oxidizing marine archaeal communities from Monterey Bay, California, United States - M1 500m 34915 | ecosystem: Environmental > Aquatic > Marine > Intertidal zone | place: USA... | reverse complement strand
TCCCGCGCCTTGTACCAAAAGGGGCATACCTGCTATGAATTTTCACTATTAAAACAGGTAAAGACTTTCCGGATGGAAAGCGGGTAGTTGGTTATGCCAACAAAGACACGGGGTCTATGAATCCTTACCGTGTCGAGCATGAGGACTAGGGCCGAATATCACAAGAAACCGAGGTGATTTACAACGCATCTTTTCAACACCATCTATTTCTTCACCAGTTCCAGAGCAACATATAATCCTGCATCAGTTACAGTATATTTGCCTTCGACCTTATCTTTCTTTTTCAGGTTGGTTAACATTTTTAGCCCATCAGGCTGTGTACTTTTGTTCACGACCACTTGTTCTCCTTAACTGAAATCTTCATAGTTCAATTAAAATCTTTCATAGAAACACTTTAATGCAATAGCCTAAACTCAGCCAAGGCCTTTTGCTCCGGCAAATTAAGCAGGATTCCCTCCTTGAAAATCATTTGCAAACCAGTTGGGTTGGAGGGCCAAATACCCTTATCCTGGCTTCGCAGAGAAAAACCCTCAAACACCAGATAACCGTATTTGCCATAATGTGGTAATTTGCGAATTAAACTAGGAACGCTTTCTGCAATACCAGCAATTACCCAGGTCATCGTTCCTTTTTTCTTATCCGATCTAAATATAGTAAATATAAAACTATGGCCTTCCCAGGGATAAAAATGGTCTGAAAACCGGATACCTTTCTCGCTCACCTCAATTTTTGATTTTTTTAGTTCGGCTATGAAGGTCTTTCTCAATGGATGATCTTTCCCAAAAACCCATAAACTACCCTCTGAAAGTGTAGAGTTGCTATCGCCGGTTAAAATCCTTTCCGGCTCTGTAACTGCATGCGCGAATTTCTTATAGTCTAAATTTTCGCGTGCCGGCAAAAGAGCTGTCACAATTTGTGCACCATAAGTTTGGGCCAAACTTGCCGGTGCTTCATCCTCTCCTATCAGACGGAATACGTCGTTATAAGGGTCCAATCGAACAGCTACTGGCTCCGTCTCTAAATAAAATTGGAACACCTGTCTGTTCTTTTTAAGTTCTACATGATGAATCTTCGCAACCTCAGAGCCGGTGGTCCAGATGGCCACGGGAAGCTTCAGTCGGAAAGCGGGACTCAACTGCTCTATCGTCATACTCAAGTCATATCGGAATTTATTGAAAACGTATGACGCTTCCTTTAAGCTGATTTTCGGAGCCCCTCTGCGTAAAACCCATTGTTCAAAGAATCCGCTCAAACTTTGGTCTGAAATTTCCTCAAAAGTCCAGCGCAACTCGTCATATCCTGCATATCGGTATTTATATGTTTCATAGAATCTCTTTAAACTTTTCAAAAAGTTTTCATCTCCGACCTCCATTCTCAGCATATGAAAAACCATGGAAAGCTTGGCATAACCAATAGCTTGGGAGGCCATACTTTCACGATGGCCAAATTCACTCAGAGGAAAATCGTTCTCTTTATTGACATAGTTAAGAAATTTCATCAATGCCTGAAACCGGTAAGGGGCTCCCTTTCCTTTCATTTCAAGGAGGAGGTGATCAGCTAGGTAGGTGGTCAATCCTTCCGACCAATTTCCCTGCCTCATTTTAGGGAACACACCGTTCCCCCACCAGTTATGTAAAATCTCATGGGGGTAAGAACTATGCAGAATAAAGGGGAAGCGAATAATTTTTGAACCCATCAAGGCAAAAGAAGGCATGCCAAATCCGACCTGTCTGGCATTTTCAATCAGAGCAAATTTTTCATAGGGATAAGAGCCGATCAATTTGGAGTAAAAATCTATGTATTCCTTCGCCGTTTCGAGATACTGTTCGGCCAGTGCATCTTCTTTTTTCAATAAATACGCGAACAACGATATGCCGTTATGGACCGTCTCATAAAAATGAAACCGGTTGCCGATCAAATAAATTCCTTCGGAAGAATGGGAAGATCTCCAGGTAACAACGCTTCTTCCTCCACCAAAAATTTCTTTGCCAAAACGTTGTCCCTGGCTCACCGCCCGCCAAGGCTCAGGAAGAGAGACCTCCATGGTAAATGTCAGCAACGAGGAATTCTCAATAGCCTGTGGGTAAAAATAACTGGAACTGGAAAAGAAAAAACCGGCTGCGTCATCGGAATCGTGATCAAAAAGAACCCCTGAATAACTCAACTCTAATAGAATTGTCTCAGGACAGAATGCGGAACTGCTTTTTACAATCTCAAGCTTTACCAACTGGGCCTCATCAATTTTATGACGAGAAGATTTCAACTCCCAACCGGTCGGAACCTTAACCTGATTCAAAATTAAGTCAGCATGAAGGTATAAGGCAAAGGATTTGCAACTTACTCCAGAAGGCTTCAGTTCAATGACATCTTTTATTGTGGCAAACCGAGATGACGGTTCCAGTTCTATTTTCAAACGGTGATGGATGAGGCCGCCCGGATAGGACCAGGCCAAATTGGGGATTATTACCAAAGTCAGTAAAAATACCAGCAACAATTTTCCCCATCTAAATTTGAGTATTTTCATCATCCTACGACCGCATCAAGGCCGCGCTGGATCTCTCCTTCGATTCGCACAACCACGTTATTGGGTAGACACACTGAGATGCGATCAGCATACTGGATGTATCCCGATTTGATACAAACCTTAAGTGTGCATGGAGAGCGAACTATCCTTACCCTGCCCTGGCTGATTTCTACCTCGGTAACTCCAAGAGGTCCTTCCACTTGGACAACCCGGTCAGCGCTAAGGGGAAAGCGGGCTACATTTTTTTTAGCAACTTGGATGACAACCCAATTTCCCTTATTGAACCCTGCGCCAAAATAATAAAAAAGGCCGGCGTTGAATAAAATCAGCAGGGCGATCAGGAATTTATCAAACCAATTAAATGTCATGAATAGCCTTTAAAAAAAGATTATCAGAGATTAGTCAGTCATTCCACTTCGCGTCTTGCAAGCTAATTTTAGGGATATCTTTGGATTCAAAATGAACTCTTAGTGCTTCTAGCCCACTATAAAAATTTCTGGCAGCAAAAAGCTTTTCTCCCGGTCCATGATAGCGGCGCACAAACAGGCCCAACCTCTGAGCAGTTCGAATAACATAATTTCTCTTCAATGTTTCCAGATCCTGGACATACATGCCTTTAATATTGGGAACCTGGTCCAACCGGTATCGCAGGAGGTTCAGAAAACTTTCATCGGTCTCCCATTGTAACGGGGGCAGAAGTGAAACAGAGGAAAACTCCAGCAAGGGTAAATTATCAGTGATCTCTCCTGCACCCTCTAAAAATGGAGACAAATGTTTTCCGTTCGTAATAAAAAAATCCGCGAAATCGAGAAAGGAGTGCACTTTCATTTCCTCAGCAATCTTTTTTATCTCCTTATTTTCCATAAGTGTATCGAAATGGCTTTTATTCAACGACACAGGTTCCCGACTTCCAACCAGTAGGACAATGCGTGTAAGAAAACTGTTCCAGACTGAAAACTCGGGAAAGACCTGCTGGAACGTATGGATAATCGATCTAGCATCCTCCGGCCCCACCAGATGTAAAGGGAGCCATTGCATCAACAAACCATTTTCTTTCAAACGGGTCAAAGCCAGCTCATAAAATTCCCTAGAATAAAGATTCACCACCCCGGCTTGCAAGGGAGACATAGGCTCCATAATAATGACATCGTAAGTGGACTGAGACCACTTCAAAAAGGCCCTTCCGTCCTGGATAAACATTTTGGTATTTGACCGATTTAAAACATCATGGTTCCAGGCTGTAAACCATTTAGAAAATTTTAGAACATTTTTATCAATCTCGACCCCATGGACTTCAGCACCAGGAAAAAGAGAAGCTATTCCCATTGTGTTCCCAGTGCCAAATCCGATAACCAGAACTTTCTTTTTAGGAGCAGGATGTAGTGCCATCGGCACAAAACCCATTGCCTGCATATAAGCGCTGCCAGAAAATTTGCTGGACACGGTGGCAGTGCTGAATCCATCCAAATAAAGCGTACGTGCCCTACTTTCCTTATCCTCCACTACACTGATGGTGGAAAATTCTCCCTCTTTGTAATCCAACAGTCGTATCCGATCTGCGGGTACGTTTACCTCTAACCGCGCAAAGTTACCCTGCCCGGCTTCCCCAGTCTCTATTTCTGGAACCCAAAACCCTTTCCCCAGAATAATCAAAAAAAATACACCTCCCAATACCATTACCGTTGATAAGGGTCTAAGTTCCCGGACTCTTGCCAGAATATAAAATCCAAACAAAATTAATAGCGCATAAATTCCATAAAGAGATAAGCGGATTCCAAATATAGGTATGAACACAAAAGGTGTCAAAATCGTCCCTAAAACCGCACCCATTGTATTTATCGAATAGGTATTACCGAGAATTTTTCCGACTCCTTTTTCTACACTTGTGTCAATCCCTTCGAAACGGTAGGAATAAATCTGGTTTGCCAACGGAAAAAGAAGCCCAAATCCAAAAGTGGGAAAAAACATCAGACCAAAAACAAATAAGGAGCGAATAAAAATAGTTTTCCCCGCCGAGTGGTCCAAGCTGTAAAAATATTGATCCGCCAATGTGGTCCACTCCGTTAGGTTGCTCAACACCGGAAGAATTGCTATACAAAAAACACCAATGGCAATTTCAAGAGACACAAACTTAAGAACCCAATTAGATTTCCCCAACAGTTTGTTTGCAGTCAAACTACCTATGGCAATTCCCAATAAAAATATAGAAAGGATGAGCGAAAAAGAAAACAAAGTACTGCCTAGTGGAAAAACAAGAATACGGGTCCACAAAATCTCACTAGATAAGGAAACCATTCCGGAATAGGCAAACATGATAAAAACCAAAATACCAATGGAGGAGGAAACTTCCTTTTCCTGCTTTTTATTTGGTTTTTCGCTTTCAGCCTGTGGGAAAGTCGAATTCGTAGTGTAAAAACTTTGCGCTCGCCCGAAACACACCAAAAAAACCACCAAATTGAGTCCTATCGCTAATCCTGTTGCACCCTGAACCCCAAAAGTCCGGATCGCAAAAAACTGGGTAAAAAGACAGCCAAAAACCGCACCAATCGTATTGACTCCATATAAACGCGAAACTTGCGTAAAAACCTTTTTGCTTTGATTACCAGTAGCCCAGCAACCCATCAGGGGCAAAGTGGCTCCCATCAGCAAGGTAGCTGGAAACATTAGAAGTGTACTCAAAAGAAACTCCACGGCGTGTACGCCTAGTCCCACCTGTCCATTGCTAGGCAAGATAATAGGATAAAGAGTTTCCAGAAAATCCAGCGTTGTAGGAAAACATAGCGCATAAAGGCCGATCAACCCTTCCAGCAACCCATACATACGAATCAGTTTCCCCGGTTTCATCTCCCTTCCAATCCGAGTCAGGATTAGCCCCATAACCCAGGCTCCCGCCGCCAGTCCCATCATGAACGCGCACAAGACCGCACTCAGCGCATACAGACTGGCACCGAACACCAGAGTTAGATGCCTAAACCAAATCAACTCATAAACAAGGCTTGCCGCACCTGAAATAAAAATACAGGCATAAGCTACCCAGGAAACTTTAAAGGAAGAATAAATATTCATAAGATGAGAGATTTTCCCACAGCCTAATCGATCCGTCAATTTAGCGAACAACTATTGCAACATGTTTTCATGAATGTTATTGTTCTGCAAATACCCAACCACTGATGTTACGGGCTCTTAAAAACTGTCCATTATGCAACCTTATACTATTCAAAGAAACCATGAAAAACAGATTTGACCTTTTCACTCTCGTTGCCTTATCCATTTTCACTTTCACCCTTTCATTGGCAGAAAATATATCGGCACAACTCTCCACGACAACTCTGAAAATCCCAAACGTCTTAGGTAAAGTGAATGGAGTAGAGATCCAATCAAAGTATATCGAGTTCAGGCTGAATCAGATTTTAAAAAACGTTAAGCGACCCCTGACCTTGCGTGAAAAAACCAGCATCATTAAAGACCTGATTGAAAAAGAAGTGGTGAGAGAATTGATTCACCAACAGGGTGAGAAAAGTAACCTAAAAGTTGATTCAGAATTAATCGAAAAAGAGATGGGGGCTCTGCGCAAAATTTATTCCAGCGATGGGGAGTTTCAGAAGGCCCTAAGTGAAAGAAATATAACAAGCGAAGACCTTAAAGCTTCCATGTCAATTGACATCCATGCCCGGCAATTATTGAATGAACAAATCAAAGGCAAGATCACGGTGTCAGACGACGATGTGAAAAATTATTATGAGGACAACAAGTCAACGTTTCAGCGCCCCGAATCCTTTCTAACCCGCCACATTTTCGCGGCACTATTTCCTCCAGATGCTTTACGAAAGCAGACCATCAGCGAATTACAAAAAAACCGGGAATATTTTGCCCGTATAGCAGAAGAAAAAATAGACGGTATTATTAAAGATTTAAAAGAAGGTGCAGGTTTTAAAGAATTGGCAAAGGCAAAATCAGATGATGAAGGCAGCCGGGAAAATGGTGGCGACCTGGAACAAATTTATAAAGGGATATTTGACCCCGCATTTGATGAAGCCGTTGCCAAATTGAATCCTGGTGAAATCAGCGGCAAGGTAAAAACCCGCTTTGGGTTCCACGTTATCCAACTCATTGAAAAATTTCCCGCAGAGTTGGCTCCTTTCGAAGAAATGGAAAAGGCTATTCAAAAACGCCTTTTTTTGGGAAAAGCTAAAAAACTGGCCGAAGTTTATGTTGAAGACCTGAAAAAACAGGCAAAAATAGAAATCTTCTTTCACTAGGTTCTTACCAGAGGAGGGAAGGCAATATTTTAAGCTGTCAACATGGTATGGTTATTGCGCATCTCCACAAGGCGTAGCCTTGGCTAGTGGCCTAACGCTGGCGGAATTCTTTGAGGTGAAATAGCACCCTATCCAAAGTTTCGAGAGGAATATATTTCCTGACCAGGTTTGTTCGGGCCACAACTCCCGCTTTACGGAACCGACGCATTTCTTTATCATCGGGAAGATCGACCCATTTCACATCATTTTTCTCTAAAACTTTTCGGGCTTTGATGTTGTCTTGTTGAATGAGTTGGACTAGGTCTTGTAGACTTTCTTTTGCAATTTTTTTTATTGCGGCCTGATAGAGTTGCGGCAGCTCGTCGAATTTCTTTTTCGAGATCAAAATCCCACCTGTAGCATAGCCCATGCGGAATCGCGTAACATACTTCACTTTAGTGAACCATTGCAAAGCCAGTGCTCCCTGGGTAGATGAATAAACCGTATCCACCATACCCGTTTGCAAAGAAAGCAAAACATTTGTTATTGAAAGAGGGATGGGCTGAACCTCCAACCCCTTATATGCCTGCTCCACCAACGGGTCACCCTCCCATATCCAAGGTTTGGATTGACGAAGGTCTGCCACAGAACGAATAGGGTTCTTCGAGAAAAAATATATCCAACCTACCGGAACCCAGCCCAACAAAACATAACCTTTTTCTTCATACCGACTTATAAAGTGGGTATTCATTTTTTCATACACATACTGAATTTCTTCATCTGTATCAAACAGGAAAGGAAGATCCAGAACCCGCACTTCCGGAAGAATCGCTCCAAGCCCAACTCCTGTGAACCCTGCACCGTGGAGTTGACCAATCCTCATTTTTCGAATCACGTCCTTTTCATCACCGGAAACACCCCCAGCATAAAACCGAAACGTCACATTGCCATCGGTAACCTTTTTAATTTTTGTGGCAAAGGTGTGCATGGATTTCATCCACGATGACCCTTTAGGAGCCAGCGTAGCAAACTTAATGCTATATTTTTTATCGGCTTGCGCTAAATTCACTCCGGCAATAGAAAACAACACCGCAAATAAAATTAAGGAACGGATGGTGAAATTAAAATAAGTCATCAATTTGATTTAAAAGTTCGACGGCTTTTTTGCGGGCTACCGCATTTGCAAGACGCTGCTCTGGAAATAAATCGGTTGGAGCTTCGACAATTATCTGCAATTGTGATTCAAACAACTTTCTATCCTGATATTGCACCGCATATGTTTTGGCAAACAGGAAGCGCACGAGTAAATATTTATTCTCAGTCAACTCCAGTGCCTTTTCAAAATGACGAAGGGATTTATCTGGATTTCCACCCAGCATTTTACTGCGCCCACCATAAAAAGCGCCAAGAAACAAATGTGGTCCAGCATGATGAAATATAGGATTCAACTCATGAACTTTATTCATCAGGAGTTCCAGACGAGGGATGTCGGCGAAAGTTTCGACCGAATCTAGGTTCTGCATTAACCAGCCTCCCCAACATTGCCCCAGCCAGAATAAAGCCGGTTGTTGTGAAACCTGTACCTCATTAAGGGCACGGGACCATTCATCCAAAGAGAGATCGTCCCATTTTTTCTTGCCCGTCCTGATAATAGTCGCACGTAACGCATAATCCTTACCTCGTCCATATAATAATGAAGCCCTGTCGGGTTCCGTGTCTTCTACAAAACTGAATGCGTAGCCGCAAAATCCTTCGGCGAGGTTTTCCAGAATCCAAGTATTATTAGGGTCTTGTTTGAGGAGTCCTTCCAGCATTTTCAAACTAGCGGGAATGGCTTTTTCTGCAAGAATTGGGTCTCTTTCCTCATGCATAGCCTGAATCTGGCTTGCTACCAACGGTAATGTGGCCTGGACCACCAACTGACTTTTTGTGGAGCATCCAAACAATATTAAGACTAAAAATAACATTAGATAGCGTTTCATAAATCAATCCTATCAGAACGGTTCATCCCCAACAACATGAGACTAAAATTTTGACATAAAATGGACCATTTGCTAACATTTGCGCAGATCACAATAAATGTGAGGCGTAGACCTCATGATGTTCGCTCCACCTGATAGAGACTAATAATCCCTCACTCCGGTACGATAGAAGTGAATACTCATGAAAAAAATATCGGCTGGATGAAAAAGATTATTTTCGTGCTTGGTTTCTCGGTTCCTCTGCTGATTGGGTATGAGGAAGGCTCCTAAAACAACAATTAAATTTTAAGGTGATTTATGAGTGACGAAGAAATAGAAGGGGAAGGATTCACTTTTAAAGATACCCGGTCCTCACAGCTTTCTGAAAATGAAGCTCAGGACCAGGATTCTCAAACAGAAACTCAGCACCCAGATCTTGCCGCAGACCAAGTCGAACAGCCTTTCAAAATTGATTTTTCCACTTTCATCATGTCCTTGACCTCATCAGCTTTTTATCATTTGGGTGATATTGCCGATCCGGAAACAGGAAAAACAGAAACTAATCTACCTGCAGTTCAACAAACCATTGATATGCTAATCATGCTAAGTAAGAAAACCCAAGGCAACCTTAATAAAGAAGAAGTAAAATTGCTCGAACAGCTCGTCTATGAGTTGCAAATGAAGTTTGTAGCAAAATCAAAGAAATAAACTCCCCATGTCCCTCCAGACTGATAAGAATGGAATGTTCATCGATGGAATGACCAACACCGATGAACTGGCTGGTTTTTTAAAACACAAATTTTCCGAAGATAAGATCCAACAAGCCTACGATTATCTAGTCGAAGCCACTAAAGAAAAATCCCGCACTGAAAAAACAACGCCTCTACGCATATTTTGGCAACACCTGAAAAGAGTTTATAACGAAGGTGTCCCACCTCTGCAGTGTCATCGGGGATGCGCCCATTGTTGCCATACGGGGGTATCATGCACTCAACTGGAATGGGACGGCATCGTGAAAAATGCCGAAGAAAATGGTGTTGACCTCAATGCCGTGGTAGAACGTTCACAAAGAACCATGAAGAAGGTAAACGAAGTACTTAAATCGAATAAAAAACTGGACCAGGTGGACTGGCATCGACTGGTCATAAACCAACCCTGCCCGTTCCTTAGTGAAGAAGGGGCCTGCGAAGTGTATGAAGACCGCCCCTTGGACTGCCGCATGGTAGTAGCATTCCGTGGCATCTGCGAATCCAAAAAATTAGAACATGCCCAACGCGGTGTGGTACTGGAAGAAGCAGTGGGCGCCACCGTTGTAGCCAAACTCCAGCACGATCTGACCCCGAAAATCAAACGCCGAAAGTTCCGCGGCACCCAACCCATCAAACTCCTGCAACACTGGCTGATCCTTTGGCAAGAAAAGAATAAGAAAAAAAACAAGTAACAGGTTGATAGCAGGCTTTAAAATCCCCCTCATTCTTAAAGTACCTGTTCCGAAGATGAGAGTAGATAACTAGGATGTCACAGGAACTGGGGTGATTTTAAAAGCTATAGCGCCAGACT
>Ga0315334_10003189_pt1 | contig 10283 bp, 7 predicted proteins | sample M150034915metaG_FD_205555 | JGI IMG/M metagenome (GOLD analysis project Ga0315334, IMG submission 205555) | Ammonia-oxidizing marine archaeal communities from Monterey Bay, California, United States - M1 500m 34915 | ecosystem: Environmental > Aquatic > Marine > Intertidal zone | place: USA... | reverse complement strand
CAAGAACCTCTTTGCCTTCTTCGGCAGAGAGCATTCCTGAACTGGTCGCCTTCTGTGTGAAGGAAACCGAAGCCATACCTGAGAGGTTATCCAGCAAAAGTGCGGCCACTGTTGGGGCTCCTACCGAGCCATCTCCACCGTCTCCTAAGTGCGCCGGAGCGACTAGGAATGGATTCGATGCTAGGGCTTGAGCCTCGTACAGTTCGAGCAATGGTGCTGCATCGTCGCCCATTAGGCGGTCTGATCCAGCTCCTACGGAGATCACTTCTCCAGAAGCGGTGACTATAACGTCGCCGTCTTCTGTAGGCACTCCTTCCTCTTGCTCGCCGCTCTCTTCAGACACTCCTGGTGTTTCCACCAGTCGGTGCTCCACATTGCGCAGGACATCCTCGACCATATCGAGACGGCTGGAAATCAACCGTTCGAGGCCAGATGTATCTACCTGAGCATTTACTTGTGTTTGCGCCGGTGCTACTGCCAGACTGGGAATAGATCCCATACTGTTGAGCTTCGCTCTAGTCGGACCGGGAGAAATGGTCCAGGCATCCTCTTCCGAGAGTTCGCCCTCTTCGGGCAAAGGCACTTGCTCGATGGCGATATTCGCCATCATGCGCAAGCGCTCCTCGGAGAGGTCGCCCTCACCTTCTGCGGACCGACCGCTATTTGCGAATGGCCATGCCATAATGTGTCCTCCATTGAACTAACTAAACAATTGTCTCAATCTGGTGAAAGAGACAATTGTAAAGCCATTCAATCAGATTAACGCCGTACCAGGGCTTGTTGACGCAATGTAAAGGGTCTCGTAAGTTGAACCGCCACCTTCTACGTGAATCCACATAGTAAGTTGGTCATTTACAGTCAAATCATCAAATCCACAATCTGCTCCAGCGGTATCTGGACCAGCATCAAGATTCATGTCGATGACATAAGAGACTCCGGGGTCAATTGTGGGTTCACTATTTCCAGGAGTTGCCGCATCTGTATCTGGATCTGAAGCAAGGTATGTGTCACCTACTACTGATGCATCGGTAATGTCATTATCACCAAATGTACCAGCAACGAAGTTGTAACCGCCAGAATTTGCATTAGAACAGGAAACCTGCCATGCGATATTTTCTGTAGCTAGAACCCCACTACCTGGTGCAGATTCAAAGGATAACCTTACCGTGGTAACAGAACTAATCAGAACTGAGTTAATGGTAATTTTTCCTCCGAGTTCACGCTCGGTATCTTGTCCAGTTTGCTGTGCGTTTTGCTGAAGTTTTTCACCGGTCTGAATGATTACGGCAGAAGCAACTGCTGCTACCAAAATCAGAGCGATAAACACAATCATTGCACCGATTCCAATCGAACCGATTTCATCATTAATTTCATTGTTTTTCTTCATCATAATCACCTCAAACAATAGATTCTCCTTCAGTAACACTGGTGTAAGATAACTTCTCATAAGTTGATCCGCCACCTTCTACTTGGATTGTTAGTGTGTGCTGTTCATTAAGAATAGGGTCGCATTCACCAGCCACTGCATTTCCAGCAGTGTTCAAATCGTTTGCATCGACCGAAGTCTTCAGATCGATCATGTAAACTTGTCCTGGTTGTAATGTGTCATCATCGTTTTCACCGCCAACACCAACGCCAGCAGTTGCACCATTTAGGTCGATATTTTTGACTGAACCATCGACATTTCGAGTGTCCAGATGTAGGTTAGTGGTATCGACAGTTCCGTCACCGAATGAGTTCGGAGAAGTTCCTGCAACAGTACCAGTGATGTCACCATCGAAAATACCGTAAACGGTATCTAGGCCAGTTCCAGCATTGTCTGTACATGAAATTGTCCAAACAACTTGACTTTCAAGCATTGGTTCACTTCCTGCAGCGAGTTCATACACTAAAGTAATGCATGGATCGCCATTTGCGCCATCCCCGTCACAATCGGTTTGTTGTCCAACCCACATCGTAATGATGCTGATTTTACCACCAATTTCTTCTTGGGTATCAGACCCTGTTTGCTGTGCGTTCTGCTGTAGCTTTTCACCAGTTTGTATGATTACTGCGCTAGCGACTGCGGCAACCAGAATCAGAGCGATAAATACAATCATCGCACCGATACCGATTGAACCCCAATCGTCGTTCATCTCGTTTCTTTCATTTTTATTTTGCATTTGGTTTTCACCTCAATTTCTTTTTCTTTTCTTATTATTCTCGTATCTCTACAATCCTCCCTAACCGGCGAAACCGCCTGCAGGGTGGAACAGGATGTCAGGCGACGGCTTCACCTCCGTCGCCCATGTCGATGACTAGAGGAATCCTAATCACACCGACTTCGTCTGGTGCTAGCCTCTCCATGAGAGGTAATGCACCGGTAATGTAGCCCGGAGGCATCCATGGTTGGAGTAGAACGTCGCGCAGGGTCTCCATGCTTCGATTTTGAGCACGGACAATCACATTGACCTGACCTGACCTGACTTCGTATGCGGTCTGGATTGCAAGTTTTCGCGATAATGGAACTTCATCGAGTGAGAATCTCAAGCCTGGCTTGACATCAAATCTGACAGGAAGGAATCCGCCTGGCCTAATCGAAGGCACATCCATGAATGACGGTGAGCATTGCCATCCCTCCGGAACTGGAGGCTTTAGGCGCATTTCTGGCAAAGGCCTGTCCCCATCATTGATGATGCGCACCATGAGCACGCCATCGTCTCCACCTGCTGGCCATCGAGTATCGACGCCCATCCAGAACGAACGGAACAAGAATGGATTCAGAGCGCTTGCTGAATCAACGATTAGATCGCCAATCAGGCTCTCCACTTCTACTGCTGCAACACCAACATCGCCCATTTCTGCTGCACTAGTCGCATTACGTAATCGGCGCAGAACTGTTTCGATTTCTGCCTCTGTTACCGTCTTTTCCATAAGTAGACGGTTGAGCATTGCGATATTTCTACGCAGTTCAATTACATCTCCTTCCAGAATCTTGAGTGCCTTCTCAGCACGGCGAACAGAACGGCGTGCACGATACAATTTATGCTGTTCGAGGTTTGTCCTCGCATCCACAATATCATACTCGGTTGCTGCAAGTGAAGAAGCATCATCGACTGAAACTCCGAACACCATGTGCTCTAACTGACGACTCGCTTGCATCAAGCGGTCTGCACCCATCTGGGAATCACGAATAGCACTACGTGCCTGTTCTAGGTCCGATGCGCCGACTTCTACTTCCTCTTCCTCAGTCATCATCGCTCACCTCCTCTTCTTCAGAATCGGTCTCGGATTCAACTTCTGCTTCGGGTTCTTCATTGGATTCAAGTAAAGCATCCATGTCCTCATCCCAAGCATTGACTTCATCAGTGCTAGCTTCTCCATCAGCCTGAATTGTCGGCCGTGGGGTGGAAATAATGCTGGAAAGGTCGATTCCGTCGCTTGCTAACTCGGTAAGCAATCGCGCAGGATCACCCAAATCACGTTCTATTCGTGTTGCCTTGACCTCTACATCGGTTAGGCGTCCATAGAGGCCTCCGTACATCTTGTTAGCCTGCCAAATCAGGAACCAAACTCCAAGAAGTACCACGGCGATATAACCGATGAGACTACTGAGATTATTCGCATCGGGAGACATCTGTGGAGGGATTCCCAAGATGACGATAACCATGCCAAGTATCGGCATTGCTAGAATAATGGAAAGTTGTCTCTTTGCATCGTTTAGAACATCGAAGTGATCACTGTATAGGGTTGAGATACCTTTGCGAGCGCGTTGATAATCCTCATGGATTAACTGGAATTCTTCAGTTGAACGCCAAGTCATGCGCCAGACCCAAATCGCTGCGAGTGCCAAGATTAGTGGACCCCACCAAGTGAGATTCACTATATGGAATGCAAATCCGAGTGCAAGCACTCCGCTATACACGGCAGCCAAACGGAATTTCTCTGATTGACCAACAAGTCTCAAGAGACCGATGGACGCGAGAATTAGGGCAATCACAGCGATGAAAGAGATAGTTATTCCTGGTGACCAAGAGTCAACCTCTCCTGAGAGTATTATCGGCTCATTCTCAATGAGTTCACCATCCCAGTTCTGTGCGATTAATTTAGCACTGCACTCTACATCTCTTCCTTGTATCCACCAGTCTAAGTGGTCAGATTTTACGACCCATTCGATTTCTTCTGATTCTGATGAGAGTAGAAGTGACCTGTAGATTACTGGTTCTGCGACCGTAATTCCATCACAGGTTAGTACAGCTTGAACATTTACTGCGATTGAAGTCCCAGTATTTCTCAGAGTAGCTGTAATTTTTGTTGTAGAGCCTTCTATCAATTCGCCATCTGCGAATCTCAAATTCTCGATTACCGGCTCAGAATATGTATCGAAGAAGAAGCGGAATGTAGCTTCGGTATAAACCGTGAATCCACTATGGTCATCGGGGTGGTATAATCGGAAAGTCAAATCATATCCATCATTTTGTAGGATATTTGGCCTATCAGGTGTATCGATTACAACGAGTAGTGGATTTGTTGTTACCCAACTCTCCCTTGCTGGAAGAGTAACCGCTTGATGTGAACCACCTGAATCGCAATCATTGGCAAGATTGAATTCAGTAACTGAATCACCAGTATCGAGAGCGAAATCCCATGAGTAATTCTCTTCGGATAATCCTAGTGCGCTTAGATTAACAATTCGACTAGCATCACACAACTCAATCATGTATGCTACAGTTGTTTCAGCACCTTCAGGGATATGTGACCAAATTATCTCCTGGGTAAGATTACTATCATCGTCTGGTGGTTGTAATGGGAAGTCTCCATATGGGAATAGTCGTGACATCTTGAGATTAGTCTCAAGTACAGATGTTCCACTTACATCCTCATTCACAGGTGTTAGTTTCACTCTGAGTAAAGCTTGGAGATGGATGCCTGGTTCCATTTCGTTGTCCACTGATTGTTTGACAGTGAATGATAACTCGACACTAACGCCTTGAGGAAGTACAAGTGTTGTTGGTGTACCATTTTCTAGTTCCCAAGCAGTACTTGGGACTTCTGAACCTACTGGGAAGCCCGGTTTGAGAATATCCCATTCCAAATCAACAACGACATCTTCATTGCCAACATTTGTGATCTTCGCTTTCAAATCCCAAGGATGAGCTCGGTGGAAATACAGGTCATCTGGCCAATCTTCAACTTCTACAAGGAATAGTGGTGCTACCACTAATTGGATATTCCTTGAAACTAAGTAAGCGCCATTACTTGTTTGATAGAGGGTGACTGTTAGATTGTGGATGTCGCCATTTGCAAGCTCTTGTTCTCCTCCAAGTGCTGGGACAATTACTGTCAGGTCATTGCCAAGAGAACCATTAATTGGCAATACAATTTGTTCTAATACCCAAGAGGAAGACCAATTGCCTTCGATAACTGCAGTCACGTTGAGAGTTTCTTCAAGATTACCATAATTGGAGAATGTAAATGGTATCACTTCATTGATTCCAGGCGTTACTTCGACACTGGTTGGGCCATCAATCTGAAGGCTATGATCACCACTAATATTGCCGACAATGGCTGCTGAGAGGTTCATTCCGCTCTGTGCCATTACCCACAAAGTTGCCATGTGGAAGTCGTCTGCACTCGCATCCTCATTCGGATTCAATCTGATTTTTATTGATTCAGAATATCCAGGAGCAACTAGAACCTCCATCGCAGATTCTATGACGAAATCGATGTCACCTGCTTGAGATTCATCAATCCATAGAGTGAATGTTGTTGCTACATTTCCTGTGTTGTTGATGTATACCCGCGTGAGTGGATTCTCATAAATTGAGAGATCTACCGTATCATTTGTTGGATGGAGTTCAAAATTCACCGATTCTTGCACTCTTATCATAAGTGTGTGAACCTCAAGAATATCTCCAGTCAAACGATCTTCAATACTGATATTCAGGGGCTGGAATGTGTCAGCAGGAGCCTGAGGGTCAGTCGTAATTGCAAGATTGAATGATTTAATGTGAGCATTTCCTGTCACTGGATGGTCAGCCATCGATGGTGAAAGATTGGAAATAATGTTTGGATTACCAGCCTCAAGGGTATTGAGTGTCGCAGTCCAATCATCGGGGAGATCATCGACGATTGAAAGGCGATAACTCGAGAGGTCATTACCAGTATTGGCAAGGTCGATAGTGAAGTTCGTTTCATTTCCTACATCCGCATCTAATGGGCCTTCGGTTAGGATGGTACCATCAATTATTGAAGGGATTATGATACTGATATTGCGTGTGACGGAACTTGCGAGTACTCCATTTGCTTGCTGGCCTGCAGTTAGAATTGGAGTAGCGGTTACTGGCAGCACCAGTGTACCCGCCAATGGAAGTTCATCTCCGGGCCCATCTATCCCAAGCCAAGATTGGAAAATTTCACCGATTTGTAAAGCGGAGACCGAATCTGGCGTAACAGTTGCACCCCAGCGAACAGCCTCATTATTTCCTCCAGAGTTTAGTGGGGTAAAGACGCTTGAGCCAACAGTTAGATTTGCATCTACTCCACCAGTGACTGCAGCGCCCAAGTTATGTCGTACCTCAACTTGGAGAGATAGGATTTCATCGATTCCACCAGAACCATTTGCCTCCAGAACCTGCTGTTCCGTGAGATAAACCGTCTCGGTTTCTGGGCCAGGGTCAACTGCAATCACTGGCCTAATAATCAATAGAGTAGAATTTAGAGATGGAATTCCACCTTCCATTGGTGTGGCTTGAAGCCAAGCATAGATGCTATCACCTGCAGAATTTCTCTCTCCAGGGTCCAAAGGTGAAGAGATTGGTGCAGGGGTAATCTGTACAGTAATAGTGACATTTGTCCCCGCTGGCATAACTTCTGTCTGCGATGCTAAAGAAACAACATCCCAGTTATCTGCAGCAGCAGAAAGGCCTACGTTGATAATGAAAGCTGATGGTACATTTCCACTATTTTCCACTGTGAATAGCAAGGATGTAGTTTGCGCAGGTGTAACAGTGACTGGACCTAGTGGTGCGGTAACTGTGGCTTGGAATTGATCGCCAACCATCACATGTCCAACGCTACTTGCAGTATATGCATCAGGACCTTGGCTGGTCAAATTGAGATAGACGTTTTCAAGAGTTGGCTTCACTGCATTGGATGGTATTGCAACCTGAACAACTACGGTTGTGGATTCTCCTGCTGGGAGATTGATGATTGTGCCATCTTGTGAATTGTCGTGCCAACCTTGGTCGCTGCCCAATCCTATCAGAAGAGAATCTGTGACTCCTAGATTTGTGACAATCCACGTTAATACAGTGGTTGCTCCCGGTTCTATTGCCCTATCACCCGGAGGAGACACATCGATGATGTAATCTGAAAATGTCACGGTTTCAACACTTGAAACGATGATATTATTCCAAAGAGTTCCATTGAAGTGTACTTTCGTTGCAAGTGTCCAAGAACCAAGCAATAACGATGCATCAAATGATGTACTGAGTTCAACACCACCCGCTTGATAGAGTAGATTTCCTGGCAGAAGAGTTTCGGTATTACCCCAAAATGACATCTGGTTATTTGGGTCGAGGGAATCGGTGAAATTCAGTTCAAATACTGAAGAAATCGCCATAACTCCATCGTTTCTAACTGTAGCATTGAACGTATGAATTGAATGATTTAGACGTACATCGGTAAATCCACCCGTTGGCCCAGGGACGGTATCGGTTAGAACCACGCCATAATGGTAATCACGTACATGGAAATCAAGCCGGCGCTCATCATTACTAGGATTGATGTCTGTAGATGATGAGATTCGAGCAAAAAGGGTCTGGTCATCGCCGGAGGTCGCTGTCCAGTTAATCAGAATCGGATTGCTGGAAGAACCCATTCCAATTACTCCAAGATTTATCGATGCAACAGACGATTCGGCTGATGCCGGTGATGGTTGATGAATCAAATTAAGTGTTGCAGTACCATCTACTGGACCCTGATTTGTCACGACGATTCGAACAATATGGTCCCCAGGTGCCAAGATTGTATCGATTCCATCATCGATAGAACCGCCCGCAGAGAGCGTCATTACTGAAACCGTAAAGTCGGGAGTAGTCCTACCCATTGTAGCATCTACCGGGATAACTGGAACAATGATTTGAATCATCATGACCATGATGAGACCGAAAGCTAACCTTCTCTCATGCATCTGTCATTCCTCCCCTAAATGCATGGATGTGCATCCCCTTACCTTTGCGAATCCAAGATGCGAGAAGTTGTTCCAACAAGCGGTTGTGAGTTTCTTCGTCGATACCGAGTCGTCTCCTCTCTTCCCACAGTAGAAGTTGTTCGGCCTGAGTTAGTACTCCATCTCTGAGATACAACTCCAAAGTTCGACGATAAGAATCCCTATCGGATATGGCATAGACAATCTCATTTCCTGGAAGTTCGTCAGCACTGTTTTGGAGGATGTTTCCGAGGGTTAATGCCTCGTCATATGAGATGTTGCGACGATCGAGATCGCTCTGAATGGAAGAGGCGACTTCTTGTAACGAATATCTGTCCGTTGCCTTCTGTATTTGACGCAAGTATTTCCGACACCTCCGGGACATACGTACAGACGCCATGGCTTTTTGTTAGAACATGACGGATTATAAGACAATCGGCGAATAGGGCAACATTGATGCACTTTGAAGACGTATTAATGCATAATGTATAAACCGCATACTGCGAGATTAACAAAGACGAAAAATAACCTTGGAAGGCTTGATTTGGGTAAAGTGCATCGGCCAAGCATGTCAGACACTATTACACTGGAAACCGGAGGAGATGCGCCCGATTTTACCGCCCTTGATAGCAAAGGAGAGAATCATTCTCTCGCACAGATTAATGCGGCAGGAAAAACTGTAATTCTCTACTTCTATCCGCGTGATTCTACACCAGGATGCACTGTTCAAGCATGCGACTTTAGGGAGTCCCTTTCCAAACTCATCGATGCCGATCATTTGGTCTTTGGAGTCTCAAAGGATTCTGTGAAAAGCCATGAAAGATTCATCGACAAACAGGAATTAAATTTTCCATTACTAATGGATGAAGATGGTTCTCTTCACGAAGCATATGGAACTTGGAGAATGAAGAAAAACTACGGTAAGGAGTACATGGGATGTGCTCGTTCCACCTTTGTAATCGGCCCTGATGGCAAACTGACTTTCGCACGATATAATGTCAAAGCCAAGGGCCATGTGGCAATGCTCACTCGTGAGTTGGGACTAGATGAGTGAACTCAAGGGCCGAAGAATTGACCTCCCAAGCGGGGCAACCGCATGGTGGCCATGTCATATCGGTAGTGAGATAATCGGAGCAGGAACTAATGTTGGCGCTTTAGCACATATAGGTAGAGACGTTGTTATTGGCGAGGACTGCAGAATACAGGGTTCGGCATACATCGCTGACGGGTGCCATATTGGACACCGGGTATTCATTGGCCCCAATGCGACTCTAACCAATGACCGTCATCCCCCTTCGGGCGGCATCTGGTCCCCCGTCATTGTTGAGGACGATGTCGTCATAGGCGGAGGCGCAACTATCGTTGCTGGAGTAACTCTTCACAAGGGCTGTGTTATCGGCGCAGGAGCTGTTGTTACTTCAGATGTTGAATCTGAGCATGTCATGGTAGGCAATCCTGCCAAATACATCATGGATAGAGCAGCATACGAAGCGAGGAGGGATAGAAGTGAGTAAGATTGCAATAATGGACTTCCTTCGACGCTGTATCGAGTATAGCGATGACTCCATGTCACGTAAGCGTGAAAGAGGCGATAGTAAGGAATTAATCGCTGAATGGCAAGCATACCGAGACTATACTCAATATGCTCTTGACGAACTTGAGAAAGGCGACCTAGACCACTGGATTGAATCACCATTCTCTCCGGCAGAAAACAATCTTGAACTCGATGAACTGGATCACCTTACAAGAGCAACTTGGCTCTCTGGTATCCTTTCGCCTCGCCCACTAGCACTGGTTTCCACCACTGGAGAAAAGGGCGAAAACATTGCACCTATTACCAGTCTCACTGTTGTTTCCAATACTCCTCCGCTAATTGTGATGTCACTCTCACAAAACCGAAATGGTACACCTCGTGACACCTATCTAAATCTCAAAGAAAACGGCGAATGTAATCTGCAATTCCTCGCAGCAACCGAAGATGCTGCAAAAGATGTTGACCTCGCTGGAACTCCATGTGAAGATAGTGAATGGGGATTGATGGAAGCTGAAGGGCCGATTCATCCTCTAGCGGTTGCAATCCTGAAGTGCAAGA
>Ga0315334_10003187_pt1 | contig 10285 bp, 7 predicted proteins | sample M150034915metaG_FD_205555 | JGI IMG/M metagenome (GOLD analysis project Ga0315334, IMG submission 205555) | Ammonia-oxidizing marine archaeal communities from Monterey Bay, California, United States - M1 500m 34915 | ecosystem: Environmental > Aquatic > Marine > Intertidal zone | place: USA... | reverse complement strand
ATTTAAAATCTGAGATTTTAGGTAAGAACAGCCAAATCAACCAAGAGTTTAAAAAGCTCGGGTCTTTATCTGAAGAAGAAAGAAAAGAAAAAGCTTCTAGCCTTAATAATCAGAAACAAAAAATTACTAAAGCCATTGATAACAAGTTTAAAGAATTAGAGAAGTTGGAAATAAATCAAAAATTAAAAAAAGATAGAGTAGATGTAACTTTACCAGTTAGAGAACGGCCAAATGGAAAGATACATCCAGTTTCACAGGTTGTTGATGAGATTTCTTCTATATTTTCCGAGATAGGTTTTTCTGTTGCCGAAGGACCAGATGTAGAAACTGAATATAATAATTTTACAGCTCTAAATACACCAGAAGATCATCCAGCCAGAGATATGCATGATACTTTTTATTTAGATGATAATAAAAAAATTCTATTAAGGACTCACACTTCTCCAGTTCAAATCAGAACAATGTTAAGCGGCAAACCACCATTTAAAATTATTGTTCCAGGAAGAACTTATCGTTGTGATAGTGATCAAACTCATGCCCCAATGTTTCATCAACTTGAAGGATTACATATCGACACAAATATTAACATGGGTCATTTAAAAGGATGTCTCGATTATTTTATAAAAGAATTTTTTGAAGTCAAAAAAATTCAAATGAGGTTCAGACCTAGTCACTTTCCATTTACTGAACCTTCCGCTGAAGTTGATATTGGTTATAGATTAGAGAATGAAAGAATTATCGTTGGAGAAGGTGACAAGTGGCTCGAGATACTAGGCTGCGGGATGGTTCATCCAAATGTTTTAAAAAATGTAAAAGTTGATCCAAAAAAATTTCAAGGTTTTGCATTTGGAATGGGAATAGATAGGCTTGCAATGCTAAAATATGGAATAAACGACCTTAGGTCTTTCTTCGAAGCAGATTACAGATGGTTAAATTATTTTGGCTTTGATCCTTTAGATGTTCCAACAAATTATAGGGGTTTGAGCAGATGATAATAACTCTATCTTGGTTAAAAGACCATTTAAGCAGCAGCGCAAATTTAACAAAAATAATTAATAAACTTACCGGAATAGGTCTTGAAGTAGAAGGAATAAAAGAGAGTCAAGGCGAAGCATCTGATTTCAAAGTTGCAAAAGTTTTAAAAGCAGAAAAACACCCCAATGCAGACAAACTGAAACTTTGTGAGGTTAGTTTAGGAGACGGAAAAGTAATAAATGTTGTGTGCGGAGCCTCAAATGCTAGAAACGGATTAATTAGCGTATATGCTCCCCCGGGTTCAGTAATTCCAAAAACAAAAATGAAATTAAAGATAGCCAAGATAAGAGGAGTGGAGTCACACGGCATGCTTTGTTCTGAAAGCGAACTTAATATTTCAAATGAAAGTGATGGAATAATTGAGTTAAAAAATAGAGAAAAAGATATTGGAAAAAATTATTTTAAAAGCAAAAGAGAAAAATCAATTGATGTATTAATTACGCCAAATAGACCAGATTGTTTAGGAGTTAGAGGAATAGCTAGAGATTTAGCCTCAGCAGGTTTGGGCAAACTTTCCAATTTGAAAAAAACAAAAATTAAACAAAGTTTTTCTCAACCCATAAAGATTTCCATTACAAAAGAAAAAAATCAAGGATGTTTATCTTTTGGCGCTTGTTATATAAAAAATATTAAAAACAAAGAAAGTCCAGAATGGTTAAAGGAAAAAATAATTTCTCTTGGTCTTAAACCAATATCTGCGGTAGTTGATGTTACAAACTATGTAATGTTTGATCTTAACAGGCCTTTACATGCTTATGACGCAGATAAAATAGATAATGAAATTATAGTCAGAAATTCAAAACCAAGTGAAAGTTTCGAAGCTTTAGACGGCAAGAAGTATACGCTGAAAAATAATATGTGCGTTATTTCTGACATGTCAGGTCCTTTAGGTTTAGGAGGAATTATAGGAGGTACGCGTTCTGGAACTGAATTTGAGACAAAAAATATACTTTTGGAGGCTGCATATTTTTATCCAACTTCCGTAAGAAAAACTGGAAGCATTTTAGCTATAGATACGGATGCAAAATATAGATTTGAAAGAGGCATAGATCCTAATTCAATCAAAGAAGGTCTTGAAGTTGCAACGAATTTAATTGTTAAAATTTGTGGAGGCGAGTCAAGCAAATTTTCTATTACTGGAAAACTTCAGGTAAAAAATAGAGTTATTGAAATTGATAACAGCAAGTTTAAAAAAGTTATAGGAATTTCAATTTCATCAAATGAGACAAAAAAAATTCTTAACTCATTAGGATTCAAAACAAAAACTTCTAAAAATAAACTAAAAATTGAAATTCCAACATGGAGACCGGACATCCATCAAGATGTAGACATTATTGAAGAGCTTATAAGAATAAAAGGATTTGATAAAATTTCATTAATTCATCCAGAAAGAACTAGATCCAAAGAAACTCTCAGCTTTAAGCAAAAACTATTTCATTTGTCTCAAAGGGCTGTAGCAAACAAAGGATACTTAGAAGCGGTAACCTGGTCATTCACCGATTCTCGTATTGATAAACAATTTGCACAAGGAAAAAAAGAAATAGAAATTGCCAACCCTATTTCAAGTGATCTTAATGTATTAAGAAGATCCATTTTTTCAAATTTAATTATTTATTTAAAGAAAAACCAAGACAGAGGCTATCCAGACCTTTCATTATTTGAAATTGGACCAACTTTTTTTGGAAACAAACCAGGTGAACAAGAAATTGTTTTAGGCGGTCTAAAATCCGGTGTTGTGAATAGAAAAAGCTGGGATTCTAAAGCAAGAAACATAGATGTTTTTGATGTTAAAGCGGATACAATTAGAACATTAGCAGAGCTTGGTATCGAAGAAGAAGATTTGCATATTAGCAATAAAGCTCAAGATTATTATAATCCAGGAAAATCTGGTTCTGTAAGTCTAAAATCGGAAAACGGCCCTAAATTAGCTTTTTTTGGGGAAATACATCCTGCTATAGTATCTAATATAGATTTAAAGGAAAAAAATGTTTGTGGATTTGAAATTTTTCTAAAAATTATACCAGAGCCCAAAAAGAAATATAGACTCGCCAAAAAAAATTATTCTGTATCTGAATTCCAAAAATCCGAAAGAGACTTTGCTTTCGTAATTGATGCAAATTACAAAGCGGGAGAGGTAAAAAAAATAATTAGTGAAGTTGATAAAAATTTAATTAAAAAAGCTTTAATATTTGATGTTTTCGAGGGTGAAAATATGCCAGAAGGAAAGAAATCTATTGCTGTTAATGTAACAATTCAGTCAATGAATAAAACGCTTTCAGAAAAAGATATAAACGAAGTAAGTCAAAAAATAATTAATACTGTTAAAGATAAAACGGGCGCTACACTAAGATCCTAATGCCAGATATTAAACAGATACGTAACTTTTCTATAATTGCGCATATTGATCACGGAAAATCCACAATAGCAGATCGTATTATTCATAAATGCGGAGGTTTAACCGACAGAGAAATGAAAGCTCAGGTGCTTGACTCAATGGATATAGAAAGAGAAAGAGGAATTACCATAAAAGCTCAAACAGTAAGATTAAAATATAAAGCAAAAGATGGAAAAGACTACATATTAAATATTATTGATACACCAGGGCATGTTGATTTTAGTTATGAAGTTAGCCGTTCACTTTATGCTTGCGAAGGATCGTTGTTGATCGTGGATAGTACCCAAGGTGTAGAAGCACAGACTTTGGCAAATGTTTATCAAGCTTTAGACATTAACCATGAAATAATTCCCATTCTCAACAAAATAGATTTGCCAGCTTCTGATACTGAAAAAACAAAAAAAGAAATAGAGGACGTGATAGGAATTGACACTTCAAGCGCTATCAGTTGTTCTGGAAAAACAGGGGAAGGAATTGAAAATATTTTAGAATCAATTGTAAAAATTTTACCTTCTCCGAAAGGAAAACAACCAGAAAAACTAAAATCATTATTAGTTGATAGCTGGTATGACAGTTATCTAGGAGTTGTTATTTTAGTTAGAGTCATTGATGGTCAGATTAGAAAAAGCATGAAGATTAAGCTGATGTCTAATAATCAGGAATATATAATTGAAAAAGTTGGAGTTTTTACTCCAAAACCAAAAGATATAGAAGTATTAAATTCTGGAGAAATTGGATTTATAATTACAGGCATCAAAAGTCTTTCTGAAACAAAAGTAGGAGATACTATTTGTGATGCCTCTAATCCAATAGAAAATCCATTGCCTGGATTTAAACCGAGTAAGCCCGTTGTTTTTTGTGGACTTTTTCCAGTTGATAACTCTGAGTATCAAAAATTAAAAGATGGTCTAGCTAAACTTAAGCTAAACGATTCTAGTTTTTCTTACGAGGCTGAATCTTCGAGTGCATTGGGTTTAGGTTTTAGATGTGGATTTTTAGGTTTGTTACATTTAGAAATAATAACCCAGAGGCTTGAAAGAGAGTTTGATATCAATTTAATTACTACTACTCCTGGGGTAATTTACAAGGTTCACAGAGTTAATGGAGATATAATAAATTTACAAAACCCTTCTAGTATGCCTGATCCAAGTCAAATTAAAATGATCGAAGAGCCTTGGATTAAAGCAACTATAATTACACCAGATGAATATTTAGGTTCAATTATTAAAATTTGTCAGGACAAAAGAGGGATGCAAACTAATTTAACTTATTCTGGTAATCGTGCTGTTTTATCTTACGAACTTCCGCTTAATGAAGTTGTGTTTGATTTTTACGATAGATTAAAATCAATTTCTAGCGGATATGCAAGTTTTGACTACGAAATTACAGGTTACAAAGAAGGAAACCTAGTAAAACTTGGAGTGCTTGTTAATGGAGAGTCAGTTGATGCATTGGCCACGATTATACATAAAGATTTTGCTCAAAAAACCGGGAGACAAATTTGTGAAAAATTAAAAGATTTAATTCCAAGACATAACTTTATGATTCCCGTTCAAGCAGCTATTGGAGGAAAAATTATAGCACGCGAAAGTATTAAAGGATTTAAAAAAGATGTGCTCACAAAGATTCATGGCGGTGGAGCTATGGACAGGAAAAGAAAGTTGCTTGAAAAACAGAAAAAAGGAAAAGTTAAAGCCAAACAATTTGGAAAAGTAGAAATTCCACAAGAGGCTTTCATTGGCGTATTAAAAATCAATAAAGAAAATTAATGAAAAAATTATTTATAATTTCCAATGAAAGTATTTTTAATTATCAAGGAAAATTTTTCTGCGACAACATTGATATGAAGTCTACACCAGAAGGACTTAACAATAAATTTGAAGTAAATATTATAGCAAGAAAATCTAATAAAATTAGATCACATAAAATTAATCTAAAAAATGTAAAAATTTATGGAAATTTAATTTCCCTTTTGTTTGGAGTTCTGAGCACTTCAAAAAATGAAAACTCTAAATACTTAATCATGTCAATCTCTCCATTTACTATGATAGCCTGTATTCTTTTGGCTTTGCTCAAAAAAAAACCAAACGTTTATCTTAGAAGCGATGGATATGGAGAATATAGATCAATACTTGGTTTTCTAGGCCCTGCCATTTATCATGTAATGTTTTTTATAGTTAGCAAGGTTTCTCATTTAATAAGTTGTAGAGAGTATATTTTACGAGGAAGAAAAGGAAATGTTGTTGAACCATCGCAGCTTACCAAAAAATGGTTATCTAATCAGAAATTTCCCAAAATAGATAAAGCTAAACTTTTGTATGTAGGAAGAATAAGAGTTGAAAAAGGAATTTTTTCTTTATTAAAAATTTTAAAAAGAAGCAATGAAAACATAAATTTATCTATTGTTGGTGCTGAGAAAACTTCAAACAAAAATATTATTCAAAACAATGTAAACGTTTACGAAATTGAAAGTAACGAAGATAATCTAATCAGATTTTATGATGATCATAATATTTTTATTTTACCTTCTTTTACCGAAGGTCATCCAATGGCTCTTTTGGAATCTTTAGCGAGACTCAGACCGGTAATTATCTTTAAAGAAATTGATCATGTATTAGGAAATAAAAAAGGAATATTTGTTGCCAATCGTGACGCAAGAAGTCTTTTTGAAAAAATCAAATACATTGAAAGTAATTATGAGAACATTCAAAGAGACATGAAAACAAACAATTTACCTCTTAAAGAGAATTTTTTAAGACAAATGGAAAAATCTATTTTAAGCCCTGATTAAGGAGAGGTGGCCGAGTGGTTGAAGGCGCACGCTTGGAAAGTGTGTATACGAGCAATCGTATCGTGGGTTCGAATCCCACTCTCTCCGCCATTTTAAGCTGTGAATAAAATGACTGAAAATGACTGAAAATGACTCAAAATAAACAGTCTTATTTAGAGGATGTTGTATTTTTAGAGGATGTTGGATTCTAAAAATGATAATGTATTGCATGCAAAACGAATCAGTTCGTTTTGGTTACTATTAACAAAAAGAGAGGTAGTTATGAAAATGTTATCAGGATTGAATTCAACGGTGCATTCTTTAACTAGCGTAGTGATATCACTACTTGGTTTAGGTATCGTTGTTTCGTTACTAGGTGGCAATGTCCCGTTTGTTAGCGGAATAGCAGACAACATAATTGGACTAGTACAAGCTCTAGGTGATGCAGGTATAGTTGGTTTAGTAGCAGCTATAGTCATCCTAGGATTTTATAAATAAATAAAATATTAGCAGCTAAAGCCTCCTAAGCGCGTAACTGCAATATTATTTATTACCCCATCTTGCGTTCTCCTATTTGGATGGGGTAATAACTGAAAAAGAAGAAAGATGAAAATATGAAAAATTGGATATCGAAAGTTAAGTACTACTTAAATAGTTTTTTAGAAGTTGGCGTTCTCTTGTTGGCTGTATCAGTTATTGCGGAAGTAATTTTTGGGCCCAATGTTGCTTTTTTTGGTTCTCAGGTTACTCAAAACTTAATCGGATTACTTGATAGTTTGGGAAGTCAAGGGATTGTAGCATTAATAATTGTGTTCGCTGTAATATTTACATACAGAAAATTATTAAAATAGTTATTAATATAATTAATTAACAAAGCAGATTGTAAAGCTCTCGATGCATGCTTCGGAAAGTGTGCATGTAGGAAATCGTATCGAGGGTTTGAATTTCTCTCTCAGAAAACAATCATTGCCATCCAAGTTTTTGGAATGGGATTATAATTTTAGAGAAGAAATGATTTAACCATCAGATTCTTTTAACAGATAACACTTTTAGCTTTGCTGTTTTTTTAATAGTTTTAATAGTTTTATTGATACCCATAATTACTGTTTTTTTCATAGGTCCGTAAGCATGAATAAGTTTTTTTTTAGAAAGGGTTACCGCTACATGATCTTTCCAATAAATAATATCATTTTTTTTTATATTTTTTAGATCAATATTTTTTTTAAAATATTTAATCTGATTTTTTGCATCTCTAGGACAATATCTATTATTGAAGTTAAAAAGGATTTGTACCAAAGCCGAACAGTCAAGTCCTTTAAAAGTTTTTCCTCCCCATTTATATTTTACATTCTTAAATATTTTTGCATTGGAAAAAATGTTCTTATTGTTGAACTTTATAGGTTTTAAATTTTTGGCCTCAATCCAATTGTTTTGAAATTTAATAAATCTTGATTTTTTTTCTTCAGATTTAATTTTTGCTCCAAATGTAAGTTTTCCTGAAGGCTTCTTAAAATTTGGTTTTTTATAGATTTTTGCTGATAGCTTTGAAACTTTATGAGTCGGCTTTACAGATTTAATGAAATTTTTCTTTTTTACAAAACCGATATAACCATCTTCTTTTATTTTAATTTTCCACCATTTATTACTTTTTTTTATCGCAGAAAAGCTATCTCCATAAATCATCTGAGTCATTACTTCAGATTTAGATGATTTCTTTCTATATAAATTAATATCTGAATAATTGTTTGTATAAAATTTGCTCATTCAAACAGGTAAATTGTTTCGAAAACTATATACTTTTTCCAGCCATTCCTTTAATTTTTTCCTTTATATTATCTTTCATCATATAAAGAATAATCAATGAAGGTATTACCATAATAGCAGTCATTATAAAAAATATGCCCCAATCACCGTTCAGCCAATCAACTAATGCTCCAGAAGATGCTGCAAGAGTAGTTCTACCTGCTGTCCCAATTGATGCAAGTAAAGCATACTGTGTTGCTGTATAAGTTCTATCAACTAACATTGAAATAAATGCTACAAAAGCAACAGTTGCAAATGCAGCAGCCATATCATCAAAAATTACAGCAATTGCAAAAAGTAATTCAGATTTTCCAGACCAAGCCAGTAAAGAAAATAATAAGTTAGTAGATGCCATCAATATACCAGAAACAAACATTGCTTTAATTACCCCAGAACGAATTGCAAACAATCCACCCAATAGCGTGAACACTACAGTAGTAATCCAACCCAAGCCTTTAGAGTAAAGAGCAATATCTGATTTTGAGAAACCTATTTCTTTATAAAATATAATAGACATTCTTCCTAGAAATGCTTCTCCAATCTTAAAAAGAAATACAAAACCCAAAATACCTATAGCAATTTTAAATCCATTTTTTTTAAAAAAACTTATTACAGGTCCAGCAATTGTACCTGTAATCCATGCAGCTGACTTTGTTGCAAAATTAGAAGCCCCTAGTTTATTCTGAATCATTTCGTCAGTTCTTTTTTGTGCCTCTTGTCTTTCCGTAGGCTGTTCTTCATGGACAAACATTAAACCAATGTTACAAGCGATAATAACTATGCCAAGCACTAAAAAAGTAACTTGCCAATAATTATCAAATCCCGCTAGCTGAAAATACTCTGCAGCATTTAGCGCAATCATTCCTCCTAACTTGTATCCTGTCCACCAGCCGACAACAGCCATAGCAGCACCAGCCTGCATTGACTTTCCTTCACTTTCACCAATCTGTTCAATTCTTAGTGCGTCTACAGTTATATCTTGAGTTGCTGAAGCAATAGCAATAATCAAACCAACAGTTATTACTAAAGCTAAATTTGTTGTGGGATTTATTACGCTCCAACATATTAAACTAATTAAAATGATTAGTTGCATTGTCACAATCCAACCACGACGATGACCAATCTTATTAGTTAACCACGGAATACGAATTCTATCTATTATTGGAGCCCAAAGATAATTAAAAGCATAAACAGCAAATATCAATCCTGCCCAACCAATAGTACTACGACTAAGACCGTCTTCTTTTAACCAAAGACTTAAACTACTCCCTATGAGAACCCAGGGAAATCCACTTATAATTCCCAACAATAAAATTCTGATCATTCGTTTATCAAAGTAAACAGAGAAAGTTTCGGACAATGTTTCTTTTTTATATATTTCCATAATTAATTATAAATTTTTTAATCTTTCCAAAATGAAGGAAAAAATAAAACTAATACTGCGAACATCTCTAATCTACCAAGAAGCATGCCAAAAGACAAAAGCCATTTTGAAATATCAGAAACCTCTCTAAAATTGCCATTTGGACCAATCATATCGCCCAATCCGGGTCCAACATTTGATATAGAGGTTGCAGCTCCAGAAATAGCTGACACAAAATCAAGACCTGTAATTGAAAGTAATACTGCCAGAATCATAAATAAGAAAAGATAAGAAAAAACAAAGACTATTATTGAAGTGATAAAATTATCAGAAATTTTTTGAGTGTTATATTTTATAATAGATATGCTGTTTGGATAAATCAATTTTCTTATCTGATTCTGAAAAAATAAAAAAAGTATTTGAAGTCTAAATATTTTTATTCCACAAGTCGTTGATCCAGCACATCCACCAACAAACATTAGAAACAAAAAGAATATTAAAGAGAATTTTCCCCACAAGCCAAAATCATCTGTAACATATCCCGTACCTGACAAAATTGAGATAACATTAAACGATGAAATTCTCAGTCTATCTAATAATGAACTTTCATGATTTGTAAAAAACAAATACAGAAACATTATTAATATTGATACCAACAGTAGATAAATTAAACCTTTAATTTGAACATCTTGAAAAAAAATTTTTGAATTACCTCTTACAAACTTTAAATAAGAAATAAAAGGAATGCTTCCTAGAATTATAAAAACAGTTGCAATTATTTCTATCCCTGAACTTTTAAAGTACCCTATTGATTCAGTGTGGGTTGAAAAGCCACCAGTTGCAATTGTTGTCATTGAATGAGCCACGCTGTCAAAAAAATCCATACCAAATGACCAGTAAAAGAATCCACATAGAAAAG
>Ga0315334_10003186_pt1 | contig 10285 bp, 7 predicted proteins | sample M150034915metaG_FD_205555 | JGI IMG/M metagenome (GOLD analysis project Ga0315334, IMG submission 205555) | Ammonia-oxidizing marine archaeal communities from Monterey Bay, California, United States - M1 500m 34915 | ecosystem: Environmental > Aquatic > Marine > Intertidal zone | place: USA... | reverse complement strand
CTGGATCAGGCGTCTTCGGTTCCGGCCATGGCTCTTTCCCCTCAATGGAATGATCCAAAACAATCTCCTTGACTTTTAATTTGGTCATTTGATTCCCTTGCGCCTTCATTCCTTTAACATCAATGAACTCATCCAGCTTAACAAGTGTATCAGGGAGGGTTTTAGTTGCTTTGAGTAGCTTATTATAGATAATTCTGGCAACCGGTTTAAAAGCTGTTGTAACTACGTCCAATTGCGATCCTTCAGATTCTGAAATGAACAACACCTTTTTGTCGCTCGTTATTTCGCACAAAAATCGTTTGCAATAGTGTAATTCTTTCTCTGCATCAAAATAAACCACTGTCAGTGGCCGGTTAGGATGCCATTTTTCAGTGTGCATCAGATCTTCATCAAAATGGGTAGACAAATCAAAATTCGTTAACCGATATTCTCCTGTTTTGTACAATGTCAGAATTTTATCTTCCCCTTTAAACTCACCCAGGAATTTACCTCTTCCATCATCGTTGAGTCTTCCAACGATCTCATCATACCAGATCTTACGAGCTGCAAGAGTAGACCCGCCTACTTCTTTCTGCACTATTTTAGATACGATCTCCTTTGTAACTCGATTTCCGGCAGCTCCTCTTCCCTTTATTAATAGATCCCCCATGTCGATATCCAATTTCAATCGTTTGAGATGTGGTCGTGCTCGCAAAATGACAGTTACTACTTCTCTTTCTCCATTAGGATGAACATTGAAATACAGAATTCTTGAATCCTTCGACCCTTTTGTTAGATCGTATTCCGTATCACGTGTAATCGAGTTGACCGTGAATCGTTTCATCATTGCGGGCCCTCCCTTACCATCCTGATACATCATATGATACACTGTACGATTATCGCCTCTCTTCCAAATATTTACATATACAATTCCCTTACCAACAAATCTCTTGTCTGCAATTTTAGTCACCATCATTTTCCCGGTCCGGAAGAACACAATAACATCGTCCAAATCGGAACAATCTGCAATGTAATCTGCTTTCTTTATACTATGACCTATAAATCCTTCTTTATAATCAACATATAATTTTTTATTTGCAATGATAACTTTAGTCGCATTTATTGAATCAAATGTCTTGATCTCAGACTTCCGTTCCTTCCCTTTTCCAAATTTTTTCTTAAGCTCTTTGTAATAATCAATTGCGTATTGAATAAGATTTAAAAGGTTTTCTTGAACTTCCTTAATTTCTGCTTCGATCCTTGCAATTGTATCATCGGCTTTATTCGAATCAAAGCGCGTTATTCGAATCATTGGAATTTGAGTCAAGCGATGCAGGTCTTCGTCTTCAATTTCTCGAATTAGCTTCTTTGCAAACGGCTTGAACGCGCCACGTATATATTCATATAAACTCTGCTTGTCGCTGTACTTTTTAAAGTCTATATACATTTCTTCATTGATGAAGATCTTTTCAAGCGTCGAAAAGTGCCATTGGTGTCGTAGTTCTTCCAAACGGATTTCTAATTCTCGCTTGAGTAGGTCAACTGTATTATTGGTATTAATTTTTAATATCTCTGAAACTCCAATAAACTGAGGTTTGTCAACGTCAATTACAGAAGCATTTGGTGAAATTGAAACTTCACAATCGGTAAAGGCGTACAATGCATCAACCGTTTTATCGGGAGATACTCCTGTCGCCAGATGAATTCTGACCTCGGCCTCAGCAGCCGTATTGTCCTCAATTTTTTTGATCTTTATTTTCCCCTTATCGTTCGCTTTTATAATTGATTCAATTAGCGAAGTTGTCGTTCCATAAGGTACTTCATGAACAATAAGAGTTTTGTTGTCTTCCTTTCGTATTTTGGCACGAATTCGGACTTTACCTCCACGCAAACCATCGTTGTAATTAGAAACATCGATCATTCCTCCATTTGAGAAATCAGGATATACCTTTACACCCTTACCGCGTAAATGATTGATCGATTGATCGATCAACTCAACAAAATTGTGCGGCATAATTTTGCATGCCATGCCTACCGCTATTCCTTCCGCTCCTTGTGCTAATAACAAAGGGAATTTAACCGGTAACTGATCGGGCTCTTTATTTCTTCCGTCATAGCTGTTTACCCAATTTGTTGTTTTCGGATTGAATAGTACATGTTCTGCAAATTTGGAAATTCGCGCTTCAATGTAACGAGGTGCAGCTGCACTATCACCGGTAAGCGTATTCCCCCAATTCCCCTGACAATCTATTAATAAATCTTTCTGTCCCAGATGCACAAGGGCATCTCCAATAGAAGCATCACCATGTGGGTGGTATTTCATAGTATTGCCAATGATATTCGCTACCTTATTGTAACGACCATCGTCCATTTCTTTCATTGAGTGCAAAATTCTTCGCTGCACTGGTTTAAATCCATCATGGAGTGATGGAACCGCCCGTTCAAGAATTACATATGATGCATAATCCAAAAACCAATTCTGGTACAAACCACTAACCGGAATTACATTATCGTCTAACGACTTTGAACTAAAAGGGCTTGAATCCCCTTGATCTTCCTTTCCTTTCTCATCATTGGAATCATTTTTTTCTAATTCATCTTCTTCCTCCGCCATTCCTATGATACTTTTACTAATTTATCCGAATCAATTCCTTCAGTCCCATCATCCTCAAGCTCATCCTCCACACGTAGATTATTAATAATGAATTCCTGACGTTGTGGTGTGTTTTTTCCCATAAAATAGGACAGTATAGAATCAATTGATGATTCTTTTGACAAAATGACCGGTTCTAATCTCATGTCTTCACCAATAAAATGTCCAAATTCATCAGGTGAAATCTCACCAAGACCTTTAAATCGAGTTATTTCTGGATTTTTACCTAATTCTGAAATTGCTGTTCTCTTTTCCTTTTCTGAATAGCAATAAATTGTTTTCTTTTTGTTCCGCACCCTGAAAAGAGGTGTTTCGAGCACATAAACGTGGTTGCGTTTAATTAAATCTGGGAAAAACTGAAGAAAAAAGGTCAACAATAATAGCCTTATATGCATGCCATCCACATCAGCATCCGTTGCAATTACGATCTTATTGTACCGAAGATTATCCATATCATCTTCGATATCAAGAGCTGCTTGAATTAAATTGAATTCTTCATTTTCATAGACCACTTTTTTAGTTAAACCATAACTATTCAATGGTTTTCCCTTTAATGAAAATACCGCCTGGGTCTTCACATCTCTGCACTTGGTTATCGATCCACTCGCGGAGTCCCCCTCAGTTATGAACAGAGTTGTACGTTCATGAAGATCGTTCTTGTCATCTGTCAGGTGAACGCGACAGTCTCTTAATTTCTTATTGTGAAGATTTGCTTTTTTAGCTCTTTCCCTGGCTATTTTCCGAATACCGGACAGCTCTTTTCGTTCTTTTTCTGATTGCTTTATTTTTTGTTCTAAGGTTTCTACAACATCCGGATTTCTATGAAGATAATTATCCAAAGACTCCTTTAAGAAATCGTTGATAAAAGCCCGCATTGTCTTTCCATCCGGCTCCACCTCAAATGAGCCAAGTTTGGTTTTGGTTTGAGATTCAAAAACCGGTTCTGTTACCTTAACCGCAATAGCGGCAACAATAGATTGTCTAATATCTGAAGATTCATAATTTTTACCATAAAAATCGCGAATTACCTTAGCAACCGATTCTCTAAATGCACTGTGATGCGTTCCTCCTTGGGTTGTGTGCTGCCCGTTAACGAATGAATAATAATCTTCTCCATACGTTTTTCCATGCGTAAAAGCTACTTCAATATCATATCCTTCCAAGTGTATTATTGGATAAAGCGGATCGCCATCCATGTTATCCTCCAACAGGTCTTTCAGACCATGCTTCGAAATGAATTTTTCGCCATTTAATTTTACCACCAAGTCTCGATTCAGATAACAGTAATTCCAAATCATTTTAGCTAAATACGTGGTTTTGAATACATACTTTTTAAATACAGTCTCATCAGGAACAAACTCCACATACGTGCCATTAGGTTGGTCGGATTTCTCAACTTTTTTATCCTCCACCAGTTCGCCCCTGATAAATTCCGCTGTTTTAATCTGTCCATCACGTATTGAGCTAACCTTAAAATGAGAGGAAAGTGCATTGACAGCTTTAGATCCGACTCCATTCAATCCAACAGACTTCTTGAATGCCTTTGAATCGTACTTACCTCCTGTATTGATCTTGGAAACGACATCTACCACTTTGCCTAACGGAATACCCCTGCCATAATCTCTAATCGCCACTTTCCCTTCCTGGACAATAATTTCGATCTTCCTTCCATTACCCATTACAAATTCATCGATACAATTATCCACAACTTCTTTTACCAAAATATAGATCCCGTCATCGGCAGAAGAGCCGTCTCCCAATTTCCCGATATACATACCTGGACGAAGACGAATATGTTCCTTCCAATCGAGGGAACGAATATCATCCTCTGTATATTGATTTTCTGCCATTTAAATTGAATTTGCTGAGAACTCTCAAATATAAGTAACAAACAAAGAGATTTCGAATCAACTTTCAACAACTTATCCACTAAAAGCGGTTAAAAACAGTAGAATTAATGAATATCGTGACAAAAGAATCTTCAATATTACTTTTTACACGGAATATGATTCACCTTCCTCCACTAAAATTGTATTTTTAAAAACACTCTTTGCCTCAACTAAATGAGTCTCTCCAGTTGCATATCTTGCACTTATATGCCCTATTAGCAGACATTTCACTTTTGATTTTTTTGCGATCAAAGCGGCTTGCTTGGCTGTTGAATGCTTTGTAGCGCTTGCCTTGGATTTGTGTTTTTCAATATATGTAGCTTCATGATAAAGTAGATCCACTCCATCGATGTATGGTATTATCTTCTCATAATATTTAGTATCAGAACAAAATGCATACGACCTAGCCGGTTGTGCTTCTTCTGTATATTTTTCAAAAGAAAAAACCGTACCATCATCATCAACAACATCCTTTCCTTTCTTCAGTTTTTTAAAATATGCAATTTGTACTTTATCGCGTTTAACTAATGGTGCATTTAGTTTTCTTTCTTTTTTTTTCTCTGTAATAAGAAAGCCACTTGCAGGAATTCGATGCGAAAGCGGAAAATAATCAACTCGAATAATCTTATCTTCAAATAAAAGACCTGAGCTTTCCCGATTTAACTCATGAAAAACAACATCAAATGAAAGTTGCGTCTGGTCGTTATTTAATTGAAGCTCTAAGATTTCCTGGAGACGAGCAGCTCCATAAATGGCAATCGGCTTTACTCTTCCCAGCAAATTCATGGTACTCAACAATCCAACCAACCCAAAATAATGATCTCCGTGTAAGTGAGATATTAGAATATGATCTATAGATTGGAATTTCACACCGTACGTGCGCATTTGCATCTGGGTTCCTTCACCACAGTCTATTAAAATGTGTCTATTGCCGCAATTGACATATTGAGCAGTAGGTTTTCTATTGGAAGTCGGAAGTGTTGAACCACTGCCAAGGACGGTTACAAAAAAACTCACTATGAAATAACTGCTCTAGCCTCCAGGTCTGAAGCGACGATAGTTAAGACTTTATCCAATTGCGCTATTTCAATAAGTTTTTGGACGTTGGGCATCAAGCCACATAAAACAAACTTCCCCTTCATTTCATTACACATACGATTTGCAACCAGTATGGAACTTAATCCTGATGAATCACAATATACTGTAGACGACATATCAATCACGATATTGTTAACATTATTTTTATTCAACAAATACAATTCAGCCTTTAATTCTGAAGCATTAGTAGCATTTAACCGAGCTACATTTGTTTTAACAACTGCCGTATTGTCTTCTTGAGTTACTGTAAAATCCATCAATGTTGTTTCTTTTAAATTTAATAAATTTTTACTGTCGATTAATTTTCGAAGCCAACAAATAAATCACAGACATTCTAATCGCCACACCGTTTTCTACCTGCTGCAATATAATTGCCTGTTTTGAATCTGCAACATCACTTGTAATTTCTACCCCTCGGTTAATAGGCCCTGGATGCATTACTACAATTTCTTTTGGCAAACTATCTAAGATGTCTTTTGTTAATCCGTACTGCATCGTATACTCTCTTAGCGAAGGGAAATATTTGATTTCCTGACGCTCCAATTGGATCCTCAACATGTTGGCAACATCACACCACTCAAGGGCGCGTTGCAAATTGTACTCTACTTTTACACCGAGCTCATGAATATACTTCGGCATCAATGTTGTTGGCCCGCAAACCATCACTTCAGCACCTAATTTCTGAAGACAGTATATATTTGAAAGTGCCACCCTTGAATGCAAAATATCTCCTACGATCACAACCTTTTTACCTTCAACAGATCCCAATCTTTCCCGAATCGAATACGCATCTAGTAATGCTTGGGTAGGATGTTCGTGTGTCCCATCTCCGGCATTCACCACTTTCGCATCGATACGTTCCGAAAGGAATTTAGCTGCTCCCGGATTTGGATGCCGCATTACAACCATATCCACCTTCATCGATAAGATATTATTTACCGTGTCAATTAAAGTTTCGCCTTTTTTTACCGAGCTGCTTGCAGCTGAAAAGTTAACGATATCTGAAGACAAACGCTTTTCTGCTAATTCAAATGAAAGTCTTGTCCTTGTGGAGTTCTCAAAAAATAAATTAGCAATGGTAATGTCTCGCAGGGAAGGAACTTTTTTAATTGGTCGGTTAATAACTTGTTTAAAGGCATCCGCTGTCTTGAATATTAACTCTATATCATTTTTTTGCAGGTCCTTTATTCCAATTAAATGGTCAACACTTAAACTATCCATTTGCTTCCGGTGTAAAAAGTACAACTTTATCTTTTCCTTCTATTTCTTCCCACTCTACAGACACGCGTTCTGAAACCAAAGTGTCTACAGTTTGACCAACATAGTCGGCTTGAATCGGAAGGTCTCGGCGAAATCTTCTGTCTATCAATATCAATAATTCGACTTTTTCAGGCCGACCAAATGCCAAAATTGCATCCAATCCAGAACGAATTGTTCTGCCCGTATAAAGTACGTCATCAACAAGAACAACGTTTTTATTTTCAATCACAAAGTCAATGTTTGTAGCACTGGGTATTAAAGGTAGTTCTCTTCTTCTGAAATCATCTCTATAAAAAGTGATATCGAGAAAACCACATTTGACATCTTTACCTATGATAGTCTCGAGCCGTCTTTTAATTCTCTCAAGAACATTAATCCCCCTGGGTTGCAGCCCAATTAATACGGTATTTGAAAAATCGTTGTGAATTTCAATTAGCTGGTAACAAAGTCGATTTATTGTCAGTTCAAAGTGCTTTGAATTAAGAATGACCTGTCGTTCCATCGGTGCAAAGATAAGCGAATTTATCACCACTAGCATTATCCACTACCGAAAAATAAATAATACATTTTCTTATTCAATTTATCATACCTCTATGCCAGCCAACTTATTCCAAAAAATTAACCGTTAAGTAAACGGTACATACTGTTTAAATATTAAACGGCTTTTTATAATTAGATTCAATGTATCTTTAGAATATAACAGGTAAATTAAATGGGGAAATACATATAATGCTCCTTTATTTTTGGTCTGGGCAGCCTGATTTTACAAGCTCTTTAACTATCGGATTTATTGGTTGATTTCGGTGATTTATTGTAAGGTCAGGCGCCTTTTTTAATACCCGCCTTTCTTTTTTACAGAGTACCCTTTTTCAACCAGCAGATCAAACACTTTATCCTTGAAATTACCCTGAACTAAAATAATACTATCTTTTGCCGTACCACCAACACCACAACTACTTTTCAGGTGTTTAGCTAAAGTTTTTAATTCTTCCGAGGAGCCAATAAAGCCTTCAACAACCGTAACCTCTTTACCTCCTCTTTGTTTGCGATCTATTGAAACAAACAAGCTCTGTTGATCTGGCGTGAGATTTATTCCATTATTTTCTTGTTCATAAGAATAGTCGTAATCCGGATTCGTTGAATACACAACATTATACCTTTCCTTCTTTCTTTTAGCCATTCTTATAATTTTCACCAAACAACATAAACATTTAAAATACTTCTAAGAACAATATTAATTTAAGGAATAAAGAACGAATAACCCCTCTGTTATCGTTTTAAGATAACTTCAAATTTAAACAGGGTTTTTCCGTTCCTCAAGGGGTAAAAACTATAATCCAAAGGATTCCCTGCTTTCTTACGGGTTGTTATAAAACCTAAACCTGCCCCACCCTTTTGACTTAAAAATTCATTAGTTAAAACAGATAAATACAATTCTTTAAGTTTTTCCTTAGAGCAGAAATTGATCTTATCAATGTACTTCTCGATTTTTTCAACATCTTTGACATCAATAATATTTGCCAAAATAATTTTATAATCCTCTTTATTCCCTGACACCACAACAAATCCTAACTGCCGCTTTAAATCGTCACATTCGCCATGCAATCGGATATTCTGAAGTCCCTCTATCAATATCGAAAATGCTCTTTTCACGACTGTTTTTTTGTCGCCTGCCGAAGTCATAAGCTCCTCAGAATTTGTAGATAAGCTACTGATTAGATCCTGAGAAAATGTACCACAATGGCACAATAATATTTTCCGACCATCATTTTTTACAAGACCGTCATTTTGATTCAAAAATATCTCTTGAATTTCAGATGCACTAACACTTTTATCCAATTCCAACATATTGTTTAACTCAAAACTTAATCAAAGAAACAAATTTACATCATTTATTAAGAATAATTGAAACAGTTCCTGTTTCTGAATCGGAAGATCCATCATTGTACTCTATAATATAATAATAAGATCCGACAGGAAGTTCTTCTCCATTGTACGTTCCATCCCACTCATTTGAACCATACGGATTGGTAACACTAGAAAGGTGTTCAAAAATTAAATTCCCCCAACGGTTATAAATTCTAACAACATTTTCCGGATAAAATAAATCCAAATCTACGATTTCCCACGTATCATTTATCTGGTCTTGATTTGGTGTAATTGCAGTTGGCGTAATTATAGACACGGAACAATCATTAATGATTAAATCTAATGTAACCAAACTGTCACAACCATTTTCGGCTCCTCCCACTAAAATAAAAGTTGGCGTATTAGTAGTAGATGTGTAGGTCACACCATTAATCCAAGTGAAATTTTCACATGCAGTTATTACATCAATACCAGTCGTTGGATTGTTAATTATTAAATCTAAAGTTACTGTACTATCACAGCCATTTACTGCTCCTCCAATAAAAGTAAAAGTTGGAGTATTTGTGGTTGCCGTATACGTAATCCCATCTACCCAGGTATACTCTACACACGCAATCTGAACATCCATTCCTGAAGTTGGGATGTTAATTATCAAATCTAAAGTTACTATACTATCGCAACCGTTAACGGATCCACCTGCATACGTAAACGTTGGTGTGTTCGTGGTTGCCGTATACGTAATTCCATCGATCCATGTATAATCTACACAGGCCACCTGGACATCTGTTCCTGTTACGAATGTATTTATGGTTAAATCCAAAGTAACTGTACTGTCGCAGCCATTCGCAGCTCCTGAAGCATACGTAAATATTGGTGTGTTCGTAGTTGCCGTATACGTAATCCCATCGATCCACGTATAATCTACACAGGCCACCTGAACATCCGTTCCTGAAGTTGGAATGTTAATTATCAAATCTAAAGTTACTGTACTGTCGCAGCCATTCGCAGCTCCTGAAGCATACGTAAATATTGGTGTGTTCGTAGTTGCCGTATACGTAATCCCATCGATCCAGGTATAATCTACACAGGCCACCTGAACATCCGTTCCTGCTGTTGGGGTGTTAATTATCAAATCTAAAGTTACTGTACTGTCGCAGCCATTCGCAGCTCCTGAAGCATACGTAAATGTTGGTGTGTTTGTGGTTGCCGTATACGTAATCCCATCTACCCAGGTATAATCAACACACGCAACCTGAACATCCGTTCCTGCTGTTGGGGTGTTAATTATCAAATCTAAAGTTACTGTACTGTCGCAGCCATTCGCAGCTCCTGAAGCATACGTAAATGTTGGTGTGTTCGTAGTTGCCGTATACGTAATCCCATCTACCCAGGTATAATCAACACAGGCTACCTGCAAATCTGTTCCTGTTACGAATGCATTTATAGTTAAATCTAAAGTTACTATACTATCGCAACCATTAACTGAGCCGCCGACTATTGTAAAAGTTGGCGTGTTGGTTGTTGTTGTATATGTAAT
>Ga0315334_10003179_pt1 | contig 10292 bp, 10 predicted proteins | sample M150034915metaG_FD_205555 | JGI IMG/M metagenome (GOLD analysis project Ga0315334, IMG submission 205555) | Ammonia-oxidizing marine archaeal communities from Monterey Bay, California, United States - M1 500m 34915 | ecosystem: Environmental > Aquatic > Marine > Intertidal zone | place: USA... | reverse complement strand
GCGTTTTGGCGACGACGGAGACGGCGTGCAATGAATGCGCTCGGTTCCCAGCCTGTCGAAGCTCCTACTTCCTCACAGCCGACACCGACTGCGACGCCGACGAGTCGAACCGCTTTGTGAATTTTACGACCACGTACGAGGCGGACGTGCCTGTCGCTGAAGCGGCTTCCTTCGGCTCAGAGCTGACGTCGCCGGAGTACGTCTACCTCTTCCAAACCTACGGGCCGCAGTGCAACCAGCTCGAGACGCCGGTGCTCAACAGCGCGAAGGATGGCTACTTCTGCTCGTGCAGCGGAAACTGCAAGAACGAGTACACGGACGACACTCTGAATACGCTCATCATAACATTCTTGGTTGTCAGCGTGCTCCATATGGTGCTGCAAGTGTACTTGCGTTTGCGCAAAGAGACCAGGGGGGCCAGGGGCGGGTCTGCCTCAACCTCAAGCAAGGAGGCTGATGCAGCGGCTGAGGATATCAAGGGCGCGCACTTCCCTGGCACGCAACCAGTGGGCGCGAGATTGAACTGGCGGAGAATGCCTATAAATTCGAATGGTCGCGTTTAGAATTCGTTTGTCGAAAAAAATGGAAGAGTTGTTTCTGTACACGTTCTATGTCTTCTTAGGACTGAGTGCGAGCATCACGCTCCCTGTTCAGTTTCTCCTGCAGGATGACCTGTCCGTCCAGCCAAGCGCTTTTGAGATGATCTTCGCCGTCGCGAGCTCGACGTGGTGCGTCAAGTTTCTTATTGGATTCCTTGTCGACCGCATCGGGAACACCGCCTTGAACTACAAAATTATAGTATCATCGATGCTCTTGGTCAACGCTGGCGGGTGGCTGTTTCTGAGCAGCTGGTCCCCCTGGACGAAGGAGCTGTCGTCGATCGAAACCGTCACGGTGATGCTGTGGGTGATCTTCAGCTCGCTGTGCGTGTGCGACGTGGCGACCGACGGACGCATGATTCGGCTGGTGCACGACGAGACTGGCGACCGCATCGGCAGGACGCAAACGATCGTGTGGGGCTGCAGGTCGCTCGGGCGAATCATTGGGGGCATCACGACGACGGTTCTTCTTCAGCGGGAGGGTTCGTCCACGGGGATGTTCTCGCCGCGGGGGTTCATCGACGGGTTCGTCGTTGCACCGTTTGCGTGCATGGCCTTTCTCTGGATTGCCGTCCGCGCGCTGCCCGATCCGCCGAAAGGATTTCCTCGCCGAAGCCCGCGGCGATCGAAGAGGTTCGGCGTCATTGTGCGGGAGGTGTGGCGTGTCCTCACAGAGAACAAGCGCCTCGTCGTCGTGATGGTGAGCATCGCTCTCGTGCCCGACAGCGGGAGCAACATGTACCTCTACCTGAGCGAGTCGCTGCAGCACCGCGGTCTAGGCTTCGGCACACACGTCCTCGGGGTCATCAGCATCGTCCACTCGGCGGCGTGCATCGTCGGCGCGTGTTGCTACCACACGTGCTTCAAATTCATCAAGCTGCGTACGCTGTTCTACGGAACAATTGTGATCCAAGCGATTCTCTCGCTGTCGCAGCTCGTGCTGCTATTTGGCCTGTACCACAAGATCGGCGTGTCGGCGAAGTTCTTCGTGCTGTCGGACGACGTGATTGGGGCCATCGTAGAGGAGCTTCTGTTCCTGCCGCTCATGATTTTGATGGCCACGATGATCCCTCGCGGCTTCGAGTCTAGCGTGTACTCAACGCTGACGTCTCTGTCGAACGTCTGCTCCATGTTCAGCTCGTTCATCTCCGCGGGGCTCACGGTCATGTTTGGCATTACGCGAGACGCAAGCGGGGTCATCAACTTCGACAATCTCTGGGTGATGGCGCTGACGTGCACGTTCACCGGTCTGGTCCCGCTGCTCTTTTTTCGCTGGCTCCCCAAACGAATCAAGCGCTCGGAGGTGGACGTGGAGGAGGGGATCCAGCTCGTGAGCGAGTTTCGTGCGGACGAGCCGACTAATTATATCGGAGGCAGGTACGCGCAGGCTCTGGCTCAGGCTCAGCCGCAGGAAATGGACTCGGCATCAGTTTAGGACTGCTTCAACTCTCTGTGCAAAAAACTCAGCTGCCATATCACAGCGTCCATGATAAAGGAGTGCCAGAACACAAAGGTGTTGAGCACGATGCTCACCCGCAGCCAAGCGACTCCTTCGTCCGAAACGGTGTCCGGGTGCATCAGCACGCAGAGCGAGAGGAACGAGCCGTACGCAGTAAGCCATACGGTGATGCCCGCGCTCTGGGCGTCGCCCTTCTTGATGGACCACAGCGTGAGGTAGAACCAGTTGGCGGAGCCGATGTAGTAGACCACCTTGCTGCCGATTAGGATCCACCACTTGATCGGGACGATGTGCTTGTAGACGATGATCTCTAGGGCGATCAGACATCCGTTCCGAATGACCTCGCTTACGATCCAGCCGTGGAAGAGGTAGAGTGGTCGCTGGCCGGAGCTTTCGCCCTTCAGGCCGGCGAGGAGATCGCCCCAGAGGTGGTCGACGTCTTTCGCGGACTCGCCCTTTCGCCAGAAGGAAACGAATGCCAGCAGGTACGACAAGTACGTTGCGACTAGGCCGCTTACGACCACGATCAAAAAGTAATCTTGGTCTTCCATCGCTTTGCTACAAGAAGTTCGAGGGATCATTTTATATACGACCCTTTCATTTCAGAAGCGAGGCAGCAGGAGCGGTTCAGAACGATCACGCGCAGCTCGGTGTTGCTCCCTTCGGGGCAGCGGAAGGAGAGCATCGATTTGCAGTAGTCGTTTCGGATCCAGCAGAGCGTTTGCCTGAAGCAGCAGGTCACTTTGCCGACGACCTCGCCGCCGCATCGAAGCTTGACGTCGCCCAGCCCGTAGAGTGTCCTTAACAATTCGTGGGAGAGCTCCACCTTGTGCACTGTACTCTCTAAGGCGGGCAGCTCTGGATCGTAGAACATTTTTAGGTTGGTTTTCAAACAGCTGAAAATGATATATAAAGAAAGACTACACGGTGTTAGTGCACGAACCCGCGCGACTCGAAGAGACAATGGCTACACCTTCAGGTCTCACAACGGCGAACACCTCTAGCCAGAACTCGAGCGGCCTCTACGCTGGGTCGGTCCCCGCCACCGACTCTCTCTTCTCCAGGCCCCGCGTCGTGAACCAGACGTTAGGATGGATGTCCAACTACCGCATCGAGTACCACTACACGATCAAGCGGTGGCGGAACAACCTTGACAAGTCGATAAAGAACGGGCAGCTGGCATTCCTCAAGAACGGGCCTGAGGAGAAGCTTGGCAAGTACAGGGCGTACACTGCGTACAACCTTCAGATGGTGAACTACCAGCTGTACCGCGACGCCATCGACTCGCTGATGGTGTACCAGGCGAACCTGCCCGCGGCGGGCGCGAACGACGACACCAACCGAGAGCACGACGTAGAGGACTTGGAGAACGCGCTGAACTCGTACCGCTTCATGGGGGTGGTGATCAACGACGTGAACGGCGAGTACGACACGGGGAACAACCGCGACAGGGTGGTTAACGTAGCGGTGGGCGGGCGCGAGAGCACGTTCAACGTGTGGGGCAACATCCACGACGGCGACCATTTGTATCTCAAGCTGGTGAAGGTGGAGGTGAAGGGGACCGACTTCCAGCTGTACCACATGTCTCAGAAGAGCCAGCCTGAGAGCCACACCATCTCTGCGTACCAGTTTGTGCCGTGCTTGTCGAAGCAGGAGCGCTGGCTGCCGGACGCGGCGTCGAAGACGGACCTGCACCCGTCGCACTGCTTCTACGTCGGCAAGGTGTTCCGGTGCCCGCGCGGGCGGAACCTGGGGTTCTCGGACGCCACGCGCGAGCAGCTGTCGAGGTGCTTGAACGACAGCGTAACGAGGACGCACATGTTTGAGATGCACATCCAAGTCAATCACTCGTAGCGCTAGCCGTGCTGCTAGCGTCGTCCATGTAAAAGTCGGTCTCGTCGTAAATCTCGGGGAGCAAGAGAGCAACCTTTTCGCAGATGGCTTGGACGATGTTGTGTTTGTTTGCGGAGACGCCTGCGTGCTTTAAGTAGTTGAAAAAACGATTCGCATGATCAACGTTGTTGCCCGTGCGCTTGAACTTGAGAAAGACTCCGATCAGCTGGTACGTGTTGTCGACGACGCTGTTGGTCTTGAGGTGCTCGGCCGTCGCAGGACCGATCCCAGGCACGCACTCGAGGTCGTCCGTCAGGTCGGCGCTGAGAAAATCGGCTAGCGTGCAGTCTTTGAGAGCGGACTTGCGCGGGTCGAAGGACGTCATGGTTGCAGTGCGTCGCGTGTCAGAATCCTTCGCAGAACTATTTCTTATATAAATTTGGTCTGATTTCTAAACGATGTAGAACCGGCCGCGCTTCTCGTCATGAATTTGAATCTGTGGGGCCTGTTCCCTTTAAGCGCCGTGCTGCTCTTCATCGGTTTCAACGGCTGGTACATGCGCAAGCACGAGAAGATCTTTCGCAAACGCTACGACCAGTTCAGGGTCGACACCACGCCGGCGAACTTCTCGTTCGCGATTTGGTCGCTCATCTACTTGGTCGTCCTCGTCATCACGGGCATGAACTGCTTCGACGAGTACGCGGTGCTGCCCACGGGGCTGAGCACCGCAGCCTTCGTCGTCCCATTGTTGTGGTCGCCCGCGTTCAAGAACGAGATGTTCGTGCTGTCAACGTTGGTGCTGTGGACGTCGACGGTGCTGACGCTGGTGACGTTCTTCTACGTTGAGGAGGACTCGGAGATCTACATCTACCAAGGCATCGCGCTGTACGGGGGGTGGCTGAGCAGCGCGTCGCTGCTGTCGACGTTCGCGCTAGGGCAGATCATCCTGAAGCACGAGGCTCTGAACGAGATGCTGGTCCTCGACGTGTTCTGCTTTCACTTTTTCTTTGTGGTGCTCTCCGACTCGGAGACGCTGTACCGCGCGCTTGCGTTCCACCTCGTCGGCATTTGGACGCTCGTCGGGATCCACTACAGGTGCCGGCAGAACTACACGCTGCTCGCGGCGGTGGGGATGGCGGTTGTGGTCGGGATAGCGGTGGTGCGCGTGCTGAACGACGAGGAGTAAGCTTTATTGTTGCCAGTAAACAAATTTTACAACTATAAAAGGATGCGCGCAGCTAGTAAACTAAAACAAGAACTAATGGCTAACAAGATTAAGGTTGTTTTGATCAATGAGCTAAAGGAAGTCTTTGTCACAAAACACGACCTTGCGGATGACCGACGTTTCGGTACGTTGGGGCGCGAGCTCGCGGAGCTTCGCGAAGAACTTGCTGGGCTTCGCGAACAAGTTGAGCAGCTCAGCGACGTCGTGCAGGTGTTGGGAGCCGTCGGGTCGAGACACTTGGTCACGCCCAGATCGATCGGGAAGAGAGCGTCGTGAGAGCACATCTTTTTATACTAGAATTATTGGTCAAACTCTTTGAAATCATGTTCGAACCGGAGGCAGAAGTTGTACAGCCCTTGCACTGTGAGGTCCTCGCGCGACTCCAGCAGCTTCTGCATGAGAAACAGGAACGGCTTGAGCTTGGCGAATCTCGGCTTGGAGTAGTGCACGGGCAGCCCACCGTCGAAGCAGATGGTGGCTGAGCCTGCGTTGATTTGGACCTTGTCCTCCCTGACGAGCGTCGCGATCTCCATCTCGTCGTGTCCGCTGCGGTTCGGAAAGGTGTCGACGACGGCCTGGCGCATGTACTTGTCGAAGAGATGCTGCACGAAGTCGTGCTCGTGCCACGGCCTGTCGTCGGTCTGGTACGACATGAAGCGGTCCGTGAAGGTGGGCGGCGGGGCGTAGAACACCTCCGTGTCGTCGTCTTTGCTCAGCCCGTACTGGTAGAACGCCCACGAGTCGCCCTCGAGAACGAAGTCGCCGCCCTCGTCGTCGGACTCGCTGTCCGAGTCGGAGTCGAGATCGTGAGGCTCGCTCCCCATGTTTCTGTGCACGTAAGTCTCGAGGTGAGCGTCGTTCACGGCGGCAGGCACGTGGAGGATCCGCACGTCGTCTTCGAGGAGGCTCTCGATGGGTACGTCTACTGTGTCGTTGAGGACGGCGTAGAGCTCGGTGTACTCCACCAGCGTGCACCGCTTTTGGTTCGCAGGCACGGGGAGGAAGACTTGCAGCTCGACCATGTTCTCTCTGCCCTCGGTGGTGCGGTACACTGCATGGATGCGGGCGAAGAAAACTTCTTCGCTGACGGGGTCTTTAAAGCGGCAGTGTCGCAGCGCGGAGAACACGCGGCCGTTCAGGTTGAACCCGTGGTAGTATACTGCGAACTCGTTCTCGTGGGCAACTGCCCCTAAAAAGCTGAAGGTCATCGCGCCGAGAGCAAGTCGAGTCTTCGCAGCTCTGCTTAAGTTATAAATACGTTCCGAAGCTCAAGGGCGCGCACGCTTGGTGGTATGGGGAAACGTAAGGATCTGAACGGGGCCTTCTCGGCGGCTGCCAAGCGGATGCGTATAAAGGGCGTGGCCACCGAGTCGGTAGTCGTTATCTTCGACAAGATTGAGGAGACAGTTCTGCGCGAGTTGGGGGACGTGAAGTGCAGGAACGTGTTGGTCATGGGACCGTACTTCAGCAACGACAAGATCCTGAAGCTCCTCCTCGAGAAGGATCGCGTCAGCATCATTACGACAAACGAGCGCATGCTGAAGAGCAAGTCGAGGGCAGCGAAGTTGAGGGAGCTCACTCCGTTCGCAGAGCACGCGGTCAAAACGCTGAGCGCTGGGCGAGGGAAGAACCGATCGATTTTGCACACCAAGGCGATCATTCTGCTGGACGAGTGGTCGAAGCCGTACAAAGTTCTGAGCGGGTCGTTCAATTGGACGAACGCCGCCAGCGACAACATTGAGAACATGACGATCTTTACCGACCCGCTTGTTGTCTCGGGGTATAAGAGAGAATGGCATCGGGTCTGGAAACACAGCTCGGCGAGAAAGTCGCGGTGAGCAATGGACGCGCACGCTACCCTCACGCCGATGAAGTGCAAGAGGTTCGTGAGGCTTCACTGGCGGTCGGAGTTCAAGCGGTGGATGGAGACGCAGGAGCAGGAGTCCTTGGAGCGGCTGCGCGAAGTTCGGAAGGACGCGTTTAAGCTCGTTGTGAACGGCGCAGAGTTCATGGCGTGGGCGCCTACGGTCCTGAACCAGGTAGTCAACCTGGAGAGGCGCGTCGTGTACACAAGCGCCGTCGTTTACAAATGCTTCGGCAAGCACACCAACTTCGACGTTGTCTGCGACAGGACCCCACCCTACGCGATGCACAGCGTTGTGGTGGACCTAGTTGAGGGGATGGGCGTAGGCACGGCTGCGGACAAAGAGGTGCTCGAGATCATGGCGTTCGCCACCAAGTACGGTCTGAGGCTGGTGAAGCATCCGATCAGCTTGAGGATCGAGGGCCGAAACCTGCAGCTCGACTACTTCAGCTATTCGCCTGCTTCGCGCTCTAGGCGGTACGCTTTTGAAGCTATATAAAAATAGGACTGCGATTGTACATAGTGAATGTGAACGTAGTTGCATGATGGAGCCTGTTAAATACAAAGAGGATGTGAATCACGGATACTACCACACGGTGCTCACGAACGGTCTGAAGGTAGTGATCAAGCCGACCGACACAGAGCAGTCGGTGCTGACGATGATCGTGTACGGGTTCGGCTCGAACGACGAGACCAAGTCAGGCGAGAAAGGCTTGGCGCACTACGCAGAGCACCTCGCGTTCAAAGGAACATTCGGCAACATCAAGGGCTTGTTCAAGCTGTCCGAGGCGGACATCACCGGCATCGCGAGAGGTCTGGGAGCCTCGTACAACGCGTTCACGATGACTGACAAGACGGCGTACTACTTTAAGCATCAGCCTGAGTTCACCGACACGTTCGTCAAGATCCTAGCAAGCTCCATGTTCGACAGCAGGCTAGACGAGAACCACCTCCGTTCCGAGAAGGGCGCAGTCCTCCAGGAGTTCAAGCACCGCATGGACGATCTCTTCTCAGACGCTCTCACCACTGCGCGGCAGGCGATGTACAAGGAGTGCGTGACTGCGCGCTCGCCGACGATAGGCGACATGGATCAAATCCTGGCGTTGCACGAGCCGACCCTCCGCGCCTTCTACGACCGTCTCTACCACCCAAAGAACGCCACGCTTTTCGTGACCGGTGCGTGCAGGGACAGCCTGCAGGACATTACCGAGTCTATCAACTCGAGCTTCGGAAGCAGGGAGCGTCCGGGAAACCAGGAGAAGACCAAGGTGGAGATCGACGATTTGAGCTCGCTGTACAAGGATCCGTGCTCGACGTGCTGCACGTTCCACACCATCAGCGAGGACGAGGCGTTTCTGCTGCTGAGCGTTCCGGTCAAGGGAATGAACATGGACAGCCCCAACGCGCACAGCGCGCTCAAGGCCGTCGGCTTCATTCTGTACGGCACGTCGGAGTCTCGGCTGAACAAGGTGCTGATGCACACGAACGCCACGGACTACCACGTGCTGTCGGTGAGCGGGTACCACACTATGAACTCCGACTTCGGCGAGTTTCACCTGTGCTTCCAGGGCAAGGCAGAGATGGCGGGCAAAGCCGAGGCGATCAAGAACCAGGTCTGCTGCACCTTCATGCGCGGCCTCGAGCAGATCGAGCGCACCAACGGATTCGAGGCGGTGGACTACGCCATCAAGAGCGAGCGCACCGACCTCGAGAGCTGCACGAACGCCTGGATCGCGAACTACTCTAACACGGGCGACCTGTCGACGTACTGGGAGCAGGGCAAGACAGTGGACGACGCCACCTACCGCGAGCGCTTCGACAAGGAGCTGACGGAGCGGTTCGAGGAGCTGAAGGCCGGCTTCGACGAGAGCTGCTGGTCGACCGTGTACCGCACGGCGACGCCGAAGGAGATGGTGCGCATGAAGGCGAAGAACGCAGAGAAGGAGGCGCGGTTCGTGCAGAGCATGGACAGCGGCGAGAATCTTCGCACGACGAACAAGGAGGGCACGAGTGGCACGTTCGACTGCATCATCGAAACGCACGCCGACATTTTTTGCTCCAAAGACCGTGCGCCGTCGCTGGTTCAGCAGCAGACGTGGGACTCGGTTGCAGACACTCACTACCAGCTCGTGCACGTTGCGGTCTCTCCGAGGCAGCGCGTCGCAATGAAGCAGGGATCGGACCGGTACGTCTGCGGTCTGGTGAGCCAGATACGCAACGAGCGGTGGCCGCAAACGTCTTACCTTGCGCAGGGCGTGCACGGCTTCTCCGCGCCCACGATCGCCGTCGTCTCGTCCAACGAAACAAAGCCAGCTGTGTTTGAGAAGTGGGTCAGCCGCTACGCTAGCGACATGCACGACGACGAAGCTGCTGAGCTCGCAGCGTACTACGAGGAGCACAAGGAGCGTCTGCAGGCGTCGTGGCGGCAGAACATCGCAAGCGCCCACCGCGATCCCCTGGCTAGAACGATCGAGAGCGTGCGGCGCCACCTGAGCGACAACTACTATCTCCGAAACGGTTGCAAAGACAAGTTCGACGAAATGAAGCAGGAAGTCGAGGGCTTCGAACCGGCGAATGCTACGGCGACGTGGAACGAGTACTGGGGCAAGACCGCGCAGATGACGGCGTCCAACGCGCAGTCGAAGGCCTCTCTGCCAGACACAGCGGACCACCCTGCGTTTGCCTTCAAGGCCCCGCGCGAGGTTCCCGACCTCGCGACGGCGGTGGCGCAGAACAGGAACGTCAAGCAGATCGAGGTGCTGTGCAAGAAGGACGGTGGGTACGACCGGTCCACGATTTACCAAGAGCGCATCCAGCTCCACGAGGCCGACATGGCACAGGTGACGCTGTCGCTCGCACGCAGAGGCACGATGACGCGCAGCGACCCCGACTACAAGACCATCCGCCCGATAGCGGAGACCATTCTTTTCCACTCGCTGGGCTCGCGGCTCTTCTCTCTGCGCGAGTCGAGCGGCCTGTTCTACTCGGCGTCGGGCGCGTTCTCGCCGCAGGCCACAACGCAGCACAAGGGGACCGACTACATTCTGCTGCAAGTCAACGCGGACCAGGCCAGCGACGCGCTGCACCGCGTGCTCAATTTCGTCGACGAAGAGTTCGCGCGACCAGTAGAGGAGGCTGAGCTCAACGCCGCGAAGCGCCTGCTGTGCCAGCGTCTGAACCTCGCGACGACCGAGTCGAACATAGTGAGCACGTGGGTGAGCGCGCGCAAGTACGACGAACCGGATTTTACGGTCGCCCCGGGCGTGCTCATCGACAAGATCCAGGAGGTTACCACAGACGACGTCAACAAGT
>Ga0315334_10003177_pt1 | contig 10293 bp, 8 predicted proteins | sample M150034915metaG_FD_205555 | JGI IMG/M metagenome (GOLD analysis project Ga0315334, IMG submission 205555) | Ammonia-oxidizing marine archaeal communities from Monterey Bay, California, United States - M1 500m 34915 | ecosystem: Environmental > Aquatic > Marine > Intertidal zone | place: USA... | reverse complement strand
GAATGTTCAATTTGCTATAAAAGAAGAAAAGGTTTTCATTCTAGAAGTAAACCCAAGAGCTAGCAGAACAGTTCCTTTCGTTTCAAAAGTTTCAGGGATACCGATAGCAAAATTAGCTACGCACCTTATGTCAGGAAAAACCTTAGAGAGTTTAAATTTAAAGGAAAGAAAGCTAGATCATATAGCTATAAAAGAAGCTGTCTTCCCTTTTAAGAAATTCCCTGGGGTAGATACCATTTTGGGGCCTGAAATGAGATCAACCGGAGAGGTTATGGGTATAGATAGAGAATTTGGTATGGCTTTTGCGAAAAGTCAAATAGCGGGAGGCACTACTGTACCCACGGAAGGGGTAGTCTTTGTTTCCGTTAAGGATACTGACAAGAATAATATAATTAAGCCTGTTAGAGATCTTAAAAATATGGGATTTTCAGTACTTGCAACTGGAGGAACTTCTGAATATTTAAATAAAAATGGAATAAAAACGAAGACTATAAACAAAGTTTTACAGGGAAGCCCTCATATAGTTGACGAAATTAATAATAAGAAAATCTCATTAGTGTTTAATACAACTGAAACTCCACAAGCGATAAAAGATTCAAAATCCATAAGAAGATCGTCTCTTGAAAGCAACACACCATACTATACTACGGTCTCAGGAGCGAAAGCGGCAGTATCCGGAATAAAAGCGATTAAAAATCAAGAAATAAATGTAGAGACCATTCAATCATACGAAGTTAAAAATTGAGTTAAAAATTATACAATTTATGTTAACATTCTAAGGGTTTCTAATTATGCAAAAAATACCTATTACTAATAAAGGAAGAGCTCAAGTCGAGAATGAACTTAAAGATCTAAAAACCATTCGAAGGCCCAAAGTTATAAATGCTATTGCAGAAGCAAGGGCTCATGGAGATTTATCAGAAAATGCTGAATATCATGCCGCTAAAGAAGAGCAAGGTCACATTGAAACTAGAATCCTAGAACTTGAAAACTTGCTTAGTAAAGCAGAAGTAATTGATCCTTCGACACTTTCAGGGAAAGACGTAAAGTTTGGAGCAACAGTCTTAATAGTAGACGAAGATAGTGAAAAAGAATCAAAATATATGATTGTTGGTGAAATTGAAGCTAATTTTGCTGAAGGGAAAATATCAATTTTCTCACCTTTAGCCAAGTCTCTAATAGGAAAATCAATAGGTGATAGTGTTGAAGTTAATACTCCTGGTGGTGGAAAGTCCTATGAAATATTAAAAGTAATATATAAATAATTTAATCTTCCAATCCACTTAAATCTACAAATGAATTCTTAGAAATATTGAATAATTTGGTTTCACCCGCTGGTATTTCAAGTACTGCAATTACTTTTGATTCCGATTTAATTTTCTTTGTACTCATAGGCATCGTGTTTTTTTTGATTGAGTCAATTATTCCTGATTGCTTTATAAAGATGATATCAAGAGGGGTATTGGTATTTTTCATCCAAAAAGATGCTCTTTTTTTATTTCTAAATAAAAATAACATTCCTGTTTGGGGCGCTAATTTGTCCCTATACATCAGACCTTTTCTTTGTAACTTTTCAGATTTAACTACCTCAACTCTAAAAATAATTTTTTCATCTTTATCGTTAATAATAGTCAAATTTGAAAAGTTTATTTCCGCAAATAAACTGTTGCTAAAAATTAATAAGAATATGATTATATAAATTCTTCGCATATTAATTTATATGCATTAACATCAACAATGAGAAGGTTACAAGCGTGAAAAAAAAATTATTTGATTTATCTGGTAAGGTATCACTAATTACAGGTGGTAATGGAGGAATAGGTCTTGGCATGGCAGAAGGTTTAGTTTCATGCGGCTGTAAAGTAGCCATATGGGGAAGAAATAAAGAAAAAAATGAATCGGCAAAAAAATTATTAAGTCAATATGGAACAAAAGTTGAGGCATACGAAGTTGATGTGTCTCAAGAGGATAAAGTCAAAAAAAAGACTATTGAAGTCATCAATGATTTTGGAAGAATTGACTCAGTCTTTGCTAATGCGGGTATGAATGCGTTTGGTGGCCCCTTTGAAGATATGAATACTGAAGTTTATAGAAAAGTTTTATCCGTTAATTTGGATGGTGTTTTCTTTACCCTAAGAGAATCTTGTAAACACATGGTAGAAAGAGCAAAAAATGGTGATCCTGGGGGATCTGTAATTGGTGTTGCTAGTCTTGCAGGTATTGAAGGCGCCGCAAAGACTCAACCTTATGCAGCCTCTAAAGGTGGAATAAGAGCAATGATTAAAGGAATTACTGTCGAGCATGCTAGATACGGAATTAGAGCTAATACCATTGTTCCTGGTTGGATCGCAACAGACATGACTATCCCTAATCAAAATAACCAAAAATTTACTGATAAAGTAATCTCTAGGGTACCCATGCGAAGGTGGGGAAAGCCAGAAGATTTTGCCGGTATTGCAGTCTATTTGGCATCAGATTCTTCAGCTTACCATTCTGGAGATCTGTTTGTAGTCGATGGTGGATATGCTATATTTTAAACCTTAACCCAATAAACGCTTAATTTTTTGTAAAAGAAATGGTTCGTCTAAAACAACATTAAGTTTTATCATTTTGGATTTTAATAGTAATTCTTTACCGTACGACCCATCTTTTGAATGTAGTAACCGCATTATATCTTTTTCTGTTGTAAGAATATCGGCATTGTTTTCATGGGCTGCTTGCAGAATATCTTTTGCTGTTCTTTCGTTAATCGGTTCGTGATCATCTTTAATAAAAACATGAAGTTTTTTACACTTATTCTTAACACTGTCGATAAGTTTTTGAGGATCCCCTATACCAGCGAAAAGAACTACATAATCCGTCAAATTAGAATCAATAACTGTTACGAAATCTGCATCAACTATGTTGTTAAAATATTTATTTATTATATCAAAAGAAAAATGACTGACTTCTGAAAATTTGGCCTTAACAAGTATATCGACTTTATCGCTAGTAATTTCCAGTGACTCTCTTAATGGTCCAAAGGGAAACGTCAAACTATTACCTACCCCTTGTGTCGATGAAACAACTAATAAATTACAATCTTTTATAATTGAAGGATTTTGAAAGCCATCATCAAGAATTAATACATCTATTCCCAGATCTTCGGCATATTTACTTCCTTTCACTCTATTTTTTGAAACAATTGTTAAGCCATCTTTAGAATGAAGCAAAGCCTCATCCCCAACTTCTTTATAAGAATGTGTTTTTATATCAACCTTCAATGGACCAGCATTTGATCCCTTGTATCCCCTTAACATAACAGCAGAACTAATGCCTTCTCTCTCCAACATCTTTCTTAAGAATCTGACCATGGGTGTCTTTCCCGCTCCACCTATAGTAAAGTTTCCAACACACAGAACTTTGAGATTGGGCCTATATGGATTAATAAATAAATTTTTTAAATTAACGATTGTATTAGGAATAAAGTTTAACAAAGAAGTAATTTTATTAGTTCTTTTCCACCAAAACTCTGGGCTACGCATTTTTATTCATAAGCATCTTTATCTCTTTTATTATTAGTTCAGATACCCCCCCTAAAGATATACTATAATTTTCAGCAATTAACGCCATCTTATGAATCTCGCTTTTATTTTTTAATATATCTATATCAATTTTATCCTTAAAAATTTTTGCTGCTTTGGATTCAATCAAACCTTCGTATTCGTTTTCAAAATTGAAATAATGTGGTCCCGAAAATATTGCAGTCCTAAATTTTGCAGGTTCTATCGGGTTATGACCACCTTTGGTGACAAATGAACCTCCCATAATTACATATTCGCATATTTCATATATTTCACCTAACTCTCCAATCGTATCATATATATATAGTTTGGAATTATCTCTGGGTAACTTTCCTTCTGACCTAAACACTATATCACCTTCATTGAAGCCAAAATTGGCTGCTATTTTACCTATTTCCTTACCCCTTTCTGGGTGTCTAGGAGCAATAACAAGCAATAAATCCCTTTCTAGGTTCTTAAGTTCCTTATAAGCGGAAAAAATAATTTCTTCTTCTCCTTTATGTGTTGAACTAGCCAACAAAATGTCTTTACTTCCTATAGATTTCTTTAAAGACTTTAGTTTATTTGAATCAAAGGGTAGTTTTTCTGAATCATGTTTTAAATTGCCAAAAACCTTGACTTTTTCAGACCCAAGCTCAATTAATCTTTCTAAAGTTTTTCTGTCTTGTGCGATTGTTGTGTCAAATAAAGATAACAAATACTTGATAGACGCTGGGAATCTTGACCAACCTCCAAATGATTTCTTTGTAATCCTTGCATTGGCAAGAATAATAGTTGTTTTGTTTTTCTTAGTTTCTATTATTAAGTTTGGCCAAATTTCGGATTCAATAAAAATAGCAATTTTAGGATTCCAATTTGAGAGGAATCTTTTGATATATAAAGGGCTATCAAATGGAACATATTGATGAACTACACTTTTAGGAAATCTTTTTGAAATTATTGAAGATGAAGTTTGAGTGACAGTTGTAATTAGGATATTACTTTCATTTTCACTTAAAATCTTTACGATTGGTAATATTGATAACGTCTCCCCAACGCTTGCAGCGTGAAACCATATAATTTCATTATTATTATTTTGTATTTTTGAAATCCCAAGTCTTTCTTTTTTACGTGATTTATCCTCTTTATTTCTTAAAACTCGGAAAAACAGAAAAAAATTTGTAAAGGGAACGATTAAGATAGAAATGAAACGATAAATTTTAACTGAGAACGGCATCTTATTTTTTTCCTACAGCTTTGTTAGCTTTTATTGTTAGCTCGTTAAGTGAATTCTCCAGTAAATTTCTTTTATTTTCTACCTCTTCCTTTGTAGCATTTTTTGACACAAAAATAGGATCTCCCCAAATAACTGCTCCTTTTCCAAAAGGTAAATGCATAGTAAATTTATCCCAACTTGTGAATTCGTATCGATTTGAAGTAGTAGCTGCAACAGGTACAATTGGACATCCAGATAGTTTAGCTAAGGTAATTGCCCCTTTTCCAGCTAACCTGCCAGGACCAGGGGGTTGATCAGCTGTAAATGACACAGAACTTCCATCTTCCAAGGTTTTAATCATGGATCTTAGTGCGGCCTTACCACCTTTTTCTTTAATCCCTAGTTTATCTGGATTTCCTGCTCCTCTAATTAATTTAACTTGAAGTCGGCTTAGAGTGTTAGCTATTAATTCTCCATCACCATGTTTAGAAACCAAAGCAAAAAGCTCTTGCGAAGAATGATCCCAAGATCTTGGTAGCATCAAACTCTGACCGTGCCAATGAATCCAAATAAAAGGTTTGTTATTCAACCAATATTTCTTAGGAAGCTCATAATTAAAATGTTCCCACCTATTTGTGGAATGGGCAAGTCTAATAAAAATTGAAAAGGCATTTGATAATAAATAAATCCATAATCTTTTATTCAATAGCATCCTCCGGAAACTGAGTCTTAAACAGGAGAGAATAAAGTCCCTTGTTATCTAATAATTGTTCATGCTTTCCCTTTTCAACAATCTTCCCTTTGTCAAATACATATATCATATCAGCATCTCGCACGGTAGAAAGACGATGGGCAATTATAAGAGCACTTTTTTCTTTAAGTAACGCTCGAAGAGCGATTTGAACTTTTTGTTCTGATTCACTGTCCAATGATGAGGTTGCTTCATCCAGCAACAATATGGGGGAATCCTTTATCATAGCTCTTGCTATCGCAATTCTTTGTCTTTGTCCTCCAGAAATTTTGACTCCTCCTTCTCCTACTACAGTTTCATATCCTTCAGGGAATTCTTTAACAAATTCATCAACCAAGGTTTCTTTACATACTGACATGAATACATCTTCACCCACACCTTTAGCTCCAAACATAATATTTTCTCTTACTGAAGTGTCAAAGATTAGCGCATCTTGAGTAACTAATGATGAAGTATCACGTACGGATTTTAGAGAAAGATCTTTTACATCAATCTTATCAATTTTTACCGTACCCTCTGTTGAATCGTAAAATCTAGGCACTAAATTTAAAAGAGTAGATTTCCCTGCGCCGGATGGACCTACTAAGGCGACTGTTTCACCAGGCATTATCCTTAAAGAAACATTTCTCAATACATATTGGAAAGTATTAGGGTAGGAAAAAGACACATTATCAAATTCCAGTTCTCCTATAGAATCAACAATTTCTTTCGTTTTGAGGTTATCAACCACGGTTGGATTATTATCTAATATAGGAAATAATCTTTGAGAAGCAGCAACTCCTTCTTGAAGCATAGCTTGTAGATTAGCTACTGCTTTTAGAGGATCGTATAACAAACCAGCAGCGGTCGTAAAGGCCATAAAACTTCCCACACTCATACTTCCATCAATCGATTTATTCCCGGAATAATAAATAATTCCAGCTATCGCAAAACCCGTTACCATTTCCATAATTGGAGCTGAAGCTGATCGGGCTCTTACACCTTTCATAGACAAAGAAACAACCTTTTTGATAATTTTTATAGCCTTTTCAGAGTAAACATTTTCTTTTCTATATGCCTTTATAATTCTCATTCCTCTTAAAGTTTCAGATACCAATGATGAAAGAGTGCCTATCTCCTCCAAACTTAGTCTAATAGCTTTCCTCAGTTTCCTTCCCAATATTCTAAGTCCAATTGCTGCCGGGGGCAGGACTAAGATAAAAATTACTGCTAGATTGGGCTCTACCCAGAATAAATAACCCATAAGACCTAAAACCATTAAAATGTTTCTCGATAAATTTACAACTACCGAAGACATTGTTTCTCTTAATTTTGTAGAGTCTGCTGTAAAATTAGAAATGAATCTCGCAGAATGAACTGAATTAATGTAAGCAAGATCTGCCTTCAACAGTGAATTGTACAAATCCTCTTGTAATGACCCTACTAACCTTTGTCCTATAACATTAATAGAAACATTTGCGCCATAAGTACCAATAGATCTAATTAACATAATTATAACTGCAACAACTGGTAGAATTACAAGCATGTTTTGATCTTTGCCAATAAAGATATCATCTATCACTCTCCTAATTAATTCGGGTAATGCTGGCGTGCTGATAGCAACAATCGCATTACAAAAAAGAGCGAGATACAGATATCCCGATAATCCTGAGGCATAATTACCCCAGATTCTTTTTACCGTTTCTACGGCGCTAAGTTCTTTTTTATATTCTTCGTTCATAAAATAAACAGATCCCTTATTAGCAAAGATCGTAACATGCGTTATAATGATCATAAAGATCGAATGTTTATTACATATTTACGATATTCGTCATATTTTGTGCCACTTTTGTTGTTTGGTGATTATAATGTCAATAAAACTATCTAATAATCTTAAAAATATTCCACCTTCTGCGACTATGTTAATGACCCAATTAGCTAGAGAATTAAAGGGAGAAGGAAAGGATATTGTCAGTTTAAGCGCTGGTGAGCCTGACTTTGATACACCTATCCATATCAAGGAAGCGGCAATTAAAGCAATACAAAATGGTGAAACTAAATATACCTCTGTTGATGGAATAGATGAACTAAAAGAGGCAATAATTAACAAGTTTTCTCGTGATAATGGTCTTGAGTATGAAAAGGAAAATATTTCTGTTGCGCCAGGAGGTAAAGCAATAATTTACAATGCCATGCTTGCAACTTTAAACGAGGGAGATGAAGTGTTAATTCCTTCTCCTTACTGGGTAAGTTATCCGGATATAGTCAGACTGGGAGGAGGAAAACCAATAATTATTCAAGCTTCTGAAGAAGATAGCTTTAAGATGAAACCGGAGAACCTTGAAAGAGCAATTACTAAAAAAACAAAATGGTTGATACTCAATTCCCCTTCTAATCCCACAGGTGAAGTTTATTCAAAAGAAGAACTTACGGAAATTTATGAGGTATTAAAAAAACATAAGGAAGTTTTCATATTATCCGATGATATATACGAAAATATTTTATATAAAAACTCCGAAGAGTTTGTAACTATTGCTCAAATTCATGAAGATTTATTTTCTAGAACACTAACAATGAATGGAGTTTCTAAATCTCACTCAATGACAGGATGGAGAATTGGATACTGTGGAGCTCCAAAAGAAATTATCGATTCTATGAGAAAACTCATGGGGCAATCTACTTCTAACCCTTCCTCAATAAGTCAATGGGCAGCAGTTGAAGCTTTGAACGGTTCAGATGATTTCTTGAAAGAATGGTTAACTGCTTTTGAAGAAAGAAGAGACTATATAGTTAAATCGTTAAATGATTGCAAAGGAATCACATGTTTAAAACCTAAAGGAGCTTTTTATGTTTATCCATCATGTTCGGGACTCATAGGAAAGAAATATAAAGAAGGTTCAATCATCAAGAACGATAGTACCTTTTCAATGTTACTACTAAAAGAAAAATTAGTCAGTGTTGTGCAAGGTGAAGCTTTTGGTCTTTCTCCTTATTTCAGAATCTCCTACGCAACTTCATTAGAAAATTTAAAGGTAGCATGCGAGAGAATTAAGGAATTTTGCGAAGAACTAATTTGAAGATGGTAAATTCTTTTCCAGAACCAGATATAGACCCATTATGGGGAAATGCGCTTAAAAGGAATAATCTGCCTAAAAAAGAACTCGAAGCTGGAATAAAGTTTAAATTAGTTTCAGAGTTTAATCCTGCTGGCGATCAACCTGAAGCAATTAAATCGCTAGTGAATGGCATTAAAAAAAATGAAAAATCACAAGTTCTATTGGGGGTAACAGGATCTGGTAAAACCTTTGCGATGGCAAAAATTATTGAGAAAACACAAAAACCAGCGCTAGTTTTAGCGCCAAATAAAACGTTAGCCGCCCAATTATATGGGGAATTCAAAGATTTTTTCCCCGAAAATGCAGTGGAATATTTTGTTTCATACTACGATTATTACCAGCCTGAGGCATATGTTCCAAAAACTGATACCTATATTGAGAAAGATTCATCTATCAATGAACATATAGATAGGTTAAGGCACTCTGCAACACGCTCCCTTTTAGAAAGAGATGATGTTGTAATAGTTTGTTCGGTATCATGTATCTATGGCATTGGTTCTGTAGAAACCTACTCAAATATGACTCTATTCATTTCTAAAGATGATGAGCTCTCCCGTGAGCAAATACTTAGAAAACTTGTAAATCTTCAATATGAAAGGAACGATACGAACTTCACTCGTGGTACCTTTAGAGTAAGAGGCGATTCTATTGAAATTTGGCCTGCTCACCTGGAAGATAGAATATGGAGAATATCTTTATGGGGGGAAGCGGTAGAAAATATTGGGGAATATGATCCTCTCATAGGAAAAAAAACTCGGGATCTTGATCACATAAAGTTATACGCAAATTCTCATTATGTCACTCCCCGCCCTACCCTTCAACAAGCAGCAAAAGAAATAAAAAAAGATCTTCGAAAGAGATTAAAAGAGCTCGAAGAATCAAATAAATTACTAGAAATGCAAAGGCTAGAGCAAAGAACTAATTTTGATCTTGAAATGATGGAAGTTACCGGAATTTGTTCTGGGATTGAAAATTATTCAAGATATCTCACCGGCAGAAGACCTGGGGAGCCGCCACCTACGTTATTTGAGTATCTTCCAGAAAATGCACTAATTTTTGTAGATGAAAGTCACGTCTCAGTTCCTCAGTTAGGAGGAATGTATCGTGGGGATTTTAATAGGAAATCCACTCTTTCAGAATATGGATTTCGGTTGCCCTCATGTATAGACAACAGACCTCTAAAATTTGAGGAATGGAATGCAATGCGGCCCTTAAGCGTTTTTGTATCTGCTACTCCTGGCCCTTGGGAACTAAATGAAACTGAAGGATCTTTTGTGGAACAGATAATACGCCCCACAGGGCTGATGGATCCTAAGTGTATTGTTCGTCCAGCCACTAATCAAGTAGATGATTTGATCTTCGAATGTAATCAAGTATCCAAAAAGGAGCAAAGAGTGCTTGTAACTGTCTTAACAAAAAAGATGGCTGAGGACCTTACTGAATATATGAACGAACAAAATATCAAAGTTCGTTATCTACACTCTGATATTGATACTCTAGAAAGGATTGCAATATTAAGGGACCTTAGAAGTGGTCTATTTGATGTTTTGGTAGGAATAAATCTACTAAGAGAAGGGCTTGATATTCCTGAATGTTCATTAGTGGCTATATTAGATGCTGATAAAGAAGGATTCTTGAGATCTGAAACATCTTTAATTCAGACAATCGGAAGGGCTTCGAGGAATATAG
>Ga0315334_10003170_pt1 | contig 10302 bp, 15 predicted proteins | sample M150034915metaG_FD_205555 | JGI IMG/M metagenome (GOLD analysis project Ga0315334, IMG submission 205555) | Ammonia-oxidizing marine archaeal communities from Monterey Bay, California, United States - M1 500m 34915 | ecosystem: Environmental > Aquatic > Marine > Intertidal zone | place: USA... | reverse complement strand
TGGTAGGAATCTGACCGGATGTGAAGACCCTGTCCTTCTATACGTCAGCGGTGGGAACACACAAGTCATCGCGCGTAGAAGAGACAGATACCGGGTCCTTGGGGAAACTCTCGACATAGGGATAGGGAATATGTTGGACAAGTACGGAAGATCGCAAGGCATCGCATTCCCGGGAGGACCTGAGATAGAGAAGAGTGCTGCTGCGTGGCTTGCAGAACAACCGAATTGCTCACTGGATTCGATTAAACTGCCATATGGTGTCCAAGGCATGGATCTTGCATTCTCAGGGATCTTAACTGCTGCCATTCAAAAGGAGTCTGGCGGACATAGTTTGGGAGAAGTATGCTGGTCTCTACAAGAGCATTCATTTTCCGCCTGCATAGAAGTCGCAGAGAGAGCAATGGCTCATACCGGGAAATCCGAACTTCTACTTGGTGGGGGTGTGGCATGCAACGAGAGGCTCAGAGAGATGGCCACGGTGATGTGTGAGGAAAGGGGAGGAATCTCATATTCTCCCGACAAGCCATATTGCGTCGACAATGGTACGATGATAGCCGAACTAGGGCGCAGGATGCTTCAGTCGGGTGTGCAGACCACCTTGGAAGATAGTGCTGTGTCGCCCGGGCTGAGAACAGACCAGACTAATGTGACATGGCACTAGTCCAGACTTCTGAGAAGGCTTATGAGAGCCTGTTGCGCGTCGCGTGTCGGAGTCTGGTTATCTAGTGCAGAGGCGTCGTCGATCCAAGGCTGTCCCAAAGGACGTCTTCGGCAGTGCGCCCAAGTCCGCCCCGGCCAAGAAAGAGGTGGTCAAACAACCGAAGGCAAGCAGTCCTCCCTCACTCCCGACGCCAATAGAACCACCTTTGATAGGCACCACAAAAGAACCTGAAATAGCTGAGGACGAAGTAAAGGGCCCCCCCGAACCTGTTTCCGACCCAACTGTTACCGACTCACCCGAAGAGGATATGATACAGAGTCAAATTCTCGGAGTCACTCGTCGTAAATCAATAGGTCTTCAGCCCAAGGATGAAGAAGTTGCTCCAGAGTCTTCATCCAATGGAGTCAGTGACAAGGCAAAGGAGCTAATTGACGAAAGTAAAATCCGAGCTCTAGCTGAGAAGGTCTCTCCCAAGTCTGCCGCTAAAGAGGTTCCATCCGAGCCCCTCAAATTGGAACCACCCAAACCCAAGACTCCTGCTAAAAAGTTTCGACGCAGGCGCAACTCATTCCAGCCGGCGGCCCGGGCAAAACGACTAGACAGGAGCAGGCACATGGAATACAAGTACGAAGTCCGTGGACTCATGGTAGACATAGACATACCCGAAGAGCATCGCTCCAGTATCCTAGGAACCATGTGGGCTAGGGGTGAGAGACAGACAGTGGCAGAAGCAAAGGAGTTCCTTGAAGACAAGCATTCAGAAGGGATAGTCTCAGAAGAGCAGCTAAAGAAGCTGCACGGTGTCTTGGATAAGTACACAATAAGGAGGTAGCGTTGTGTCAGTAGTAGAACAAGATTCAGTTGTTTCAGTAAACTACACAGGGACATTTACCGACTCGGGGGAGGTCTTCGGAACTAATATGGGAGGTGCGCCGCTTGTATTCCTTGTCGGTCATGGTAACATGATAGAGGGCTTCGAACAGGAGATGCTCGGTGCTGCTGTTGGAGAGACTAGGCAGTTCACTCTGACACCTGAGAGGGCTTACGGGCTCCGGGATGATGATGCTGTGCAGCCCGTTCCCAAAAGCCAGTTCCCCGAAGACATGGAACTGGAAGCAGGGATGGTTCTAGGTGCACAAAGCGAACAAGGGCCCCAACAGTTCTCAATCGTGGAGGTTGGGGATGACTTCGTTACTGTGGATTTCAATCACCAGATGGCTGGACACACACTGAATTTCAACGTCGAAGTCGTTGCCATCAGAGAAGCAACTTCAGATGAGCAGGCACACGGACATGCACACAGCCCGGGCCATCATCACCACTAGCACATTGTTCATGGTGCAATTCCCCCTCCCCGGATCATGCGCACGAGCAGGTCGAAGACCATGAGTGGGATGGATAGGGCAAATATCCCGAATATCGACACTGCCGATGCGGCTGGCCACCCAGAGAAGGGGCATCCAATGCCCGGAGAACCACCGTATACCAGAGGGATACACTCTGACATGTACAAGAGCAGGCTTTGGACAATGCGGCAGTACGCTGGTTTCTCATCTGCTAGTGAGACGAATAAGAGATTCAGGATGCTGCTTGATGAAGGACAGACAGGGCTCTCTGTGGCTTTCGACCTGCCAACACAGCTCGGACTCGATTCAGACCATCCCCGTTCCTTCGGCGAAGTCGGTAAGGTCGGAGTGCCAATCGACACCATCGAAGACATGAGGGAGATGTTCGATTCAATCGACCTGTCAGAGGTCTCTACATCTATGACGATCAATGCTCCTGCCTCAGCGTTGTTGGCGATGTACGTTGCAGTAGGCGAAGAGCAGGGGGTCTCTAGAGACAGCCTGAGAGGTACAGTTCAGAATGACATACTCAAGGAATACATCGCCAGAGGATTGTACATCTATCCTCCTGAGCAATCCATGAGGTTGACAACTGATGTGCTTGATTGGTGCGTTGACAACGCTCCAATGTGGAATACGATTTCCATCAGTGGTTATCATATGAGGGAGGCTGGGTGCACCGCAGTAGAAGAGGTTGCTCTGACGCTCTCAAACGCTCTACAGTATACGCGCAGTGCAATCGGGGCCGGACTCGAGATTGACGATTTCGCCCCCCGCATGTCCTTCTTCTTTAGCTCACATAACGATTTGATGGAGGAGGTGGCCAAGTTCCGGGCAGCCAGATCGCTTTGGCATGAGTTGGTGCAAGAAGAATTTCAACCCGTAAACCCCCGTTCCAGTCAATTGAGATTCCACACTCAGACCGCTGGTGTTACCCTGACGGCGCAGCAGCCTCTGAACAATGCCGTCCGTGTCGCTTATCAGGCACTGTCGGCTGTTTTAGGAGGCACGCAATCTCTTCACACTAACAGTTTCGACGAAGCCATCGGCCTTCCTACTGAAGAATCGGCAAGGATTGCCCTTCGAACACAGCAGATCATAGCTGAAGAGACTGGTGTGGCCAACACTGTTGACCCCCTAGCTGGATCCTACCTCGTCGAAGAAATGACCTCTCGCATCATCTCGGAAGCCAAGGATCTGATAGAGGAAATTGACTATCAAGGAGGTGCATTAGAATGCATCAAATCCGGACTGCAACAAAGGATGATTCACGACAGCGCCTGGAAGAATCTGCAGGAGATAGAGTCGGGAGAAATTGGGGTCATCGGCGTAAATTCCTACCTTGATGGGGGTGAGGCTTCAATAAACACGCAGAAATTGGACTTCGAGGGCGTTCAGGCTAGGATAATTGCTCTGAAAGAGTACCGTAGCAACAGAGACCAGGATTCAGTAACCGCTGCTCTCAAAAGGCTCGAAGATGCTTGTTCGGGGGGGACGAATGTAATGGAACCAATGATTGATTCTGTCAAAATTGGGGCGACGATTGGCGAAGTGAATGGAGTATTGAAGTCGGTTTTCGGAGTCTGGACATCTCCGAGCGGGGTGTAGCATGAACGATGTATCAGTCGATCACATCGGTATCGCTTCAGAATCGATCGAGACAGCTAGTGGATTTTGGGAGTTACTCGGATTCAAACCAGCGGACGAGCACGTGAATGATGAGCAAGGAGTTCGAATCAAGATGTTTGAGGGATCTGGAACATCGTCCAGATTAGAGCTGCTCGAACCGTTGGGACCAGATACCCCCATTGGGAGGTTCATCTCCAAACGAGGCATTGGGATTCAACAGCTTGCTGTCAGGGTCGGTGATATCGAGTCTACGATATCGCTGCTGATGGAGTCTGGTGTGCGAATGATAGACGAACAGCCCGTGAGAGGTGCATCAGGTAGCATGATTGCCTTCGTACACCCATCCTCTGCGGGAGGCGTTCTGGTTGAGTTGGTAGAGCATAGCAATTGACAAGCATCAAAAAGGACTCCTAATTCGGGGCATCATGGAGACTTCAATGAATCGCCTTCACACGCATGATTCACTGACTTCAATAATCGTCTCAAACGAGGTCGAGTTTCTCTCCGAAACCCTTGGCAACCTGCGAGACTCGGGTGAGATTTCCAATGATGCCTACTTGGATGCCGGTGGAATTCAAGGGGGATTGTCACTAATTGCCAGTCTACTTGAACAGAACGTCTCCGATGAAGAGATTCAGGTGCAATTGGAGCAATTGGCTGATAGGGCCAGAAGAATCAGTAGCAACTATCCAGATATGGATAGGAAAATAGAGAATCATAGACATTAGTATTCTTAGAGTAATACTATACGAATACTTATCAATGGGTACTCAGCCCGATTGATGTGCCTAAAGTGAGCCTTGACATACCTTCGGAACTGCTAAGCGACCTCCGAGATCATGTTGGTGACAATAAGAAATTCGTTTCCCTTGCTGACGCCGTCAGGACAGCTTGCAGGAAACTACTCGATCAACTCGATGCGATTGATGAGATGCACGGCAGAATCATGAGGAAGCCGGATGAGTGATATTCCGAGCAAGAAACAGGCTGTATCAGCTGTTGATACTCTAGTCAGATACATCGAATCGGCGAACGGCGAGCTCAGAGAGGGGCTTGCTAGGACTCCCGAGAGGGTGATAGAGTCATTCGATGAAATCTACTCCGGATATTCTGGGAGTGCCAAATCTATTCTCGATGCCACATTCAACTCGGAGGGTTATGATGGAATTGTCCTTCTGAGGGATATCGAGTTCCACTCTGTTTGCGAGCATCATTTACTGCCATTCTCAGGAAAGGGCCACATTGCATACATCCCTATTGATAGAATAGTTGGAATCAGTAAACTGGCGCGACTGCTGGACCTGCACTCAAGTCGTTTGCAGAACCAGGAGAGGCTAACTAAGGGAGTTGCCGACGACATCGAGGCTATCTTATCCCCATTGGGTTGCGCAGTGATACTAGAGGCCTCTCATGACTGCATGCAGTGCCGAGGCGTGGCAAAACAGAATGCCGTAATGACAACCAGCGCGATGCGTGGTGTCTTCTTTGACAAACAGGAAGCCCGAGGGGAACTATTGCAACTCATCAACAGGCAGACAGCCGGGTGATTGCATGGTACTGCTACCAACGGCACCGGATTTTGAGCAGGTTTTCCCCATAGTGGAGATATTCCATAGCATCCAAGGGGAGGGGCATCACACCGGAATATCCTCGGTGTTCATCCGATTCGGCCGGTGCAACCTCAGATGTCCGTGGTGTGACACCGAGTTCGACGAGTGGGATGATATGCCTCTGAGGCAGGTTATCGATGAGGTAAGCAAGTTCGACTGCGACAGGGTCATCATGACTGGAGGTGAACCAGCACTGCAGGACTTACCAACGCTTTGCGGGGCTCTGAGTGCAGCAGGATACCATATTAGCATCGAAACCAACGGAACTGTGGCGATTCCAACAGGAATCATAGACTGGATATGCGTCAGCCCGAAGGATCAGGAGTACCCCGACGTTACAATCAGGCAACGGAAGGGTGACGAGTTGAAGGTCGTATACCTTGGTCAAGACATGTCGATGTACGACGACTTGAAGGACGGTTTCAATCATCTGTACCTTCAGCCCTGCTATGACGAGTCGGAAAACGTTGAGTGGAATGGGCTCAACTTTCATGCTACTTTCGAACAAGTGAGATTGAATCCTAATTGGAAGCTCTCGCTACAAACTCACAAATGGATGTGCGTTGAATGAACAGAGTGGTAATGGCACTCAGTGGGGGAATGGACTCAACCTCACTGCTGCTGCGCATGCTAGCAAAAGGCAGTAAGGTTACCTGTATCTCCTACGATTACGGACAGAAACACGTAATAGAACTTGATCGGGCGTTCGCAAACATCGATTACCTTCGTTCTAAGGGATTCAAGGTCGAACATATTGTGGCTGACCTATCTAGTGCCATGTCTCTCTTCGACTCCTCCCTCACGGATTCTGAAAGGTCTGTTCCTGAGGGCCACTATGAGGAAGAACAGATGAAGCAGACTGTCGTACCTAACCGAAACGCGATATTTTCGTCAATTCTCTACGGGTACGCCCTATCTGCCTCCGCCAAGGAGAATGTGGATGTCTCGGTGACATTAGGGGTGCACTCGGGAGATCACGCAATATATCCGGATTGCAGGCCGGAGTTCTACGATGCGTTGATGCGCGCATTCGAGACTGGGAATTGGGGATCCGAGAGAATCACTATCAATCTTCCATATGTTGACGGGGACAAGGCGAGTATCCTCAGAGATGCCATGATTTCTTGCGATTCCTTGGGACTCGATTTCGATACAGTATTCAGCAACACAAACACCTCTTACAGTCCCGATGAATTCGGGCGCAGTTCGGGAAAGACCGGTGCTGATGTAGAGAGGATACTGGCATTCCACGCGATTGGTAGGAAGGATCCAGTTGAGTACGTTGACGACTGGGACACCGTTCTTGAGCACGCTATCGAGACTGAAAGACAATTTGAGGCTGTTCTATGACAAATTCCACACCAAGGTCGGATCCCGAAAGGAGCACGGACTGGCGTTCTAGGCTAACCACACTGCAATACCACGTTACTAGGGAAGCTGGCACAGAGATGCCTAACACTGGTATATACAACATGGAGGAAAGGGATGGTTGCTACAACTGTATATGCTGTGGTCATATACTATTCACTAGTGAGATGAAGTATCACTCCGGGTGTGGTTGGCCTGCGTTCCACACAGAACACCAAGATGCTGGAATCAGGAGATTGGAGGACAGGGCCCATGGCATGGGCAGAGTCGAGGTCAGGTGTGGTTCGTGCGATGCTCACCTCGGTCACGTGTTCCGTGACGGCCCCACTGAATTTGGGGGAGAGAGGTACTGCATCAACTCAGCCAGCATGGATTTTATTCAGGAGGAGAATCATGACGACTAAGATACGCAGATGGGTAGAGACAGATACTGGACATAGAGTTCCGAACCACAGTAGCAAATGCAGAAACATGCATGGACACAGGTACAGATGGGAGGCTGAGCTAGAAGGTGATGTAGTCACCGATGTAGGGGCATCTGACGAGGGGATGCTGATGGACTTCTCTGAGGTATCTGCGATTCTCATGCAACATATCCACGACGTGGTCGATCACGCGTTCATCGTTTACGAGGGGGATACTGTGGCTCTAGAAGCTCTATCCTTGATGGGAGATGGGCATCGCACTCTGGTAGTTCCATTCATTCCAACCGCCGAGAACCTAGCCAAGTGGGCGTTTGAGCAAATTGAGTCTCACATATCGTCGGCATATGAGAATAAACTCAGATTGCATTCATTCCATGTCAGGGAAACTCCAAAATCCTGGGCTACATGGAATCCTTGAGAATCAACTAACCCTCTTCGAAAGCATCTGCAGCCTCTGTGATAACACCTAGCAATCTGTGAATCTCGTCATCCTTGGGCAACCCCCTCATGATGACTCTGACTAGGGTTTCCTCGATGCCTTTCCTTTTGTGATCCTTAGCGGGCATAGATTCCACCAACCTTGATACCTCGGATCTGAGTGCATTCCTAAGGTCAGGATTCAATAGTCTATTTCCTGTCCCCGTGGACGGAATGGTATCTGAATTCACATACCAGCTGAAGCAGATGATTGAAACAGCATGGCTGAGATTCAGGATGGGGTAGCCTTCCCATGTGGGTATCGTGACTAGTAGGTCACATATCCTCAACTCCTCGTTCAGAAGTCCCTTGCCCTCTGGCCCGAATACCATAGCAACTCTGCCATCTGTTCCAGAGAGTCTTTCTGGAAGCTCATCCGGTAGTAGGAAGTGTCTCATGGCAATCTTATCGCCATCCTCCCTCTTGCCGGAGGTTCCGATTACTACCGAGCAGTCACTAGTCGCATCTGCGAATGTGCTCACGAGTGTCGCCGAATCGAGTACCGACTGCGCGTTCTTAGCGCGGTTCCTAGCCTCCTCGGACCACTCTCCAGTCCTACCGACCACTCTTAGATCGGTGATTCCAAAGTTAAGCATAGATCTGGCTATTGCCCCAATGTTGCCATCGTGCTTTGGATTTACCAATACTATGCACAGGTTCTTGTTCCTAGGGGGCAAAGAGGCTTTCCTGTGGTCTCCCATGACTGCCCCATGCAGTCATCTCTCAAGAGGGTGGTCTCAATCTGTACGGCGTTGCTTGTAGCGCGTGATGTACCCGGCTATCCAGTTCCTCATCCTCTTGTTCATCAGATTTCCGTCTTCATCGATCAAATCGGTGAATTCTGAAACTAGGTGCTTGTTGGTCTCGAAGTCATCGGTGAATTGGTCTGGATATATCTCAAGCAGCCTGCGTGCCCTGATCTTGATGAAAGACGGCCTGATGTTACCCACTCTCATGCCTCCAGTAGTTTGACTTCGATTGGGAAGCCTTCCTCACGGGTGCAGACCACGCGAATTTTTCGTGGGGGGTGCTGCATCCCCCTTGACCAGATTGCGTGGTTCACGGCCTCGTCGATCCAGATGTCCTCATCATCTGTCATCTTCATGTGGCGGGAAACGTGAATCCTAATTTCGGCGACTGCCCGGTTAGCACGTCGATTGCGTGGCACGTTCCAAGCGGCTCGCAGAGGTATTGTCATCTCCTTCACTTCAGCCACTTAATCACCTCTGGAGTTTGGAGCGTCGCCACATGTGGCGCTTAGGATGCGAATTCACCCTACGATTGGTGCGAAGCATCACCCACACGGGAACCCGTCGGTTCTGCTTGGTGACCTTCTGGAGCCTCTGCTTCTTGGCGAACGGTTTGTTACTGGACACCATACCACCTCAAAACCCGGACAACCCGGGATACCTTTCCTCTGCGCTGCCGCGAACCGAATGAGCAGCGTCGTCTAGCATCGACTGGCCTGTGCCAGTCAGAATTTTTCCTAGATTGACAGTTCCAGCAAGATTGTGCTTGCTGATGATCAAGTCACAAGCAGAGAGCTGCTGAAGAATGGTTCTAGCGATGTTTCTGGATCCGGACACTGCTCGGTTCTGCTTGACCCCTCGGTCCTTGGGGCCTCCAAACTGCTGGGCCATGTGGTTAGCACCAACCGGCCCCATCAATCCGACCTTCCTGAGTACTGCAGCTGAACGGACGTACCACCAATCGGCCTGGACTGGTGGCCTCTCCCTGTGGCTGCCAGTCTTGACGTAGTTAGCCCATTCAGGCGCGGACACCTGATCCATGCCCTGCAGTCGAGTTGCCAACTCGGCTATCAGCAAATCAGCAGGGACATCATGGTATGTGGTCATATGCTCACCGTTGAGGACCGACCGTCCTAGAGACCATATTTAATCGTGATGACTATTGATTTGCCACTACGTGACTCCAAGGCTGCCTGAGTTGGGACTCCAAGTATTGAAATCTCGGACTCAGCACGGGGTAATATGCGCAAGTCGCTGTCGCGCAATCCTAACATGCTGAGGACCATGATAGGAATCGGATTAGTGCTAATCCTAGTGCTGGCATACGCGGTGTATTCCAATACTGTGGACTCCGAGTATTATGGCTATAGGACGAGCAATGAACCAATTCAACTGCAGATGCAGGAGGAAGTAGAGGGTGAAGCGAAGTGGCACGCTACCTCTGAGGGGGCGTTGACCTGGATTAATGTGACCATATCAGGTGCTTCTGAGGATACAACGGTAAGGGTCGAGGCGTCTGGGACAGAATGGTACCACTCCCCCTTGTTAGGCGCACCCGATGCAGAGAACTTCATCTGTGGAGAGTGGAACGAGTTCTCGGAGTCGTGCTCTCTGGGGAATGTTCACGAAGCCCAGTTCGAGGGCGACAATCTGACTGTCAGGGGGCTTGTCACTCTGAAACTGCCTATTGACGGGCTTGGGTACTTGCAGAGCGAAGATGCGGCCAGTGCAGAGGCCGATGCCTTGAGTCTGATTACCGGAGAACGGGATACCGTGGTATGGAGGGTTTCTGTGCTGGATGCCGAAGGGGTCGTGAGTTCGCAGGGAATTGACCTGCATGTAGAAGTCGTAACTCATGAAATTGTATCTATCAGTGAATTCAAGCTCGACCCTATCCAGGAATCGGTCTACAGCTTCGCTACCCTAGTAGGTTGCTTCTCACTGTTGCTAGCCCTGCCCCTGATGGTATACTACTCGGCTATGTACAAGGCCAAGAGGAACGAGCGAATTAGGAACGAGACTCCTGAGCCGGAACAG
>Ga0315334_10003167_pt1 | contig 10305 bp, 8 predicted proteins | sample M150034915metaG_FD_205555 | JGI IMG/M metagenome (GOLD analysis project Ga0315334, IMG submission 205555) | Ammonia-oxidizing marine archaeal communities from Monterey Bay, California, United States - M1 500m 34915 | ecosystem: Environmental > Aquatic > Marine > Intertidal zone | place: USA... | reverse complement strand
TTATTTCTGCGTCAATGAACGAGCTCCCGATAAAAGTTCCCTCGTAATAGATATTTGCTTTGCCACTCAGCAGATTTAACTCATTCCAGTTGGTTATTTTGCCTAGCAGGAATGCAGCTTTATCAAATTTTGGAGCAGTATAATACTCGTAACTGGCCGGTAAAGAATGCGATTGGATCTCAACAGCGTTGTATTGCCCGTCACTGACTATTGTGTAAGGCGTTTTTATTTCAAATTCTGTATTGACACTGCCTTGCTTTACGTTGACCTCAACTCGTTTTCTTTTTTCCAGCTTTCCACTTCCTAATAGGTCTAGCCCCTCATCTTCATCGACTGCTTCTGCCATCGGTTCCAATCCATATGACCGATTACTACGAATATCTTTATCATAACGAATAGTGGGCCTAAACTGAAGCGTCCAAGGGTTTACTTTAGGCGCAGAATTGTTCAAACTTGGGTTGCCAGTAGATAACGTTATGTTCACATTTTTCCAGTCGTTTCCGGTAAGCTGCCATACGTTCCCTTTGTACACTAAATTAACCGGATTAGGCGCACCTTTGGAGCGAACGTCGTATATAGGAGACCAGCCTGCATCGGATACAATATAGCTGAGAAACAGCTTTGCATTCGTTTTAACATCAGATGAAATTCTCACCGTGATCTCAGTTGTATTTTTGTTGGCCCGGGAATTCAGCTGGTTGAGCTGTCTTCTTAAACGGTCTGATATTTTTTGGAATTCTTTTCGTTCTTCTGAGATATCCAGGATCTTCATTTCAACTTCCTTCAATCTTGAACGGTACAGATTAGCTACTTCTATCAGATCTTCAACATCCACTCCTGTCTGAGATCCGCCAACGGATTTATTTGCAAGTAGCAAGGATTTTTCTTCCTGGTAAACAGAAATGAACCTGTTTCTGACCTCCAATTTGAAATTCACGTCGTCCAACGAGTCCTTAATAGCCTTTATCCTGGGCGATACAGCTGTGTTTTTCATGTAATTTCTAGTGTGGTTGACCGATACAATTGTAAAGTCTTTGTCACCTCCCAGCTGGATAGAGCTCCCGTCCAGATTCTGTGCAAGCCCCTCGAATTTGATCAGGTTGTTGCCGGGGTTCAGAGTTATTCTTGCTTCTCTGTTAATTTGTGCTCTGTTAATGAATACAGTAACACTTTCTATACTTGACTGCACTACCTTTTCTTTTACCTGAGCAACTGCCATGCAAGAAAATAAAAGTCCAATCGTTAATACTTGTAGTTTCATAGTAGGTCAAATTTATCACAAAAATACGGGTTACTTCATTTGTTAATGAAATATCATTGCTTTCATACTTTAGGTTTAAGTAATTCCTTTTGGTTAGTTTTACCAGGCAAGATCATTTATGGAAAAGCAACCATTGATATTAGTAACAAATGATGATGGCATTACCGCTCCTGGGATCAATAGTTTAATAAAGGTGGCAAAGGACTTTGGTGAGCTGATAATAGTTGCTCCTGACAAGCCACAAAGTGGAATGGGGCATGCAATAACAGTTAATGAACCGTTGTACATCAATCCATCAACTTACTATCCGGGTCATAAGGCCTTTACCACAACAGGTACCCCGGTTGATTGCGTGAAGCTGGCAATGCACTTATTGGAAGGCGAGCGACCTGATCTGATCGTAAGTGGTATAAATCATGGCAGTAACGCTTCAACCAATGTATTGTACAGTGGGACAATGTCTGCCGCTGTTGAAGGATGTCTGGATGGAATTCCATCAATTGGGTTCAGCTTGATGGATTTTGCCCACGACGCTGATTTTTCAGGTGCTGAGATCGCTGTAAAAAAAATAGTGGGAGAAGCACTCAATAAGGATATCCCAAGAGATGTATGTCTCAATGTTAACATTCCTAAACTTCCGGCATCCGAAATAAATGGATATCGGATATGCAGGCAGGCAAGAGCATTTTGGGAGGATGGTTTTGAAGAACGAACCACGCCATTGGGAAAGAAGTATTTCTGGCTTACAGGCGAGTTTGAAAATTATGATGCTGGAGAAGACACGGACATTTGGGCGTTAAAGAATGGATATGTGTCTATTGTTCCAACACAATTTGACATGACGGCCCATCATTCAATTGCCGAAATAAATTCCTGGGAGATCTAATGTTAAAGAAGAACCATACCTTATGGGGAGTCCTTTGGGGACTGTTATTGCCTTTCGCAATAATCTTGTTAGTGTATTCGATCTTCTATTTTAAGGAAATGCCGATAAGTGATTCTTTGCTGAGTCAGGTAGCAATATTTGGCATTGCTGCAAACATGATTCCCACAAAATTCTTTTCAAAGAAAAAACTGGATTATACTGCCAGAGGAGTAATGGCAATAACCATGGTTCTGGTGCTTTTATGGGTCATTCAATTTATGCTGGACTGATGAGGTACTATATCATTTCAGGAGAGGCTTCAGGTGATCTACATGGCTCTAATTTGATGAAGGCGATCAAAGATCTGGATAAGAATGCGGAATTCCGGTTCTGGGGCGGTGATCTTATGGCGGCACAAGGAGGTAGATTAGTTAAGCATTATCGTGAGCTGGCATTCATGGGGTTTTTAGAAGTACTCGTGAACATCCGCACCATCATAAGGAATCTCAAATTTTGCAAGAAAGACATTTTGAAATTCGATCCGGATGCGCTGATATTGATCGATTATCCGGGGTTTAACCTTCGAATTGCCGAATTTGCGAAAAAAAATGGAGTGGCGGTGCATTATTACGTTTCGCCGCAGATCTGGGCTTGGAAACAAGGAAGGGTCAAGAAGATCAAGCGAGATGTACAGCACATGTATTGTATTCTGCCATTTGAAAAAAGCTTTTATAAGAAACACCATTTTGATGCTCATTTTGTAGGACACCCTTTGATTGACGCAATCGTAAATAGCACATCTATTGGGGAATTCCGAAAAGTCAATCAATTAGGAGAAAAGCCAATTATTGCATTACTGCCTGGTAGCAGAAAACAGGAAATTGCAAAGATGCTTGCGATAATGACAAAAGTGAGGTCCAATTTCACAGACTATCAGTTCGTAATTGCTGGTGCACCATCTCAAGAAGTGACCTACTATCGGAAACTGGTAGGAAATGAAGTGCCTGTTGTACAGAATCAAACATATGAACTATTACGCAATTCAACTGCTGCTTTGGTCACATCCGGTACGGCGACTTTGGAAACAGCATTGTTTAATGTTCCCGAGGTAGTTTGTTATAAGGCAAATTGGATCTCATATCAAATCGCCAAACTTTTAGTAAAAGTGGACTACATCTCATTGGTTAATTTAATAATGAACAAGGAGTCTGTCCGAGAGTTGATACAAAAAGATTTCAATCAAAAAAACGTAATAACAGAATTGGGGAGCATACTTCAGGATGAACAGAAACGTATGGAAATAATCCAGGATTATAAGCAGTTGGAGTCGTTACTTGGTGGGCAGGGAGCTTCGGCAAGAACCGCGGAGTTAATAGTTGCATCATTTACTGTCTGAACTTGGTTCAGTGTATTCCCTGAGCTATGTTGATAATAAATCGATCAGGTTTCATTAAAAGGGCATTATCATTGTATGTTCGTACATAAATGAGGGCTTTTTGTTTGATACTTTTCGTTTTGATTTCCACCGTGGGTTGGAGTCAAAAGACCCGAGTAGGATTGTATTACGTATCAACGGTCAAGACGGTAGAAGTGAATTATGATAACGGTTCATTCCTTATGATAGCTGATTCGCAGGTTATCGATACGTTGGACTCGAAGTTCTCATTTATTGCATATGCTAAAGGGGACAAGATCAGGGCACGGTTAGATGGCAAGGACATTGGCACATTTAAAGTTGTCAGGTTGACTCAGATTGAAGATTCAACCGGTTTCAGAATTCGTTCATTAACACATAAAAGCAAGTATAGATACTATTGGGGAGGAGTCGAGGTCTCAATGGGAGAAGGGAAATTGAAAATAGTCAACACGGTCAATATAGAAGAGTATTTACCGGGCGTAGTGGAATCTGAATCAGGAGCTCAAGAACGACCAGAATATTATAAGATACAATCAACAATCTCTAGAACCTATGCACGTACTCAACAAGCTAAACATGTCCTTGAAGGGTTTAACCTCTGTGACCACACCCATTGTCAGGTGTATAGAAAGCGTTCAATGAAGAATCCTGAGATTCAACTTGCAGTGAAAGAAACCGAGGGGTTAGTACTCGTGGATAGCGAGATCAACCTTATATCTGCACTTTTCTTTTCAAACTGTGGAGGTCAGACCTGCAATTCTGAAGATGTCTGGAATACGGAGATGAGCTATTTGAGAAGCGTGAAGGACCCTTTTTGCAAGAGCATGCCGCATTACTATTGGAAAAAGGAAGTGTCAAAGGAAAAGTGGGTCAGATACATGAAGAACAGAACACCTGATTATTTTAAATTGAATGATTCCTTTGATGAGACATTCGAGGTGGATTATGATCAGGGGAAAAGAAGAATTTACTACAGCAATCCAGGATTCAGTGTGCCTTTAACAGAAATAAGAAGAGACTTCAACCTTAGATCTACTTTGTTTTCAGCAACTGATAACGGTGATAAAATAGTGTTTCGCGGTAGGGGGTTTGGACATGGAGTGGGCTTATGCCAGGAAGGGGCAATGAAAATGGTAGATCTGGGTTACTCCTACCTGGAGATTCTTAAATTTTACTACACAGGAATACATTTAATTCATGTTGACGATATGGATTTCTTCAAGATGGATTGAGGGTTGTAAACCGACTAAAAATCTGTATTGGCGCAGTCGACCGTTCTTTCCGTTACTGATTCTATGACTTGAAATAGATCGTCTAATTCATAAGAAACTTCGTAATAAACTCGACAACCATTATCCGCCTTAGACATGAACTTGTGCCTTAGTTTATAGCCTGATATGATAAGCTGATCTGCTTCTAAGACTTTGATTTGTTCGTCCATCTTTTCAATCTGATCCTTATATCTGGAGCTTGTTTCAGATGACTCTAGCCGTGTTTCAAACAAATGATATTTCTGTAAAATTATTTTATTGATCAGCTCAATTCCTTCGTTAGCAACAGAGTTAATTGGCTCTAGTTTTGAAAAAAAAATTGACTTATAATTGCTGCTGTCATCTTTCATCCGATTTTTGATCCAGATTTCACAATTATCCTTAGCAAATTGCTGATCTTGGCTGTAGCCGATAAACGGTATAAGAAATATGATAGTAAGAATCCTCATCTTAGCAAGATAGTTAATTCGTTTTCAGATATGCGCAATTTTATTCTATTGGTCTTTCTTACTAACTTTTCCTCTTGTCAAAGTAACAATACAATGCACTATCGTGAAGATGGTTCACTAGATTCAAAAGGGGTTGTAGAGGAGGGTAAGAAGGAAGGTGAATGGACCTTTTATGACACCGATGGGAGGTTGGAGGAGATCAGTACCTGGGAAAATGGACAGGTGAATGGCTTATCAACGACCTTCTATCCAAGTGGTCAAATAAAATCAACTGCAAATTGGAAAAATGGATTGTTAGAAGGAAAGCAAACCATCTGGACCGACTCAGGGACCCTATTGCAGGAAGTTATATGGAAAGAAGATCTCAAGGAAGGTCAGTTTACGAGTTACTATGGTATCGATTCAATTGCCACCGAGGGCACATTTAGAGGAGATCTTGAGGATGGAATATTCAGGGTGTACTATGAAAATGGAAACCTCAGTGAGGAATCATTCTGGGTTGAAGGACAAAAAGAGGGTAGGGCAATGACATTTTCGGCAAAGGGACAGCTTCTGTCTGAAGGTATATATCGAAACGACGAACGAGATGAAACATGGAAGTACTATTTCAAAAATGGTCGGATCAAAGAAACGTGTACTTGGGGTAACGGAAAAGCGAATGGTTTGACGGAATATTACCATCCAAATGGATCGTTAGCCGGCAAGGGAAACTTCAAAGACAATCAAAAGCAAGGTGATTGGCAGTTTTATGATACTTTGGATAATTTGCTTCGCTCGAGTACTTATGATGGTGATGAGTGTATTGCTAATTGTGATACTTTGTCTAAGAATTCTTAGCTCATTCTGCCGGTTGATTGTCACTATGCAATTTTGAATATCTTAAAACTACCTGGATTGAGTACGTTAAAGTCTTCATCGTAAAAGTTGTCTATACAAGCTTGCGTTTCCGTTTGGCGTCAGCATTGCTCACCAGCTAGATCTGCTTCAAAATGATGGAAGTGCATAAAAAAATGAACGACCAGAATGCACAGGAATCCCAAAACACCAAAACTATTGTTGAGTATATGAACTGTGTATTTTGATAATCGAATAGTTAAGTTTTAATCAATCAAGGCTAGCTGTTTATTATTGAAGATGCCCAACGGTTTCCCTATCAATTCACATCCGTCAAAAGGTGTGTTTTTTGATTTGCTCTTGCTATTTTCAATAGAATATGTCCATTCTTTGGCGGGATCGAATAAAGTTAAATTAGCTTCAAAACCTTCCTTGACCATTGGAATATCCACCTGGAGAATGCTTCTCGGATTGATGCTGATCTTATTGATAAGCTCGTCCAGTGTAAGCTCGTTTGATAAATGCGTGACGGCGAGTCCAAAGAGAGTTTCTAACCCTATGATTCCGTAGTTAGCCCGTCCAAATTCTAAATTTTTATGTTCAACATCTTCCGGTGAATGGTCAGAGCAGATCACATCAATGGTCCCATCCTTTAACCCCTCAATTAGCTCCATTCGCTCTTCTTCCGACCTAAGTGGCGGTAGGACTTTAAAATTGGAATCGAAAGATCTAACGGATTCATCATTCAGCACAAGATTGTGTATTGCTATATCGCAGCTAACAGCAATTCCGCCATCTTTAGCCTCTGCGATCAGGTCTAATCCGCGTGGGCTCGAAATAGTTGAGAAGTGAATTTTTGAGTCATTGTATTCTGTTAAATAAAGGTCACGGGTAATGTGCAATTCCTCAACAAGACCAGGTATGCCTTCAATGCCCAATTCCGTACTTACAATTCCTTCATTCATCATTCCTCTTGGTTGGACGCTATGGTCATAGGGAAAGTTCATAATAAGGGCATCGCAATTCTTTGAATAAAGCAGAGCTCTGGACATAAGCCCTGAGTCCGCTATTGACTCCTTATCATCAGTAAAAGCAGTAGCTCCAGCCTGTTTCATATCATACATCTCAGCTAAATTTTCCCCATCTCTATTGGCTGAAACTGTTCCGCACGGGTAAACATCTACAGGCGTGTGCTTTGTCTTATTAATAACATATTCAATTGCAGATTTATTAGATATTACAGGATTTGTGGAAGGCATCAATGCCACTCCTGTGAACCCTCCTGATATCGCCGAAGCCACACCGCTTAATAAATCTTCTTTGTATTCATCTCCCGGTTCTCTGAAGTTAACGTGTAGGTCAAACCAGCCGGGCGATACGTGCAAGTTTGTTGCTTCAACGATTCTAGCAGTTTTATCGTTAATGGAATCAGCTATTTTACTTATTATGCCATCTTCTATTAGTAGATCAGCCTGTTTACTATTCCATTCAGAGTTGGGATCTACTATAATTGCTTTTTTGATTAATACCTTCATTTTATTTGAATATGCGATAGATCAATATTTCCAATGCTAATGCTAAAAGTACCAAAATGATGAACCATTTCCAGTATTTTTCGCCATCCGACAGATTATTAAATTTACCTATGTCGTCAATTGTATCCGCCTGGATCACGTTATACGATTGATCCAGTTTATGGTCAATAAGAAGTTGTTTGATCTCCAGAGAGCTTAAAGTCCGTGTATCAGATTCATTCCTATTGTAATTCCAACCGAACGAGCGAATATGAGTATCATCATTGAAGAGACGATAATTGTCTGCTTCTTGAATTTGTTCATGGAACAAAAGTGTGGTAATTCCTCGATGAGAATTAATTTGTGGGATAAACTCGATTCCGCCTCCGCTTATTGATGTGTTTTCCGATCGAATTTTCTTATTTCTTAATTCAATAGAGTTGTCATTTCCAATTACCCCATAGAGTTGTTGGTTCTCCTGACTGAATTCGCCTATTCTCATAACACAAGCAAGCACCGTCGCATGTTTTAAGAAATTCCCGAATGACTCACTTGTTGAGACTGATGAAACGTATATTTTACCATCTTGATAATTGTGCTCAGTTAAATAAGGATCCCCGTTTTGGAGGCGCATCAAGTAGGAAAATTTTGATCGTGTCGGAATAATGATCTTGTAATGTGTGGTAGCAATGGGTAAGTCTACATTGGAGGGTATTTTTTCGAAAATATCTGAAAAGATAGGGTGAAACAGGTTAATGTCTTTGACCTTTACGTCGTTTGTGTCCTTTTTCACAATTGACCCAATTTGCAGATCACTGAACAACTTATTATAGCTATTGATCTCTGTTTTCTCCGAAGGAATTATCAATACGTTCCCTCCGTTGCCTGCAAACTTTCCTAGCTCGGCATTCAGACCGGATGAAATACTGGGAACACCATGGACGATAACTAGATTGTTATCCGAAAAACTAGAATAATTAATAGCGTTAGATTTATTAAAATTCAGATTAAATGTCGGCACAGAGCCTAATATTGCACCTATGCCATTAGATGTGTCAGTTACAATGTCGCTAATAACCAGAATGTCAATTTTCTTAGCAATGGTGTAGCTGAAGTAAAAGATGTCGTCAAAATCGACCTCAGGGTCCGGATAATCTGCAAGGCGAAGCACTCCTTCTTTTATTCCATTACCGTAAACAGTGTAGTTGAACTCACAATCTTCAAAATTATATGAAGGGATAATGTAGTTGTTGAACCCTTGATTTTTCCCATTAATGTCAAGCTCAATTCTGACTTCAGCATCTTTCTCAGACAGATTAAAGATCCTAGCCATCAATGTTTCTTCTTCATCATTTTGTCTGTGTGGTGTCTTGAACCAAATGCTGTCAATGTAAAAATTACTTTCATTTAGTTTTTCAAAGGGGATTACTCTGACAGAAATTCCTGTATCCGGAATGATGTTTTGAAAATCTGAAGTGGAAGTCTGAAAATCAGATAGGAGATAGGCTTGCTTGTTCGGACTTAGTGAATTGCTAAGAACATCTTTTTGTCTAAGAACGACTTCGCTTAGCATCCTGGTTACTGAAGAAAGTTGCACCTCATCAATTAAATGATGCATCTCTTCTTTACTGAAGGTCCTTTGCAGATGCCCTGCGAAATCGTTAGTAACTAAGTGAAATCTGTCTGCAGATTCATAGCGGTCAACAATGGAAAGGGCTTGTTCTTTTTCCTGTTGGAGGATATATCCGTTGTTGCCCATTGCATCAGTACTAAAAGAGTTGTCGACGTACATTGAAACAACTTTGCTCCCTGCCTTTAACAGTTGGCTGTCAAGAGGGATATAAGGTTGAGCAAATGCGCAAACAAGGAATCCAATCGCCAGAATTCGACAAATCAGAATTAACCAATGTTTCAGCCGCGCCCTACTTTTGGTTTCAATTTTAAGCTCTTTGAGTAGACTTATATCAGAATAGAAAACTTTTTTAAACTTCCTGAAATTGAATAAATGGATAATGATTGGAATCGCTATCGCAAAGAGTGCATATAGGAATTCTGGGTATAGAAACTTCATTAAGAATCAAAAGTAATACAAATAGGGTAGTACCCCCGTATGGTTCAAAAGAAAATTACTTTAAAATAAGGGAGAAGGCCTCTTCAACGGAAATAATCCGTCCTTTGAAGTCAGCAACAATAAATGCATCCGTAATCCCTTCAAGAATGACTCTTTTCTTAAACTCAGATGCAAGATCATAGCTGTCAAAATTGCCAATAAAGTACTTCACTAGATTATCTCTGTCATCTTTCTTCGGTACGACATTTCCTAATTGCAGGAACAGATCAAGTACATCTGTAGGAACATCCAAAGCATAAGCCCCAACTTGAACCCTAAACTTGATCAGTGCATTGTTGATGGTATACGGGTTTGGTCTGTCTGGATTAATGCTGTCAAATTCAGGATTAAGAACGCTAAATCCTCCCTGGGACAGTTTAATTCGTTTCCCATCTTTAAAGACAACGATGAACGTCCCCTCGTACCCTCTACTTAATAAATCAATTTTGTGACTGGCTGCTCTTTCCGGGGTTGAGAATTCACCAGAATAATAGCGTACAAGTCCATCATCACCAACAACTTCCGCAATGTCAGGAATGTCGGCAAATACTCTATTGCTTAAGCGATTCGTGAATGCACCAATC
>Ga0315334_10003165_pt1 | contig 10308 bp, 11 predicted proteins | sample M150034915metaG_FD_205555 | JGI IMG/M metagenome (GOLD analysis project Ga0315334, IMG submission 205555) | Ammonia-oxidizing marine archaeal communities from Monterey Bay, California, United States - M1 500m 34915 | ecosystem: Environmental > Aquatic > Marine > Intertidal zone | place: USA... | reverse complement strand
TAACTGTTATCAACTCCCATAGCTTTCATAAGCTCCTCCATAGTTCCTCTTTGACCTGAACCAGGGTTACCTATGTTAACGACTTTGCCTTTAAGACCTTTAAAGTCTTTAATTTTTGCTTTTTTTCTAGCCCAAATTTGAAAAGGCTCGTTGTGCACTGAAAAAACAGCTCTTAAATCACTAAACTGTTTTCCTTCCCATTTGCTTGAACCGTTAACTGCATGAAACTGCCAATCAGATTGAGCAACACCAAATTGAAACTCGCCTTCTTTAATTTGTCCAATATTGTAGTTTGATCCACCTGTTGAAGGTGCAGTACATCTATAAGCTTTAGCCGTACCTTTTTTTCTTCCGTGATCAGCACTTATTGCCGATTTATGCAACATTTTACAAATTGCGTTACCAGTCTGAAAATAAACCCCAGTTGGTCCGCCTGTTCCTATTGTAAAAAACTCTGCAGATTTTGCTATAGTGGTGAATGTGCTTGAAGCAGCAAACATAACTAAGGCCGCAGAGATCATCGATATTAATTTTTTCATCATATCTCCTTTGTTTTTTTTTATGATTTAACTATTTTGTTGGCTTGAGGTCAAAGTAAATTTTTACAAATTTTTTGACCATTCTGATAGCTTATTCGTGCCTTCTACTATATTTGGAGCATATTTTTCTATAACATCATTTCCTAGTCTTTCAGAGCCTGAGGTGTTTTTAAGAAACTGACTACCATCAAAATCTGTGTAACTTAATCTTGTTAACATTTTACTTTTGTCAAATCCAAACGTTGAACCTGGAAGAAGAGCGACTCCTGTGTCATTTAAAATTGCATCACATAAATCTATCGAAGTTTTAAATTTTGAATTAATAAACTCTGGCATCAAATAAAATCCGCCTTGTGGAGGATTCATTAAGATATTATTTGATTTTAGATTGTTGTAAACATAACGCCCAACAGAATTAAGAATGTTTCTAGTTTTAACTATGTATTCATTGTAATCACCTGTATATGCTTCGATTGCAGCATATTGAATTGGACTGCTCACTGATGTAAAAGTCTCGCTTCCAACCGCTTTCATTCTTGATAAAAAATTACGAAGATTTTTTGGAACCGCAATAAATCCTAACCTCCAACCTCCTGCGCCGCACCATTTACTCATAGATGAACTTATTATTGTTCCTTCTGGATAATAAGAAGAGATAGAATCGTATTTGTTGCAAAAACTTAATTGTCCATAAATCTCATCAGAATGAATTAAAATTTTATATTTTTTTGCGACTTCAGCAATTTCTTTAAAATTTTTACAAACAGCACCAGAGGGATTGTTTGGTGAATTTAATATTAATAAAATATTTTTCTTTCCTATAGATTTTATTTTTTTCTCTAAATCTTCTGCTGTAGGAAACCAGTTATTTTCTCTTGATGTGTTTATCCAATGAATTTTGTTATTAGCTATAGTAGCTTGAGGCGCATAAGACACCCAGCTTGAAGAAGGCAAAATAACTTCGCCTTTGAAAGCAACATGCATAATATACATTGCTTCCTTGGATCCAGGCGTTACTAAAATATCATCTTTCGAAAAATTATTTTTTGTTAAATTATTTAAATATTTAGCAATAGCTTCTCTTAACTCTGGCAACCCTTGCATTGGAAGATAAGTTTTTTTTTCTGCGTTTTTTTTTAATGTCAAAACAATCTTCTCAGGAATCGGAAAGGGAGATTGTCCAAATCCAAAATGATAAATTTTTTTTCCTGCTTGGGCTAATTCTTTGCTCTTTTCATTAATTGTTAATGTTGCCGAGGGAACAAGATCAAGAATATTTTTTTTAACCAAATCTTTCATAATAACTTTTAATTAAAAGTTATTTCTTTCTATACGGGGACTGTAGGTTTCAAGTCAATATTAAAAATAGAACATTTGACAAATTGATTCGGTCATGTTTTAATCTTATTTTGTTCTCAACAGAGGCCTATATATAGTATTAAAAAAAACATCTAACACAAAAATGGAAAAATCGTCTGAAAAAATTATTGCTCTTTTGGGGCCGACAAATACTGGAAAAACCTACTTAGCGATCAATAAGATGCTTGAATACGATTCGGGTATTTTTGGACTTCCATTAAGGCTCCTAGCAAGAGAAGTTTATGACAAATGTATAAATAAAGTCGGTTTAGAAAGAGTTGCGTTAATTACAGGCGAAGAAAAGATAATCCCAGGCTCAGCTGATTATTTTATTTGTACGGTAGAGTCTATGCCTAAAAATAAAGTTGTAGATTTCATTGCCATAGATGAAGTTCAAATGTGTGCTGATAAAGAACGAGGGCATATTTTTACAGAACGACTGCTTCATTCAAGAGGAAGAGAATTAACAATGTTTTTAGGCTCTCAGATTATGAAAAACATAATTAAAGATTTAATACCTGATGTTGAATTCGAAAATAAAGAAAGACTTTCAAAATTAAGTTATGGGGGATACAAAAAGATTTCAAGATTAGACAGAAAAGTAGCGTTGATTGCATTTTCTATAGAGGAAGTTTATGCAATCGCAGAATTAATAAGAAGACAAAAAGGTGGAGCTGCCGTTGTAATGGGCTCACTAAGTCCAAAAACAAGAAACTCTCAAGTAGATCTATATCAATCAGGAGATGTTGATTATCTTATTGCTACTGATGCAATTGGTATGGGCTTGAATATGGACATAAATGAAATTTATTTTTCAAATTTAAAGAAATTTGATGGAAAGAAAAATAGGAGACTTAACGTAATAGAAATTTCACAGATTGCTGGAAGAGCCGGAAGGTTCAAAAATGATGGTATATTTGGAACAACTGGTGATTGCGAAAATCTAAATTCAGATGAAATAGAAAATATAGAAAAACATACTTTGCCTGAAACCAAAATGTTATATTGGAGAAATGATAAATTAAATTTTAATACACCTGAAAAACTAATTGCTTCATTAGAAACAAAGCCTAAACAGAGTGCTCTTTTAAGAATTCAAGACTCGTTGGATGAAAATGTTTTGAGATATTTCCTAAAAAAAGATGAAAGCAGTATTTTTTATGGAAAAAATCTTGAACTTCTTTGGGAATGTTGTCAAATTCCAGATTTTGAAAAAAAGGCCTATGGTCAACATATAAATATTGTGGATAAAGTTTTTAAATTTCTCGTTGAAAAAAAGAAAAGAATTCCAAACGATTATATGAAAGAACAATTAAAAGGCTTAGAAAAAGAACATGGCAATATTGATGTATTGTCACACAGAATATCCAATGTAAGAACATGGTCTTATGTAGCTAATAAAAAAAATTGGGTCGAGAATTCTGATTATTGGATACAATTAACTAAAAATATTGAAGATAAACTGTCAGAAAAACTACACGAAGAACTAACAAAAAGCTTTATAGATAAAAAAATAAGCATTTTGTCTAGAGGACTCAAACAAGACATTGTTTTAAATACAGAAGTTCAAAAAGACGACAAAGTTCTTATAAACGAACAATATATTGGACTGCTCAAAGGTTTAAAATTTAATATAGAATTGACATCAAAAACTTTAGATACTGACATTAAATCAATTAAAAAAGCTGCAAGAAAAGGTATAGCTGAAGAGCTTTCAAAAAGAGTTAAAAATATCGTTGAGGAAAAAAAGATTTCTGTAGAAAATGACAATAAGATCCATTGGGATAAAAATCCAATAGCAAAAATTAAAAAAGGAAATGATTATTTAAATCCTGTAATTGAAATTATTGCAGACGATTCTCTCCCTAAAGAATCAAAATCAGATTTAGAATTATTTCTAAAAAATTGGCTTTCTCAGTACATAAACGATGAACTTAAAGATCTGTTGAATTTAAGAAAGATCAAAATTGAAAATCAGTACTTAAGAGCTTTAGTTTTTCAAATTTATGAAAGCAATGGAATTATTAAAAGAAAACAAATAGAGCATATAGTTAAATTAATATCGAAAGAAGAAAGAAAGAAGCTATGGGTAATGGGTATTAAAATAGGGAAATATCATATTTATCTGCCCAGAATGTTAAAGCCAAAAGCTGTGTCTTTAAGAGTTAACCTTTGGAGATTGTTTTATGATATGGAGACCAATGCTCAAATTCCCAAATCTGGATTAAATTTTATAGAAAGTAAGAATGTTGATAAAAGATTTCTTTTGTTGTGTGGTTTTGAAAATTTTAAAAATTTCTTTGTGAGAGTTGATATTTTAGAAAAATTATTCATAAGTATTTTAAATAAAACTGTAGCTAGAAAATTCAAAATAACTTCAGAAATGATGAATTTATTAGGTTGTTCAAAAGAAAATTTTTATAAACTTATGGAATTAATGAATTATAAAAAAGATAAAGAGAAAGATACCTATATTTTCTTAGGAGAAGACAAAAAAGTTAAAAAAATTTTTAAAAATAGAAAAACTGCAAGTCCATTTGATAAGCTTTTGTCATTAAATATTAAATAGCAAAATTTATGGATATAAAAAATAAGGAGTTGGATGTTGAAAAGCTTGAAGGAATATCGGCTTTATTCATACATGTTGCAAAAATAGATGATAACTACACTAATAAAGAAAAAAATATAATATTAGGATTTTTAAGATCTTTTAGTAGTAATGAAGAAGACATTAACAAAATTTTAAAAAAAGCTGAAAATCTAGAAAATAATTCAAATCAACTTCTGAATTTTACAAATATTATTAAAAAAATTTCTTTGGAATCAAAATCAATAATAGTAAAAGAGCTTTGGAAAATAATTCTTTCGGACAATATTTCGGATGAATATGAAGCAAATCTAATGAGAAGAATTTGTGGTCTAATTTATTTTCCAGACAAAATGAGTGGTGAAATTAAGATGCAAGTAATTAATAACAAAAAATAGATTATGACTTATATTGTCAAAGACGAATGTATAAAATGCAAATTAACTGACTGTGTAGAAGTTTGCCCGGTAGATTTTTTTTATGAGGGTGAAAATATGCTTGTGATAAACCCAGACGAATGTATTGACTGCGGAGTTTGTGAACCAGAGTGTCCAATAGAGGCTATAGTACCAGATAACAATGAGAATCTAGAGGATAAAGAAAAATGGCTGTTGCTTAATAAAAAGTTTTCTGCATTATGGCCTAATATTACTAAAAAAAAAGATCCTATGCACGATCATGAAAAATTTAAAGATTTAAAAGATAAGTACAAAAAATATTTCTCAGAAAAACCGGGTAAATAAAAAATGAAAAAAAAGAAAAAAAAAAATAAAATAAAAATTAAAAAAATAATCAAAAAATCGATCGGTAAAATTAAAAAAAATATAAAATTAAAGATTTCTAATAATAAAGAAGAAATACAAAAAAGAAAAAGTAGTTATTCTGCTGAAGAAAAAATTGAAATAAAAAAAATAAAAAAACAAGCTACAGAAAAAAGAAGATATAATATTAAAGACTTTGTTGTTTATCCTAAACATGGTGTAGGAAAAATAATAGCAGTAGAAAAAGCAACAATTGGTCAAATAGATATACAGTTTTATAAAATTTTTATTGAAAAAGAGAAATTAACCTTAACTGTGCCAATAAATCAGCAAATTAACTTGAGACCTATATCAACAATAAATCAGATTAATAAATGTGTCTCAATTTTAAAAAGTAAGCCAAAAATCAAAAGAACTATGTGGAGTAGAAGAGCCCAAGAATATGATCAAAAAATCAATTCTGGAAAAATTTATGAGTTGGCTGAAGTTGTAAAAGATCTTAATAAAAATACAGATATAATTGCTGACCAGTCTTATAGTGAAAGACAATTGTTTGAAAAAGCATATGAAAGACTTAAATCAGAATTTGAAGCTGTTATGAAAACTAATCCTGATGAAGTACAAAGGAAAATGGACAAAGCTTTAGGAAGAAATAAAAATTTAAGTTTGGAACAATAAAAAACGCCCTTTTTAATTAAATAAGAAAAAAGGGCGTTATAAAAAAACTATCTTCTTCTTCTTCTTTTAGCTTTTTTTGCTTTTTTCTTTTTAGCTTTTCTTCTACGTTTAGCCATCTTTATCTCCCTTTTGTTTAAACGAATCTTAATGATTCGCTTGTTAAAACAAACATTAATTAATTTAAGATTCATGTCAAACATAAATTAGCTTGCAATTTTTTGTAAAATCTTTTGAAATTTTAATTATTTTCTTAAATTAAATTATTTTCTAAAAAAGTTAGTAATACCAATGTTTTTTGAAGGAAAAAAATAATTAATTCAATTTAATTTGAATAAAGATTTTCAAGTTCTTGTTTATAATTTTTAATAATTTCTTTTCTTTTTAGCTTTAATGTTGGTGTTAACATTCTATTTTCTATTGTAAATTCTTTATTAATTATTAAAAATTTTTTAATTTTTTCTATTAAAGTTAATTTTTTATTTAAATTTTCAATATAATCTTTAATGTTTTCCTCATTAGCAAAATTTTTTTCAACTATTACTAGTGCGACTAAATAATTTTTTTTATCACCATAAACAAAAGCTTGTTTAATTTTTTCATATAAACATAAAAGATTTTCAATCTTAGTTGGAGAAATATTGTCTCCACCAAGATTAACTATAATATCTTTTTTCCTGTCAGTAATTTTCAAATAACCGTTTGAATCTATTTCTCCAATATCGCCTGTATGTAGCCATTCATTTTTTAAGACTTCTTTAGTCTCGTTTTCTTTATTCCAATAACCAAGCATCACATTTTCCCCTTTAACTAAGATTTCGCCATCCTTAGCTATCTTAACTTTATTAGTTCTAAATGGAAGGCCTACAGTTTCAACTTTAACAAAACCTGGTAGGTTACAGCTGACTACTGGAGAAGTTTCGGTTAATCCATATCCTTGTAAAGTGGGCAAACCTATAGCATTTAAAAATTCACCAATGTTTTGATCTAGAGCTCCACCACCTGATATAAAAGCTTGAAGATTCCCACCAAACTGTTTTCTAATTTTTCTTCGAACCAAATTCTCGCAGAGGAAATTTGTTAAATTTTCACTAAATTTTAGACTTTCTTTTTTAAGTAGTTTTTTGCCTAATCTTAATGTCTGAAAAATTAAGGTTTTTTTTGAACCGGTTTGTTTGTTAAAATTCATGCTGATCTTATTAAATAGATTTTGATAAAATCTCGGAACAGCTGTCATTATTGTTGGTTTGGCTTGAGTCATATTAAAAATGAGTTTTTCTAGACTCTCTGCATAAAAAACTTTTGCTCCAATTAAAATTTGTATGTATTGCACAGTATGCTCATAAGAATGAGAAAGAGGAAGCCAGGTTAAAAATATTGGATCTTTTTTTTTAATTAATGGATTAAGCAAATCCAAAGCGCCTTCACAATTTGACAATATTCCACCATGACTTAATATTACTCCTTTAGGATTTCCAGATGTGCCAGAAGTATAAATAATACAGGCTGGCATATTTCTTTTTAAATTATTATTTATATATTTTTTTTCTAATTTTTTTTCATAAATATTTTTTGTAATTAAGATTTTTTCATCTATTTCTTCAAAGGAAAGAATTTTTTTTACCTCTGAGTCAATATATTTTTCTATCTTTTTAAATTGATCTTTTGTGGAAACAATAATAACCGAAGGTTTGCAATCATTAAGTATGTATTCATAATCATTTGCTGAATAAGTGGTAAAAATAGGAACTGAAATTCCTCCTGCGTTCATGATAGCAATATCTGCTATTAGCCATTCTGGTCTATTCTCTGAAAGCAAAAGGCATCTGTCTCCTGGTTTGATCAAAGATTTTATTTTATCGGAAAGTTTAAGTATCTTTTCAGCAACATCGTTCCAAGTATATTTTTGATCTTTACCTATTTTAAGCCACCTTAAAAAATGTCTATTCTGTTCAATTGTTTTGAATTTATTAAAAAATAATTCAACAAGACTATTTGTTTTTGAAATGTTCATATTTTTTTGGTGGGCGAAGAGAGACTCGAACTCTCACAGTATTGCTACCATTGGATTTTGAGTCCAACGCGTCTACCAATTCCACCATTCGCCCATTATTGATCATTAATTGTTATTTAATATATTATTTCTTCCAACAAACCGATGAAGATATCAAAATCGCCATAAGTAACCAGATAATATAAGATTCCCCGTGAGTTAATTCATATGAAGCTCCAAATAATTTGGCTAAAATTAAGACTGCATATACAACTACTGGAGATAAGATCAGACTTATTAAAAATTTAATTATTGTACATTTAAAATTCATATTTAAATAGTATTCAAAAAATTATCATTTATAAATAGTAAAATGATTAAAAAATTCTATGATAAATGTGTAAAAGTTGCAGGTTATAAGAGTTCAAGGCACTTTCTTGCTTTTTTTTCATTTATTGAAAGTTCATTTTTTCCAATACCTCCTGATGTGATGATTGTGCCTATGACAGTTGCAAAAAAAAATGATTACTTAAAAATTTTTTTAATAGCAACAATCTTTTCAGTTCTTGGTGCTTTGTTTGGATACCTTATTGGTTATGTTTTTTTTAATGAGATTGGTATTAAAATATTTGAATTATATGGGTATGAAGATCCAAATTTTCTAAAGGAAAAATTTTCTACAAAAGGAGGTTTTTTTTCTTGGATAGGTATACTTTTCACTGCAGGTTTTACACCCTTGCCATTTAAACTCTTAACAATTTCAAGTGGATTTATACATTTTAATATATTTTACTTTATATTTATTTGTATTGTAACAAGAGGTTTAAGATTTTTTTTAGTTGCATTTTTGACTTATAAATATGGAGAGGTATTTGGTCCTTTTTTAGAAAAAAAAGGAGCAAAATGGTCTCTTATTCTTTCTTTTGTAATTCTAATTATTGCGTCAATAATCTACTTCCTTTTAAAATCTTATGGATCAAATTAAAAATAAATCTGCTCTAAAATTAATAATGCTGTTTAGTTTTTTTGCAGTAGTTGCTACATATTTTATTCAATATGTTTTAGGTCATAAACCTTGCAATCTTTGTTTTATTGAAAGAATTCCATACTTGCTCTCTGTATTGCTTATAGTCATAACTATAATTTTAAAAAAATTTGAAAAAACAGTATTAATATTGTTAAGCTTATTTTTTATATTCGGTGTAGCAATATCTTTTTATCATTTTGGAATTGAGCAAGATTTTTTTAGCGAGTCTCTGATTTGTAGTTTGGAAAAAAACGACTCAAATTTATCAAAAGCGGATATTCTTAAACAACTAAAACAAACAACGGTTAGTTGTAAGGACGTAACTTTTAGGCTTTTTGGTTTATCGCTTGCTACAATAAATACAATCATATCGTTAATTTTAAGTGTTATAACTATAAAACTTTTTTTAAATTATGAAAAAAACTGAACAAAAAATATTGGAAGAAATCATCAGAGTCGACCATGCAGGAGAGAGAGGGGCAATAAAAATTTACGAAGGTCAACTGCTTGCGCTTAAAACCTTTAAACATGATGAAGAATTGAGAAGAAAGATTGAAGAAATGAAAGAAAATGAAATTGAACATTTAAATTTTTTTGACAAAGAAATACAAAAAAGAAATATAAAACCAACTAAATTGCTTCCTGTTTGGGATTTATTAGGCGTTGCTTTAGGTTTTAGTACAGCGATGTTAGGAAAAAAAGCGACAATGTTATGTACTGCTTCTGTTGAAGAAGTGATAGGTAATCATTACAAAAATCAAACTTACAAATTAAAAGAAGATGAAAAAGCTTTAAAAGAAAAAATTGTAAAATTTAGAGAAGATGAATTACATCATAAAGATGTTGCTTATGATCAAGGAGCAACAAAAGAAGGATTTTATGGATTGCTAGACAAGATTATAAAAACCTCTTCAAAAATTGCAATAACAATTTCTGAAAAAATATAATTAAGGCTCTAATTCAATATCCCAATATAAATAATCCATCCAACTTTCGTGAAGAAAGTTTGGAGGAAAGTTTCTACCGTTTTTATGAAGATCGTCAATAGTTGGCCTATAAGGCTTATTAAACAATTTTAAATCGCAATGATTATAAAGTTTGCCTCCTTTGTTAACATTGCATGTAGAACAAGCAGTCACAACATTTTCCCAATCTGTAATTCCTCCTTTTGATTTTGGTAAAAGATGATCAAAAGTTAAATCTTTTTTATCTCCGCAGTATTGACAGGTAAACTTGTCTCTTAAAAAAACATTAAATCTTGTAAAGTTTGGGTTTTTAAAGGGTTTGATAAAACTTTTCAAAGCAATGACACTAGGCAAGTTCATTTCAAAAGATGGGCTTCTTATTTTTCTTTTATAATTTGAGAC
>Ga0315334_10003164_pt1 | contig 10308 bp, 12 predicted proteins | sample M150034915metaG_FD_205555 | JGI IMG/M metagenome (GOLD analysis project Ga0315334, IMG submission 205555) | Ammonia-oxidizing marine archaeal communities from Monterey Bay, California, United States - M1 500m 34915 | ecosystem: Environmental > Aquatic > Marine > Intertidal zone | place: USA... | reverse complement strand
GTCGCGCTTCCCCTTAGAAACTGGTATATCAATATGAATGGTCCCTAGGTCTTTATAATACTTGTTACCCCACAACAAAAGGTTAGCGACCGATTCGTCGGTTGCGGGAGCATACTTTTTGTAATTGTTTACCACCTGTGGGTCATTGCATACAAAGGCCCATTCTCTCAAAAATTCTTGGCACTTTTTGTTAAAAAGAAGCACGCATCCTTGGACATACCTACCGTCATGCCTCAAAGCGCTATCGTAGCCCAAGTAATCAAATAGGTTTTTCTCATGGTTTTTGTCGACGCCCATATCATTCCAGATAAGGTAATCCCAAGAATGCAAGGCAAATAAAGGATAGTTTTCTAAAAGATCAAACTTATCAAATAGGGAATCGATGTTTTTCAGAGGGATGATGTCAGAATCAAGATAACAAAAATTAGCATTCTCGAAGAGTTTTATCACAAATTGACAAACCGCAGCCTTAATAAACAAAAAAGGCACGGGGCGATCTCTTCCTAGGTAATCAGGTTCACTTTCGGTTTTACTATTTATAACTGCCTGTGTGTTATAAGTAACTGGAATTACGTTGGCGAAAGAGGATGTATAATAAAAATCTAATGTAACGTATATGATTTGATACTTAGAGTGTTTTTCTAAAAAACCAAACAAGTTCTCAGCCTCTTTGACATATTTTTTATCCGAATAAACAACAAAATAATTCATATCTTATTTAAATTTAAAATTAGATCAATTTTTTCGATCACCATCTCAGGCGTTATTTGGGTGGTACACTCAAAATTTTTATTCTCTGGACACCAGTACCAATCATCCCCGTCCATCTTATGATGATCCCAACACGCATGGCAAACACTAGTGTTCTGAATTCGATACGGATTGGAAAAATCATATCGTTGGTTATTGTGCCCCACAACACTTACGACCGGTTTATCTAACGCCCATGCTAACCATGATAACCCACTACTTAAACCCATATGGAACATCGATCTTTTAATATAGCTTGCCGCTATTCGTAACCCCCCTCCCGTCTTGTCTATAGAACGCGAAGGAATAGGGGTAAAAGCCGGAATATCTCCCAAAGGATAGCCAGCCCCAAAGCGCGCGTCCCGGTCTATACTAACCACATCAATGCGATTTTTCTTCAAATAAGAAATAACGTCGTTCCAACCATTTTTATAATTCCACATCTTTTGCTGCATGGTAGAAAGAGATGCTAAGGTTACAATTGGTTTTTTGGTTTTAAGTGGTTTGGGTTTAAAACTTATAGTTGGTTTTGCCTCTTCCACCTTATCAAAGCCTAATATCTCGGAAGCTGTCTGAATAAGGCCGCTTTCCTGAATGCAATGGATTTTATTGGTTAAAGTAGATGGACGCTCCCGATTATTAGGATAAAAATCTATAATAAAATTTTTATCAAAAGGTTGATGCCGTAAAGGGCTATCTACGGAATGGGTATGTAGGTTTGAAGCCCCAAACAAATTACTAAAATCACAAAAAACATGCACCTCTTCCTGAGAAGTACGCTGATATCTTTCCACTTGGCCCATCCATCCAATAGTATCGCCGAGTTGGTGGTTGTCTTTCCCTAGAAGTATTTTAGTCTTCACGATGTTTTTCCTCCGTTCAAATCTAAAATTAGATCAATTTTTTCAATAACCATCTCAGGCGTTATTTGTCTGCTACATTCAAAATCTTTCTTTTCAGGACACCAATACCAATCTTGTTGAGCCTCGACCGTCATATTATGATTGTCCCAACAGGCATGGCAAACATTTTTATTTTGTATTATATAGGGATTTTTAAAATGATATCTCTCGCTGATTGGCCCCACCACCATCACCACGGGCTTGTTGAGCGCCCATGCAAGCCATGATAAGCCTCCGCTCAGCCCCATGAAGAACAGCGATTGATTGATGTAGCTAGCCACGGCTCTAAGGGGAAGCCCTGTTTTATTTTTTGACGCGGACGGAATGGGAGTTAAAGCAGGAATATCGCCAGAAGATACTCCAGCTCCAAATTGCGGATGATGGTCCAAGCTAACAGTATCGATTCTTTGGCGCTTTAAATAAGCAACAACCTTGTTCCATCCACCGTTGAGAGTCCAGAGGCGTTGTTGCATTGTGGATAGAGAGGCCATCGACACCGTGGGGCGTTTGAGCTTAATATTTTTAGGTTTAAATTTAAGAACAGGTTTAATTTCCTCTATTTCTTTGAATCCCAAAATTTCAGAAGCCGTTTGGATTAATCCTCCTTCTTGAATGTCTTTCACTTCGTTTGTAAAGCGAGCGGGCCTTTTCCATATGTGGCGGTGGTAGTCTATTATAAAAGATTCATCATAAGCATCTTGAGCGAGTGGGCTATTCTTTGGGTATATGTTAATGTTCTCTCCCCCAAAAATATCATTAAATCTACAAAAAACATCAACTTGATTCCCCGTAGCCTTTTTGTATCTCTCCACTTGCCCCATCCATCCAATGGAATCGCCAAGGCCATTTGCGTTAAAAAAAATTTTAGTTTTCATAATGCTTTTCTTCTATAATATTAGAGCCTGTGAATACATTAATTTCTTTTTTAATACGAGATCTTTTATCATTAGTCTTATAAACCGACCGAGCTAATTTAATAAACTCTTTGTCAAAGTCGCCCTTCCATTCTTTTTTTCTAATCTTATCTTCAATGCACCACAGTTTCCAGTTGACATTGCGAAGTTCAGCATAGATACCTTCAGGCCAGTCAATGGCAGTAGCAGCTTTCTTTAAGAGGCCGTGTTCTTTTTGAACATTAGATTTTTGCTCTGGATTTTCCAGACGGTCGAGTTTTATTTCTAAAATAGAGAGCTTGTCTAACAACTCTCCATTGGACACTTCTATTTTCATAGTAAACGATCTATTTGTTTTTTAACCATTTCGAAAGTGATTTCCTTGCTGCATTCAAAGTGACGGGGAGTATTTTTATGCCGTGGGCACCACATCCAATCGTTTTTGTCAAAAGGAACACACTCTGGATCATTCCAGCAAGAATTACAAACGCTTTTATTTATAACTCGATAAGGAGTATAAAATTCAGTTTCTACAGCAGAAAACCCAGAAATTAATACGACAGGTTTGTGTAATGCCCACGCCAGCCAAGACAGTCCTGACCCAAGGCCAATAAAGAAATCACAAAAATAAAGATCATTAACTCTCTCCGAAATTGGAAAAAATTCGTCCTCTTTTTTAATCCAGCACTTTTTAATCGCGTGATTAGGGACCTGATTAAAATCAGGGGATACCCCAAAAGAAGCGTAATGATCAATGCACACCACCTCATAATCTAAAGAGTGAAGATATTCGACTGTTTGGTCCCACCCTGTAGAGTTATTCCAATATTTGCACTGGGCGGTACTTTGTGTCGCGATGCAAACATAAGGTTTATCAAAATTATTTTTTAAATTAGCGGGGAGAGAGATTGGGGGTTTAATCTCGGCATAGGGAAGTCTTAGTAGGTCTGTCGCGTGGCATATGTTAGGTTTAACAAGGTCGGCCATATCATGAACTCCGATCTGGCATACCTGAGTATAACCATAGTTTTTAGCTTCTTCCGGAGCCTTAAGGGGCTGGTCTAAAAAATTCAAGGATGGGTAGCCATCCTCAAAAAGATCTCGCCATTTGGGGGTAACGTAAACGTCCACATCTACCCCGTGTAATAGTTGGAATTCTCTTACGTGAGGAATCCAACTAATATTATCCCCTAACGATTCAGAGCCAAGCTGAATTAAAACCTTCTCTCCCACAAGCGTTTAAGGCTTTGGACTAGGAAGATAACTCTCAATTTCTTCTTCGGTTTCCCCTTCGTTTTTGCGAAAATAAAGAACCCCTTTCGAGCGTTTAGCACAATCGCGAGCCCATAAGCGCGCTTGCTTTTCTCCGAGTTTTGAGCTATAGCCACTCATATAAGTGCCACGTTTATCTCTTACGATATAAGAGCCGCTTTTCGAAGACATCTCGTCGTTCATTTGTTTTTTCAAGAAACTTGGATTAAAATATCGTGAATCATATGGCGCGTCTTATAGTCTAAGACACGCCCTTCGTCATCTTTAGGCAAATCATCTACTACCTGAGTGAACTCAAGACCTAATACATGAGTCATACATTTAATTTTTCTAAAAATACCAATCTCTTTATACTTTAAAATACTCCACAAAGTATCAAGCTGTTCAGAGTTGGCTGATTCAATAGCGCTCACCAGCGTGGCTGGAGCTTCCGTTACGGTTTCTAGTATAGTACTCATTTGTATATGTAAAAATTTTAACTAAAAAAGGAGAAAAGTCAACTTTTTATTCAGATATAACTAAAAAAAGGTGCCTGTTTGTTTGGATATGTCTCATTTTCGAAGAAAGAAAATCCAATAATTTGCTTTTAGGGAAAAATAAATATTGTGGTTTTGTAGAATGAACAACTTGATGTTCAATAATATTGGACATAAAATGATCTAGGGCAACAATGCACTCGTCTGGAGCCACATTTTTTTCAAGCTGGAGAATGAAGTGATGCACATTTAATCATATATTCCTTCTACATATTTACACAAACTTACACCGAATTCTTTTGCTAATTCAAAAGCAAACTCATCTTTATCGTATTCTTCCTCATAGCATACAATCTTAATGCCATAAGAGGCGATAGCCTGTATGCAGTGTCTACAGGGAGAGAGGCAGCACGCTAGAAGGTGACCTTCTTGAGGTCTAATGTATCGTAGAGCATTAATTTCTGCGTGAATCACCCGTTTGCGCCGTTCGTCTCGGTCGGCCCATTTGATATTAATTCCAGAGGGTACCCCGTTGTAGCCTAAGGATGCTACAGAATGATCTTGACGAAGGATAGTGGCCCCGACCTTGACATGAGGGTCTTCGCTGCGCGAAGCAGCGACCTTTGCAAGGTCAAGGGCATATCTAACCCAGTCAATTCTTTTATTCACCCTTTTTGAATGATTCAAACACTTCTTGTAGGTCGACTACCACCATAGCAGAGGTTCGCTGAATACCAAAGTCTTCTGCGTCCATATCAGCATCTAATTCACTTAGTTTTTGATACTTTTCCAAAATCTTTTTAAATGCTGCGAAGGTCTTAGTCGGCTTGGTACGTTCAAACTCGCTAACGGAAGAGTTCATATGTTATGCTAACTGTTCTTGTACTTTCTCCAAATCGAGAATCGCCTCGTTGACCGAATAGATGTATTCTTCTCTATCTTCATCGCTCTCAAAACTAGGAGCGTAAGCAACTAGAGTATCTGACATCTCTGTTATTTTTTCTGAGAGAATGGAATTTGTCATTTTACTTCAATAGGGCCGGGATTTCTTCGCCTGTATCCGCACCACCACCCATATCCATGCCGGTCGTAGAAGCCGCATCGGATGTCGACTCTGTTTGGTTCATGTCCTTAGACTCATAAATAATGAAGTCAGGAGCATTTTCGCTAGTCTTGTTCTTGTTGGCAAAAACAATCACCTTATTTTTTACTTCCTGACCCATGTCGTCTAGGCTTTTAATGACGCCAGTCAGGTAGTTCTGGCTCTTGCCTTGCTTCTTCCAGAGAGCTCCGCGTTCGCGGTTCTTCCATTCGGATTCTTTGTTTTCGTTCATTATCGTAATGTTTTTTGTTTGCTAGTGTTGTGTAAGATTCTATCTTCTATAAGAAGTATAACGTCTTGGTTTAGTTTGTCAAGCCAAATCGGCGACACTCTTGTGAATTGGGGGCACTTCTCCTCGCAGATCGCTAGGGCCTGTTTTTGGGAAGAAGTTCTGTTGATTACATTGATTGGCATAATATATAGTCCACTATTGTTTAAGTTTGTTTTGAAAAAAAATTTTCGTTCACGAGAATTGAGTTTTTAACGCCAGATCGGACCGTCGTCATCATCTTCGTTACTTTTCTGGCACATAGCCCACAAAGCGATACCGGAGGCGAGTATAATAAAAAATAAATACATTAGTCTATGATCCCTAGAATTTTAACTACTTCGCGCTTAGGAATATCATCCCAGCTTTCCCAGTCGGCCGCTTTCTCATTTTGGTATTGCTTATTCTTCCATAAGCCACGCAAAATATCTTTAAAGGTAGAAAAATCTTCCTCCCCTAAGTCTACTTTTTCCATCAATAAATTAATGGGAGATAACTTGTCTGGTCGCTTAACCTTTTGGGACACGGGAGGCGAAACGTTACCTTGAGAGCTGTCTATCTCGTCGGCCCCGACGATATGAACATTTAAAAAATTACGAACGCAGCGCACAAAAGCGCGATTAGCCGCTATAGTTTCCAGAAATTTTTGGGCAAAACTGCTAGTATTTTCGGTTGTAGCGTTAGCTATATCCTCGAAAGATACTCGGCTATTGAAATAATCCTCATCACCTTCTTTAAGGGAATAATATGTACCAGATTCAAAATTAGGTATCCAATGTATACGGCACTTCATTGCAACATGATCTTTTTCACATTTGATTACGTCATAAATAACGGCGTCAAAACCTCGCAATTTAGCTAACTCTTTAATACCTGACAACTTAATCAACAATTGATTATCAGCTAACCCCTCGGGAGAACGAGGCATTGGTTCTCCGCGTGATTCAAACCATCCCTTGTTAGGGTAAAGATGCTTTGGGTCGATCATAGAGCGCCAATCTACCGATCCGTCTTCGTTAAATTTGTAATCCGTCTCCTCGAGGAGGCCTTTTTCGTTTCGCTTGTATGTCATATATTGTTAAAGAGTCTGTAGTGATCTAGTTCTTTCCAAAAGTCTTTTGTATCATACACTATTTCAGGCTCTCCTGTCAAGACATTTTTTTGTTTTTTTGCTTCAAGACATGAGTATTTTTCGCCGTCGCTAATTAAAATTTTACCGGATAAAAAATAAGTATTTTTATTAAATTGATTTAAAGATTCATCAAGGTCTTTTTTAGATTTAAAGATGCTTTCTTCAATGTCAAAATCAAACAATTTAAACCTAAAATCACTCAATTTTTCCTTATGTTCGCAAAAAATTTCTAATTTAATTCCGGTTGCTACCACTGATTTCAAATACTCCTCGGAAAAGGAATCATTAATGTTGACTGTAAGCTGAACGATATTTTGTTTAAAATATTTTAATAAATTTAAATTAATAGGTTGCTCGACTAATAGATTAACCGTTCGCCCTTGAAGCCAATGTACGATGCGCTCTTCGTGAAAATGATAATCAGCGCGTAGGTTGATGGCTCTTCCTTGCAAAAATTCTGGAGGTGAAACATAATCCGGAATTACCTCAACCACTTTGACAGGATAGTGGTCTCCTATGTAAATAGTTTCAACGTCAATAGGGAAATCGATACTTAATTTCTTTAAAATCAAAGAAGCTAACTGTTCCGGCTTGATAAAGTTAATGGTTTTAGGCGTTTCTTTCACTCCGTAAGCTGGAAGGTTGCCGCAGCGGTCGCTACTTAGTGAGGTGTGAAGACTACTCCATAAAGGGGCGGTACAAGCCGCAGGATAGGCCGAGTAAAGCCCAATGCTTGGTATACCAAGGGCCGCAGCATAGTAAGCTGAAAGATTGTCTCCAGAGACAACTAAAAGAGAATTTTTAACTAAATAGGCCTCCTGTTTTTTGGTAAGATTAATAAAGGGCTGTGTTCCAGCTATTATATCTCGCTCGTGGCTGTTAAGGACATATATTTTAATCTCAGCAGACTTTAAGCTACTGTCAATATAAGCAAATACATCTGAAAACAACTCATAAACATTGGTAGGATATTTGTTTCTTAGGTCTAAAATAATATAACGTTCGTCCCGTAACGGGAAATAGGAAGAAGCGGCAGATGGACGCACTATTTTTACTCCGCAATTGGCGCTGTATTTTTCTAAAATGTTCATGTTAAATCAAATTGAAGTTTATCTCTACCGTGACGAGTGTAGTTTAAAGCGCGTTTGGTTTCAAGCCATGGTAAAAAAGCCATATCAAACAGCCCCTCTTCCTCTGCTTTGCCTTCAAAATAAAAACAATCATCCATTTCGTTATAAAATTCACATATCTTATAAATGTCCGAACTCTCATCTATTAGAGGAAAGTGCTTCTTGGTGGTAAAGAAATATATATCGTGATCGGGGTAAAGCTGCTTGAGCGACTTAACAACGCTAAGGCTCATAAAAACATCTTCTTCGTGCTCTGGCATAACATAAGCGATTCTTTTGTTGGGACGCTTAAAGTCTACCTCTTCTTTAAGTGATTTTTTAAAAAGTTCAGCATTTTCTTTTTTAGCGGTTTGGGTGAAAAACTGAAAGATATCATCTCTTTTTTTACCTTTAACAAATTCATTCATCCAGTATTTGTAGCCGTTATCGGTCTCATCAATGTCCATGCAAAGCATTTCTTTGTAAAGGCCTAACAGCCATTTTGAATTATTAGGCTCTTCAGGGGGTTGGTAGTCTGGCTTTCTTTTTTCTAGCTTAACAGCGCTTAAGTCAATGGAATTCCAATCTATTAGGGGTAACTCATCAAACAAATCTTCAAAAAATTTACCAACAACTTCAATAGAATAGTTATCAACAATAAACTTTCGAGCTTCTCTACCTTTCACTTCGCGCTCTGAAAGGTCCATTTGATAAACTTTAGAAAGTTGATTAAAAATAGAAGTGGCAGAAGTTGATGCTTTGATAAACTGAGTGCCGGGTTCACGATACTCTGCCCACTCCAATGGCAATCCCCCGCTATTAGGAGCACAAGAATCTTCTCCACAAGAATAATTGGTGACCAAGGTAATGAGCTCTGTTAGTTTTGCTTCTTGAATAGGAATTTCCTGACCGCCGCTAGTAAAGGGGTGGCAATAAACATCCATTAAATTGTAGACCTCATTTAACTGTTGTTCTGAAACTCCTATTTTGATGTTTGTGGTATGCAAGGATGCGGTAGTGTTGCACGCCAAGCAGTCTTGAGCTTGGCCGGTGTGACTCCGTATAAAATAGTGGTGACATTTTCCGCATATGTAGGTAGTCACAATATCATCATTATTCAACTGTTTCTCTTTTATAAGGGTGGGTATATCCCATCCTTCCCCCCAATGGGTATGCAATAAAAGCTTAGGGTTAGAATCAGGGTGCGCTGCTTTGAATTTTTTAAAACCCTCTAATAAATTGGGAACGCTTTTTCTTAGCTGATTTCTGAAAACAAAACCAATCACAAAGTTTTTAGTAAGCCCGTGCGCTTCTCGCAAGCGACACTTTTCTTTCTCATCTATTTTGAAAAAATTCTTGGTTTCGAGGGAGCCGCGGACGGTCTGAATATGAGTATGCCCTACTCTTTCGAGTTCGCGTTGAGCAAAGGACGCCCATACAAAATAATGTTGAATTTTGGGGGCCGCTTGTATAGATTCAGGTAAAAGAGGAACGCTGTCAAGAGTGGTGTGTATCATGCAGTGCATTTTATTCCACCATGGGCGGGAAGTAAACCCTGAAAAAGCCCAAATATCTTCTATGCCTAGGTAAATATCAGGCTTTTCCTCTGCGATGATTTCATTAATAAGCTCATGGCCATACCCGGCGTTGCGCTGCTTGTTGGGGTCTTTAGAGATTTCCATTAGCGCCTTTTGGTTAGAGGGAAGAGTCCCAACGGATTTCCAAGGCATATTGGAAACTTGGTCTTTATGTTTGGCGTTTGATAGCTCTACAATCTCGTATTTATTTGTTTTATACAAATATTTTAAAAGATTTTTTTTATGTTTACCAAACCCCGTAAACGCCTTGCAATGATTACTGTGAATAATAATTTTCTTTTTTCTTTCAGCCATAAAAGTCAGGGATTATAAAAAAACGCACCCACAATTCAACTTGTGGATGCGCCTAAATGAAACAATAATAAAAAACTACTTCGAATAGTCAAATAGCTGCTCCGGGGCTTTGATACCACCTATAATAGTATAAATCACAAGCCCCTTTTTTGGGGTATGATAAATGCCGCGATGAACTGTAGAGCCCGATCCCAAAAGGCGACTAAGCTGCTCAAAGCCATGCTCTAGACTTTCCTGCGCTGTGTTGTCAAGAATTTTACGGTCTCCGATAACAACACATGCCGCTACATCTCCTGTAGATACTTCAATGTTAGCCAAAATGTTCTTCTTGAGGTTATCACGAACTGCATAGCTGATATCAGTTTCCTCTATGTCGCCATCTCCTTTTGAAACAGGAACCGCGCCGAAAGAAATGATTCCGGACGAAAAAATAGTATCAAGGTCGGCCTTATCAAAAGCTGTGTATTGCGAATCTTGGCAAGCTATTTTATTAAACAAATGAAACAAAGAAC
>Ga0315334_10003157_pt1 | contig 10319 bp, 4 predicted proteins | sample M150034915metaG_FD_205555 | JGI IMG/M metagenome (GOLD analysis project Ga0315334, IMG submission 205555) | Ammonia-oxidizing marine archaeal communities from Monterey Bay, California, United States - M1 500m 34915 | ecosystem: Environmental > Aquatic > Marine > Intertidal zone | place: USA... | reverse complement strand
GATCCGTTGATTCCCAACTGAATTCGTTACGACCGAAATGACCACCGGCAGCGGTCTTACGATAAATTGGTTTTCGTAAATCGAGATAATTGATAATGCCACCAGGTGCTAGTGGAAAGAAATCACGAATCACTTGGCAAATTTGGCTGTCAGCAACTTGGCCCGTGCCTTGTGTATCAACATGAATACTTACTGGGTCGGTGATACCGATAGCATAAGCAAGTTGTACTTCGCAGCGTTCAGCTAAGTCAGCAGCGACAATATTTTTAGCAACGTGACGAGCCATGTAGGCAGCGCTACGATCAACTTTAGTGGGATCCTTGCCACTAAACGCACCCCCGCCATGTCGTCCCCACCCGCCATAGGTGTCGACGATGATCTTGCGTCCTGTCAATCCACAGTCGCCATGTGGTCCACCCGTGACAAAACGTCCGGTCGGATTGATGTGGTAGGTAATATCACCGTCGAGCATATCTGGCGGTAATAATGGGTTTACAATTTCGTTGATGACAAATTCTCGGATATCATCATTTTTGACAGTCGGCGAATGCTGGGTGCTGACAACCACCGTGTCGATGCGAACTGGCTTAAAGCCATCATACTCAACAGTGACTTGGCTTTTACTGTCGGGTCGCAACCAATTGACTTCACTGGAAAATCGCGCTTGGTTAAGACGATCTAGGATTTGATGTGAGAGAGCGATTGTCAACGGCATTAGTTGTTCGGGAGTGTCACGACAGGCAAAGCCAAACATGAGACCTTGGTCGCCAGCACCGATATCTTTATCAGATTCCGCATCTTCGTTAACGCCTCGAGCAATGTCAGGACTCTGTGCGTCGATGTAAGTCAAAACTTCGCACGTATCAGCTGCAATGCCCATTTCTTCGTCGGTATAGCCAACTTCGCGGATGACGTCGCGGACAATTTGTGGGTAATTAATTTCAGCTTGCGAGGTAATTTCACCAGCGATGATCGCTATTCCTGTTGTGACCATTGTTTCACATGCAACACGGCTATAGGGATCTTCTGCAATGAGTGCGTCAAGAACACCGTCAGAGATTTGGTCAGCAAGTTTATCGGGGTGCCCCATGCTGACAGATTCGCTAGTGAACAAGTATTTTCCGGATGACACGAATGAAATTCCTTATTTGGCACGACGAGTAAATTGTGGATGAACAATTAGGGATAAACGAAATATTGGAAAGTTATTTGCAAGCTGTGATTATAGTTTGCGGTTTCCCAAATCGACAACCACACAGAGCCCTGCAAGATAGATGTATTTGTAGCGATTAGTCGAGCAATGAGAATAAAATGTCGAGGCTGCGGGTGGTGGCCCCTTGTTGCTCATGGACGAGCTGCTTGGCTCGTTGCCCCATTTTGTTCGCCTGAGTGGGATCATTGATTGTGGCTAACACAAATTGTTCAAATTCATTTTGATCATGCACGACTTGCGCAGCATTATCGGCTAACAGCAATTCGACAATGTCACGAAAATTTGTAGTATTGGGTCCGAAACAAACGGCGACACCATAGGCCGCAGGTTCGATCATATTCTGTCCCCCGCGTTTACCCATGCTACCGCCAACGAATCCAATATTGGCTAACCCCCACCAAGATCCGAGTTCTCCGACGGCATCGACGAGAATAACTTTGGTACTTGGATCTACTGGCTTGGTAATGGTTGAACGCCGAGCCGAGCGAAGGCCGGTTTGTTTGATGGCGCGGGCAACATCCTCAAATCGCTCAGGGTGTCGCGGAACGATGACTAGTTTCAGTTGTGGAATTTTAGGAAGTAATTGTTGCAACACATGTAGGCTAATTTTCTCTTCTTCGACTTGGGTGGAGCCGGCGATGATGACGAAATCGGTATTGGAAATCCCGGCGAGTCTCTTTAGTTCAACGGTTTGTTGGTTCTGCCGATCCGCTTGTGCCCCATCGAATTTGATTGAACCGGTAACGGTAAGTTGTGCGGTCGTGGCGCCAATTGACAGGAAACGCTGATAGTATTCATCATTTTGGACAGCGATATGATCGAGTTGTCGCACGGTTGGCTTAATAATGAAGCCTAAGCGGCGGTACCCTCGAGTGCTGTTTGCACTGAGTCGACCGTTGACGACCACGACCTTAGTTTGTTGTGCTGCAAAATGGATTAGGTTAGGCCATAGTTCTAGTTCGACGAGTACCAGTAGATTGGGCTGAACACGTCTAAGTGCGGCTTTGATGGCCCAAGAGAAATCGAGTGGACAATAAAAGACGGTGTGTGTGGCATATTTTTTTCGAGCGTGTTCATAACCAGTACGCGTCGTTGTACTAATAACGCAGTGGCATTGAGGGTCCCGCTGCTCGATTGTTTGAATCAGCGTTTGTAATAAGTTAACCTCACCCACGCTGACCGCATGAAACCAAATACAGCGTTTACCGGCAGCGATTTGGGTTCGGGGCACCAAGCCTAGAAATTTTTCAGCGAATCCTTGGCGGTACTTTCCATGCCGCACAGCAGAGTAAATGAGTTTGGGCAACACTAGGACAATGAGCAGTAGGTAAACGAGGTTCCGTAACCAAGGCATTGGCGGGTCTCTCTATCTTCCGAGGCAACATTTTTTATATTTTTTCCCACTGCCACAAGGACAGGGGTCATTGCGACCAACCTTTGGTCCGACATTGCGAATCGTCTTGGAAGTATCTCCACCTCCGCTGCTTGAGTTCGTGCCCTGTTGCTCGCGTGCGATGTCCGATGACGATTGAGCTTGGTCATGAGAAGCAGAGGATTCAACCCAAGTGGCCCCGACAAAATCTTCATTGAGGCGTTCCATACGGAAGATCAAATCGGTAACTTGTTCGCCCAACGAAAACCACATATCGTCATACAGTTTCATCCCTTCACGCTTGTATTCAACCTTGGGATCTTTCTGTGCGTAACCTTGTAATCCGACGGAACTGCGTAAGCGATCCATCGTTAATAGGTGATCTTTCCAAGCCATATCGACGATTTGTAGCAGTAACGACCGTTCCATTCGTCGCATTTCTTGATGGTGCTTATCTTCGACGGCGGAAGACATTGTTCGCAGTAGCCGTTTGCGATTAAGCGCGCCAAGTTGTTTAACATTGATTTCAAATTCGACTTGATCACGTAGCCACAATGAAATGGTGGCAATTTCACCTTCGTTGGCAACACGATCGAGCCGACTATTTTCAGATTGCTCGTCGTAGTGCTTACTGATTTGCTCGACGACCCAGTTGCGGTGGTTGTTTGATCGTTTTTGGCTGGCCAAGCTCAGGTCTAAAAGCAGTTCACGAATTTCATCTCGTTGCATGCTGCGGAAGCTATCCATTTCAATATCTGCATCAAATCGTTCGGCAGCCCATTTCACGAGTGCTTCACGATCCAGTCGACCATCGCGGCCCTCGGTGAAATGATAAATACTAGCCATGACCGGATATTCAGCTTCTTTGTGCGTGTACATCTCCAACGCTTGTTGGTGAATTAAATCGACCAACACTTCGTTGCTAGAATCTCCAATATCTTCATCCGTGATTTCAAAGCCAAACTTATTTTTAACCCAAGTCGCTAACGCTTGTTTTCCATAGTCTTCTTGTAAGAACGCTTCGGATTCGGCTAAGTCAGCTTGGCCAATTGCTTGTACGGCCATGTCATGCAGTTCAATTTCGAGATCATCGATATGAATTTCCTTCAAATCCCGTGCTCGTAAACTAGTGTTCCAACTATTGTTAACTAGTTTGGCCAAGGCCTCCCAATTCCATTCTTCTTCGTCAAAATCGGAAGGCAGGTTTTCTTCGATACCATCGCGAATGCGAATGCGAGCAGCGCGCTCGGCAAAACGACGGGCTTCATCTTGAGCCTGCTCGAAATCCATGCCCGCGAACACGCGGGATTCTTCCTTCATGCCGAACTGGCCATTCACCCAAGTTGTAAAAGAATCGACTCCGTAGTTCGGGTCTAGAAAAAGATCGAGATAGTAATTGATTTGTTCGTCGAGGCAATCGGTGATCTTGGTGGAGACGTTATCGCCATCGAGAATTTCCTGACGGTAGGCATACAGGCGTTTTCGCTGGGTATCCATCACTTCGTCGTATTCGAGGAGATTTTTGCGAATTTCAAAGTTCCGCTCTTCGACTTTCTTTTGAGCACTTTCAATTCTTCGCGAAACCATTCCGCTTTCAATACGTTCTTCTTCTCCCATACCGAAGCGACCAAGGAGGCCTTTAATGGAGTCGCCTCCGAAGATCCGCATTAGGTCATCGTCAAGTGACAAGAAGAAGCGACTGCTGCCGGGATCACCTTGGCGACCACAACGTCCACGTAATTGTAAATCGATACGGCGGGCATCGTGACGTTCGGTGCCGATGACATGCAGACCACCGATTTCTTTAATTCCCTCGCCTTCGATCGTCATGTTATATTCGCTGTCGATTTCGCGAATCAGGTCATCCCATTCTTGCTGTGGTACATCAAGTCGTGTTGGGTATGTGTTTTGCAGGCGCGACCAAGCTAATGTTTCTGGATTACCACCGAGGACAATGTCTGTCCCACGTCCAGCCATGTTGGTAGCAATCGTTACGGCGTTGCGACGGCCTGCTTGTGCGATGATATCAGCTTCACGCCCGTGGTTCTTGGCATTGAGAACTTCATGCTCGATTCCGCGCTTATCAAGGTACTCGGAAATCAATTCACTTTTTTCAATAGAAACGGTTCCGACGAGAACTGGACGCCCAGCAACGTTGATTTGCTTGATGTCACTGCGTTGGAACGATTCACGTTTGCGTGTATCTGCAGCCAGTAGTACCACAGTACCATCGTTTTCAGATTCAACTTTACCGATGATTTCGTCACCATTTTTCATGATGAGTGTATCCCACTTGTTCATCTGTTCAACTTCGTCAGCGACGGCTTTGAATTTGTAGCGTTCTTCCAGATAAATTACATCGCGAAATTCCGCTCGCTGCATGGGCCGGTTTGTGGGAATGGCCACGACATTCATTTTGTAGATATCCCAAAACTCGCGAGCTTCTGTGAGAGCGGTACCGGTCATCCCAGAGATTTTTTTGTAGAGCTTAAAATAGTTCTGTAGTGTAATTGTTGCTAGCGTTTGAGTTTCTTCTTTGATTTTCACGCCTTCTTTGGCTTCAACTGCTTGGTGCAATCCGTCAGACCATTGTCGCCCATCCATCAAACGCCCGGTGAACTGATCAACGATGATGATTTTGTCGTCGCGGACCACATAGTTGACATCGGTTTTGTAGAGGAAATGAGCTTTGAGTGAGTTGTCGATTAGGTGCGGCCATTCCATGTTCCCGGCCGTATAGAAACTTTCCACGCCGGCTAATTTTTCGGCGTGACGAATTCCTTCATCCGTCAGATTGACGCTATGATCTTTTTCGTTGACGACAAAGTGATCATCTTTCTTTAGTTGCCGCGCTAGCTTGTCAGCATCTGCGTATTTCTGCAGATTGTCATGTGCCGGGCCGGAGATGATTAATGGAGTACGGGCTTCGTCGATTAATATATTGTCGACTTCATCCACAATGGCATAGGTTAGTACGCCCTGGCTTTGTTGCTGGTGCGGTGGAAAACGCTCATCGCCGCGGGCTGCTGGACGCATGTTGTCGCGTAGATAATCGAAGCCAAATTCGTTGTTTGTACCGTAGGTGATATCACAGGCGTAGGAAGCTTGGCGTTCGCGAACTGGCATGTCACTTTGGATGTTGCCGATGGTCAGTCCGAGCCCTAAAAATAACGGAGCCATCCATTCCATATCACGCCGCGCTAGGTAGTCGTTGACAGTGACAACGTGAACGCCTTTGCCATCGAGTGCATTCAGATAAGCGGGTAATGTGGCGACGAGTGTTTTACCCTCCCCGGTCACCATTTCGGCGATCTTCCCGTCGTGTAATACTAAACCTCCGATGAGTTGCACATCGTAATGTCGCATCGCTAGATAACGTCGGCCTGCTTCACGAGCTACGGCAAATGCCTCATTACGAATATCTTCGAGTGTTTGGCCAGTCTTTAGTCGCTCGCGAAATAACTCAGTTTGCGCGCGCAGCTCGTCATCAGACATCGCTTGATACTTAGGTTCAAGCGTGTTAATACCCTCAATTTCCTCACTGTAATGATCAACTTGACGTTTATTAGACGATCCAAATGTTGACGTTACAATACGGTCAAATACATTGACAATACTGAGAAAAAAAGCTTTGATTAATTCCCAGATTCTGGTGATTGTATCCATTGCTGCCTGTAGATATGGTGATTTGTTAGAGTGACCGACGTTGAATCGGGCGGGCTACAATTCTGGCCTATTGATGATCATTCATGGTTTGCATTGTTTGGGACGTGAATTGTTGGCTAATAACCACTAACTAGCCTAAACTAGTTATTTTATAGAGTTAAGATAACTGTTTGTAGCCTAATGGAGCAGCTATAAAGGGTCAACGCCGGTTGAAGTATTCCCATCTGGAAATATAATGATGCGGTTTGTAGTCGTTGGAGGGTAGGAGGTTTTATGAAGCCGGTTGCGACCACAGATGTACGCGGGAAAATGATCCTGCTAGGAACTGGCACGTCTGTTGGCGTCCCTGCGATTGGATGTGGTTGCGATGTTTGCTCCAGTTCGAACCCGCGAAATGTGAGGACTCGCTGTAGTGTGGTATTTGGGTTGGAGCAGGGTAACCTGCTCATTGATACGCCGCCAGATTTGCGCCATCAATTGTTGCGAGAGAAAATAGGTATCATTCATAGTGTTCTTTATACGCACGAACACGCAGACCATATTTTTGGCTTGGATGATCTACGGTTGTTTCAGTTTTATCTGGGCCATGCCGTTCCACTATATTGTGAAGTAGCCGTCGAAGCGAGAATTAGGCAATCTTATGACTATGCGTTTAGCAATAAGAAACCAACACACACTGGCTCAGTTCCTCAACTCGAATTAAGGCCGATGACCACCGAACCGTTCGAAGTGTTGGGAACTACGGTGACACCGATTCGTTTGAAACACGGTCCTCGTTTTGAAGTGTTAGGTTTTCGTATTGGCAATATTGCCTATTGCACCGATACGAATGAAATCCCTGAATCCAGCTGGCCGTTGCTGGAAGGACTTGATTGCTTGATACTTGATGCTCTGCGGTATAAACCACATGTCACTCATTTCGGATTAGACGAAGCAGTTGAGGCAGCAGAAAACATTGGCGCTGCGCGAACGATCTTTACACATATTTCGCACGACCTAGATCACGACGTGGTCAATGCAGCTTTGCCGCCAACTATGGAATTAGGCTATGACGGAATGCAAATCGATCTAAACCTCGAATAGAGCAAACCCGCAAAACTATCAGTTTTACAGTTTCTACCTCAGATTTAGACGAATGTGGAAATTGGATATACTGCGATAATTATCAAGCGTTAATATTCCTTAGCCCTCAGTCGCTACTTGGTGGCTAGTTTAATTTTTCCGACAACTTGTTTGATGTATTCAACCGTGATGTTGAGCACTTCCGTGTTGTAAAACGTAGTCGGGAAAATTTCACTTTCTCCATTAACTTTATCGCGTAGAGCTTCGCGAGTTTCTTTTTCCGCGTCGCGAGCTTTCCGTTCGGCAAAATATTTTTCTTCATTGAGCGTTATTTGCTTCTCTTTGCGTTGTTCCTGATATTTTCCAATTTGCTCCTGTAGTTCTTGGAACTTTTCGGAGGCAGCAACTCGTTTGGAGGATGCTGCCGTTAGCGATTCAATGAGTGCGGCGTCTCGCAAACCAAGCGATTCCTTGACTGTATCATCGACTTCATCAAACGCGACGGGATAGTCCAAATCGGATTCTGAAACGTCCATATGGTCGGTAATCGAAGGTAAGACGACATCGGATTTGACTCCACGCAACTGAGTGCTTTCACCACTGGGGCGATAAAACTGTTGCATCGTGATTTTTAATGCGCCTAAGTTGGGCGGATTGGCAATGCGGAACAGTTGCGAGCCGAGTTCAAGCAGGCTTTGAACAGTCCCTTTGCCATGCGTGGCGGAGTCGCCGACCACAATCCCTCGATCGTAATCCGCTATGGCTCCAGCAAAAATCTCACTGGCACTTGCACTGAATTTACTACAGACGACAACTAGTGGGCCGTCCCATGCGGTGCCTGGATTACGATCGTCATATTGCTGCACTTCTCCATTGGGGCTTTTTACTTGGACAACCGTTCCTTGGTCGATAAATAACCCGGTTAAATCGATTGCTTCGGTTAAGCTACCACCACCGTTGGTTGATAGATCCATCACGATCGCATCGACTCCTTTTTTCTTGAAGCCATCGATGATGACTCGGACGTCGCGTGTTGTGCTGCGATAATCCTTGACGCCTTTGCGAGCGGCTTCCATATCCATATAAAAGGACGGCAAGTTGATAATACCAACTTTGTACTTTTTGCCATCGGCACTAAGTTGATGTTCGATAACCTTACCTTTTGCTTCACTATCGCGCAATTGAATTTTCGCTCGTACAATGATAACTTCGACCGTTTCAGCACTGCCGTCGTGAATAATTCCTAAGCGTACAGTGGTACCCGCGTCACCTCGGATTTTGGCAACAACGTCATTCAGCTTCATGTCGATAACGTCAACCATTTCCCCATCATCATCTTGGCCAACACTCACGATTCGATCTTTAACGGTTAGGTCACCTTGTAGATCGGCTGCGCCACCAGGAATAATCTTAGTGATGTTAGTGTAGCCATCTTCGAGAGTCAGTTGTGCACCGATGCCATCAAGATTTAACCGCATCTGGATTTCGAAATTTTCCAAAGTCGTCGGTGACATGTAGGTTGTGTGCGGATCATAACTGGTGGTGACCGCAGTGAGGAATATTTCCAGCAACTCATCGCTCTTGGTTTGCTGCATCTGTTTGAGCAAACTGTTGTAGCGGCGGTGTAATCGTCGCCGCGCTTCATCGCCTTCCGTTTCATCTCCCTTGAGAACGAGCAGATTGTATTTGATCCGTTTACGCCAACGATCGTCGAGTGCTGCCCGATCCGCTGCGTATGCGAGATTGTCCCAATCTGTGCTGAGGTATTCGTCGGTAGTGAAATTGTGTTTTTCATCAATCATGCGATTGGCAGCCGTAACACTTTCCACCATGCGCTCCATCAAGCGATCAAATACAGTGAAAGCAAAATCTAATTTGCCGTCGTTAATCATGTCGTCGATCTCATTTTTGTTGGTATCAAACTCATCAATGTCGCTCTGCAAAAAGTAGAGCTTCATAGGATCAAGTGCCTTTAAAAACGTAAGCAATGCACGTTGGGATATTTCATCATCTAACTTATGTTTTGTTAGATGTTGACGGGTCATCAAAATCCGTACGGTCAAAGTGATTTGGCGATCTTTGGCAGATGGCTCACCAATGCCCTCAGCAGTAATGTTCGGACAAATTGACGCAATCAGTATGAGAGCGGCGAGGAGCTTAGAGGGAGTTCGGCATAGTTGAAGCCAGCGCATATCTGTTTTCCAATTCGGTTGAATCGTTGAATAAATCGATTATAAATGGTTTTGGACAAGTGTGTGGTTGGTTACACCAATTCGCAAGTCACTTACATTATAGTAAATATATCAGTCACTGTAGGTTGAAATGGTACTTGTTCTAAGGGCTAGATGCAAGATAGACAGACACTGGCAAAGTACACATTACGTAAATCAGGCAAATTCAGTTCATAATGGAGAAGTGCTTTCTTTGTTCAAAATAACAAAAAAACGTTATCGTATCTTTCCCCAATCGATTTTTCCAACACTCGCTGTTGTGATAGTGTTGGCGAGTGGGATTAGGCTCGGTTCTAATTTGTGCGCTGCTGAATCAGTGGAGCTCGTTCGCCATGGACATTCCGTGGCGGTCCGCTCGGTTTTGGCAATTCAATTAGCCGGAGACGCTTGGAAAACATCAACCGTTGGTCCTGATAAAGTGTCGGTATTTCAAGGAGCAGGCCAGGGTGCTCGATTGGTGGCGGGAGTAAATGTCCCAGCGGGTGACTTTAAAATTCAGGCTCGTTTGCGAATGTTGGATCAAGAAAAATCGGCGGCTGGATTTTTCTTTAACGGTGGATTCTTTGGATTTGAAGGTGCACGTGCGAATGAAGTCTTTTTAAGTGGTCCTGCGTTTGGTGGTGGACTAAAAAGTTTAGGTGCTAGCAAACAGTATTTCCAACGTGGGAGCTGGATCGATTTTGTTGTACAACGACAAGGCAAGACGCTTTCATTTGTGATTAATGACAAGAAGTTGATTTCTGTTGAATCGAGCGGTCGCTTTGAAACTTGGGGT
>Ga0315334_10003155_pt1 | contig 10321 bp, 7 predicted proteins | sample M150034915metaG_FD_205555 | JGI IMG/M metagenome (GOLD analysis project Ga0315334, IMG submission 205555) | Ammonia-oxidizing marine archaeal communities from Monterey Bay, California, United States - M1 500m 34915 | ecosystem: Environmental > Aquatic > Marine > Intertidal zone | place: USA... | reverse complement strand
ATGGAAAAAATGGATGATGAATTTGCTGCTAAATTTGCCGAACCGGTTGGCAAGATGGTTGCAGAATTACAACTTAAAAAGAGTCATAATCTCGAAATAACTGCTGTACATCAAGGAGATTGGCCTCCATGTATGACTTCTGTAATCTCCGATTTATCCCAAGGAGAAAACGTCAATCATGCCGGACGTAGATTCCTTGCTAATATGTGTAGAGCGCTCGCACTTTCAGTAGATGAGGCCCAAGCATTTTTTGTTAATGCACCTGATTATAATGAAGAAACAACTCGTTATCAATTAGGTCACTTGTATGATGGTGAATATACTCCTGAGAAATGTTTGACTTTGAAACTCCACGCGAGGTGTCCGATTGACCAAGGTTTAGTTAGTGATAGGTTATGCGGATTTGAATGGTTAACACACCCCCTCAAGTATGTACGTGCCAAGCAACGTCGTAGAGCTCGTGATGAACCGCCCCAACCAATTGCTGAAGGGGGGGAAATAGCAATCAACACCTCTCAGGCAACCTCACAGGACAATGATTCATAGAGAGGCAGCGTACCTGAAGGTTCAGAGAAGGTGGGCGTAGAGCATGACAAGAACCCTAGTTCTAACTGTAGACCGCGATGATGATCTCGGCAAAAAAGCAGGTATTCGTGGCCCAGTTGTTGGCAGAAAAGAAGTTCTAACTGCCGCTTTGAGACTTGGGATTGCAGATCCAGAGGAGAGTGATACCAATGCGATTCTCGGTGCTCTTCATTTGCACGACCAATTGAAAGAAAATGCAGAATCTAATGATGCAGTTGAGATTGCGATATTAACTGGTGATGAGCGAGTAGGTATCCGTTCTGACCGCGCAATTGCAAGACAATTGGAAGAAGTGATAGAAAAATTTCAACCAGACCATGGTAGCATGGTTACAGATGGAGCCGAAGACGAGAGCATCCTACCAATCATCCAGTCGCGTTTGAACATAGACCACGTGCAGAAAATCATTGTTCGTCAATCAAAGGGAATTGAAGGAACTTACTATTACATCGTTAAAGCAATTGAAGATGAGAAATGGAGAATGAAACTATTAGTTCCTCTCTCAGTGTTTTTGATTTTCATAGGTCTTGGCATGATTTTACCCAATGGTGGAATCATTATTGGCTTGATGCCATTATTTATTGGAATCTATCTAATGGCGAAAGGGCTTGGCGCTGAACAACATCTGAATAGGGTGATGAGGGATATGAGGGAGAACGCCGATGCGGCGATGATATCGTCTATTTTGTGGGCTGCAATGGTATTTTTCTCGATTTTCGCTATCGCCGAAGGATTACGCGTTTATTCTACAAGCATGGCATTATCTCCAGCACCAGGTGGGCTAGAAATTCTTCTTTTAGTTTTCCAGGGCGGTCTCACATGGATTGTGTTGGCCTTCCTCACACTGTCACTCTCACTATTAGTACTAAGAATGAAGAAGGGTACGTTCAGTGGGCGCACAGTCCAAATCATTGCTTTTGGTATTGTCATTTGGACAATCTGCAGTGCCGGATTAAAGATGTCATTACAGGTTCTTCATTCGACCTATTCTCTTGAACCAGCAATCTTGTGGGAGGACTGGGATCAAGCATTGGGTGCGCTTGTATTGTTTTGGGCTGTAAGAATTGTAGTTCAGTCAATCAGTGAGAGGCAAGAGACATCTGGCCACTATTGGGGCATCTGATTTCAGAAGCCTTGGTTAGGTGGCTGTTGACCATCGATTGGAGGTAATATTCCACCTTGCTGTGCTGGTTGTTGAATGATTGGTTGTTGTGTAGTATATGCTGGATGAACTCCACCAGCGACCGTGGGCGCCCCTTGTACAGGGGCAGCCATTCCTCCAACTTGTTGGAAGGTGCCATCACTTTGTTGAACCATCATCAGTCCTTGCTGGGCCTTGTTATCTTTGAGTGTAAAGATGAAAATTATTCCAAGCCCTAACACACAGAACGAGCAACAGAAGCCCCAGAACCCGAGGCCCATTGCCATCACACCTCCTAAATCGATAGTTTGTTCTCTAATCATCACATTTCCATTACCAGTGAATTCCACCACCCAAGTCCCCTGAGTATTTATGTTGATATCACCAACGTATGTGTAACCGGCCCATTCGTAAAAATCACAGTCATTATTTTCCTCGCAGGGTATGAATCGGCTATCATAATCGCCATCGACCACTTCGACATCAACCGTCGCACCATTTTCTACGAAGACATAGTAGATACTCATCACCTCAAAGTTTCCTTCGTAGTTAGTGGGGGATGTGCCACTCCATTTTTCAGTACCATTTGGATTCTCAGCAAAGTCGTTGAAGAACGAGCCACCGCCCACAACTATCGCAATAATGCTACCAATAAGAAGTACCGCTCCGGCTCCAAGAGTCAACTTCGTCATAATGTGCATGAGTCATCATTCAATGCGGTGGCTATTGAGGGTTTGGTAAGGTCAATTTGAGGGATACTCAATTAATTTTCAAACATTGCTTCATTCATGCAATTTGGACAAGTAACCTTGATTGGTCGAATAGCTGGAATTCCTAGAGGCGCACCACAGTGGGGGCAAAGAATGGCGTGTTCAACTTGAGATTGGCGGCTCTGTCCATCATGGCTTGGGTCATAGCGAACACGGTATCGATGTGCATCATCTAGATAGTTCGGTTGTTGTCCGGGTGTTGTTGGAGCCTCGGTTTGACTTGGTGAAGTAATCATTTCTTCATATCCTGGATTACTAATTGCAGGAGTTCCACCTTGTTGGTAGATTTGTAATTGTTCTTTCACTTGATCTACAGTCAAATTATTTTCCCGCGCAATGCGGTCTAATGCCAACAATCGGTCATATTCATCCATCTTGTTAAGTTCATTCAAGACGGTGTCACTGAGTTGTGCCATGATTCACCCCCAGTGCGCTGACTGTCATCAAGGTTCGCACGTGTTGTTGGTGCTGATGTTTTAGGTTTACATAGATGCATTTGATTCAAATAGGTTGGGTAGTCCGGCCCGCTTCGAGGAGATAATGTATGAGCCTTCTAGGAGCACGAAAAAAGACAGACACAAACCGAAGGAGTAGACCTTCGAAAAGGATTGCACACGAGATACGCAAACTGACCTGTGGGCAGGTCATGTTGGCCGCCCACGAGGTCGATGAGATGGATTCCATTGATGATGTTGTTAGGTTGATTTCAGCAAAGGATTGGGACCATGTCATGGTCACCGATGAAGTTGGTAGTTTGGTTGGCCGTGTTCATGCAGTTGACTTATTGAAACTCATCATGAACAAACGCATCAACCGTGATATCTTCTGGATGGAAGCAGTACCTATTCTACAAGCCGTCAGTCAGCCCCCATTGCAAGTGAATACAACTACTCCACTTATGGTCGCTGCAACTCTAATGTTGACCCACGACCTTAACCAAATTGCAATCACAGATGCTCATGGTGTGTTGGTCGGGTATGTTTCCCATGCAGTCGTTGCAAGGCATTTACCACGCTTCTTACTCTGAACAATTAGGGCACTAACCTCTCATTGAGGAAGTTCACAAGTTGCGTTGCTAATTTGTCAAATGGAGTTTTTTCCGATTTGATAGTAATCGAGGTTTTTGCTTCAGTTCCGGAATTGCGAATGCCAATGCTCAATCGTTCTCCATCCATGTATCCTTCTAACAGAAGAAGGCTGGTCTCCCCAGCAATACTTTCTCGATTTAGGGTGGCAGTCGGTAACGCTTCTTCAATCAGCAGCACAACCTCATCAGCAAGTTCGTTTTTCCCATCCCATAATGTGCGGTCAGTTCCTTTTACTGGATGGCGAGCCTTCCAACCCCGAGCAATCTCAGTTCTATTCTCACCAAGTTTTGCGCGTGCATAGAGTTGAGCAAGTAGAGTAGCAGCCCCATCCCCGGCTAAACCCCAGTGGTCAATTTTGTTTGGGTGAGGTACGGGCATTACGATATGTCCTGAATCTTCGCAACCACAAAGTCCGGGCATTGATTTCTGCTCAATTAGTTGCCCTGCGTTACCAATATTTGTACTAAGGGCGGCTGAAAGCCACCTATCACCTATTGCGGTTTGAACAGTATCAATACCAACTTTAGCACAAGTAGCGGGTAGAAAGAGGTCTGATTCAATACTATGAGCAAGGGTCAAATCATCATTATCAGCACCTAAGAGTGAATTCAACCAATCAAAAGCCATCTGATCTCCATCCACTACTTTGATTCCTTTTTTTGTCGCTTCTAATAGAAGACAACGGTCACCATCTCCATCTAATGCAGCAGCAACGAGTTGTCCATCAGACCAAGGCGCCATCCCATCATTTTCCCGCAATCTATTTCCTATTTCTTCAAGAAGTGCGTGGCTTTGTTCTCTCTCCATCAATTCGTAATTACTCCATGAATCGGTAGAATTGAATTCACCTGCGCCACAATTGTCATTGATTGGTTTATCTCTACTGGAAACCTCTTCACACATTAATCCTCTACGGGCAAGGCCAAAAGATAGCCAATCTGTTGCTGCACCACCACTACAATCTAGAATTAATCCTTGCTCACAAGCCGAATCTGAAAGAGTATCTGGATTGACACCAACAGTTGTTGAAATCAATTGTAACCAGCCTTTGAGATGCCTGCGATAGGCTCGCATGCCATCGAATGGGGGAAGTTTTTCACCACATTCATTGGGTGAGTTAATGGGTTCTGTAGAATATCCCCATGCTTGCATAGAAATGCTGTCTTCAAATTCAGGCATTGACTTGAAACCGTTGCAATCGAATAATTTCACACCAGAATCGGAAGCTGGATTGTGACTTGCTGTAACCATCATGCCAGCATCAGCATTGAGTAGAAGCAGACAGTGATGTAAGCCTGGCGTAGGTACCTCCCCAACACGTTGAGTTCTACAACCTGCTTGAGAAAGTCCATTCTCGAGTTCGTCAACAATTATTGCATTTCCATCACGCCGATCCCAGCCAATGACAATAAGAGGCCCCACCCTGTTTTCTTGAGATGAAATCGAACCTCTAACGGATTCAGAAATTACCGTACCACTAGCCAATCCGATTAGGTATGCTAGTGAAGGTGAAAATTCCCGTTGCAAAATCAATTTTTCAATTGGATTTGCCGCATCAAGGCATTGGCTTACTTTACCCCGTATTCCATCGGTACCGTGCAATCGCTCGCCAACCATTGGCATCACTCCTTGATGGTCGAGCCCGCTACGTGCACTCCACTAATTGTGAGGTTTGGCCAGATTAGAGCTTCACTCCCAATTATCACACCGGGATTGGTGACTGTATTGCAACCGATTGCAACATCATCACCAATAATAGCTCCAAACTTCCTAAGTCCACTGTCGACATCGCCTCCTTGCAACCCTCTAACAATAACCGAACGCTCATCATTTCGTAAGTTGGATAGTTTACAACCAGCTCCAAGATTGACACCACATCCAAGAACAGAATCCCCAACATAGTTGAAATGTGGCGCTTTTGCTTCTGGTAGCAAAAGAGAATGCTTGACTTCAGAAGCATGACCAACCACTGCGCCACAGCAAATCCACGAGTATGGTCGAATGTATGCGGTGTGCCTAATTTCTGCATTCGGTCCAATGTAACACGGCCCCTCAATCCTCACACCTTCCCCTATGTTGGCTCTATCATCTATACAGACCGGCCCCTTTGAATCATCAATTGATATTGAATCTGATAGGGAATCCGGAACAAGGTGACCAAATTGTTCAAGCAAGTTATTGAGTTGAACTTTCAGAGAATGTTCATTTGTAGGATCAATTATTGTCCAAATAATTTCATCTTGTTCAGGCAGTTGGGGAATAAATCCAGAGTATTCATTCCGCTTTGCCATACTGGGCCATAGTTGGGGCGCAGTCAGACTCGCTAGTGGAACCGCCATGCTTCGCCGAAGAGTCCATCATGCTTGATGCTTTCAGTTGTTGAGTACTATTGGAGCAGCGGATAAAACCGCATCACTGCAACCCGATGAGAACTGTTTGAAGTTCTCATTGAACATCTTTGCTAGTCTGTTGGCGGTTTTATCATAATCGGACTTATTTTTCCATGAGTTTCGTGGTTGTAGTATATCAGAAGGCACACCATCACATGAAGTTGGGATTTTGAATTTAAACCGTTCATCTATTACAAATTCTACATCGTTGAAAGAATTATCCAATGCCGCATTCAACAAAGCTCTTGTCCATTTTATCTTAATCCGGCCACTCTTACTAAATCCGCCTGCTACCCAACCAGTGTTTAGTAGCCAACAAGAAGAATTATTCTCAGCGACTTTCTTTGATAGTAAATCAGCATATACACTTGGATGCATAGGCATGAACGGAGCCCCAAAGCAAGTTGAAAAAGTCGCTTGCGGTTCGAATACACCAATTTCAGTTCCAGCCACTTTTGCAGTATATCCTGAGATGAAGTGATATGCGGCTTGTTCTGCGGTTAATTTAGAAATTGGAGGTAGTACCCCAAAGGCGTCACAGGTTAGGAAAACGACATTTTCCGGTAGCCCTCCTTTACTATCAATTACCCTGTTCTCAATTGATTCTAAGGGGTATGATCCGCGTGTATTCTGAGTCAAAGATACATCATTAAAGTCTGGAACACCATTATCATCAAGAACAACATTTTCTAGAATGGTTCCCGGCATTCTTGTAGTTGCATAAATAGCAGGCTCATCTTCTTCAGAGAGATTTATCATTTTTGCATAACAACCACCTTCAAAGTTGAATACCCCGTAATCATTCCAACCATGCTCATCATCTCCAATCAAAGGTCGCAATGGATCTGCTGAAAGAGTTGTTTTACCAGTCCCTGATAGTCCAAAGAAAACGGCACAATCACCATCTTTTCCTACGTTTGCAGAACAATGCATAGGGAGGTGTCCGTCTAATGGTAGTAGGTAGTTCATAATTGAAAAGATAGATTTTTTAATTTCACCAGCATATTTAGTCCCACCAATAATCACTTGCTTTTCAGAAAAACAAATAATTACAAACACTTCAGAATTTATACCCTCATTCTCAGAATCGGCAAGGAAATTAGGTGCATGAAGGATAGTAAATTCAGGAGAAAAACCTTGAAGATTATCTTCATTTGTTCGAATAAACATGTTTCTAGCAAAAGCAGAATGCCACGCATTTTCTGTGACCACTCGGATAGCAAGTTGCTGTTCATCATCAGCACCAGCAAACAGATCTTGCACGAATAATTCAGGTTGTGAATTGAGATAATTACGAACTTTCTCACGTAGATTGACAAATATCTCTTTTGTGGTTGGAACATTAATTTCACCCCACCAAACATTTTCTTCGACAGCATCCTCGCGTACGATGAATTTGTCATTTGGTGAACGTCCAGTTCTATCACCTGTTCTAGTCACAAGAACTCCATGCTTACTCAGAACCCCCTCTTTTCTTTCTACTGCGCGTGAAATCAGGTCAGAACTAACCAGATTCCAGTTGATAACGCCACTTGGGTTAAGGCCATGCGCCTCCAATTCAACGGGTCCTCGCAGGTTAGCATCACGGTGAACAGGCGTGGCCATGGGGGGAGGCGGGCCGCGACACCTCTTAGAATATTATGGCCCTCTTCTCTGGTACATCAGATGATAGTAAAGAGAATAATGCAAGGGCGACCTTGATGGCATAAGGCGTATTCCATCAATGTAGATGGGGGTTCAGCCGACTGACGAGGATGACTCTGTCATCCGAAAGCGTGAATTCGATATGAGTGGCGGCTTAGATCTCTCAAATTTCCTGAATGAAGATACAATTGATGAAGCAAATCAAGCAGCACTCCCCGAACCCGAAGAGCAGGATGAGGAAGCAAAGGATGAAGCAATTGGCGATTTATTCGACCCTTTCGCAACAGGAGCACAACCTGGCGAAGTAAGGCGCGATGGCACCGTATACCTACCCCCTGAAATGGATAGCATCACCGAATTGGCCACTACCGGCGAAAAGCGGTTGCACTGGGGTATCATGATTAGTATGATTCTCGTCTATTCTATCGTTGGATGGCTTATTGGTACTACCATGCCCCCCATAGTTGGCCTGTTTGGATTACTCGGGCTAGCTTTCATTGGCTTTGTTCTGGGTGAGCGTTGGATTCCAGATGCTGGTATGCGAATGCTTGGTATTACTTGGGTCATAATCACGATGAAACTACTCTATGGTCTGGCTATTGACTTACACCATTGGGAGTTATGGGGTATTTTCCCCATTGATGCTACGGCATTAGGGGGGATACTTCTCTCTCTTGTTGCACTGAATATATGGATTTCATATCACCACAATGAGGATGCAATTGCGGCACAAGCAACACTTGTATTGCTAGCAATTGGTTCAGGAGCAGGTGCAGTCTACGGGGAGTTGGGAGTTGCAGGGGGAATAGTTGTTGCAACTCTGCTTTTACACGGATTAGCATGGCATAGACAGAGCGGCAATCTTGCATCACTTGGTATCGCAGCATCTAATATTTGGATTGGTTTTCATGCTTTCAGTAACGATTGGAAAATAGGTGCGCTTGAAATTGTCAAGTTTGACGACTTACTTCTTCTTTTTCTATTGCTAGGTGGCATCAATGCACTCAATGCGGCGATGGCGGCGAAGTTCTCAAAGAAGGACAACTGGTTTAGCGACGGATTGTCACTGGTGGGTCTTGGTCGCCCAGGGTTGTGGTCTGTATCTATTGGCCTTGGCATGATTGGCGCATTGTTAGCAATATCAGCAAACAGAGCGGATACACCTTACGCCCTCGCCCTCATCATGATGCTTCTAGCCAGTTTTGGTGGATCTTACCTTGTTGTTAGAGGGATTTCAGTACAGCGAATTCTAACACCATTTGGTATAGGATTACCATTCTTAGTGGTACTTCTTATTATTCAGGAATCAGGGGCATTCACAGCTCCATTTGGTATAGGTAGTTATGAGATATTTACTGCGCTGGCAGCTCTTCTCACCGCTACAGTTCTTCTCAATAATCAATCGCTTGTGAGTGATCATGTATTGTGGGGCGGAAGTATGGTCATGGTCATCTTGATGACTATATTGATTCCATCTCATCCAAGTTCACAAGGAGGGGATGGGGGAGCACTCATTTTCATTGCCCTGGGAATTATTCATCTTGGTACGGGGTCGTTAGCCCTTATTCGCAAGTCACCCTCCTTGGCTGGGGTAACAATCCTCATTCCTTGGCTTTGGGTTCTTTCCATCACTTTCTGGGCAACCGGTGCTCGTACCTTCAATGCTGCTAATCAATCGTGGGATTTGGCTTCAGGAGTTGTGGGCTGGGATGGATGGTATCTAACCTATTACCTCATTTTTGTTACACTTCTACAGTACCCTGTAAATCGTGTGTTAGGTGAGTCTGGAGTTAATCTCGCAGCACGTTTCGTTGGGCTTTCGGAGATAGGGGCTAGATTACGTGACAGTGGAATGCTGAAACTATGGAATCTTGCTTTCATATTATCACTCATTGTTTGGGTTGCTGTTACAAGGGCAGGAGAAATTCCTGGTTACGGTTTGTTGTGTGGGCTTGCAGTATTACTTGCAATCAATGTATTTGCAGAATGTCGCGGGGAGCATCAAGATAACCCTAGAACTTTGATGATCTTATTCGGCATCACCGCTCTTTGGTTGCAGTGGCGTCACGGACTTGATGCTGCTTGGATGGTGATGACCGTAGCAGGCCTAGGTTCATTGGTACTGTTTGGGAAAAATCTCGAAGTTGAAGATATTCTTAGTTTACTAATGGGTTTCTTAACCGCTCATACGGTTATCTTCACACTCGATCAATCAACCAGTTCGCTACTAGATAATGAATTACTTCTTGAAATGGGCCAGACTGGTTGGGTAATTCTTGCCATGGTAATTCTTACCCTAGCCCTGTACCTACCACGCGCGGGTAAAATGGAGAAGTTGCTCAAACCCGCAGCCACCTCAGCAATGTTGCTTATTGTCACAATTTGGGCCATGATGGTAGAAGGAATGTCGTTCATCCAACTATCTGTTGCTGGTACATTGTTTGTCGGCTCGGGCATCTGGCTTGCTGCTCAAGGAGAGTTACGTGCCGAATTAAAGGCGGTCGGTGCCCGAGAAGAGAGAAGAGGAAGAATGGAGCGTATTGAAGAAATTCAACATTCATTGGAATCCGAATTAATAGTAGCTAAAGAGTCACCCCCTCTTCTTGAACAAGGGTCAGAAAGTCCAACATCAGCACTTTCTGTATCTGCTAGACAAGAACCAACTCCATTAGTTAGTCAAACATCTTCGACATTAACTCAAGC
>Ga0315334_10003154_pt1 | contig 10322 bp, 11 predicted proteins | sample M150034915metaG_FD_205555 | JGI IMG/M metagenome (GOLD analysis project Ga0315334, IMG submission 205555) | Ammonia-oxidizing marine archaeal communities from Monterey Bay, California, United States - M1 500m 34915 | ecosystem: Environmental > Aquatic > Marine > Intertidal zone | place: USA... | reverse complement strand
CTTTAACGAAAACCCAAAGGGAAACTGGTTTTTAGCTGGAGAACAGCTGTAAACCTTTTTTCATTTATTTTTAGCCTATCTTTTTATTTTCATCTTATTTACAGATGTTATGGCAAAAATTGCAATAGTTCAACAAAAAGCATCTACTGATAAAAACAAGAATTTAAAAAAAATTCTTCATTATATTTCCAAGGCTGCAAAACATGGAGCTGATATATGTGCATTTCCAGAATTCATGATGTTTTATACTAAATCATCTCAGACACCTAGACAGCTTGCAGATATGGCTGAAAAAATAAATGGAGATTTCGTCACTGAGATTGCTAATGCCGCTAAACAAAACTCTATCATGGTTGTTGGAACGCTTTACGAAAAAAGTACAAAAAAAAATCGAGTGTATGATACTTGCTTTCTAGTTAACCAAAATGGAAAAATAACTAGGACTTACAGAAAAATTCATCTGTATGACGCGTTAGGCTTCAAAGAATCAAACAAGATGGTACCTGGTTCAAAGATTGCACCTCCTTTAAGGACTAAAATTGGTACTCTAGGAATGCTTATTTGCTATGACCTGAGGTTTCCAGAAATGTCAAGGAATTTGGCATTGGCTGGTTCAGAAATATTATTTGCGCCATCTGCGTGGATAAAAGGCCCTTCCAAAGAAGAACACTGGTTAACATTCAATAAGACACGTGCAATTGAAAATGGTTGTTATCTAATTGCACCTGATCAGGTAGGTAATATTTATTGTGGAAGAAGTCTGGCGGTTAGTCCGTTTGGCAAAATCTTACTTGATATGAAAAGGAAAGAGGGTATTGGTTTTGTAGATATTTCACTTCAAGATGTGTACCAAACTCGTAAAAAATTACCACTTCTCAAAAATCGCAGACCAAAAATTTATTCTAGATTCAAGTCATAATCTTTCTAGTTTTACATTGTATATTGGTACATTGCTCTGTCCATTTTTGTTTTCTAGAATATCTGTATAGAATTAATGGCCAACAACAGATCTCACACAGTTTCTTTGTCCTACGAAGTCTAGCCTTTTGTGGAAGAGGAGAAGATGCAGTACATCCATTACTATAGTTTGAACAACCAATAAACTTCTTTTTGGTTACCGGTGAGCGGATTATCACTAACTGTCCAATACTACATTGAGGACACTGCGCAAGAGCATTTTTTGGCGAATTTGTTCCCAGAATTAAATATTTTTTCATTTTTGTAGAATATGACAGATAACCATTTGAATCTAGATACTGTCTTAACTCATTTTTAAAAATCTCTATTTTCTTCTTTGTTGCTCTTACAGTTATACTAGGTTTTTTTTTGTTTTTTATACGTACATTTTTAGATTTTTTTTGCAAGACTATCATTCTCTAAAAACTTTTTCCTTAATCAAAATTTATGAAGTATTTTTATAAGGAACTGGTAAGAGTTTTTTGTGGAAAAAGTCTGTGTTTTAGGTGCTGGAAGTACGAAGTATGGTAAATTAGAGGATAGTATTAGTGATATCACTCTTCAAGCATCAGTTGGCGCAATTGAAAGTGCAGGAATAGAATCAAAAGAGATTGAAGCTGGCTACATCTCAAATGTTTTCGGTGTGGCAGACAAGCAGGTACATTTGGGACCTGTAGTGATGAGCAACCTTGGCATCTCAGATAAACCATCACTTTCAATAGAATCAGCATGTGGTAGCGGTTCTGTATCATTTAGAGAGGCTTTTGCAAATGTTGCGGCAGGATTTTATGATGCTGTATTGGTAGCAGGAGTTGAAAAAGTAACACATACTGGCACAGAATGGACTACAACGTATTTTTCCTACTGTTCCGACTTCTTTTATGAAGGTCAATCTGGGGTATCCTTCCCAGGACTATTTGCATCAATGGCTAGAGCCTACCTTAACGAATTCAATGCAACTGAGGAAGATTTTGCACGAGTAGCTGTTAAGAATCATGATAATGGACTGTTAAACCCAAAAGCACATCTAAGAAAAAAGATCACCGTTGACGATGTAATGAATTCTGATGTTGTAGCTAGCCCGCTAAAACTTTATGATTGCTGTCCATTCTCCGATGGTGCTAGTGCTGTAATACTGTGCAATCAAAGGTTTGCAAAAGAACACGGTGGTGACTATATTGATGTCATAGGTTCGGGTAGAGGTGGATCTCCTGCTGCATTGCAGGGAAGGGAACATCTTACTACTATACCTAGTACGAACATAGCTGCAGCATCTGCTTACAAGATGGCTGGTATTACTGCAAAGAATGTAGATTTTGCTGAAGTTCACGATTGTTTTACCATCGCTGAGGTTGTTGACACTGAGGATCTTGGTTTCTTTGAAAAGGGTAAAGGTGTAGAAGCAGTTAGAGATAATCAAACTAGTTTGAAAGGTCAAATCCCAATCAATCCGTCTGGCGGTCTTAAATCAAAGGGACATCCAATCGGAGCAACTGGTGTGGGTCAAGTTGTAGAAGTTTATGATCAGTTAACTGGAAATGCTGGAGAAAGAACTTTAAAAGATGCAAAGATTGGATTAACCCATAACTTTGGTGCCACGGGAGCAAGTTGCGCCGTCCATATTTTTCAAAGCGTGTAAACCTATGGAAAAGCAAGAATTCATAGCTCATGCAAAAGAGGGAAAAATATTAGCTTGCAAATGTACAAACTGTGGAAATATACATCTGGCTACTGTTTATTTTTGTAAAAAATGTGGGAAGAAGGGATTTGATGATGTTATATTAGATGGTCAAGGAAGTATAGAGACATACACAATTATGACAGTTCCACCCACAGGTTTTGAAAAATATGCACCGTATGCTTGGGTAGTGATGGGTATTGATAATGTTGATTTGAGGATATCAGGGTTTTTACCAAATGTAGCAAAGCCAGAAGATCTTCCAATTGGCACAAAAGTTAAGGTATGTGGTTTTGATAACCGTGGAATAATTTTGGCAAAACTATAAATCAATTTTAGCATAACTGTAATTTTTTTTTAAAAAAATTTAATATAATTTGATAATGTATACTTGATGATGCCAGTTGATGTAAAGTGTGGAAAATGCGGTGAAAAAATTTCTACAATGAAGATGCTAAAGTCAGTTAAAGATACACTAAAGCATTATGATAATAAATGTCCTTCTTGTGGACAAAAACTATCAACATCAGATTTTTCTTTAGATGTAGAGAAAAAATAATTATTTTTTCCATTCTGAGATTTTGAAAAAACACAAAAGTTGATCATTCAATAAGTCTTAATTACTCCTTTTATTCACTAACGATGTTGGGGAGCAGTAAAAAATTAGAGCTTGAAGATGAGATCGATCTTGAATCTAATATGAATTTGGATGATAATCTTAGCTTAGATGATGAAGTTGATCTTGACTTAGATGATGAATCATCTGGAAGCAAGATTCTCCAATCTACCTCGAAACGCGTGAGAATGATCTTTTCTGTGATGGCTAGCCCGAACCGAATTGATATTTTGAGAATCTTGAATTCAAAGGGACCTCTTACATATTCCGAACTTAAATCTCTTGCAGGTTTTAAGTCAAAAAAAGAGAGTGGTAAATTTGCATATCATTTAAGAAAATTACTGAGACAATCTCTTGTAGCACTAAACAAGTCAGAGCGGAGATATACAATTACAAATCTTGGTAAACTTGTCTTAAGCCTAGCACGGCAGATTGAAGAAAGATCAATTATTGAAAGCGGCAAAATGTATGTAAGAACCTCGCATGATTCTATTGAGGAATTTAATTCTCAAAAAATAATCCAATCACTAGTTCGTGAGGGAGGCTTACCACTTGAGCTGGCGCAAAAAATAACAGAAGAGGTTGAAAATCGTATTTACAAATATCAGACAACATATTTGACAGGCTCACTTATTCGTGAACTGGTTAATTCTGTACTCTTAGAAAATGGTCTTGAAGATTATAGAAACAAACTTGCGCGAGTTGGGCTTCCTGTATTTGAAGTAAAAGAAATGATCTCAAACGCGGAAAAGCTGGATAATGGTATAGAGGGGCTATTATCTAAGGCAGGCCAAACTGTGTTTGCCGAACATCTTCTCACAAACACACTTCCAAAAGACGTAGCAGATTCGCACCTCTCAGGTGATCTACATATAACATATCCTGGCTTGTGGTCACTTTTACCCGATATTGTTTTCATAAATGTAAAAGAACTGATAGAAGATGGTATAAATCCACGAGGAAAATCCCTTAATGTCAGTAGAATTCCATCAGTTAAGACATTGGATAACCTATCTTCTGCACTATCCATGATAATTTCTCTCATCTCAAAGGAGGCTTCTCAGGAAGTAGTGATGGATGGTTTGATCTCTTTATTATCAAAATATTCAAAAAAACTGTCTGAACTAGAGCAAAAAATTGTTGAAGCCTTTGTAAAATCTTCTACAACCTTGAAATATAACAAGGGATCAACAATAGTTTCATTTGTAATCCATCTTGGAACGGAACAAAAAATTGTTAATGCTGTACTTTCTGCATACAGAACATATTCACAGCTTACACCAATTCCAATGATCGGGCTTGTTATCAATTATGAGAAGGGGGCTGTCTCTAACGTATCAGAGATATTATCTGAAATTATTACACTTGGCGGTAAGATAATGTTTTCAAAACACCATGTATCACAAAAAGGAATTATGCATTCAAAAAATACAAATGTTACCTCACTTCATCTGTGTTCATTATCTATTAATCTGCCGCGTTTGGCATTTGAATCAAACAAAGACGAAACTTATTTTAGAGCAAGACTTGCATTGTTAATGAAACCTGCTTTAACTTCTATGGCTTTACGCAAAAAAAATATCTCTGATCTTGTAAGGCTTGGTATTAATCCAATACTTGCTGATAGTACACAATATATGCAGCGCAGCTCTGTCTCTTTGATAGTCAACCTAATTGGTTTACATAATGCAGTATACGGTATACTGGGATTTAAGGATGATAAACAAGGTAAAGAAATCTTACACAAAGTAATTGAAACTGCAGTAGATATTGCCTCAAAAAAAGCCAAGGAACTTTCTGTAAACGTTATGATAAGCATTACTGAAAGTGATGGAACTGATAGGTTTGTTTCTCTTGATGAAGAAAAATACGGAAAAGATTCTATCCTCAAAATTATTGATGATGAAACTTATGCACAAGGAATTACACTTGATGGTGGTACAATGACAGAACTTACTGCAAAAAGCGCTGAAATTGTTGAATGTAATAAAATAACTAAAATCCTGAATGGTGGTTTGTTGGTGCCGTTAAAGATACCAGAAGGCGCTAAAGTAATGCAGATCAAAAAACTTGTTGAGAAAGCATGTAGTGTTATTGACTCATTCAAACCGGTTATTAAAATACCAGTTTGTGGAAATTGTGGATTTAAAGGTGAAAAATTGGTAGATAAATGCCCCACCTGTAAATCCTCATTCATTATCTAAACATATCTCAAGTTTATCCTAAACTTCTTAGATCGTTCACGATCCAGTTATATCAGAACTCAAAAATTGTCAGAAAAATTGAGCTATAATAGATCCCAAATCAAATTTTTTTTTGCCATAGAAGTTATATGCTATATGGATTATTAGTTAATTGGGGAGATTTATGGAGGAAACAAAATCGCAAATAGAGAATTCTATCGCTCAAGTTCGCAAGAGGGATGGATCAATTTCAAACTTTAACACGGATAAAATACTAACTGCTATATACAAAGCATTTTCAGCATCTAACAAGCCGGATAAGGAACTTGCATCTGAACTTTCTGATGGTGTTTTAAAGAAACTAGTTGAGCATGGATTTTCAGCAACCAATCCTCCCAGTGTAGAATCTATCCAGGATTTGGTTGAATCAACTCTAATCGATCAAGGTCATAGCGATATCGCCAAAGGTTATATCCTGTATCGTCACGAACGCAGAAAAATTCGAGATGAAAAGATGAAAGTTTTAAATACTAAAACACTCGACTCGGTGGGAAAATCATTTGATATTAACTGTTTGAGGGTTTTGGCATCACGTTATCTTCTACGTGATAATAAAAATGAAATTAATGAAAGCCCATCAGAATTATTTGAAAGGGTTGCAGTTTTAGTTGCAATCTCTGACATGTTAAGAGACAGTGAATTGTTTGTCGCGCAGGGTGATATATCACAGAATACAGAGGAAGCAACGGAATATCTCAAAAAACTAGATGACTTTAACTACAAATTCAAGATAGGCACATATTATCTCAATAAGTGGCATTTCAGGTGTCTCATAAACTGCTATGTTGATCTGGCAAACCAAGGAAAGATGAAGGTACCATTCAAGGAACTGTTAACTATGCTTGCTTCCAAAAAACTTGAAAGATATGCTGACAAGATATCAGAATACTATGAATTAATGGTATCTCAGGACTTTTTACCAAATTCTCCAACCATGATGAATGCAGGAGGGCGTTTAGGCCAGCTTTCTGCATGTTTTGTTTTAGCAATGCCTGATGATATGGCTGGAATAATGAAATCAACTTCTGATGCTGCCCTGATATTCAAATCTGGTGGTGGTGTAGGGATTAATTATTCTGATCTGCGTGAAGAGGGGGAGATTGTAGCATCTACTTCTGGTGTAGCATCTGGACCAGTATCTTTTATGAATATTATCAATAGCGTGACTGAAGTAGTAAAACAGGGTGGAAAGAGAAGAGGTGCAAACATGGGAATTATGGAAGTTTGGCATCCGGACATTGAGAAATTTGTTACAAACAAAACCGAGCCCGGAGTCTTAGAAAACTTCAATGTCAGTGTTGGTGTTTGGAAGGACTTTTGGGATGTACTTGTGAACTCTAAAGATGGAAAATATACCCTGCGATGTCCAAGAGATAATTCATCATCAAGAGAGATAAACGCACATAACTTAATTGATTTGATAGCACAATCAGCATGGAAGAGCGCAGAGCCAGGTCTGATTTTCTTTGATAATATAAACAAAAACAATGTATTTGCAAAGGCACGTGGTAAACCACTTCGCACAACTAATCCTTGTGGCGAGCAAAGTCTCTATCCATATGAATCCTGTAACTTAGGATCGATCAACTTGGCAAATCTTGTAAAGAGGACTGCTGATGGTCAGTACCAGTTTGACTGGCAAAGGTATGAAGAAATTATTAGAAAGACTACAAGATACTTGGACAATATAATAGATGTGAACCTATATCCTATACCAGAAATTGATAATGCGTCAAAAGAATCTCGTAGGATAGGACTAGGCGTTATGGGAGTAGCGGATCTATTATACAAACTACGAATTCCATATAACTCAAAAGACGGATATGATTTTCAGTCGAAGTTAGCTGAGGCATTAACATATTATTCTATGGAAGAAAGTGTTGCGCTTGCCAAAAGCAGGGGAAAGTTTCCATTGTGTTCAAATACTGAATATCCGGAGGGTAATATTCCGGTTGCTGGATATTATGAAAAACCAAAAGAGGAACAATCCTATGATTGGGATGCCCTTATTACAAAGATCCAAAAGTATGGAATTAGAAATGTTTTAACTACAACTGTAGCTCCTACCGGCACTCTATCTATGCTAGCTGATTGTTCTAATGGCATGGAGCCAAACTTTGCACTAGTTTTTGAAAAGAGAGTTACGGTGGGCAGGTTCTTTTATACAAATAAAATCTTTGAACAGGTGTTAAAAGAAAACAATCTGTATAGTGACGAACTACTTGCAAAAGTAGCAGATAATTATGGCTCTGTTAAGGGAATACCTGAAATTCCAGATTGGATTCAAAACATATTTGTCACAGCAATGGACATACACTGGTCTGATCATCTCCTAGCACAATCTGTATGGCAAGATTGGATTTCAAATGCAATTGCTAAGACAATCAATATGCCTAACGATGTATCTGTTGAGGATGTTAAGGCTTCATATCTTTTAGCGCATGAATTAGGATTAAAAGGAATTACAGTTTATAGAGATGGTTCAAGACACAAACAAGTCTTACATATGACAGGTGAAAATTCAGAAAAAACATTTGATGTAACTCCAAGTGATTATCTTATAACCTACATTTCAAACAATATCAAAAATTCATACGTAAAATCTGAAATTGATAAAGCATTATCAGCTACTAAACTGGAGGATGTGCAAAGACCAACACAAATAGTTGTGGAAGAAGAAAAAGAAGAAACATTATGTCCTGTATGCAAAAACAAGCTTATCTTTGCCGAAGGATGCAATATCTGTATAGACTGCGGGTATACTGGTTGTACATCAGGATAAAGCACAACTTTTTACCTACTTTTTCAAACTTATCATTTAATGAACAATCTATCACTTATACTAGCTGAATCTTCATTGGAGCTGATACCAAAAGAAATTCAAAATCACCCGTCAGTATTGTCTCATAGCAAAAAACTTGGAAAACCTCCGTCAAACATACTGCTTGATAATTCTTGGCATTACGCTGCAATGAAAGGAATTCAAAATGAAAACAAGAGGGGTAGACCAGACATTGTACATTTTAGTCTGTTAGAGGCATGCAGCATTCCACTCTTTTTTGAAAAAAAACTTTCAATTTACGTTCATACTTTAAATGATAAAGTAATCGAGGTTGGAGACGATGTACATTTACCAAAATCTTTTCATAGATTTGCAGGTTTAATTGAAAAACTGTTTTATGAAAAAATAATAGAATCAAACGGAAAAAAATTACTTGAAATTAGTGACATGAGCTTTTCAGAACTAGTAGAAAAGATTAATCCAAACAATGTAGTTGGCCTATCTTGTGCAGGTAAGTCTAGCTCGTTTTGTAATGTAGCAAAATCATTGAATAATAATTCATGTCTTGTAATAGGCGGATTCCAAAAATCTCATTTTTCCGACTCGACAGTTAGTAAAATAGATCATCTGGTTAGTATTGACTCAATTTCTTTAGAATCACATATTGTTACTGCAAGAATTCTTTATGAGTATGAAAAAACCATTTTTAAGTAAGCGAGAAAATTTGCAACCTATGCGGTCATAGTATAGCCTGGTTAGTATTCGGGGTTTCCAACCCTGTGACGCGGGTTCGAATCCCGCTGACCGCATCCTAAATTTAGTAGTATAGAAGATGTAAGATCATGAAACAAGCAAAAAAAAAAATTGCACTTGAACGAATGTACATACTGATTAACGATGCGATCTCAAACGCTAGGTCAGATCCAAATTTATCTCAAAGACAAGCTAGTCTAGCAAGAAGAATTAGCACCCATCATAGAATCAAGATGCCTTATGAATTAAGAATAAATTTTTGTAAGCAATGTAAAAATTTTATCGCGCCTGGCATAAATTCTAGAATAAGACTTGGACGAACTCATCTCAAATCAATTAGGATAACATGTAACTTTTGTGAGAATACATATCACAAAGTAATAGCTCAATGATTTATAAGACGATTTACGGGTTTGAGATCTAATGGCGAAAGTCTTTGATGTACCGGCTGATATTTTTATTAGCAGACTTGCTGAAATTTTGAAAAATGAAGATATTTCTGTTCCATCTTGGGCATCATTTGTTAAGACTGGCTCCCATGCAGAAAAACCTCCACAAAATTCAGAATGGTGGCATGTAAGATGTGCTTCAATCTTGAGGAAGATTTACCTTCACAGTCCAGCCTCCATTAAGGAATTGCGTTCTATGTATGGCGGTGGTAAGCCAGTTGGATACGGTACCGCACATCATAGGAATGCTAGTGGAGCAATTATAAGAAACGCAGTTCACGCACTCGAAAAATTAGGCTATATTGAAAAAGTTGAGAAAAAGGGGCGCGTGTTAACAAAACAAGGTACAAAAAAACTAGATGTATTAGCCACTGAAATATTAAAAGAAAAGATCATGGAAGAACCTCATTTGAGTATTTACAAATAGTGGTATCATGAGCTATCCTAACTCGGATGACGAAAATAATATTTCTCAAGAAAAAAATTCTGAACTAAAAACACAAAAAGAAATGATGCTAAAACAGATCTTATCATCAGATGCTAGATTAAGACTAAATAACATAAGAATGGTCAAACCTGATTTGGCTAGCCTAGTAGAAACTTATCTTCTAAACTTAACTACACAGGGAAAAATCACCGGCCAAATCTCTGATGATCAATTAAAACAAATATTGTTATCTGCTCAACAGCCTAAGCGTGATTTTAAGATTAATAGAATCTGATCTCAAGAAAATATAATTAAGGGTAAAAAGGCGACAATATTCATGAAGGCTGTTGTATACCGTGAATATGCACCTGATGACGATTATGCTAAAATTCTAAAAGTTGAGGATATTGATGAACC
>Ga0315334_10003153_pt1 | contig 10324 bp, 11 predicted proteins | sample M150034915metaG_FD_205555 | JGI IMG/M metagenome (GOLD analysis project Ga0315334, IMG submission 205555) | Ammonia-oxidizing marine archaeal communities from Monterey Bay, California, United States - M1 500m 34915 | ecosystem: Environmental > Aquatic > Marine > Intertidal zone | place: USA... | reverse complement strand
GTGTGGTACGCCATCCTGATCCCGTCCGATGTGATCACTGGAATGGTGGCCTTGTTCGCTGGCATCAGCGGTGGGACACCCCAACTATTCAAGGAGCTGGATTGGATTTGGTAAATCCCCACGATGATCTCGATGAATGAGTTTTCCTCATCGGAAAGATCCACCGAGACCCTCACATCTAGGCTCCTGTCCAAGGGACTCACATCCACCACTCCTGTGGTTCCGCTCTGCCTGTAACCCATGCGCATGTCCAGATCTGCCGGGAGAACCCCATTGTTGGGGTTGTTGAGATTGTCCACGAACCACAGCCCGGAGTGGTATGCCCCCCCTGCTTCGGACACCTCTTCCCCGAAAGCCCATCCGCCCGCATTTACAACCGTGGCGTAAGATGGTGGCTGGATGGCATATACCCCCTTGTGTCCGGGTTCCACTAGCACATCGAAATTCGTTGTGATTTGCGAGCCCATGACCAGAAGCCCCTCTAGCGCGGTGTCGAGGTTGGAGGCACTCACACCATCGAGTCCGTAGGTGCTGAAGACGGGAAGGGTGATGTTGACGTTGGTCGAAATGCATATCGGGGGCTCGAAGGCGTTACCGTCAGAGTCTAGCAAGGGGTCAAGCTCGCAGTCCACAGCTGATACGGCCCCCGAGCCATCGGGAACGAATATCTTGTCCGACCATGTTGTATTGGGAGTGGAAGAACCACCCCAGTTCGATAGGAAATTGGTAATCGTGCCGTCTATCTCAGCTAGAAGCGACTCCTGGACCGTCGGCGAACCCAAGTCAGCGGGGTCTGTGTTTTCATCGAAGGCAGACCTCAGGACATCGGCGGGCAGCCCATCGTTCGACATGATGTTGTCCGACTGCAGGGCGGTCGTCATCGACGCAGAGTTGAACAGGCCCAAGCCCCCCTTGTTCCACTCCCTGATTGCCCATGATGCTTGGAACTGGATCTCAGTGGGGCTTGTCATGTTGAAGTGGAACATCCCCTCGACCCAGTCAGTGACGTCTGTGGTCCCATCGTGGGCATCGGTCCTGTCGTCGCAAACACCACCCAACGTAGATGGCGAGTCCTGACAGATCGTCATTTCATCGAAACCAGCGTCGGAAACCGCGGCTGGTGCGAATGCTTGGACCATGAAGAGGACGGACAGAATAATCGCCGATCTCCTCCACTCGTATTCTGAGTGAGTCTTAGCGTGCCGCTCAGCCATAGCGCAATGACTCTGAGAGTCATTGTTAATGGATTCGGTGAGGGGTATCAGAAACCGATGAGAACCCGCTTATTCACCTGTCTGCTTGTACCACTCTTCAGTAGTGTTCGGAACCCCTTCCTCGGGACCTCCAGATACGGGGGCCATTGGGCTTGGCCCCTCTCCTCCTTGGTTCAGGATCACCCGGCCCTCCTGGTCGATTTGGAAAGTCGTGGGGGCTTCCTCCTTCATTGTCAGGGCCAGTATCAACCCGAGCAACAGGATGAGAACGCCGCAGCAGGCACATCCGCCCCCGCCGAACATCCCAACCCATCCGCCTATTATCTCGCCGATCTTTGCATCCAACCACTCCCCGTCGATCAAGAAGACCTCGCTGTTGGCCTCCAGTAGGTAATCCTCTCCCATTTCCAGACCCCAGATCCTGCCATAGTGCCAATAATCCGAGGGATCGTCTGCATAGCCCTCAGGTAACTCACCATCGTCCCTGCAACGGTCGTGTGCGTACTTGTGCTCACCATCGGAATCGCCACCGTCCACTTTCGTGATAGTGAGGCTGAAATCTTCGCAACGGGGGGCATTGTCCTTCGGGACGAAAACGTACATGCTCGGACCGTCGCTCATGTGGGTGTAGGTGCCTTCCCTTCCGTTCCAATCGTTTTCCTCTCCGACCCAATCACCATCCAATCCTCCGGCTGAGGAACCAGCAACGATTGTCAGCACTATACCGATCAAAAGGACCACCCCCCCGGAAATCAGGGTAAACTTCGCCCCAGAGTGCATGGGCTTGAGAGGGGGCGTACTCTAACAAATCATCCGATGAACACGGAAAGGCAGGTCAGACTCGCATCCACCTCTCTGAACTCCGTCATGTCGATGGTCGTTATGGAGAAGCCCGCGTCCATCATCAACTGCCTGGACTTCTTGTATCCCCCAGCCATGATTAACCGGTCACCGTAGGCAATCGTGTTGGCTGCATACCCCTCCTCCTCCGGGATCCAGATCACCTCCTCGGCGAACGACAGGTCCTTCTCGGTGAGATGGCCCTCGGCGGCTACCATCGTGCCAGGCCTCGGGCTCGAGCACACCGTGGTTAGGTGGAGGGTGCTCTCCGGGACGTCGAATAGCTGGACGTCCATGCCAACCTCGCTGGCGTGACCAGCTAGGAACTCCGCACCCTCTCCGTTTGTCCTGGTGGAGATCCCCACTAGGAACCGATCGTCGTAGAAGACGACGTCCCCCCCATCCAGAGTCGCCCCGATGGGCATTCTGTGAATCTCGAAATCGTCAGCTAGGAACTCAGCAACCGAGTCCTGCTCCCCGTCCCTGCTAGGGTGCCCCAGATTGGGAATCACCACCGAGTCATCGAGTACCACAGCTGTATCTTCGGTGAAGCTGCAGTCTGGGAAGCCCTCCAGCGGAGGTAGCACGATCACCTCGGAGCCATGGGCCCTGAGAGCCGCGAAATACGCCTCCTGCGAACCTCTTGCCGCCTCGTAGTCAGGCGCTCTTGTGGTGAAGTAGTTGGATACGGCGTCTGCGTATTCCGGCGAGACCTCTCGAGTCAGAGCACGCCCTCTGGTTCGGTCGAAGGTTCCCGGCACGCCCACCCCCGGGCATATCCGTTCATAACGATTAGGAGAACGGAATCCGGTTTCCTGATTCCGGTAATCCCTGACCCATCCCATTATGGACGGCCCATGAGGGTAGAATATCCGCAGAGAGGCCTCCTGATGGGAAAACTAGCAGCACTCCTGGAAGCCAGAAACCGGCATATTAGCAAAGACCTGTCACTTGCTCATGGCACCCCCCTGCACATAGTGAGAGGGGAGATGCAGTACCTCCATGCATCCGACGGGACCCAGTACCTCGATCTGGTGAACAACGTCTCTCATGTTGGGCATTGCAACCCTCACGTGGTAGAGGCAGGGCAGAGGCAGATGGCCGTGCTGAACACAAACAGCCGCTACGTGTACTCGGAACTCACAGAGTACATCTCGAGACTCTCCGACACCCTCCCCGAAGAACTTAGCGTGGGGTTTCTCGTCAACTCTGGCTCAGAGGCCAACGAGTTGGCCGTGCGCCTCGCGAGGTCCCAAACCGGGAACCATGACATGGCAGTCGTCGAGGGCGCATATCATGGGCACACTGGGATGTTGATCGACCTGAGTCCCTACAAGTTCAGGGGCCAGGGTGGCAAGGGTGAGCCAGAGCCATGGGTCCATGTCCTCCCCATCCCAGACGCCTATCGCAGACCTGATTCGGAATTCAACAAGGAAGTCAGGGCGGGCTTAACAGAAGCAGGTCCGGTGGCAGGCCTGTTGATCGAGTCGATGCTTTCGTGCGCCGGGCAGGTCCCACTCCCAGAGGGATACCTCGAGGAAGCCGCGTCCGCTGTAAGGGACAACGGCGGGCTATTGATCGCCGATGAGGTGCAAGTCGGATTCGGGAGGGTTGGCTCCCACATGTGGGCCTTCCAGGAGGGTGTGGTCGTGCCAGACATCGTAGTGATGGGGAAGCCAATCGGTAATGGCCACCCGATGGCAGCGGTCTTCACCACCCCCGAGATTGCTTCTTCGTTAGGGGGGATGGAGTTCTTCAGCACATTCGGAGGGAACCCAGTATCATGTGCGATTGGCATGGCAGTCATGGACGTGATCGAGAGGGACGGGCTGATGGAAAGGGCAAGTGAGCTAGGACTTCGATTCAGAGAAGGCCTCCTCTCCCTCAAGGACTCCCATGAAATAATCGGAGATGTCAGAGGCAGGGGGCTCTTCCTCGGGTTCGAGATGGTCAGAGACCGAAAGACGCTGGAACCAGCATCCAGAGAGGCATCAGCAACCGTTGACTCCATGAGAGAGATGGGCGTTCTCATGAGCACGGACGGCCCGCTTCACAACGTAATCAAGATCAAACCCCCCATGGTGCTTAACGAAGAAGACGTTGACGAAACCCTCTCCAAGTTAGACTTCTCTCTTTCCGGCATTTGACGCAACAACACTTATTCATGGGATAAGTGAGGGTTCGCTCATGGTACAAGAAGGACAGCAATTTGCAGCACCTGCATTCAGCCCCCGCCCACAGCAGATGATGGGATTCATGGAAGCCCTAACGACAGTGTTCAGGAACAAGTACGCCACTTTCTCCGGAAGGGCATCACGGTCGGAATACTGGTGGGGATACTTGGGATATGCCGTCACCTCCACTGTCTTACAGATCTTTGCGTTAGTTGGGGCGATTGCCCTAATAGACTTCGGACAAATCGCAGCCCTGCCTGGTTTGATTGCCCTGGTGATCATTCTTGGAATGTTCATCCCCTCCATAGCCGTCGCTGTCAGAAGGTTGCACGACACTGGGAAGAGCGGCTGGTTGCTTCTCATCATATTGATCCCATGCATCGGACTTATTCTTTTGATCGTCTGGATGGTCGAGGACGGACAGGCCCACGACAACGCGTATGGGCCAGTCCCCACTAACACGTTGGAATAGTCAGAACCCGCAAGAACACCTTTTGCGACTTTTTGTGCCGAATACCGAGCATTTGGGCCAGATTATGATATGGTTTTGCACCCACTGGCATTGCAAGGTGAGCAGGAATGGAGCCAACAAATAGCAAGATTACGGAGCAAAACAGGAAGAATGTCACGATGGGTGTTATCGCACTCGCCGTAGTATCACTGCTGGCTGGGGCCTCGGTAGCAGCGACCCTTGAGGAGTACGCAGCACCGAAGTACGCAGAGGCCGACCCCTTCGAGGGCGCAGTGGATGATATGACGGGAGAGGACACCTGGGATGCGAAGGACACCGACGAGAAGCCAATGGGCAAGCACATCAGGACGGCAATGAAGAGTCGTATGAACGACAGAATGGAGGATAGGACCGACCACCTTGAGAATAGGATCGAGATAGACACTAATCTAATCGCTGCCTTCCAATTCTGCCTTGATAGTGCCGAGTGCACGGTCGACGCCGAGTCACTCTCAGACATGATCGAGAAGCTAACATGGGCCGTGGATGGCATGCAGGCCAAGCTAGATGGGACCGACTCCGTAGATGACGAAGACAGTAGCCAGGACGCTTGCGAAGAAGCAGGCGGTACATGGGCCACCGATGATCGAAAGGGCGAGTACTGCGCTTCCTCCAAGGACTACAAGGACTGGGACGAGAGAAAGCACTGGGACGAGACCGAGAGGATGGAGTTCGCAGAGGAGAAGTCCACCCAGCTCAGGGCCGCCCAGGAAGCAATTGCATTCTGCATAGAGAGCGAGGATTGCTCGGCTGACTCAGAGACAATAGAGACTGCCCTGAGGCACCTGCTCTCTCGGGCAGAGCATCACAGGGAGTGCGCAGACGATCGAAGATGCGATCGCGACCATGACATGAGGAAGGGATTCCGAGGCAGAATGGGTGGCGCACTCTGCAAGATGGTGGACAGGTGCGAGGACCGTGAAAAGGACGACGGCCCCCCTTCCATAGAGATCACCCAGGAGATGTGTGAGTCCAGGATGGGAGTCTGGACAGAGGCCGCAGACCGTGGTGAAGGCGTATTCTACTGCGATTGGAGCGAACTGGATGAAGAGCCAGAAAGAGAGGACAACTCAGAGGAAGACGACAGAGGGGATGAGGAAGAATCCCCTGACAACCAAGAGGAGTGCGAGGCCACTGGCGGAACATGGTACGAGGACAGGCAAGAGTGCCACACCGAGTAATCCCAGGCAATAATGGCGACTCGGTGTGCCCAACACACCGAGTCGCCCAACATTCACATCTTCGCTAGTGGCGGGAAGTCCATGGATGGAACCTCGGGGGGTGCCCAGGAAGCTCCCATGGACAGAGTTGCTAGGCTTACGCTGTTATTGGGCGGGTTCATGTTATTGCTTCTAATCGCAGTCCCATTCACCTTTGAATCCGGCACATCTGGTTACTTCGCTTCGTACGTGATTTACTCGCTTTTCCTTACTAGCGTCGGCATCATCATCGGCGTCTCGCTGATGTGGCTCAATGATCCACGCAGAGAGCAGACTTCCGCAAGGAAGGAGCCGGGTAAGCCCACTCGCATGCTTTCGGGCGATCAGCAATCTGTAGTCGGAATCCTTTCGGAGAGAAACGGTTCGATGTGGCAGGCCGAACTAGTACGAGAGACCGGGTTCACCGACTCCAAGGCAAGTCGCCTCCTGTCCCGCATGGAGTCAGAAGGCCACATTAGGAGAATCAGGGACGGAATGGGCAAGCGCGTAGATCTAGTGGAGGATGAAAGCTGATGTCACCAAATAACAATAGCAATTCACGGATGGCAATAATTGCTGCCTTAGCAGTAGTAATCCTAGCAATTTCTCTGCGTGCCCTCATGTCCATGGAGACATCTCTAGAAGAGGGCAGAGGGCCACAGGGAGGGATTCTGTCCGCAACTCCTCCGATGATGGTGCTAATGGCAGCCCTGATTGTCCTGATGCTGACGCAGTTTCGAAGCGGCCCCATCGAAATCACGGCAGACCACCTTCGAATAGCCGCTCTGATGGCGGCTATGTTCGTCATTGGGATGCTGATAGAGCCTGCAATACCCAGACCAGAAGGCCCCCCGGGAGATGCCTTCGGAGCCATCTTCATCCTGATCCCGATATTGCTAATCGCCGCTATGCTGGTACCAATGATTCCGAGCCGATCAGACGAAGAGGAGTAGGATGCATCCACCGCACCGAGACACGGACTTGGAGGGGGCTCTCCAAGAAGCCCTAGATGGGGGGTCATCAGTTTGGGCGGTGGGGGACATCCATGGCTACAGGGAAGAGTTTGAGGATCTACTGGGACGGCTCCGACTCGTCGAGGGGGACATGGTGATCTGTGTGGGGGATCTGATCGACAGGGGCCCGGATAGCCACGGGGTCCTCTCGATTGTTAGTGAGAGCAACCGTATCTATTCGATAAAGGGAAACCACGAGCTATTGATGTCCGAGGCACTCAGTGGGACGGACCATTCCAGAGAGGTCTTCTGGATCGGCCGGGTGGGGGGTAGGGCGACCCTCGATTCCATGGGCACCAGCGAATCGGAGAAGAGGGAGCAAGCGAAAAGATGGCTAGACTTCACGGATAGCCTCCCCACCGAGGTAATCCTGGACCGCTTCCGACTCGCTCACTCGGGGTACAGGGCAGACATGCCTCTGGAGGAGCAATCGGACGAGGACCGACTCAAATCCCGAGAGGTCTTCCGAGCAACCGCTCCCTTGGATCCGAAGCGGCAGATTATCGCGGGACACACTCCCGTCCAGATGCTCTCAAACTTCGATGTAGAACCACCTGAAGAGGGTGTTTGGAGGAGTCGGGTTCTCATGGACGATGACCGTCCATCCGCAGTCCTAATCGACACAGGAATCGTCCTCAGTGATCCGACCCACCGACCCAGAATATCTGCATATGACCTTCAGACAGGTAAGGTCGAAGAGGCCCACAGGATTAACCAGACCCTGACCTGAACCCGAAGGTAACTACGCCCTAGTTCCTAGGTCCTTCCACGAACTCAGCCACCACTCCACCAACCATGCTACTTCCAGTTGGCGCGTCCGTAATGACCTCCACAGACACGCCATCATCGGACAACAGGCTCTCATCCAATGCAGATAGCCTCAGCCCCACTCTCCATCTCTTCAGCCCCTCGAAAACTACGTACGAAGCGACTCCGAAAAGCACCACTGCAGAGCAACCCCACGCTACCATGCCTGCAGCGGCCATTCTATCTCTCCAGCAGGGCTCCCCATGAGGATGAAGCGTACTCCCGTGCCGCTGATATCGGGTCCTCTGACTTGTGGATCCCAGAGCCGACTATGATTGCGTCAGAACCAGATAGAACAGCTTCAGCGGGATGCCCATACCTCTGTCCGAGGACACCCTCCTCTGCGCTGAGATTTACACCAGGGGTCCAAATCATTCGCCCCTCTCCAACCTTGGAACGCAGCATCTTCAACTCAGATCCAGAACTCCCGTTTCCGATATACCCCATCACGTGGGGGGAGGCCCTTCCAATCTCCAAGGTGCTTTCCGTGTATGGCTCCTCTAGTAGGTTCCCCGAGCTGGACATCTGTGCTAGAAGTAGAACGCCACCGACTCTTTCGACATCGTCCCAAGCCGCGGCAAGACCGTCGACGACGTCAGGGCCACTCACACTGTGGGACGTGACCAAGTCAGCCCAAGATCGAATGTCGTACAAACCCCCCATCTGGGTCTGGGCCACCCTTCCAATGTCTGCGAACTTCCGATCTTCAAACAGCAACATTCGCTTGGAACGAGCGGACTCCACCACTCTGCCCCAATCTTCCATGTTGAATTTCTCAACCATGTCCACATGCGTCTTTAGTGCACAAACGTGATCCCCCACATCCTCGATTAGCTGCACAATCCCATCGATGGTCGGCAAGTCTGCTGCAAGGACAACCAAAGATTCCTTATCGCATGCAATTCGCATGAACTCATGCGACAGAGGATGCGCGCAGTTGGCCCATCTGGCCCCCCAAGCATCCTCGGCTTTCATCTTACAGACCTATACTCGCCTCTATGTCAAGTCTTCCCCCTATCTCAGAAATATGAAGCCCCGCCAGTTCCCGCCAGCACTATGCATCCCGCGGCGTTGGTCGGTCTGGGAGGGGCAATCGGGTCGATAGCACGCTGGGGAGTTTCGGAGGCGATGCCCCCCGGAACAGGTACAGAAGTGCCCTGGGCCACGATCGCAGTGAACCTCCTAGGGGCCCTCCTCCTAGGCGCACTGATGGCCGCCTCACTGCAGACCGAGACCCTGCTCTTCCTTGGAACCGGATTGTTGGGTGGGTTTACCACCATGTCCACATTCGGCTTCGAGACAGTCAGACTTCTCCAGGCCGATAGCAACGCAGCAGCAGCAGTATACGTTTCTCTGAATCTCTTGGCACCACTCGCAGCATGGCTCGGGTGGCAATTGAGCGAGGCCTTTCTGGCATAGGGTGACAGCATGTCTTCTGAAATGCAGATCAGACTATTCGAAGTCACAACCAAGGATCTAGATGGCCTACCCGACTCGCGTGGAAAGAGCGTACGGTCGATGCTCAAAGCAGACCACGGGATTGAGGTAAACTCGGTCCGAGTCATCATGGGATATCAAGTCAAATCCGATATTTCCGACACCGATGCAGAGACCCTGACCTACGACTTGTTCGCCGATCCCGTAATTGAGATCGGCTCCACGGGTTCGAGGATGTTGGATGATTTCCCGATCCTCCCGGAGGCAGCAATACAAGTTGGGTTCAAACCAGGAGTCACAGATAACTCGGGTCAGGCCGGACTAGATGGCCTGACGACCCTGTTCCCAAATCAATCCTCAGCGAAAGTGGCCACATTCACAACCTATGCCTTCTGGGGCATCCCCGAGGGAATCACGCCATCCGAGTTGGCAGCCACCCTCCACAATCCGATGATAGAGCGAGCCTCGGTGGCAGGGAGGGATGCCTGCTCCAAGGGAGCTTGGCCACTTCTCGAATTCCCCGAGAGGCCCCCTGCGATCTTTCAGGAGCCAGCAACCGTGGATCTGGAGGTCAGTGACGACGAGCTGATCGAAATTAGCGAGAAGGGACTCCTTGCACTGAACCTCAATGAGATGAGGGCGATCCAAGACCATTACCGCGACCCCATCGTCAGAACCGACAGAGAGGAGACTGGACTCCCTCCAGACCGACCCACAGATGCAGAGCTGGAGTGCCTTGCACAGACATGGTCAGAGCACTGCTCCCACAAGATATTCGCAGCCAGAATAAGACACGTGGACAAGGTGACTGGCGAGGACTCGACAATCGACTCCCTGTTCAAGACCCACATCATGCAACCCACTCTCGACATCCAGACAGATGTCGACTGGCTCCTCAGCATCTTCCATGATAACTCTGGAGTCATCTCCTGGAACGACGACTGGAGCGTCTGCATCAAGGCGGAGACTCACAACAGCCCAAGTGCCCTAGATCCATTCGGGGGGGCCATAACCGGGATAGTCGGAGTGAATCGCGACATTCTCGGTACGGGACTCGGCGCCAGGCCAATCGCCAACACCGACGTATTCTGCTTCGGACCCCCGAATTACTCGGGCAGCATCCCTCCCG
>Ga0315334_10003150_pt1 | contig 10326 bp, 7 predicted proteins | sample M150034915metaG_FD_205555 | JGI IMG/M metagenome (GOLD analysis project Ga0315334, IMG submission 205555) | Ammonia-oxidizing marine archaeal communities from Monterey Bay, California, United States - M1 500m 34915 | ecosystem: Environmental > Aquatic > Marine > Intertidal zone | place: USA... | reverse complement strand
AGGAGACAATGCAGTTATTCTCAGACCAGCAACTGCGTTCGGTGTCAGTAATAGATTAAGAAATGATTTACTCGTCAATGATTTTGTTAATCAAGCAATCAATGAACGAGAACTAATATTATTTGAGGGTCATTTCAAACGAACGTTTCTAAGTGTCAATGATTTAGTACGAGGCTTTGCTCTCGGGATAGAGAAATATGATGAGATGAAAGGTGAAGTCTGGAATGTTGGTGACGAAACTCTTAATCATACGAAGTTAGATATAGCAAATACTATTCTAAAATATGTTGATTATAAACTTGATGTAGATACAATGTTAGTACATGACAAAGATGGAAGAAATTACTTTGTTGATTATTCTAAAATAAAAGAACGTACAGGATTTGTAGCAACAGAAACACTTGACTCTGGTATATTAAATCTTGTTACACTCTATAAGGCCAGTTCTCACAATCTTACATATAGATAATACATCTAATCTAGTCAAGTCTGCTTGACCTGGTAAATGTAATCCCATTTTTGCTATGTAATCAGTATTAGGAGTTGGAGTTTTCCATTGACTATGAAACGGTTGGTCACATAAACTATAATATACTGCTCTGCATCCTATTCCATTTTCTCTAAGATAATTTGCTAATGCATCTCTGTTGTCAACTAATATTTCTGGATAAGTTGGTGTTGTATAAAGTAAATCAGTAGAAACAAAATCACAAACATCGTGTAGACCCTCAGTGTACGCATCAAAGATATCTTTCTTGCGTTCAACAATATCAGGCAACTTCTTCATTTGTACAACACCGAATGCGGCTTGAATGTCGGTAAACTTAAAGTTCATACCCATCACATTATAGACTTCGCCCACAGCAACCGTTCTACCAAAGTTCTTTATGGCATGAATCTTCTTGCTTAGTTCTTCATCATTGGTGATAATACAACCACCTTGTCCAGTTGTGATAATCTTTGGAGCACCAAAACTGAATATTCCAAGATTGCCCATTGTACCAATATGATTTTCTTTATGCCAACTGCCTAATGCTTGGGCACTATCTTCGATTACAAATCTTCCTTGACTGCGTAACTTTGCTATTTGTTCTTGTGCATCATCTGGATATCTTCCATTGATACTTGTAACAAACACAACACGACAATCATCGGGTATACTTTCAAAGTCAATAGTATAAGAAGACTGGTCAACGTCAACTATAACTGGTGTTGCTCCCATTAGAATAGCACCATTAGCCGTAGCGGCCTGTGTATAGGCACTTATAGCAAATCTTTCATTGGGTTTTATGTCAGCAACCATTGATGCAATTAATAGTCCAGTTGTTGCACTTGTTACCATGTGTGCATATTTGGCGCCAGTGTAATCACATATCATTTGTTCCATCTCTCTGGTTTTGGTGTGTTCCATTATCCACCCACCAGAGGTGATATACTCTGTTACACTTTCTATTTCTTCTTCCCCATATACTGGGTTCATGTGACTGTTAGGTGTTATCATAATAATAGTTCCTTTGTAATTTTATCTACATATGTTCTTAACTCATCATCTTCAATTTTAAATACTTTTTCTAAATATAATAAATGTTCAGTCGGAAGAGGATGAAATTCAGTTTTAGGATTTCCTTTTATTTCTTTGGCTGTTGCTACACCCAAAGGATTATCTTCTGTTCCCCATATTATTTCGTACATACTTGGATGTAGTTTTGACATTGTATCTTCGTATAAATATTCAAAACCAAATGCAGTTGGATTAATTTGATTCAAAGTATCATATTGGCTGGCTGGTCGTAAACCATTCATACTAAACATTTCATAATCTATATTATCTACTTCTAATATCTTTTGCATCGCATGAACATATGAGTAATCACGTTTCATCATTCCTTCCTCATCAAACAAAAATTTAACAATAGATTTAGAATATGTATCTTGGTTCAATATATTTCCTGGTGTCGACCAGTAACCATCTTTAAATCTATCTTCTCTAAAAACACCACTCCATTGTATTAGAATTAGGTCATCTTTAGTAAAATTATATTCTAAACTTTTTTCAACTATGTTATTAAATATAAAATAGTTGCCGGCACCCTCCTGACCAAAGTTGTATACTGTTTTAGTATCTTTGTAATAATGTTTTAAGATATCAGCCCACGTTGGCATATATTTCCATTGTGTAAAACTGCATCCAAAACAAAATATACGTTTGTGATTAGGTGTTATCATAATACCATTTATATGTTTCTGTTAATCCCTCTTCTAATGTATATTTTGGAGTCCATCCTAATTCTTTCAATCGTGAATTATCGATGCTACGATTTATTATTCCTTCTGGTCTATCAGTGTTGTACCATAGGTTGCCTGTAAATCCGCTTATTCTCTTCAACATTTCTGCTAGTGTTCTAATAGAAGTTTCTTCACCACTTGCTACATTCACCGTATCATATTTGTCATTGTTTAGGATTATATCCATGGCCCTAACAGCATCATTGATATAAATCAAATCTCTACTTTGATTACCGCTTCCCCATATTTCAATCTCAGTGTGCCCCTCTTTAACTGCTTTGACAAACTTTGACATTAGTGCGCCAATTACGTGTGCGTGTTCTCCTGTTCTGTCCATTGGTCCAAACATGTTAGAGTTTATCGCAGTATGCCAGTGTGTTCCTGCTTTTTCATTCTTTGCTCTACACTGATACATGCCCATTAACTTTGGCATTGCTGTAGGAAAATATGTCTTGAATGGTTCGCCGTTGAACAGTTCATCTTCATCATATGGTTGATTTCCAACTGCTGGATAACTACATGTACTTCCTTGTAACAGTACTCTATCTATACCAAAATCAGAACACACAGTGAATAGATTGTTCTGAATTGTAAGATTTCTTATCATCAATTCGTAAGCAAAATCTAAATCTTCTTGTAGACCACCAATAGTTGCGGCATTAACAATCACGTGAGTTGGTAGTTCGTTTTCTTTTTCTAATCTCTCAAACTCTTTATAAGTTGCCGATGCATCACTATAGTCTACTGTTGATGTGTTACCACCTATAGCATCTGTTACTTTGCTATAGTGTGTGCCAACTAGTCCTCTATTTCCTGCTATATAATATTTCATTGTGTCCTTCCATTTGTAGTTATATTTATTTCATTTTCTGTACAACAAAATAATTACTCAATTCTGCTGTAGGAGTATGAACTGACGATTGTGGATATTCATACGATGTATATGGGTTTTGAAAAGTTTTTAAAAATTCTGCCTCTTCTTTAAACCCACCAAGTTTATTATAAACATAAGGATAAGGTTGTATAACTGCTATACCACCTGGCTCTAAATATTCCATTATATTTTTAATAAAGAAATCTAATTCTCTCAGTTCATACGGAACAAAAAAAGTAGTAGGCTCGCCATTCTCATCTATTATTGACCAATCTTGACTTACATTGCCTTCTGCAAATTTTACAATTTTATTACTTCTCCAAAAGATATTTGACATAGTGGCAAATATAACATCATATTTTTTATCTAATTTGAAATGTTTTTCTGGTTGAATATGTAAATCAATAGGATTTAAATCAAGCATTTTCCACATTTCTTGTAGGTCAACTAACATATCACCTGCTTCATTAAACGAATTTGTAGAATCTACGTTGGTGAAATCCTCTGATTTTAAAAAGTGAGGAGTGAAACCAAAGTGAGTACCCATATCTAATATCTTAATATCTTTTGGTGCATAATTTAAACCAACGTTTTCCATAAACATACAGTGATTTCTCCAATAACTCGAATCTAAACTACTATTAAAGTAATTAGAATGTCCTTTATTCTTGAAGTGTTCTATAATTTCTGATTGTTCATCAGTAAATTTTGATAGCCACCTTTTAAACTTAGTCACTATATTTTCAGTGTTGCATGATTTTCTATTTCTCCAAGACCCATGTGTAAAATAAAATACAAAATCTTCTTTATTAATCTTTTCAGTGTTGAACTCTGTTTGTTTGGGTATACGTTCTAGTATCTCAGATATTGCTTTTAACATTTCTCTTTCACCTGGCGAGTCTCTCCCCCAATCCCAATCATAATAATATCCAGTGTCTACAGGTTCATCTATGTCTATTGTACAACTTACAGAATAATCTTTGATGAGATTAGTTTGAGATATAATACTTTTTCTAGGGTCTCTAGTCAAAGCAATTATTCTAGTCTTCTTTAAATCAATTTCATCAACTGACATCAATTTAAATCCAAGTCTAGGAGAAATCTCTTGCAGTACAAGTTTAGTTTGTGTAGGTATAATCGCAATGTTTGTATTTTCATTGTACCAAAGTTCATCTTCTTTTATTTCATTAACTTCGTTATATGCTAATCCCGGTTTCATTTTCAATTTATTATCAATAGACAATGACGTGAGTATTCTATTGTCAACGTCATGAGAAAACTTCTCTTTGTAATGATTATAATTGTGTTCTAAAATTTCTTGCATGTCTGAATCATAAACTACATTTCCAGAATTATCTGTTTCTATAGATATGTTACGTTGTATAAATTCTATAGTATCACCAATAGAACCTATTCTTTTGTGTACCCACTCAATCCAATCATAATCTTCTGACCAGAAATTGTGGAATGTTTTGAACCCTAATTTTCTTAGATACGTCATAAACCCTCTATCACCTACAATAATAAATGGTTTCTTAGATAAGATTGCTTGTGATAATTTTTCACTTATAGAAACAAGTCCATTATTCGTTGATGTGAATTCTGTAATAATTTCTACATAAGTTTTTTGTCTTAGAGGAAACATTTCTGTTACTCTATCAAGGTGTGAACTTCCAAACCATTCATCTCTGTCTACTTCTGTATTATAAGGAAGTTTTTTGCCGTATATCTCTTTACATATTTTTAAGAATATATCATCGTCATAGTCTTCTTTATGATGATGACTCTGTCCCATAATTGCTTTGAAATCATCTTCTTCAGATACACTGTCATTGACTGAGCCTAGAAAACTTAAGTAAAAGTCTTTTGATATATCTATTTTTCTTTTTATCAATTCTGCCATTAATAAAATTCTATGACCTCTCATTCTTCTGTTCAGAGACAGAAAATGTTTTGCTTTGTTCTGAACATCTTTTGTTTCTAAACCTGTTTTATAATTCCAATCACTATATCTTAGAGAAGTTCTTGATGCACTTACTATTTCTATCGTGCCTTTCCATTCACAGTTTTCATACATTGTCCAGTATTTTACATTATTATGAAACTTGCTTTTACTAAAATGTTCATCTACCATTCTATACGCATCTTCATGCACCAACTCAACTCCCATATCAAATATGATACAAGTGTTACCTTTTTCTAAGTCGTTGTTTATATCTTCAGATTCAATCATATCCTTTATCATCATTGGAACAGAAGTTTCATAGTTATATGCATCTCCTAGTTTTTCTAAATGTTCTTTATATTGTTTTACTGATAGAAAAGGAGAAGCAAAATAATATTTTTCAAATCTTGCACTTGGGTCTAATTCATCAATGTAATTCTGATATATGTCATACTCTTCAGGATTACAAATCATCTGAATTTTATCTGAACGAACTACTGTTCTTTTATTATAATACATCGTACACCTTCTTTATTTGTTGTACAAGAGTTTTCTTTGTTTCTGGACCCCAATGACCACAATCAAGTGTGTCTATAATGTTAGACCATTTTCCATATTCTTTCATTTCTATTACCTTACACTGTCTTCCCTTAATGTCCATATCTTTAAAATACTGATTAATTACTTTCATGTCTTCTTCGTGTATCGATTCGTCCCATGAAAGATTCCTAACAAATATTACATTCCATTTTCTTGCTTTTGTAATCCAATCAATTCTTCTAATAACTGTTTCGAAATTTTTTAAAAATGCATTTGCATATGTTACCTGAGAAAGTATAATACCATTTTGTGCATCTTCTAACGGCTTTTTTAATCTCTTTCTTGTTTTCTTATCCTTTTCAGATTCAATGTGTCTCCCTGCTTCCCAGGTTGGAGAAATATCATAACCTCTCATTTTAAAATCAACATCAGCATGTACGGAATTCATTGCATCAATAGACTCTGGATATTCACTATCTATATAATAATCAAATCTATGTATAGATGATAATCCTACAATTATTGTTTTTGTTTTATTAGAGTGTTCGTCATTAGTCCATTGTTCAATTTTAGTTATTATATCATTGTTACTTGCACCGGGATTACTAAAATTCGGAAACAATACTTCTGGATATTCTTCTCTTAACATTGTCCCCAATTCGTATTCTCTAGGTAATCCTGCTCCGTACAGAAAACTATCACCAAATATTGAAACTATATTTGTTTCATTTTCAATATTACTTATATCGGTTCTTGTAGGATAATCATATTCAAATACTTCAACTATCCCCTCATCGAATCTTTTATCAATATCAATGGGACAGAAATCGCCTTTACATCTTTGTAGTTTTAAATTTGATAATACTGATAACTTACTTAAATAATCTTTCTTGTATTCTCTATCTTTTAAATTCTCAGAGTGTTTTTTTGAGTAATCCTGATTCTTAAACCATTGAGAAGTTTTGCCGTGTAACTCTCCATTTTTAAAATGTTCTACTTTTCGTTTTTCACCATTTTCAAGATAGAAAGTAGACTTGCCATGTAACTCTCCATTTTTATATTCTTGTTCTGAATCTAAATGACCGTTGTCCCAGTAGTGAGTTTTCAGTCCGTCTAATTCATCATCTATATAATTTTCCACAATAATCTTCTGTCCATTTTCAAGGTAGTCTGTAGATGTGCCATTTAATTTTAAGTTTTTGTACCACTTTTTACTTTTTAATGTGCCCGAGGGATAATAATTATATTTGACTTCTTTGGCAACTTTACCATTCTCATAATATAATTCACTTTCTATTTTTTCATCATATGTATAGATAGTCCATATACCAGTTTCTTTACCTTCATCGTAATTCCCATCATACCACTTTTTTAGATTTTCTTCTGTTTTACTTAAACGCATTACTTTTCTTCTCTATACTTTCTATTGTTTCGTTAAATTCTTCATTAGTTTCTTTACCACAAAATATAGCACATGTTCTTAATCTTTTGTTTCTAACATCATTGTCATTGAAGTTTTCTATCCATCTTTCTTGGAACATAGGACCATTAATTATATCTTCAAGTGAATTGTGTTCTAAACTTATATTCTTTTTACCATATGAATCTATGAAGTTTTTAAGTTGAGCAACTTCTTCATTATCATATGCATAATATTTACTAGCAGTAAAACAGCAAGGAAAAACTAAACCTTCACTTGTTACAAAAAAACTATTGTGTTTTAATACCATACAATCAATTTCACAACTTCCCATTTTCTTTTCCCACTTAGTCAGCGGTCTCTTCAGGTCTAACTCAAACACAGGAGGAATATAAACTTGTTGTTTTGTATAATCCGTTTTATATTTTCTTTCTTTTATTTCTTTTATAACGGCATCTACATCTACACCATCCATTCGTTTCGTATTATTATAAACTTTTTCATATTTTGGATTTTCTACTTCTTGATTGGCTACTATTTTATTTGTAAATTCTTCGGCAGGAGATTCAATCATATACTGATATAATCCATCAGTATCAAAAACTTTTATACCTTCTTTTACTTCTCTTTCGACATCATGATGAACAAATCCTAGTGCTTTCTTTTTATAGAATTCTTGTATACCTATCTTCTTTGCCAGTGCTTTTGCTTCTTCTATTTGATGTTGATTGTGTTTGAATACCAAGAATTCCCATCTAGCACTACCACCGCCTCTTATATAATTTTTCATGGCCATCATTATTTTGTCCCAGTATGTTCCTCTTCTGTATATGTGATTAGTGTCTTCAATACCATCAACACTAAAAGTTAGCCAACCATTTTGTCCAATCAACTTACCAAGTTCATACCAAAACTCTGGGTCTCTTCCACTAGCATTGCTGTTCATGGTTATTTTTATCTTTGGATTTATAGATTTAACATGAGTGAGAATAGAGATAAGGTCTGGATTGGTCATAGCATCACCATAATTTCCACACATTTGCATACCATATAATTGTGCAACAAAGTCATCACTAAACCAATTCTTGAAATCTTCAAGTGTTACATATGTTTCTCTGAACGTTTTGTTTTTTAGTCCACCATTTGCTCTTCGGTTACATACCGGACATAGAGCATTACAAAGACTACTCATCTCTAAATCTAAATGTAATAAATCTTTATACTTGTACATTACCAATTCTTCCAAGGTTTAGTTTCAACACTTTCTTTTGTACTAATCACTTCAATATTTGTATCTTCACCACAGAACTCACCACAAGTATACAACTTGCCTTCTTGTATTGATGTCTTGTTCCACCTATCAACATATCCATGTTGCATTATATCAGATTCAATTATATTTTTAATGTTGTCCACTTTGTTTAGATTTATGGTATCTTCACCATAAGATTTTACGAAGTTTCTAAGTTGCACAGTTCCCAAGGTAGAACACGCATCATATTTACTTGCAGTAAAACAGCAAGGAAATACGAGACCAGTCGATGTAACAAATATACTTTGAGTGTCTGTCTCCTGCCAATGTAGTGCTATGCAGGAAATCTCACATTTATCTAATTGTCTAATTTTTTCTTTATCAAGAGTTTCTATATTTTTATCTAAGTCTATATTATAATTAAACACATCTTCTAATTTAAATGTCGTTCTATCGGAAACTTCGGTATCATCCTTTCTTATTTCTTTTTTAATTATTGCTTTATTTTTCCATTCATCGTCAGGAGCATATATCTTATAATCTAACATACCATCATTATCTAATACACGAATAGATGCATGTTCGGTTGATGAATAATCAAATCCTATTGCCTTCTTTGGCCAGAACTCTTCAAATCCAAGTTTGTTTGAAAGTTCTCTTGCTTCTGAAATCTGATGTTGATTGTGTTCAAAGACTAAGAACTCCCATATAGCATTTGATTTTTTAGTAGAGGTAAAAGATGTCATTGCATCTGTTATCTTTTGCCAGTTTGTTCCTTTTCTGTATATGTGATTGGTATCTTCTAATCCATCTACACTGAAAACTACACGACCAGTCTTACCTATAATCTCAGATAAATCTTTCCAAAATTTATTATCTCTGCCCGAGGCGTTAGTATTCATAGAAATAGAACCAGTAGGATTTACTTCTCTATAATAAGAAAGAATATCAATCAAATACGGACTTGTCATAGGGTCACCTAAGTTCCCACATAAAAGTAATTGGTCCAATTGTTTTAAAAAATCAATAGGAAACCATTGTTTAAATTCTTCTAGAGTAATGCATCGTTCAATCATGACTGGATTTTTTGGTCCTCCAGATACTCGTCTGTTACAAATTGGACACTCTGCATTACACAAACTGCTTGGTTCTAAATGCATATTTCTTATTTTACTATAATCATACATTAGTAATCATACCTTTAAACTCTATTAGATAATCTTCTATATCTTGTTTTCTTATCTCATCTAAATTTCGTGTATACTCTTTTGCTTGTTCCCACTTTTCTGGCATATCTGGACCACTGAACATTTTCTTTAGTTCATTTAATTTCCATTTGTCAAATATGTTATCAAATTTTTTATGAATGTTATCTCGCATCTCTTTTGGCAACACAGCAGGAGATAAAATGTCTGGGTCGTACACATAGTTATGGTGTATGAAAATTCCATACTTCTTATTGAATGCTGTATAGAAATCACCTAGTGTGCTATAGTTCATCCATGATACTGTCTGCGTTATGTCAATATCAAATTCTTCTTTCTTAAGACGCATAATATTCTTCTCAACATCATTCCATTTTGTGGGATAGCGGATGTAGTGGTTTCTATCTCCCAAATCATCAATGCTACAACTTATTTTTACATTATCAAACTTACGCCATAAGTCTATAACTTTTTCATTCATTAATGTCATATTAATATTATACCACAACTTGATATCAGTTTTACCTAATTCAACAAGTCGTTCTAAGAATGCAAAGTGTTCTTTGATTAACATTGGTTCACCACCATTAATGTAAAAAGTTTTAACGTTATCACAATGTTGTAATAAGTCTTCCCAAAATCCCTCACGTTCTGGCCATCTGAATCCTTCTAGTGTATTGTAATCTGTTAATTGAAATGTAGTTGCTTTCTGTAACGCATCATAATCGTTTCTCCACTTACTACTAGAAGCAGGATTACAAGTACGACATGCAACATTACAAGTATTACCTAGACGTAGTTCTA
>Ga0315334_10003148_pt1 | contig 10330 bp, 7 predicted proteins | sample M150034915metaG_FD_205555 | JGI IMG/M metagenome (GOLD analysis project Ga0315334, IMG submission 205555) | Ammonia-oxidizing marine archaeal communities from Monterey Bay, California, United States - M1 500m 34915 | ecosystem: Environmental > Aquatic > Marine > Intertidal zone | place: USA... | reverse complement strand
TGGAGCTTATGTTAATATCGCTACAGATGCAAAGACATTAACATTACCAGCAGTGGTACTTGGTGCAAGTTTTATTGTTGTTAATACGGCAGCAGATGCTGGCGCATTATTGACAATATCACCGAATGCAAGTGATCTGTTTTTAGTTGATATTGCAGGCGCAGCAGGTACAGATAATAAAGATATTATCAATACTAAAGCTACGCAAGCAAAATATGACTTTGTTCATTTGATAGGAATGGCAGCAGCCGGTTGGCATATTGCTGATATTCGTGGAACTTGGGTAGATCAAGCATAATAACTAATTAATTTAGTTTAATTAAAGGGGAAGTCTAATACTTCCCCTTTTTTGTTTATTCGATATTTATTTATAGATATATCTATAAAACCAATTATTAGGAGAAAAGTATGGCTCAACAGCCGATTTGGCCAGGAAGCGCTTCGTTTAACTCTTCAGGTTCAACACCCTGGCAGTTATATGATGCAGAAGCTGGTTTTGCAAGTGCTTCTGTTAAGTTTGCAGAATGGGGAGCAAAAAGACTTGGTTACCCGATTGTGTCAGTTGAATTACAAGCTGCACAATTTTTTGCTTGTTATGAAGAAGCTACAGCAGAATATGCGGCACAAGTTAATCAATTTAATATAAAAGATAATTTATTAGCCGCACAAGGACAACCAACAAGTTCAACATACACTCACAGAAATCTTAAACCAAGTATGGCTAGAACCATCGAACTTTCAGAACAATATGGTACTGAAGTTGGTGTTGGTGGTGATGTAGAGTGGAAACAAGGTAAGATTACGATAGATAGTGGTTCTCAAACATATGATTTAAATTCTTTATTCTCAGAAGTAAGTGAGAGTGGTAAAGGAATAGAAGTTAAAAGAGTATATTATGAAGCAAGTCCTGCTATTCAAAGATATTTTGATCCATACGCAACTACAGGATATGGTAGTATTAATTTAATTGATGGGTTTGGTTTTGGTGGTTATTCACCAGCAGTCTCTTTTACACTAATGCCAATATATGAAGATTTATTAAGAATACAAGCAATTGAATTTAATGACCAAATAAGAAAATCAGCTTATACTTTTGAGATGACAAACAATCAATTGAAAATATTTCCCAATCCTACTACAAAATCTGATTTATTTTTTGATTATGTAGTTAAAGAAGATAGAGATGATTTATTAAGAAGGCCATATGGAACGGCGAGTGGGTCTGGAGTTGTCTCGGATTACTCTAATATACCATATCAAGATATGAAGTATACTGCTATTAATTCGGTTGGTGTTCAATGGATTAGAAAATATGGTTTAGCATTATCAAAAGAATTGTTAGGAATGATTAGAGGAAAGTATGGAACTATACCTATCCCTAACGCTGATACAACTTTAGATGGTGAAACTATGAGGCAAGAGGCTCAAACTGAAAAAGATATGTTGATTTCACAATTAAGAGAGATGTTGGAACAAACAAGTAGAAAAACTCTTATGGAACAAGAAAGAGACGAAGCTCAAGCACTACAAGAGAAATTACAGAAAATTCCTTATCCAATTTACATAGGATAATCAAATGGCTACTAGATATTATTCACAGAATGATAGAGATTTATTTGATAGAGTCAATAATGAACTTGTAGGTGATTTAACATCAAATCAAGATGGTATTATAAATCAGACAATAGTTATTTATCAACACGCTATACAAGAAACTAAAACTAATATGTATGGTGAAGCAGCAGCTGGAAAAATATACAGACCAGGTGTTCAGACAACAGCGTTGGTAACTGCAGACGATTTTGATTTCCAAACAGAAGAGTTTGGACCAGATTTAAGACAAAATGCTACATTTGCTATACTTAGACAATCATTACAAGATGCAGATGTAAGACCTGAACTTGGTGATGTTATAGATTGGAATTTAGGTCATTGGGAAGTTTCTAATATGAATGAAAATCAGTTAGTTGGTGGACAAGTAGATAATAATTGGTCTGTAGTTCTATCAGCATTCTTAGTTAGACGTTCTAATTTACAAATAGAAAGAATTAGGAGTAATTAGTGGCTAGATTAAAACCATTACCACGAAGTGAACGACACATACAATATGGTGGCGTAGCAAATAGAGGTAACATAAAAAGTAGAAATAACGATACAGTTAAAAATGTAGAAGTTGGTTTATTAGATGTTGATGCTTCTATCATGTATTATTTCAATGAAGTTATCAAACCTACGGTTATGGAACAAGGTGAAGAAGTAAAAGTTCCATTAATGTATGCAAATCCTGAGAGATGGGCTACTATTCGTAAACAAGGCTTTATGAGAGATAGTAAAAGACAAATAATTACACCAGTAATTGTTTTTAGAAGAACATCTATGGCTAAGAGAACTGAAATAGCAGTAGATAAACTTGATGCAAATGATCCAAAGTTATTTCATACATTTGAAAAGAAATATACATCACAAAATAGATATAACAGATTTTCAACAGATAGAGGTTTGATACCACAAAGAGAATTATATAATGTAGCTATGCCAGACTATGTTACACTTAATTATGAGTGTGTTATATGGACAGCATACATTGAACAGATGAATAAAATTATAGAAAAGGTAAATTGGGCTGATGGTTCATATTGGGGAGAACCAGGAAAACTAAAGTTTCAATCAAATATAGAATCGTTTGAAGATTCTACAGAGATGAGTGATAATGAGAGATTTATTAAAACTACATTTTCATTACAATTATATGGTTATTTAGTTCCTGAAGCATTTAATGATAAAATAAATACACAAAAGTTTATTACACCAAAAAAGATTGATATTCTAGATGAAACAGATATGAGTGTTTCTTCACTTTTCAATCCAAATACAAAAACAGAAACATTAAGAGTTCTTCAAGGTGGAACAAAAAGAAGTAGTGGATTGGCAGGAGCAACTGATTTTATTAGAGGTAAAATATATGCGGCTGGGCAAGAAACACAAGATTTAGAATTTACAAACATATATGGTGGTGAAACAATGTTTGTTATGAGAAATAGTGGTGCACCAACAAGTTCTTTAGATACAAAAGCAGTTATTAATTTGGAATATGGTGATATATTTTATCATCAAAAGACATTTGTTCTTTCTGGTTCACAATCTTCGTCAAAAGATGGAACAGATCAACTATATGATTTACAACTTGGTGCATATTCATCAAGTTATAGTGTATCTACAGGAAGTTTACAAGTATTATTGAATGGTGCAACTATGATATCTAATAATAACCAACTAAGTAGTGGTAGCCCAGCAGATTTTTATATAACAGGGTCTTCTACATATCCTCAGACACATTTAGCAGTAGTGGGTGCTACTTCTAATTTATCAGCTGGATTTAATTTAATAACAAATGATACGATGAATATAACGTATCAAAAAACAATGAAAAACTAATGAGACAATTTTTAGAAGGATATAAAGGTTCAACAAGAAAATTTATGGCTCCAGTAAGTGAGTCAAGATTTAATGCTGATGTAATGGAATTTAGGGATGAGAGTCGTAATAAAATTCCATTTCAAATGGCAAATAAAAAAGGATATGCTACAAGAAATGCAGATGTTATAGGATTAGGTGATGGTAATTTACGATACAATAAAAAAATGAAAAATTATAAATTAACCAATTTTTCAGAAGAATCTACTTATTATCAATTAGATTTAGGATTAAATTCTACTGATAAGTTACATATATTTATTATGAGTGTAAATGGTATATATCAAAATCAAAGTCCTATTGGAAATACTGAGACTTTTGAAGCAGACTTTAATTTAGTTGATAATTATAGACAAGTAAGATTATATAAAAAATATGCACAAAATAGTAAACTTTTTGGCATAGATTTAAGTAGTAGTGATGACATTCAAATTGAATATCAGTTAGGAAGAACATAATGGCTCAAATTGATTTAACAAGACAAGCACAACCAACACAAGTAGCAAGTCAGGTATTAATAACCACAGCTGTTACTCAATCAAGTGGTTTATATGAATGGACTCAAGGTGCAATTACACCAGGAACCATTGGTACAGGTTCACTTGACTTAGCGCAAGGAAATATTTCTGCAAGTAATGTATCCATTAAAGGTGGATTATACGCATCAAGTAGTTATTCAGATAGTTTAGCTATTTCATTCCCACTTGGTTATATGAGTGGCTCAGTAAAAGTGCATGGCGATTTGATTGTTGAAGGTAGTCAGAGTATTTCAAATACTTCTACATTGACAGTAGAAGACCCAATCATTGATTTAAATTTTACAGGTTCAACTGCTTTAAGTTCACAAGATTCAGGAATAAGAGTTGGTAGGGTAGGTAGTACAAATGCAAAATTAATATTCGACCATTCTGAAACAAGATGGGCTATAGATAATGCGGCTGGTAGTAATATTAATATAGTTGGTGAATCTACTACAGATACATTAACAAACAAAACAATTACAGGATTAGCAACTTCCACAATGGCAAGTGCAGCTAATCTTACTTTTAGTGGTGATGGTGAACCATTGGGATTACCAAATGCACCATCAGCAAATGGTGCTGCTACATCCAAATATTATGTAGATGAAAGAGCTAGTTATTTGAGAAAACAATATGTAAAGCAAGTAGCATCTTATTCAGGTTCAGTTACTTTTGGTGAATTTGCAGGATACAGTACTGGAAGTTTCAATGCAACTTCTGCTTCCGCACCAACTGGGTTGACAGCCACAACAGAAAATGATTTTATATTTTTCTTGAATGGTCAATACATGGAACATGACGCTTTGACAATAAGACAAAGTGGCAGTTTGTTCCAAGTTTTAGTAGATACAGATAGTATAGGTTATGTTTTAGAAGCTAGTGATGAAATCTTAGCATGGGGAAAATTTGACTCATAACCACATTCCTTTTACCATTGTTTGATATTTATATGTATGAGAAAAAGATATTGGCCAAATAGAAAAAATAGAAGATGTCCTGATTGTAGTAAGATGTTAACTTACACAAGAAAAGACGCTTTTGATAGGGCGGTTGGAAATAATAGTGTTTGTAAATCTTGTGCTCAAATGGATAGAAAACTTACAGTTGATACCATTGAAAAGATGAAACAACCAAAGACTATTCAGCACAAAAAGAACATTTCCAAGTCTATCACTAATTGGTGGGAACAAAAAAGAATAGAACAAAGACAGGCACTTAGAATGGTAAAAGACAATGGCTAAGCTATCAAGCAAACAATTAAACACTAAACTTACAGGTTCATTTACCTTTTCGGGTTCTTCTCATTCGTTTATTGGTAATATAACTGCTGATAATAATATAAGTGCTTCAGCAACTTCAACTGGTTCGTTTGGTAGATTACAAGTAGCAGGTAACTCAAATCTTACAGGTGATTTAACACTTGGTGGTAATATACAAATTGGTGATGCGGATACTGATTCAATAACCATTTCATCAGATTTAACTTCTAATTTAATACCAAACGCAGATAGTACATATGATATTGGTAGTACAACGAAAAATTGGAAATTTGGTCATATTGAACAAGTAAGTGCAACTCATGTTACTGCTAGTGGACATATAAGTGGTAGTTCTACTTCAACAGGTTCTTTTGGTAGATTAGAGGTAGCAGGTAATACAAAACTTACAGGTGATATTACTATAGGTGGTAATATGACTCTTGGAGATGCAGCTAGTGATTCTATTAGTATAACAGCAGATTTAACTTCTAATTTAATACCCAATGCAGATAATACTTATGATTTAGGTTCAAGTGGACAACAATGGAAAGACATTTATGTAAATGGAATAGGTTATATAGACCAATTAGGAACTGATGGTGATGCAGTAGCCGCTTATATTAGTAGTGGTGAAATTGATGGAACAGTTATTGGTGGAGAATCAGCCGCAGCCGCAACAGTTACAACACTTTCAGCGACTGGAGATGTTGATTTAGGAGACGCTACAGGTGATACAATTACAGCAACGGGTCGATTTGACTCTGATATAGTACCATCTACAGATAGTGCAAGAGATTTAGGAACTTCTGCATTACAATTTGCAGAAGCTCATATTGATACTGGTTATATAGATGCAATTACTGTTACAGGAACTTCAACACTTACTACCGTTGATATTAATGGTGGAGCAGTTGATGGAGCGGTTATCGGAGCTAATTCAGCAGTAGCTGGTACATTTACAACTGTTACTACATCAGGAAACATAAGTGCTTCGAATTCTGCTACAGGTTCATTTGGTTACTTAGATGGTGTAACTTTTGGAACTACTGCTCAATCTAATATTAGTGGTTCATTTTCTGCAGCTAGTGCTTCATTCGCCACAACAACCACAGCCAATCAAGCAAGATTAGATACAATAGAACAATATACTGGTAGTCATGCTACCACAGGTTCTAATACTTTCATTGGTGATCAAACTATGAGTGGTAGTGTTTATTTTACAGGTTCAAATCATATATCAGGTACTATAAGAATTAACGCAGAGGGCACATACTCAAGTTCTACAGCAATTTATACAAACAATATTACAAACGGATATCCAACTTCTAATCCCTGGGGTAGTAATTTAGCAGGCTCGTATTTTAACAATTTTGACAACACTACAAATGTAAGTGAAATTTTAAGATTTATGTCAGGAGTGTTAAGTCATTCCTTAGATGTTGCAGATGCAGCACCAAATACAAAAACATTTGCAAGTGTAGATACAAACGAAACTAACTTAGGTGGTACAGATAGTGTCGATGGATATTTACCACAAAGTTATGACAGTACAAATGCAACTATGAAATATCTTTATACTAAAGATTTTGTAAATGAGGGTGAAACAATTTTTAGTGGTATTACTTCATATCATGATAATGGTGGAACTTATTATATAGATTTTGATTCAAATAGTGGTGGTTCAACGGCTGTAAGTTCTTCTGTAGATACAGAGTTATTTGGAATGGGTGGATTGTCAAGTGGGGCAGCAACGGCTTTTAAACTTAGAGCAATAGCATCACAATCATTTAGTGATACGGGAAGTGTATCAGCACCAACAGCAGCATCTAACACATATACTACAAAATCTAAATTCGATATAACATTAAGTTCCTTTGGGTCTTCTGGTGGATTGACTTTAACAAAAATTGCAACTAATGTACCAGCAGTTATACCAGCAGCATATCAAGATGGTAAGTTTGTAGATGTAGGTGGAACAGGTCAATTAAGTGGTTCTTTGTCAAGAAAATATCACGCAACTAAAGGATTGTTTACAAGTGTATCTTCAAGTGGTTATTATAGATTTCACGATTTAAAAGTTGCTATGGCAAGTGGTTCAGGAAACTATCAGTTTGTTGATGGAACAACAAAAACACATTTCTGGGCACCAATTGACCAAATAGAAAGTGATATTGGAACTAATAGTTTATCTATAGCGCAAGTAACACAAAGTTATTTAACTGCAACAAGTAGAAGTTTAAGTGGAACACCATATTTGATTGGGGCTACATATCACATAAGTGCTTCAGTTCGTGGATTATTTCATCCAATGTATGCAGCATCAACAACATTAGTAGATGATAGTATAGGTTCAGTCGGTGTTGGTTCAGTAGCAGGTTCAGGTATAGATGATGTTTCTACAAGTGGTGGAACTATATCAACAGCAAATGCAGTATATTCTTCAGATAGTGGTTCAGTTAGAGCAACAAGTGTAGTTCCAACAAGAACTGATGTTGTAAGATTTAATGCAACATATACTCTAAGTGGAACTACGGGAGAAAATATAAGTCAAACTGGGGTAAGTGATTCTACTTATACAGTTGGTGTGAGAGGAAGAAATAGAGCAGCAAGTCGTTCTACTCTACAAACAGTAACATTTAATTATCATTCTGCAAGTACTTTTAGTCAACCAGCCACAAGTGGTTCAATGGGAGTTTATCAGAGAACACAAGGATATGATGGTGGTGCATTACAAGGAACAACTGAAACATTTACAGGTGAAGATTTTAGAATAGCATTAGCAGATAATGTTCAGGAGTTTGATGGAACTGCTTTTACTACGACTTATAATGTGAGTAGGTCATCCCCATTATTAGGTAATTATGACTTACAAGTAAAACCAGGATATTTAGTAGATCCAGGTGGGGATTATAGATATTGGTATCCAGAAGATTATGGAACAGGAACATACAAATATTACATACGAAGATTCCAAACAGATGGCAGTACATATTCAAGTATGACGGTAAATCTTAATAATAATACATTGATAGCTTGGAACGCAACTACAAATGGTATTTCATGTGCATTATTATTTGAGAGTTCTGGTAAAGGTAGTGGTAATAATAGTGAACAAAGTGTTGCAAGGATTTATGATCCAGTAAAAATCACAAGTAACTTGATTGAAGCAGATATGGCAGCAGATAATTTTAAAAATCCATTCACTACAGCAATTAGTTTGTATGGGAATAGTGGTGGTAGTATAGCAAGTAATACTTATACAATACCAATAAGAAATGCAGATGGAATGTATTTAGATAGTAATGATAACGAACTATATGTGATAGTTAGATATAAGGGTGATCCAACACCAATAGATGATATCACATTAACTTTTAGTTAAGGAATGTAATGGGACAAATAGACTCAGGCTCAAAGTCAAGTAGACTCTTAGCGTCAAGACGATATACTCATAATACTCTTACATCAGCTCAAGAGTCATTTACGAATGTCCTTGATTTAAGAGCTGAAGAAATTTATACAAGAGCGCACCTAATTCCATCTTCAAGTTTACCACATAGTGGTAGTTCACAAAGAATGGCAGAATTTACCAAAGAGGGTCAAACTGTAACTAAATATTGGTATAGACACAAATTAACAAAATCAAATACTAATAATGAAGTTTGGTTTTTCTTAAATCCGACAGGAAGTAATGATGGTATAGGTGCTCAGTTGATTGATTCTAATCAACAAACAAGTTTTATATCACCAAAATATGCAGTAGCATCATTGGCAACTTCTACAACTGCAGATTCAACTCCTGGATATTTAGCAGCTGTATATAAATCAACTTCAACAAATACATCCTCATTAGATGGAGATGATATAGTTTCAACCAATGATTATCAGTTTGATTATAAAACAGGTGTTCTTCAGTTTAAGAGTTCTACTGTAGATCCAACTGATTCACAATACCTATATATGACAGTATACCAATATGTAGGACAAACTTTAAAAACTGGTTTAGAGATACAAGGTCCATTTACTGCTTCTAATGTAACGATAACAGGAGATTCAGACATAACTTCTTTCGCATCAACTGCTCAGTCTATGATAAGTGGTTCTTGGAAAGGAGAGTTAAGTTCAAGTTTAGTTAAAGTTGCTGGTGGTGGTGTTAGTGGTTCATCCACTTCAACTGGTTCATTTGCTTATATTAATGTTACATCAAAATTAAGTGGTTCATCTGTTTCAACTGGTTCATTTGCTCACATTACTGCTACTTCTAAAGTAAGTGGTTCGTCGGTTTCAACTGGTTCATTTGCTCACATTACTGCTACTTCTAAAGTAAGTGGTTCATCAAGTTCAACGGGTTCATTTGGTCAAGTTTTTGTAGGAGATAGATTAGTATTCAAAGATCACCAAGATAGTGGTGAGTATATAGAAAGTGATGGAACGGATTTAAGTATTAATGTTGGTTCAAGTGGAGACATAAACATACCAGCTAATATCGGATTAACTTTTGGTAACGACGGAGAGAAAATAGAGGGTGATGGAACAGATTTAACTATTGCAGGAAACAATATTAATTTAACTGCAGTTGCAGATGTAAATATACCATCAGGTGTAGGTATTACATTCGCTACTACAGAAAAGATTGAATCTGATGGAACTGATTTAAGTATAACTGTAGGTAGTAATGGAGATATCAACATACCAGCTGATATAGGATTAACATTTGGAGATGATGGTGAGAAGATAGAAGGAGACGGAACAGATTTAACTATAACAGGTAACAACATTGTATTGAGTCCTACTGCAGATGTTAAGATTCCAGTAAATAAAGGTTTGATGTTAGGTACTCATGAGAAAATTGAATCTGATGACACCGACTTAACTATAACTGTAGGTTCAGGTGGTGATATAAATATCGGTTCGGATATTGGATTAACATTTGGAGATGACGGAGAAAAGATAGAAGGTGATGGTACAGACTTAACTATAGCCTCAAGTAATGATTTACATTTAACTGCTACAACCGATATAAATGTTCCATCTGGTGTTGGTCTTACCTTTGGTGATGACGGAGAGAAAATAGAG
>Ga0315334_10003147_pt1 | contig 10330 bp, 8 predicted proteins | sample M150034915metaG_FD_205555 | JGI IMG/M metagenome (GOLD analysis project Ga0315334, IMG submission 205555) | Ammonia-oxidizing marine archaeal communities from Monterey Bay, California, United States - M1 500m 34915 | ecosystem: Environmental > Aquatic > Marine > Intertidal zone | place: USA... | reverse complement strand
CCACCGCCAATGACCAGGACGTCAACATTATGTTCTGACATAGAGCCTCCTAGACCAGCAGTCGATACGGCGATTGAAGCAGATTGCGCACTTCTACCAGATATTCCGCCGCAGGAGCCCCGTCAACCGCTCGATGGTCCCAGGTCAGGGAAAGATTCATCTTCTTGGTCTTTACGGGCTTGTCACCGTTCCATTCAACGCCATCGAATATTCGGTTAACACCCATAATGCCAGTCTGTGGCTCGTTGATGATCGGTGTGAACGAGTCGACCCCATACATACCAAGAGCTGTCACTGTAAAAGTGCCCCCGGCGTAGTCATCAAGCCCCAGAGCACCTTCCCTTGCAGCAATCGCCAGACGTGAGGTTTCTCGCGCCAGTTCCTTGATAGGTAACTGATCAACATTGCGTACCACTGGAACGACCAACCCTTCCGGCAGCGCTACCGCCATGCCGACGTTAATTTCTGTCATCAAGGCTATTTCTGCACCTAAAAACTGGCTGTTCATCATCGGATGAGTCCGCAGCGCTTTCCCCACCGCCTTAATCACGATATCCGTATAAGTCGGCTTAATACCTTCATTAGCCCATTCTTCAACAAGTGAAGTTCGCATCTTCACGACGTCATCCATGTTGACTTCCATATCCATCGTCAGCTGGGCGCTTTCCTGCAAACTGTGATGCATCCGAGATGCGATGGTTTTTCTCATTCCTTTAACTGGCACTCTTTCGCCGGCCCTTGGACCTGACACAGCCGCAGCGCCTGGGCTCACACCGGTGACGGCAGCATTTTCAATATCTGACTGGACAATACGTCCACCCGGGCCTGTACCTTGAACGCTCCGAATATCGATACCTCGTTCTGACGCCAATCGTTTGGCCAGTGGAGACGCTTTCGGTTCAGGGCCAGTTGCTATTTCTGCCGGTGCCGCAGGAACCGCTGCATCACTCTGACTGGCCGCCTGAACATCTGCCTCGACTATTCGCCCACCCGGTCCTGACCCTGCAACTCGGGTGTAATCAACACCAAGCTCTTTGGCCAGCCGTCTTGCAGCGGGTGAAGATTTAATATGTCCGTCCCGTGAAACTACAGGAGCAGACGCAGCTACGGGTGCACTTACAGATTCCAGCGCGGTAGGTTCGGGTTCACGCTTCGTCTCGGTAGATGCCGTGGCGGGCGCGCCCGCAAGCGTATCCGGGATGTCTTCCCCAGCCTCAAAGATGTATCCCACCACATCACCGGGTTCCAGAGTAACGCCAATCTCAACAAGGTGTTTAACCGTTCCGCTGTAATCGGCATCTACATCCAGGTTGACTTTCTCAGTTTCCAACGCATAAACCAGCTCGCCTTTCTTGACCTGGCCGCCATCCTGAATAAACCATTCGGACACCATTCCTTCAGTCATGGACATGCCGACTTTGACGAGGTAAATCTCTTTAGGCATCAGTTGCTCCCATTAATCGAATAATAAATGACTATCCGAAATTCAGTTCTTAGTTAAACACCCTGCGGCTAGCCGCAAGGTGCATTGTTTTGTCAATATCCAGTACGCTGGGTCCGGTTCGACTGACTCGCATTCGAACGATTTGGCCCGCCTGGATTTCACGTTCTCTTTCACCATCGAACGCCATGACACAGGGCCCTTTGAATTCAATCACTTTACCAAATGGCGTCACTTCAACTTTCTTGACGTTCAGGGTTTCATACAGACCAGGCGCTATTGGCGCATGAACCTGACTCTTACCAGTTCGCCCCAGTGTCAGATGCAAGCCTGCATCTTCATCTTCGGGTGTTGGGCGGATAAGTCCGCCTACAGCTGTCATGCCAACCGCCGTTGGTTCCGCTCGGGTCAGTAGAATCCTATTGATCATGTCGCCATCAAGAAGCGCGCGAGATCCAATAAACTTGTCGCGAGTAACCACGGCATCAATCAACGCAAGATCAGGACTCTCACCTTCTACCTCCACATCGATTATTTTTACCGGCACCGCCACTTCTTCAAGAGAAACACCGCCGGCGGCCAACACGCCCAGGGCAGCCCCCGCAACGGTTGCCTCAGACATTCTGGGAAAGACATTGTTGGTGCCAGTAGATAATGGTAGTAATACAGAATCCCGCCAACCTTTAACAAATGCCCGGCTGGTACCGTCACCACCGAGTATCAAGGTGGCGATCGGCTTTATCTCTTTTAGGTCGCGTGCCCCCTGAATCGTATCGAGGACCGACGAGGTCCCCAGCGAGGGCACTCTGTCGGCTTCACAATCTTCACCCAATTCCAGCAGAGCACCGCCGGCTATATTGTGAGAATCGTCAAGGAAGGCAAACTTATAACCGCCGGCATTGATCGCTCCGGACAGCGCCCGCCTGATAATCGCGCACTTCTCTCGATTATCGAAAACCGAGGCACGTGCAACTAACCGCCGAACGTCTTTACCAGAGGCAGGGTTGGCAACGATGCCTATTGTTTGAACTGTCATCGAGCAACCCTTTTACAGCTCAAGCGTCTCTCTAACCTTAGCAACAATACCGGCTGCATTCGGGATATAAAGCTTCTCAAGGGCAGGGCTAAAAGGTACTGGCGAGAATGGCGCTGCGACTCTCATGATCGGCGCATCCAGGTAGTCAAATGCTTCTTCCTGAATCTGCGCAGTGATCTCTGCGCCGATGCCACCAAATTTGACTGCTTCATGGACAATCAGTGCACGGTGAGTTTTCTTGATGGAAGCGACGACAGTTGCCGTATCGAAAGGCTGAACACTTCGCGCGTCGATGACTTCGACATTGAGACCAACATCCTTTAACTGTTCCGCGGCATCAAGTGCCTCGTGTACCATTCGCCCGAAAGCGACAATAGTGAGATCAGTTCCCTGCTTACGAACAACGGCTTCGCCAATGGGTACTTCATAAGTACCCTCAGGCACCTCCATTGACAGCGCTAGTGATGCTTTGTTCAACACAACAAAGACCGGATTATCATCACGACAGGCAGCAATAATCATGCCCTTGGCATCATAAGCATCCGATGGCATAACAACCTTCATGCCAGGTAAATGAGCAAGCCAGGCTTCAAGGCTCTGAGAGTGCTGGGCTGCAAGACTGCCACCAGCGCCGCCCATGGTCAGTACAGTGACAGGCAATGTTGCCTTGCCACCGAACATAAATCGCATCTTGGCCATCTGGTTAGCAACTTCGTCCATGCACTCACCAAGGAAGTCCATAAACATCAAGTCAATGATTGGACGGCAGCCGGTGGCTGATGCACCCACGCCCAGTCCCATAATGCCTTTTTCGGAAATTGGCGTATCAATAACACGCCTGGGACCGAACTCATCAAGCAGACCGCCGCAGTATCCATAGACACTTCCCGCTACCGCAACGTCTTCACCCGCTATAAAGGCCTCATCTTGCTCACGCAGCACTGTACGAATACCTTCGTTAATTGCCAGGACATAAGGCAGAACTCTGGGTTCCGGTTTTTTAGCTTCTGACATAACTTATGCTCCCTTCACGTAATAGACATTTTCGAGTAACTCATCCGGTGTTGGATAAGGCGAATCGTTCGCAAACTCAATGGCTTCTTCTATATCTTTCTCGACCGCCGCATGAATCCCATCGAGCTGCTTCCTGCTCACGACACCCAGTTGGATCAGCCGCTTCTCAAAGGAATTAATGGCATCTTTTTTCTTCCACGCCTCAACTTCCTCGTCAGAACGGTAGTTAAGACCCATTCCCCTGACACCAACATGATCGTAATAACGATATGTTTTACATTCCAGAAGAGTTGGGCCGCCGCCACTACGCGCCCGCTCAATGGCTTCTCCGGCTGCTTCATAGACAGCCATGACATCCATGCCGTCGCAAACCACACCTGGCATACCATATCCGGAGGCGCGATCGGCAACATCAACGATCGCCTGATGGCCGGACTGCGGCGTGTATTCACCGTAGCCGTTGTTTTCACAAATAAAGACACACGGCAGTTTATAGAGCGCTGCCATATTAGCTGCCTCATGGACACTGCCCTCGTTGGACGCACCGTCACCGAAGAAGGCGATCGAAACGTTTTTGTTCCCCTTAAACTGATTCGAAAATGCTGCGCCCATGGCAATGGGTGGGCCGCCACCAACGATTCCGTTAGCACCCAGCATGCCGAGATCCATATTCGAGATATGCATGCTGCCGCCTTTACCGTTGCAGTAGCCGGTTGATCGCCCGAACAGTTCCGCAAACATAGGCTTAAATTCGCCGCCCTTCGCAACCAGGTGACCATGGCCACGGTGAGTGGAGGTGATCCAGTCCTCGTTGGAGAGATGCTGCATAACACCCGAGGCTACAGCTTCCTGCCCCACATAAAGGTGCAACGCTCCCGGAATCTTGCCGTCTTCCATCATCTTACCGGCGCTTTCTTCAAACCGGCGAATGCGAAGCATCTTCAGATGCATTGCCTTGAGGGTCGCGTTTGAAGGGCCTTTGTTTGAAGCGCCTTTTTTAGCGACAGTTCGAGGGGCCTTTCTGGCTTTCGCCGCTGCTTTTTTAGCAGCAGGTTTCTTGACGACACTCTTCTTGGTCGATTTCACCGCTGCTTTTTTAGCAGCAGGTTTCTTGACGACACTCTTCTTGGTCGATTTCACCGCTACTTTTTTAGCAGCAGGTTTCTTGACGACACTCTTTTTGGTCGATCTAGTCGCTGTTTTTTTCGCTGCGGCTTTTTTTGCATTGGCTTTCTTCTTTGCTTGTGCCAAGGAACTTCTCCTTTAATTTGTCTTTGTCATCTGTCAGCCCGGTGTAAGACTATATCTCAAACAAGGCTCTTAAAACACGCGCCATTGCGGCCCTCGGACAGAAATCCGGGGCAATTTTGTAACACGTTGCAATTTCTAAATCCAGCCGATAGTCTAACGGGATGGCTGGCCAATAGGAGCATTGATCATGGGCATGAATGAACAACAAATTACCACCCTAAAGCGGTTGATGGAGTACGAAGCTGCAAGGACAGAGCCTCCTGTTGGTTTCCCCCATTTACCTGACCTCCCTGCGGGTCGATATACAGACCCTCGCTTTTACGAACTGGAAAAAGAACACCTGTGGCGCAAATCATGGTTATTTGCTGCCCACATAGACGAGATCCCTGATCCAGGATGCTACATGCTGTGGGAAAATGCGGGCCAACCGGTCATTATCGTTCACGGCGATGATGGCGAAATCTACGCCCACTACAATACCTGCCGGCACAGGGGCGCACCTGTCGTAACAGAACAGTCAGGCCGCAAGGTAAGACTGACCTGCAAGTATCATGGCTGGACCTATTCCCACCAGGGCGAGCTGATATCGGTTCGGGACCCGGAAGACTTCACCGACCTGGATTTTTCCTGTCGCAGCCTGATCCCGGTCCGCTGTGAACGTTTCGGTAACCTCATTTTTGTGAACTTCGATGAAAACTGCGTCAGCCTGCTCGAGTATCTGGGTCCGATCGCTGATGAATGGGCAGAATTCCAGTTTGATAAAGTTCGACTGGCGGCAAGACATACATTTGTACTCAACTGTAACTGGAAGATCGCGATGGAGGCCAACACCGAGGTCTACCACGTAAAAAGCATCCACCCCAGCACAGTGGCACCGGCGCTTGATGACCGTCGCAATGTAAACTCCTTCTACCCTAATGGACATGGTCGAATGATTGCGCCACGACCCAAGGGCGGAAATGTGGGTAGCCCCATCGTATTGCCGGAACTGCCTGAAATCGACACCGTGGGCGAGATCGGGCGTACCTGCACGCAGTCATATGGCGTTTTTCCGAATTGGGTATCGCCACTCAGCCATCGAGCTGTACCTCCGCTACTCTTCTGGCCTATCAGCATCAACCAGACGCTATTCGAGACCTGGACAATGGCGCCTGACTGGGGCGATGGCGAGCGGCCAGATTACTGGACAGTGAATGATGGTGAGCGCCTGAATGACGTGTTGCTGGAAGATACCGAGTTCGGCGAGGCGATTCAGAAATCCATGGAGTCCTATGGTTTTACGGGCGTACCGCTTTCCTACCAGGAAGCCAGGATCTATCACTGGAATCAGCAGGCAGATCGTGTCATTGGCGCCGAAAATATTCCACCGGAACTGCGAGTTGAGCAGGTCATGGGAGAAGAATGGATCTACCCCAATGACCCTAGAGTTGAATATTCCTGACTTCCGCCAGCATCAAAAAGTTAGTGCTTACTTACCGAGTTGGGTCGTGATGTCAAATCCATCGACTCTCTGGCTCTCTACCAGTGCGATTAAGTGATTGAATGAAGCCTGATTACACCCCCGTACCCTGGCGGGTAAGAATTGCCTTTGGCATCGGCCAGCTTCCGGAGGGCATCAAATCCGCCGCCTTCGGTTTTTTTCTTCTTTTCTACTACAACCAGGTTTTAGGCCTTTCAGGCACCCTGTCCGGGACAGCTATTTTCCTTGCACTTATCGTTGATGCAATCAGCGACCCGATGGTGGGGGCCCTGTCTGATTCAACAAGATCGCGCTGGGGAAGACGACACCCTTACATGTATGCAGCAGCGATTCCCTTTGCCGCGTCTTTTTATTTCCTGTTCGCACCCCCCGCCGGTCTGACCGAAATGGGGCTTTTCTGGTGGCTGACCATTTTCTCTATTGCTACCAGAACCTTTATGACTTTTTACTCAGTACCCCATATGTCCCTGGGGGCCGAGTTAACCAGTGACTATGACGAAAGAACCCTTTTGTCATCTATCAGGATGGTATTGCAGCTGCTCGGCATGTTCGCCGTTCTGATTGGCGGCCCAATCCTATTTTTTGGCGCTACCGCTAACTATGACAATGGCCAACTCGACCCAGATGCCTACCCACCATTCGCAATGACCGGATTTTTCATCATGGTAATCGGTGTCTGGGTCTCCGCGCTTGGAACCCACGACCAAATAGAAAATCTGCCGCAACCTGGGCCAGAGGACCGGTTTTCCCCAAAATCAATGTTTGGTGACGTCATCAGGGCATTCGCCATACCTTCGTTTACAGCAGTTGTCACGGCATCCATCATCGCCGGCATGAGTCAGGGAATGGTTCAGGCACTTATCATCTATACCGGTACTTACTTTTTCGAGTTGTCACCCAACCAAATGACTTTCCTGTTTACAGGGGGGGTCGTTGGCGTCGTCACAGGGACACTGCTAACAAGGCCGCTCTCGAGCATTTTTAAGGAAAAAAAACACCTCTATATTGCCGGCCATTGCTGGTATGCAGTATTTACGTCCTACGTCATCATTCTTAGATTGATGGACTTGCTCCCGCCAAACAGCGACCCACTCATTGCCCCGCTCTATATTATTAGCGGGACCATTTCAGGAATCGGCCTTGGCGCAGCTATTCCGCTCACCTCCAGCATGATCGCCGACGTGACCGATGAACATGAGCGCAGGTATAAAAGACGCCAGGAAGGGATTTACTACGCGGCCGCGTCCTTTGCGGGAAAAGCCATCGGCGGAACCGGCGCAATCTTCGCGGGTCTGATCATAGACTTTGCAGGCATCCCTAAGGGTGCAGACCCCGCTACGGTATCCAGTGAATCGGTTTTGAGATTCGGTTGGGCCCTTGGCCCGGCTGTCATTTTCATGACGATACTTGCGATTATCTGCATTAGCTATTACCGGATCGACCGCGAATCGCATGCAAAAACCCTGCGTGAAATCAGGGGAATGTCAGTTGGTTGATTGGCGTCACCCACGCCCGGCTTCTGACTTTCAGGAGCTTACTATTTTTCGCTTTCCCTTCTTTCTTGAAAACCTCCTGGTGCTCGGCCTGTATTCATTGATGTTCCTCATGGCCGGCCTTTGGGCATCGTTGCCAAGCGGCATGGGTATTCGCAGCGTTCCGTTCTGGCTAATCTGTATCACGCTGTTCTTTAACTATGTTTTCGTGATCGTTGATCACACATCCCGCGGATTTCAACATGTACCCAAGCTCTCCGGCGAGCTCGTCTTTCCAACCCATGACCCCAGGCTGTTCACTATCACGGGAATGACCACCTGTTACTTCGCGTTCACTTCGGTGGGCTGGGACGAATCTTCACGTCCCCTCCGGCTGATCTTCACTTTTTTCACCTACCCGTTACTGTTTTCATTCGCTTCGGTTAATCGACACTTCACTGTATTGCTTAATCCTGTCAGGTTGATCAAATCGATTATCATTTTCACGGCATCACGTTATTCACCGACTTTTTTCCTGCTCCAGTTCGTGACGGGCGCACTCTTGTATTTCAACATCCAGCGCTTCGGCGAGCTCAGTCCCTGGCACCTGACCTGGCAAGTACCGATCACCCTAACCCTGCTCTTTCTGACTTTTCGGGCGTTAGGTGTGGTAATCAATTCGCAGGGCCCAAAACTCGGGATCGCTGTTCTGCAGAACGAAGATACCCATATTGCTTCACTGGAGCGGGAAGCTGAAATAAGGCTGAGCAATTTCGCCATGCGGTTGCATCGCCTCGCTCGCGTGCACGAGTACAGGAAAGCCTTCGATTTAGTGCAGGTATTCCAGAACGAGAACCACAACAAACTCGATGAACATTTGTATGTCAGGCTGTGCGAATGGGATGACCAACGATTAACAGCAATGCTCGGCGCCGATCTTGCTGAGCGGCTTCTGGACAATGGCGAAACCGAACGAGCCCTTAAGATTTTTCGTAACAGCTATGACATGGCCCCAACCCGGTTTACATTTTCTTCTGGAACCACTTTATTGCTTTTCTGTAAGGTGGCAAAAGACCGCGCCAGCCAGGAGAGACTCTTCGAATGCCTGCAACGATTTGAAGAGATGTTTCCCAATCACCCAGGCCTGAGTGCCGCGATGATTCAACTGGCCACCCTGGCATTGGATCAGTTCAATCACCAGAAAATCGCCAGGGATGCCCTGGCAAAGGCAGCCTCGAACAGCCCTACGATTACAGAAAATGAGGACTACCAGCGACTGATGGCGCTATGCTCAGCTTGATTTGGTGATTTACAAATTCGACTGGTATCCTCCACATCACTAAATTACTCTTCCTCAAGGAGATCAGCCAGATTGTCCAGCTTCCCTACAAGCCCAGAAGAAATTAGCGCCCAATGGCTCACCGACAAACTCGGGTACGAGATTGAATCATTTAACATCGAAGCACTTGGGGAAGGTGGTGGGCTATTGGGACTGGTTACCCGGTTACACCTGAAAGCCAGCGAAGGTCCGAGGACTCTCATCGCAAAGTTCCCAACCAAAACGGAGGGAAACAGGGCTGTTGCAACTACCTATGACATGTACGCACGGGAATATCGCTTTTACACCCAGGTCGCACCCAACGTACCCATGCGTTCACCCGCGTGTTACCACGCCGAGCTCAACGAACAAAACAGCGATTTCGTTCTTCTGCTTGAAGACCTGCAGGGGTTTGAGCTTGGCGACCAGGTCAAAGGTTGTAGTGTGGACCAGGCACACCAGGTCATTCAAAGCATCGCGTCACTGCACAGGAATACCTGGCAACCAGAACACATTACGGATATTAAACCACATGACATGCCCTATCAGCGCGACGGCATGATTGGTGGCTTCCTGGTCGGCTGGCCAGTCGTAATAACGGATTTTGCAGAGGTCCTGGAAGCAGCAATTACCCCGCAGCAGATCGCTCTGCTGGACACCATGCCTGATCAGGTCAACCACTTACTCGATATTATTCATGATGGCCCACTAGTGATTGGCCATGGTGACGTCCGCCTGGACAACATCTTTTTCGCAAAAGACGGTAATGCACTGGTGGATTACCAGGCAGTTTCCAAGGCCGCGCCAGAACACGACCTCGCTTATTTTGTCACCCAGAGCCTTTCCGATGACGTAAGGTGCGCGGAAGACTGGGTTGCAGTCTATCACCAGCATCTCACCAGCGAAGGTCTTGACTACCCGCTAGACACTTCACGGGAACGATATCGCTATTGCGCTCTTTATCTCGTCTGTTATGCCGTGATCATCGCCGGAACACTCGATCAGGCGAATGAACGGGGCAGAAACCTGGCAGAAACATTACTGGGTAACTCGCTACGCTCCGTGGTTGAACTCGACGCATTAATGCTACTTTCCCAGTAACAAACGCGGCGAAGCTGAATGTGAATGGCGCAGCCGCGCAGTACTAACATCCCACTCCGAACGGTATGAAGGTGCCAAGCTCAGCATTCATGCGTTTTCATGAGCTAACCAAAATTAAATCCCGGCCCACATTCAACCAGCATCTGTCCGACAAGACCGGCAGCACGGTGCTGCTGGGCCTTTTGGTATTCCTCGTTCCTGAACATGTCGAGCATCA
>Ga0315334_10003146_pt1 | contig 10331 bp, 6 predicted proteins | sample M150034915metaG_FD_205555 | JGI IMG/M metagenome (GOLD analysis project Ga0315334, IMG submission 205555) | Ammonia-oxidizing marine archaeal communities from Monterey Bay, California, United States - M1 500m 34915 | ecosystem: Environmental > Aquatic > Marine > Intertidal zone | place: USA... | reverse complement strand
GTGGCAGGTGCGTTCCCGATTCGACTTCAGTCGCAGCTCCCTCGCCCGAACCTTCGATGTTTCCAGTTTCTTCGGAATGTCGTCTCCCGTTCCGAAGTACATTTCGTCTGCTGTCTGCCCCTTGAAGGCCGAATGTGGCAGGTGCTTGTTGTGCTGCTCAACGTAGAACCCGGGCGGATCCTATTGGCTTTTGCCTTCGTGTCGTTGATATGAGAGTTTTCCAAATCAAAATGGTCGGAGACCAAGCCTACTTTTTCATGCGATAGATGAATGAATCTGAACTCAACAATGATACGACCAATGCCCTAATGCTGCCATTGCTGTCGCTATAGGCCTTGTGAGCATCCTGAAGTGTCTTCGCATCTCCAAGAGTTTCGTTGCGCCCCATAAAGAAGCGAAAGACGTGGCGAACGAAAACCTGTTCGACGTGCTCGGACCTGGCCAGTTTGTCGATCAGCTCGAAGGGTGTCTTGACTTCGCCGTCCAGTTCAGGAACACCGCTGTTGAGGACAGCACCAGTGGTCTGGACCGGTTTATCCAATTCATCGAAGCGAAAGCGACCAAAGTGATCAAATCGCTCGAAGGGCAGGCCGAGCGGATTCATTTTGCTGTGGCATTTGTAGCACTGGTCTGGTTCTGTGACGTGCATGCGCCGGCGGAGCGTCCAGGTCGGTTCGTCCGGTAGCTTGGCGTCGACCGTGATGGGAACGTCGGGGACATTTCCGCCGAGGAGTTTCTTACGAATCCAAAGGCCGCGGCGGATCGGATCGTTGTCGAAGTTACCAGAATGGGCAACGAGCCAGGCGGGATGAGTCAGCACTCCCATCCGCTGGTCTTTCGGGAATGTGACTGGACGTGTCGTCTTCTTGAAATCAGGCGGCAGGTTAAAGGTCAATTGATTGCCGCGTTCCTTGTGGCTGTAGAAAAGAACGTAGAAGTCCGACGTCGTCAGCAGATTGTGGAAAACCTGCTCGTCTTTCTTCAACACGTTTTCGATGAGGACGTCGAGGTCATGAACCAGACCCGGTGCCCAGTGTATGTGCTTCGGAATCTTGTCTTTAAAAATGTCGTTCGCTTTTTGGTAATCGAAAAACTCCTGGAAGAACTGTAGTAAACGTGGTGAGGCGTAACGGTTCTTCGCGAGAAGTTTCGTCGCCTGCTCGCGAAGCGTATCTTGGATCGATGCCTCACTTGTTTCGAAGGCGTTAAGTAAATCCTTCTCGGGCGGGTGATCAGTTATCGCGAGCGCGAGCGCGTGCGCGAGTTCGCGATCGGAAAGCTGGATCAGACTGGACCCATCGGCGGAAGGTTGAGTGCCCTCGAAGCGAAAGACCGTTTCCGGCGTCAAAATGACGGCGGCGAAGGCAGCTTGAAGGCCGAAGGGCTCACCAAGTTCGGCGTTGATTCGTTTCAGCAAAGCCATCAGCCTGGCCAACTCGACCTCGGACGGAGTGCGGCGCAGAACGTTTTGAAACTGTTGCATGAGCGCTTGATGGATTGCCTCATGCCGAGTCGCACCGCGTTTCATGCTGGCTTCGATCGCGGCTTGCGCGCGACCGTCCTTCGTCTGGTTTTCAGCGGCCAACATTGCAAGTTCGGTCAGCTGCTCAGCCATGATGGAGTTGACAGGATACTTGCCTTTGAAGTCGGTGAAGTTGCCGTGCGGCTTGTCGAAATCAAATGGATTCGTGGGTAGATTGAAGCGGGCGGCGGCGTTGATCTTGCTACGAAGTGTTTCTGGGCTGACTCGCCAGATACGCGCCGCCACATCGACCGTGCGATGGCGTTCTTTTGACGAAAACAGCAAATCATGCGGTACCAGATTGCCAAAGCCCTCGGCATGCGATTTGTCCTCAAACTCAATGCCGTGGTGGTTCAGGTTCGTCGCGATCCAATGCTGCACCGCTCGTGATTCCAGTCTTGTCGGGAACGAGTCGGCCGAGGCGATCGGCATGGCACGGAAGGCAAGAGCTTCCAGTACTCGTGCCCATACACTTGCCTCATGGCGATCGTTGAATCGTCCGTGAAGATGATCGAGCTGGATGTCGCCCTCGGCGTTGTCGACGCTGTGGCAGTCAATGCAATAGGTCTTCAGAAATGGCGTGACCGTGGATACGAAAGGCTTCTCGTCGGCCCGAGTCGTTCCAACGAGTAACGCGATAAACATCGTAGCTGCGTTCGCTAAAACGCAGATTGCCACGCTCTGGCGACCATGGCTGCGAAGTCTCCTGACACTTGTGAGTTGAATCATTTCTTTCCTCGTGCTGCCGCTTCTTCGGCTTTCTTTGCGGCGACCAACTCTGCATGGGTGACTGTGACCCGCTTGCCTTGACGAATCACAAGGCGGGCTCCGGAATACGGCTGATTCTCATCGCCGTTGTAGCCAGTGCGGTATGCGACGTGCAGATTCTTCACTGGCGTACACCAGGCACCACCACGCAAGACGGGGATTCCGCGATCGCGGGAGGTTTTCAAATGGTAATTCACTTTTCCGGTGAACTCTTCGGCGTAGTACCCGGCACAATACTCGCTGGCGTTGCCGAACATGTCGTGAATTCCCCAGGCGTTGGGCTGGTAGCGGCCGATGTTGGAAAATCCATGCGCCGTTCCGTCATCGATCTCACGATGAGCGAAGATGAAATGAACTTCTTCGTTTGCATTGAAGAGACTTCGATCGGCAAAGTTGGCGAACTGGCCGAGCTTTTCGATCGGTGCAGGCAGGCCTGCTTTGGAACCAGCACGGGCGGCATATTCCCATTCGGCTTCGGACGGTAAATCATAGGTCCAACCCTCGGGAGCCTGCTTCTTGTGAATCTGTTCGAGCAACATTTCTAGGCGGAGAGCACCGGCCGGATGCATCGGTTGGCGACCGTAGGTAAACGAGCCGCCCGCATTCATTCGCTCGGTTGATGTGTCAAGTCGTGTGAGTTCGAACTTGCTGATCCAGAACCCTTGGTCGATCGCGATCGAAATGGGCTGGGCATCGTAAAAGTCAGGATCGCCCATCACGTACTTACCTGGCGGACACCAGATGAAATTCATGCCATCCGGAGCGAGCCATTCATCACCAGACTCGCCGCCTGGCGTCAGTTTGTCCGGGCTAGAGATCGGCCGTGAAGGCATTCCACGTAGAACGACAGGCTCTTCGGTTTCTGCAGACACATGGGCGGTTTTTGTAAACGCATCGCGGAGATTCGATTCAGGCCTCTTGAGCCACGCCATGAATTGAGCGGCAAGTGAATCGGCGTCACTTGCTGATTTGTTCACTACCGCCAATCCGCCTCTGTGGTTGCTGCCGACGATTCCACGGACGGCACTGTGAAGCGCCTTTCGAGAGTTGTCGTCCGCGTTTTGAAGATCAAACAGAAGTACGTTGTGGCGAGCAACATTCTTGTTTTGCAGATGATTGATCAAATCCTGTGCGACCAGGCTCTCCGACGACAAGTGCCATTTTCCGTCACGATGTTCAGCGATCCCACGGTAATAAATCAGGTTGAAACCGTTGTGTGGAATGCTGGCGAGGGAGTCTGAGATCTTGCCTTCCGAGATCAGAAAGCCGCGTTTCTTCAACGCTGCTTCCAGCTTGGCATCTTCGTTTCCGATCAGCAACGCTCGCCGGAACTCGGTTGTCTCGGCACCGTTGAGGGTGCTGGCGACGAAGAAGAACCAAATCAATAATGATCGCGCAAAGGCGGAAAGACGCGAAGTTAACATGTGTCGTTGAATCATCTACTTTCAACCTCTGCGCGAGACTTCATCCAAGCAGTTCAGGGCACGGACCCGTTTGCATCGCGACTTCGTCCAAATCAGGATCGAGTCGACCGAACGTATCCTGCGGCGCACCCGCTGCGTGAAGGAGCGTGGAGTAGAACGATCCCACCGTGCGGTGCCCCGGTTTTCCGTAGCCGGGGTAATTGATGTACTGCCCGCCGAGCTTTAAACGTCCGCCGAGATTGCCGACCAGCAACATAGGCCATTCCATCCCCGTTGAATGATGTGTGTCCGGCGCGTCGCTCATGTAGATGATCAGCGTATTGTCCATCATGGTGCCACTCCCCTCAGGCGTTGACTCCAATCGATCCACCATCGTCGCGATCTGCGACATGACGAATCCACGCGCCTTTTCGTAAAGCGGAATCCCTCGGGAATCTCGTTTGTTGCCTCCCATGTGGCCGTAACCGTGATTGGATTCTTCAAGCCCAATCCCGAGGTAAGGCTGCGCGTTGATCTCTCCCGCCGCGCTCGTAATTGTTGCGACGTTGCTTAATCCACCGATGAGCGCACACGCCGCGATTTCGAACTGAGCCTCAAGGCGTTTCGTGGCAACTGGCGAAGTGAACCGGTCGTCCAGCGTCGGCGCGGCCTTCGTTAGCTGAGCTTCGGCGTTCAACAGGCTATACTGCCTTTTCGCAAGCGAATCGTACGCGTCGAGATAGGATTCCAGTTCAACGCCACCGAGTGGTCCAAGCTGCTTTTGCACGCCCTTCACATCGTCGATCATGTAATCCAGCAGATTGCGTTTCAGATGGAAGCGTTTCTTCAGATTGCCTGTTGCCGCAACGCTGAAGTAAGCGTTGTACGCCTTCTCTGGATTCAGGGCGATCGCCAATGGCTTGTGTGCACCACGAGCAGCGAATCCCAGCGTTGCATTCCGCCCCGCGTTGGCGGACATGCCGACACCAATCCAGGGCAGAATGCCGGGAATCGACTTGCCCAACTGATAATCGATGGTGGTGCCCAGCGGTGATTCGTTGTTGGCCCCGGAAAGTCGATACTGTCCAAGTGCACCGCTCCACGTCGAGTGTCCGCCGCCAGTACATTTTCCAGACAGCCCCTGCAGCACGGTGACGCGTTTCTTGTGCTTCTCAAGCGGAGCCAGTCCCTTGGGCAGCGTGTGGTTTGTCAGGTCGAACGTTTCGAACTTCTCGCGATCGGCATACTTCTGAAACGGAATCGTCTCCGGACAGGCCTGAATCGCATCGAAACCGTTGCTCTGCAGCACGAAAACAACACGCGGCGCTGTCTTGATTCCCTCGGCATTGGCCATGACCCGCTGGATCATTGGATTCAGCAGCGTCGCTCCGGTTCCCAGTGTTAGCCCTTTGAGCACTTGTCGTCGTGTCGTTGACATGATGATTATTCCTTTTCCAGTTTCATTAACCTTAAGCCGAAGGCGACGGTGTTTCAAGCTTTCGCAGTCGCCCACCGCTTACCGCTAAACGAGAGAAATTCGGTCATTATTCAAGTGTGAAAGGTTCGGAGAAGTGAGAGGCCACCACTACACGGATCTGATCGACGCCATTCTCAATATCAAAAGCGACCCGGATCGTGCGGCGATCGGAACTGAGAATGACTTCGTTATTTTCATACAGCCCGCGATTCACAAGCCTGCTCATGTCAGCGTCCGGGTGTGCCAGCAACGAATCGTATTCAGCTAACAAATCTTTCTGGGCGATAATGCCGACCACCGGTCGATCAAAACGCACTTCGGTCGTGAATCGATTGTCCTTCGAGGTTGGTGAGGGGCGATCGGGATTATATTGCAGCAGATAGCTATCCACGACAGTTGCCGTGCTGTCTGTCACGACATTCTACACTTTTCGGCGCGAGTTCTTGCACAGCCCGGGCGTTGAGACGCCCAACACTGCACTCCATCTGACGACAGGTATTGTGTGTTCGACAGCGTTGAAAGGCCACGGAAGTCGGGGGACGTTGAGTTATGGGGAAGAACTTAACGAACTGGCCGGACAGATAGCAGTGGCGACTTGCGTTTATCTGGCGAGCTTTACCAACTCTCGCTGCGATCGGATGTAAATGTGGGAATCGTCGATCGCTGGTTCGCCGAAGGTCCATGAATCGCCAGATTCGTTGATCGACTTCCAGGCGAGTGCGTCGGGCGAGAATGGCTTTGTCAGGTCAATGATGTAGAGCATGCCAGCTCCGCCCTGCCAAAAGAGTTGGTCGTTGTGGACGATTGGCCAGGCAGGGTTTGTGTGGCTGAAGCCGCCTCGCTGGATGCCGCGGACCGAGCCGACGCGCCGGTTGACCACTTGATCGCGCGAGTTGAGGATTCCCGCGGTGAATTGAAAATCGACTTTGTTCCAGACCGTCTCGTCCGCCAAGGCTTGAATTGGGACCTCGACCATTACCGAGTCACCGGTTCGTGTGTCGATGCAGCCGATGTCGCCGCTGTCATAACGCCAGAAGAAGATGCGATCACCGACGACATGCACGGTCGATGGTGTCGGCTGACCCTTGCCGCGGAGAATCTTATCGGTGTACTCCGGTTCGAATGGATGCTGGGCATAGCCGGATTCGGTCCAAGCGAAGTAGCGATCTGGTTGCTCGAAGGCGAATTCGTTGGTGACTTTGCTCGATCCTGGATCGACCAGTTGGAACTTGGTTTGGCGTTTGGCAGGAACCGTGACAACGAAGTTGCCTCGGCAGAGTTGGTTCTTTTGATGAGGTATCGCAGGCGGTAAGTCGAAAGTCACGATCGGCTGGCCGTCGTCGAGCGACAGCAGGTATCCTTTGCGGCCGCTATGAAACTTCCAATGTGAAAGATCGATCATCGAGGCAACGATGACGGGTTGGTCATTCCATGCGCCCACGCTGTACTGCGTTGCGTGCGTTATCAGCGTCGGCGATACCCAGTTGTCTTTGCCCGTTTTCATGTCAATGGAATGAATCTGGTAGAACGGCAAATCCGGATGTTTTTTGCTGGCTTTTACCGCTATTTTGTTGGACGGCAGCGCCACCAACAATTGACGTCCGTGTAAAAACAACCGGCAGTTTTTGATGTCCGGATCGGGGGCTTGCCACGTGCGTTTCCAAATCAGCTTGCCGCTGTGCGTATAACAGGCCAGCATGCCATTCAGATTGTGAAAGACGACATGCTCGTCATCGGCAACTGGAAGCAGGCTGGTCGAATCGTGCCACGATTCGAGAACACGGCCTGCGTAGGTTCCAGGCAGTTCGACTTCCCAAAGCAACTTGCCAGATTCTTTGTCAAAACACTGACCGACAATGCCGCCATTGAAGTAGAAGCCACCTTTGAGCGGGCCATTTAATTTAGCGTGGACGGTAAGAAACAACTTGTCGCCTTGAAGGCAAATGCCAGACTGACCCGCCTCGCTAAGGGGAGTCCGGTAAACAACTTCGGCTTGGATTGCGGTGCTGGCGAAGGCGAACACCACGGCAAGTAGGAACATCGGCTTCATGCAAGAATCTCTTTCATGACGCCGGTGCTGTCGGAGAATCGCTCCGCCGGAACGTCGAGTAGATGCACTAACGTCAACAGCATATTTGACAGGGGCGCGGCCGTGTTGGCCATCTCGTGGAAGACGCCATGTTTGATTCCGAGGTTGGAGCCGCCTGCGATCATCAGCGGGTAATCGCGGTTGACGTGTGTCTTGCTGTTGCTGGTGCCGTAGAATACGATCGTGTTGTCGAGCATCGAGCCTTCGCCTTCTGGCGTGTCGGCCAGCTTGCCGAGGAAACGTGCCAACAGGTCGCCTTGGAACTTGTCGTAGGTGCCCAGATTCTCCATCGCGGTCAAACCTGAACCGGCCGCGCTGTGCGCCAAACGGTGATGACCGACGGGCAGGCCGAGGGCGTTCTTCGGCATTTCGTTCCAGGGACCGTCAATCATGCTTTGCAACATGTAAGTGGCGTATCGAGTCGAGTCGGTCTTGAAAGCGAGGTAGATCAGATCGTACATCGTCTCGATGAACAAATGCGGCTCGTTGACGGTTGCTTTGAGCGAGAGATTGCTGGCGTCCACTTGCGGCTTGGGCGTATCGGACCAGCGTTGCATCCGCTCGATGTTTTTCTCCACCGCGCGAACCGACTCCAGATAGGATCCGATCTTGCGGTTGTCGTCCGCACTGAGGCGGCGCTGTAAACTCTTGGCCGAATCCAGCACGCGATCGACCAACGCTGCGTTGCGTGCGGAAAGAGCTTTTTCTTTCCGCACCAAGGCCGGATCGGAATTGAATAGTTGGTTATAGAGATCGATCAAATCACTGGTCGAGGGGATCGCGCGGCCTGAACGATTGTAAGACAGCGTCAAGGAGCTGCCTCTCGCGCCGAGCCCGCCTTCGTTGCCTAACACAAGACTGGGAAAGCGGGTCTTTTTCCCGTGCGTCATTGCCGCGACCTGATCGACCGACGGGCTAATCACGGCGGCCTGGGGATTGCTTCCCGTTAAGAACGAATCCGCCGAAGAATGTCCGTTGGCGGTAGCGACCTGCGGATGTTCGAGCCCGTGAAAAACGGAGATCTGATCGGCCAGCGGCTGCATCGCGCCCATCGACTTGCCGAATTTCAGCTCGCCGTCCACAACACGCGGATACCAGCTCCAGTCACGCGCCGGATGATCATCTTTGGGTGTGATCGCAAATCCGTGTCCAACGTAAATCGCAAGAAAACGCTTCGGCGGAGTTGCTGTATCCGGAGTTTCCGAGAACGACTCAAGCCGCGGCAGAATCATCGACACGCCAGCCCCGTAGAGAAAGTGTCTTCGATTCAGATTGTGATTCATGTTGGTGTTCCAGATTGCCGTTAAACAACTTTATGGCTTTCCATTCGGATGTCGAAATTCAGATCGCAACACAATCGCATTGATCAAATCGGTCATCCGGTACTTGTGCTTCTTGAAATGATCGGCAAGCGCCGCCACGGCATCATCTTCACGGTAACTCAGCGGCCGGCCAAGCGTGAAGGAAAACATCGACCTGCTGAATCCACGCCCGAAATCATCCGCGTGCTGTTCTCGCAACATGTTGCGCAACTCGTCCATACCGGCAATCTTTTTTCCTCGGATCTCTATTTCATTGACGACGGTGTGATATCGCCGCTTGACCTTCTGATCCGGCGTGAGCCGCAAAATTCGCTCGCGAATCAAACCGGTCGCACCGAACGACTCCATCGCCACGCCCCACGGATCGATGTCTCGGTGGCAATCGTAGCAGATGCCTGTCCGGTGCAACGCGAGCCGGCCCTTGGTCGATAGTCCAGCCGCGTCAGGCGACTTGCCATCCACATCGGCCAATGCAGGCACTTCGGGCGGCGGGTCGCGCGGCGGATCACCCAGGAATCGAGAACGTAGCCACACCCCGCGATTGACCGCGTGGGCGTCTTCGCCATCGCCATGTGCCAGCAGGAACGCGGCTTGAGTCAGCACGCCACTCCGATGTTCTGTCGCTGGGACGCGCGAAAAACGATGGCCGCTGTCCGGCTTGGCCATGCCGTAGTATTTCGCCATCATGTCGTTGACCACCACAAAATCTGACGACAGACAGTTGAGGCAACTCAGATCCTCGTGCAGCAACGTCGAGAGAAACGCGACCGGCTCCAGCTTCATGTACTCTTTGAATTTGGGATTCCATTGCTGATAGTAGTTCGGATTGATTGCGATTTGGTCGAGTTTTGCAAACGCCATCCAATCCGACGTGAAATCCTCGATAAACCTTTCGCAGCGCGGATCGGCAATCATCCGCTTCACTTCCTCAGCAAGTTCCGCGTCGCGGATTGGTTCGTCGCGCGAGGCGAGCTGAAGCAGATGCTGATCGGGAACGCTTCTCCATAAAAATCCCGCCAGCCTCGAAACCAATTCGAAGTTCTGCATTTTCGGATTGACTTCGACATCGGTGTAAAACAGAAAACGCGTGTCGGCGAGAACTGTCATCAGCAGATCACGTAGCGCATCCGTTTTGGATTCTGCGTTTTGCAGCTTCGCGGCGATCAGCGAATCGAGTTCTCGATTTTCATTGTCGGTAAGCGGTCGCCGCCATGCCCGCTGTGCGAAGGTTTTTATCTCGCGAGCGATGGTGTTGTCGTCCAATTTGCCGTTTTTCAGAAATGGCTGAACTCCGGCTGGCGGCCACTGCCAAGGCATGTCGAACTCAATCCGTTCAATCACGGCATAGCTCGTGTCCTTCATCACGTCCCTGTAAACCGACGGCTTTCCACGAGTCGGATGATCGCTGCCGCCGTGTGACCGTTTGAGCCAATTCGCTCTGCCAAACTCCTCGCCCCAAGCGTCGATCCAGCGATCGTCGGCCCGGATAAAGTGGGCGTCGCCGCGGATCACCCAATCCGGATTGTTCACCGGCTTGTCCGATGGCGAACGAAGGGGCGAGCAATTCTGAACCGTGAGGAATCGGTATTTGAAATGGGCCATCACGCCGTAGGGATCTTCACCCTCGGCCAGCGGCGCAGGATCGACCCCAGGAAAATCGTAGACGTTGCCGAAAACCTCGAACACCTGCGTCCCTGGCTTCGCTTCGACCGTAAAATTTCCGATCGTGTGCATCGCCGACTTAAAGCCC
>Ga0315334_10003144_pt1 | contig 10336 bp, 5 predicted proteins | sample M150034915metaG_FD_205555 | JGI IMG/M metagenome (GOLD analysis project Ga0315334, IMG submission 205555) | Ammonia-oxidizing marine archaeal communities from Monterey Bay, California, United States - M1 500m 34915 | ecosystem: Environmental > Aquatic > Marine > Intertidal zone | place: USA... | reverse complement strand
GGGAAGATCAAGGAAGCGACCGCGGAGACTCGTAGCCTGCTTGAAGAACTGCCAGAGAACATCAACTGGGATCCCAACGCCTCTGAGAAAGCAGCCGAGGTAGCTGACAATCAGCCGCCCAAGGATCCCAGCGACGATCTAACCCAGGCAGCTGCCAACAAGACAACGGAGGATGCAAAGCAACAGATCAATCAGCAGTGCGATTCGCTACGACAGTCAGCCGATAATGCAGAACGCTCGCAATCGGCTGAGAACATCGGACGATCGCTTGACCAGATATCCGATGCGCTCGCCAAAGAATCGGAAAGTTTGCAGAGTTCACTCAATCGGCAACAGATGGCGTCGCAAATGAAGCAGTCACTTCAGCAGGCACGAGACCTGCGGGATGCAAGACAGTTTGTTCAAGAGGCATTGCAACGCGAACGGGCGATTCAAAGCAAAGCGATGGAAGACCTGACTGGAAAACAGAAATTTCAGGAACTTGCCGAACGACAATTGACTCTGGAAGAAGAAATGAAGCAGGCGATGGAAGAGCATCGCGACAGCTTCCAACCTGTCGCTGGGCAGTGCCGAACTGCGCAAGCAGCGATGCGGCAAACCACACAGTCGCTCAATTCGCAACGAGACAGTGCGCCGACTGCAGCGGAAGAAGCTGTTGAGGCATTCCAGAAACTTGACAAAGCCTTGGCAAATCAGCAACAGGGCCGCGAGGTCGGGGAACAACAACGGTTGGCTCAAATGTTGGAACATCTCATTCAGGAACTGGATGAGATGGAACAGAACCCTGACAACGTTTCCGACGAAGAGAAACAGATGACTGCGGGCCAATGCCAGTCGGTTGGCTCCATGGCCTGCAAGATGGCGGGACAAAGTAGCGGAGCAGGAAATGGCTCGAGTTCAGCCGCCGGCAAAGGTAAAGAAGGCGGCAAAGGTAAAGAAGGCGGCAAAGGTGAAAGTGGCACATCCACCAATGAGCCAAGCCGTGAGCAGGCATTAGCCGAAGCCACCGAACAACTTGCCGAATCGGAGGGTTCCGGAGAAACAAGTGATGCTGCACAGGGGCTCAAGCAACAAATGCAGAGTCTTGCCAAAGCGTTGGGAACACAACCCGGTCGGGGCATGGCGGCCAAGCCAGGATCATCGCCAGGTGACTCGCTTCGGCCAGGTGGACGCGCCTCGGTCAACCGTGGACTTACTCAGCTTGAAACTGCCGCACGTCGCAGTCAGCAGGGGAACCTGACACCACAGGCAGGACGTGCCTTACAACGCAGTGGAATGTCGGACATTCTAACGGGAATCAGGGGACAGTACGGCTACAACGATGGATCTCAAGTCCTCATCGATCAAATCGAAAAAGACATCCGCAAACCGACGGCGAGCGTCGATATAAGGACCGTGAACCGGCTACGAGATCAAATCCAGAAACTGCAACGTGAGATGACGATGCAAGCTGATACTCCACAGTCGGCCGAATCGACCCTACAAAACGATCCTTCACGTTTTCCCTCCGCTTACCGGGAGTCGATCCAGAATTACTTCCAATCCCTCTCAGAAGACAAGCAATAACAACGCATGCCGGACTTTACGTTTCACGCCCCAACAGCCCTTCTGTACTGCAGCCTCGCGGTTGCAGCGATGCTGTTGTGGTGTGGAACGATGCTGCTGCGTCGGGGTGTTCCTCGTTATCGCATGGTCGTGATCCTGATGTTGCGATTGGTTTTCTTTATCGCCCTTGTGCTGTTGATTGCAAGACCAGTGTGGACCTCACCTGAACCCAAAGACACGACACGCAATCACATTGCATTGTTACTTGATCGCAGCGAAAGCATGTCCGTAATCGAGGGCGACACAACACGTTATCAGCAGGCAGTCGCGTTCATCCGCACGACGCTGCTGCCCATGATTGATCAATCGCAATTGCAGGTGCGACCATTCCTGTTTGCCAACCGCACACAAGAAGTCGACGGCGACGGCATCGCGGCAGCCGAACCGGACGGACAGACGACGAACATGGGGCGTGCGATTGTACAAAGCATCGTCGCAAGTGACCCACCTCCCTTGGCTGTCATAGCCCTGACTGATGGCATTCTGACAAATACGCAGGATCACAACCGGGCCATTTCTGTTGCTGTCAACCGGAACGTACCACTCATTGGAATTGGTTTCGGAAGTGAGACCGGGGGACGCGTCGTCGGTCTCGAAGAGATCATCGCCCCATCCATTGCCGAACCAGAGCAAAAAATCAGGATATCGGTGCGTTTGCAGGCGACCGGCGAAGCCATTCCGGGACTCGAATTGCTGCTTCTACGCGATGGACAGTTGGCAGACCGTCGCAGACTGGACCCCTTTGACGGTCCACGAATCTGGAGTGAAACCTTTGAGGTGACGACCGCACCCGATGGGGTGCACACGTATGAGATTCAACTCATGCCGCCGTCAGACAAGTCAGTCGTGATCTCGAACTCCCACATGACGACCACTGTCAGAAGCGTATCGTCCCAGGAAATCCGGGTGTTGTATGTCCAAGGGGGACTGACATGGGATTACAAGTTCGTTCACATCGCGATGAATGAGGACCCTACGATCCGTCTGACTGGACTCAGTCGAACAGCAAACTCATCTCGCTTCTTCGAGAACGTCCAAAGTGACGCGGATCTGATCAACGGGTTCCCCAATACGCTTGATAAACTGAGCGAGTTTCGGGTGGTTGTTCTTTCCAACTTGCGTCCAGGTGACTTGACCGACAAGCAACAGGAATTGCTGGCCAAATACTGTGGGCAATTGGGTGGTGGCGTGCTGATGATCGGTGGTCAACAGACATTCAATGCTTCATGGCGGGACAGTCGCCTGGAGGATTTGCTGCCGGTGCAATTCGCTGTGGTCGGCGACACAGACAGCAACCAGAGTTTTTCTATTGAGGTGACCGACAGAGCCTTAAAGCATCCTGTTTTTCAGATCAGTGACGACATTTCAACCAGCGAGGCATGGAACAATCTTCCCCTGTTCAGTAATCGGGCGATTGTCGACGACGTCAAACCGGGTGCTGAAATCTGGCTCAGGAGTCAGGGAGGTCCTGGCAATTCTGTCCTGATGGCGTCACAACGTTATGGCAATGGGGTGGCAGGGGTCATCTGCATGCAGAATTTCTGGCGTTGGCGACTATCACGCAACAGCGAACCTCGCCACTTTGATCGGTTCTGGCGGCAGCTATTCCGGTACCTTGCGGATGCGGGTCGGAATGCATTGACGATGACCGTTGCAAACTCCGCGCCGGCACCCGGAGACGAGATCGAACTTCTGATCGAGCAGCCTGAAGTGGCAGGGAGTGATACAAAGCAAATCCAGAACCCGCGTTTGATAGTCACGGGACCAGATCAACGCGAGGTTCTTGACGTCGTCCTGGATCTACAACCTGGGCGTCTGGCAACAACACGATTCCAGGCTGACACCAGTGGCATGTACACCGCCAGTTTACTAGGAAGCGGTGATGCAATTTTGGCAAGTCACGACATTCAGGTTCGAGACATTGCAGCCGAACTGGTCTCCACTGCACGCAACATGGAATTGCTTCGTCAGTTTGCTGCTGTCAGTGGTGGCATGGCAATCGAAGCTGAGAAAAGTGACTCGTTGAGTGATTTATTAACAGAATTCCTGCAACAGGACGAACAGCCAAAATCCGAGACAACCTACGTGCTGCCGGCAGGAATGAATGGTTGGGTGCTGGCCATGTTGCTGGCTTGTCTCTCGGCTGACTGGTTGTGCCGGAAACGCTGGGAAATGCTGTAGGCTGAACTGTTGTTCTGCGACACTCTGTTCATTACCAAGTAATCATGATGAAAAAACTGATTTTAAATTGTCTGCTGATGGCATCTGTCGGTTTGCTGGTGCCGCCATCAACGGCCCAGTCGCCCGATGGCAATGTTCCCCTCGATCCAAACACCTCGTTTTTCATGGGACGTATCAAGTACAGCAAGAACAATGGCAACGATTGCAGCGGGGTCGGACAAAACCTGACAAAACTTGTTTCCGAAGTCTCGACGATTCGAATCGGGAATGAAACAAAAGTTTCTTTCACCGACCCCAAGATGTTTGAAACGCCGTTTCTGTTCATGAACGGGCACAATGACTTTGTGCTTGGCGATGATGAACTTAAAAGCTTGCGTACATATCTCGAACACGGAGGCTTTCTATTTGTTTCTGGTTGCTGCACCAACCCCGCGTTTCCCGCGGCATGGCGACGTGAAATGAGCCGACTGTTTGCCGGGACAACCACCAAGATTCTTCCCTACGAGCACCCCATTTACCGGTCTTTCTATAAGATCGATCAGGTACCCAGCCTGCACCGCAACGTTAACGTTCACCTTGAGGGGCTGTTTTTTGAAGGTCGGCTGGTGAGCGTGATGTGCGAGGACGGGCTGTGCTGTGCCTTCAGCATGGAAAACAAGTGCAACAAGGGCCGCGGAGTTTCACCCGCAGACGGCCGACGCCTGGCATTGAATCTGGCCGTCTACGCCATGACTCACTGAGTGCGGACCCGACTCTCACCGCTCACGAATATTCAACCACGCGGATAGCGACTTAAGCCGGTTCCATCGTTGGTGTGTCCTGCTTGCCAATCAACAGATTTGCAGCAACCGCACCCAAAAAGAGCAAGGCTCCGGCAACGTCGACCGCCAAACCAACGTCCGTCTCGCCGATCTTCGATATCGGCGCTAATAGCAAGCCGGCCGAAATGAACATCGCAACACGTTCCAGCATCCCGAGCGTTCGTCGCAGATAGCCTGCAAGCCCTGTCGCCAAAGCGAGAATACCAATCGTGGCTGCCAACAAAGCATGGACCACCGCCAGAGCCGTCAGCTCACCTCCCGGGGGCGCCATCAGGCACAGCGCAGGTCGATAAACAAACATGAAAGGAAGCGTGAATCCAACCAGAGAAAACCGAAATGCAGCAAATGACGTCTTCATCATCGGCGCTTCCGCTATCGAGGCACTGGCATAACCTGCAAGCGCAACTGGCGGCGTCACCATCGACATCATCCCGAAGTAAAAGATGAACAGATGGGCAACCAGCGGCTGCACACCAAGCTCACCCAGCAATGACCCCATCAACGTTGCCATTAACAGATAGCAAACAACCGACGGCACTCCCATCCCGAGAATCAGCGAACAGACCATGATTCCGACCAGCGCAAGAAACAGGTTGGTATCCACAACTCCCTTGATCGTGGCACTGAAGTCCGTCGCAATCCCCGTCTGCTGCACGATGCCGATGATGATACCGACGCAAGCGCTGGCAGCCACCAAGGCGATGCCGTTCTTGGCTGACTTTGTCATCGAGGACACAATCTCGGGACGCCAGCCGGGCATTAGCATCCCAACCACCAACAGCCCGAACATACCCAATAGCATCGAATCCAAAAACGAACTGGTCATCAACAGACCAGAAATCGCATCCGTGCGGGGGTCTACCCAAGTTCCCGGCACAAAAGGCTGAAGGATTTTCGGAAATCCATCGTGGAAACTCACACACAGTTGCGACACTACAATCGCGACAACGAACACAGCAAAGGCCAACCAGCGTTCCGTCTTGGAAATACTGAGTTCGCGTCTGAAAATCGCGAACACGAGAATCACCGACAACGCTCCCGTGACGCTACGAAACGGAGAGAACCCACAAATCAGCAGCCCGATCAGCGTACCGAGTGCTGCAAAAAACACGGTCGCTTCAAAGCCTTTGAGTTTCTTCTTTCGCAGTTCATCGGCACTCAGCTTTTCTGTCCCAAGTCGGCGTGAATAAAGAAACACGAGAACGAGAATCGAAAAGTAGTACAGGATTGCTGGCAAAACCGCCGCCTTCATGATTGCCAGAAAGGTGACTTGTGGCTGGACCAACTCCAGCATCATGTAAGCACCGGCGCCCATCACAGGTGGAACCAACGCACCACCTGCCGCTGCTGCTGCAGTGATTCCGCCGGCAATGTGATTGGGAAACTTCGCGCTCCGCATCATCGGGATCGTAAACGTTCCCGTTGTCACTGCATTGGCAACCGCACTGCCTGACAAGGATCCCATCAACCCACTTGCCATGACCGAGACCATCGCCGGACCACCCCGGATACGTCCAAACGTCTTGGTTGCAAAATCGATAATGAACTGAGTGGCTCCCGACATTTCAAGAAAGGAACCGAAGACGACAAACAAAAAGACATACTTGAACATCACAGAAGCAGCGGGCCCAAAAACGCCCAGCGACTGTAAAAATGTCGTGCTGACAATGTCCTTCGCACTTTGCCCCGCATGGGGCAACAGCCAGTCAGGCAGGACGGGCCAATCGTAGCGAAAACTCGCGTAGCAATAGTACGAGTGCGCCACGAAAGCCAATGCCAGTAATGGAACGATCATCCCGATACTGCGGCGGGTCGCTTCCAGCACAAGGATGACACCCATCAGACCGACCACAAAATCCATCCTTGTCTCGCCGCCTGCGCGATCGCCAAGCGAAATTCCGTCCGCCCAGAATCCACGAAAGATCGGTTCTGTCTGGACGATGACGTACAAGCAGCATCCAGCAGCCAATAACGCCAATAACGCATCAACCAACCGCAGTGACTTGATGTCCGAGAAGCGTTTGTGAACCGGAAAGGTCAAAAAGCAAAGCGTCAGTCCCAAACCCACAAACACAGCCAATCCCGCCTGGGGCTGCATCCGGTTGTAATTGACTTCAAATAGAGTGAAGAGACATAGCAATACGCCCAATCCAATGACGACCAGTTTGGTCAGGGATTTGTCGGGGCTTTTGTGCGTTGGAGCAGCAGCAAGCCGATTCGCTTCGAGCCGATCATCACCTGGCGTGGATGACAGGCCAGCATCTTTGCCCTCGCCCTTTTTCGAGCCTTCACTCACAAGTTTGTCCTTGTTCCAACAGAAGTGCCGCAGTCGTGCAACGACAAAATAATTTCAATGTGCCTGCCTCCTGAAGTCAACCGTTCGTCTGGCGGAACCGCGGTGTCCCCCGACCGATCACGCTTCGACGCAGGTCTCTGCAGTGGCTAAACCTTACTCGGCGACGTCTGCTTTGCCAGCAGGTTCTGCCTCATCTGCAGTTGCTGATTCATCTGCTGGACCACCCGCCTCTGATTCAGTCTCTGCCTTGGGCCACAACCCCGCTTCTTCGTAAAACCTGACAGCGCCGGGATGATACGGGATGCCAGTATCACGAGTGACATTTTTAGGATTGAGCGCTTTCCCCGCAGGATGCTTACCTGCGATCTCTGCCCGGTTGTCCCAGATTGTTCTAGTGACCTCGTAGATCAGATCTTCAGGTTGCGATTCAGACGTGATCAGATGCATCGAGCCGACATTCAAGCCATCGAAGTCAGCATCGAGTCCTTTGTAGGTCCCAGCAGGAATGGTGGCAGGGTGAAAGAACGCATAGTTCTCGATCAACGCTTGACGCTTGTCCTCATCAAAAGGCACGAACTGGACATCGAAGGTGCTGGTTGCCTGAGTGATGGAACCGGTTGGTACAGCACCGCCGAGGAAAGCAGCGTCAGCTGAACCGTCGCCGAGTTGGTCGACCGATCCGCTTTGCGTCGCATTGATCGAAGTGATGTCGTCCCAAGCGACTCCATGCTCAGCCAGAATCGGTTCAATGAACATCTGGAACCCGGCGCCTGCTGGACCGGTAATCACACGTTTGCCTTTCAGATCAGCGATGCTATTGATTCCGCTATCCGCACGGGCAATGAACAATGCAACGTTGGGAGCCATGGTGGCAATGGCACGGATGTCATACTTTTTGGTCCAAGTCCCTTCGCCGCGAACGGCAAAGTAAGAGATAGCTGCATTGGCAAGGGCCAGTTCCAACTCATTCTGCTGCAACCGACGAATATTTTCCTGCGATCCTTTGGTGCCTTTGGCTTGGACCTTCCAGTCAATGGTATCCTTGTGATTATTCATGACTTCCGCGATCGCTCCACCAACCACAGGAAAAGCCCCACCCACCGGTGCCGTCCCCATGCTGATGAACTGCCTCTTGCCGGTGACATCCGTGCCGCTGGTGGTCGTTTTTTCTTTACTGCAACCGATACAAACGGCAACAAAAATCAGTAGAAGATTGGTTGGTTGATAAAATCGAGCCATCGGTCCGGAACCCTGTGGATGGAATGCGTTCAGAGAGTGTGTTCGTGTTCGTCGAATATGCTCGTCGAATATGCTCGTCGAATGTGCTCGTCGAATGTGCTCGTCGAATGTTCTCGTCGAGGAACAGGACGAACTCAGTTAGGTAGGAAATCAGCCAGCAAACAGAGGCAAATGCGATACTTCAAAGGCGTCGCGATACTTCGAGAACAGTCCAATTCTTGACGTCCCATCGTATCACGCCTCCCATCCCACGTGTAGAAGTCGATTCGCTGGTCTTCAGCACTTGCTGACGCATTCCTTGCCCATCTGGAGGCAAACTCCGGCAACTACGGTTAGAATGACAGGATCAACGTCATTCCACCTTTTCCCCTCCGGGTACTACAACCATGTCAACGCATGCCAAATCAAGACGGAACTTCCTCAAAACAACGGCTGTGCTCGGCAGCGGTTACTGGCTAGGTACTGGAGCCTCGGGAAAAGCCGCTTCGCCGAATGAAAAACTCAATGTAGCCTGTATCGGCGTCGGTGGTCGTGGCTCCGCCAATGTCGGTGGTGTGTCTGGTGAGAACATCGTTGCCATGTGTGATGTGGACGAAACCAAGGCTGGCAAGCGCTTTCAGCAATTCGATAAGTCGCACAAATTCCAGGACTTCCGGGTGATGCTGGACAAACTGGACAAGCAGATTGACGCCGTCGTTATCAGCACACCCGACCACATGCACTTTCACCCCGCTCGACAAGCAATGCTAATGGGCAAGCATGTTTACTGCGAAAAGCCCTTGGCTCATTCGGCATGGGAGTGCCGCCAATTGACCCGATTGGCAGAGAAAATGGATGTCGCGACGCAACTGGGCAATCAAAGACACGCCAACTCTGGCATGGCTCGCACCGTCGAGGCTGTCAGGTCTGGCATGATCGGCGATGTTACCGAGGTTTACTGTGCGATTGGCGGAAGCCGCGGCATGCCGGCCATGCCCAAAGAGTTTCCGCCCGTGCCAAGCAATCTGAACTGGGAAATGTGGCAAGGGCCAGTCAAAGAACGTCCTTATTCTCCCGAGTACTGCCCCTACAAATGGCGATTCTGGTGGGACTATGGCACCGGAGAAACAGGTAACTGGGGCTGTCACATTCTCGACATCCCATTCTGGGCCTTGCAATTGCAGTATCCCAATCGGATAGATTTAGATGTGGTGCCGGAGACCAAGGACATTGACGCTCTACGTACTCCCAAATCCATGAAAACCCGGATGGAGTTCGCCGCAGAAGAAGGTCATGGCCCGCTCACGCTGCATTGGTGGCATGGGTCCATGAACGAGGCATTCGCCAAACACAACACGAAGCCACACGGAAACACACTCTTCATCGGTGACAAGGGAACCATCGCTGCTGGATTCGATGGCTATAAAGTCACAATGAAAGACGGCAGCACTCCTACGCCGCCCGGCCAGTCGATTCCAAAATCACCGGGCTTCCATAAAGAGTGGATTCAGGCTTGCAAAGGTGGACCAAGATCCAGCTGTGATTTTGTTGAATACACCGGACCGCTGGCTGAGTCTGTCCTGCTGGCCAACGCTGCATTCCGTTCCGGAGCAGGATTCGATTGGAATGCCAAAGCTTTTGAGGCCAGTGGCAACGACAAAATTGAACAGTTCATCGTGCCAGATTTCCGCCCCGGTTGGGAAGTCGATGAAATCTAATCGCGGTTGCCCAGAGCGGCAATTCAAGAATCACTCTGAGGGCAAGTTTTCATTGCCTTCCTCAGCTTGAGCACGATTCCTCTCAAGAAACAGGCTTTCCCAAATCGTGTCCGGAATGGCGCAAACAAGGTAACAACCGAACCTGATTGCCCGAACCCGATTGCCCGAACCCGATTGCCCAAACCCGATTGAAAGGGGATGGGTAACCGAGTTCACACTCAGGTAATGTCCCTCGTCTCAATTCAAACGCCGGGGTCTCTACTTGGGCTCCAAGAACTCAACGAAACTTCGGCAGCACTTGGATCACCATCTAGATTCTCAGTGATTCGACGACCGTCACTTCCGAAACAAACATGGACCTGTATTAAAACGTTTCCATTGCATTGCGAGACTGGACGCGAGTCATCTAAAACGCAATTCACTGAATGGTTCGCTGCAGTTCCTTGCGGCACGTCTGTACGAGAATGTACACGCGGATGATCTCCCGTTGAAACTTG
>Ga0315334_10003142_pt1 | contig 10342 bp, 9 predicted proteins | sample M150034915metaG_FD_205555 | JGI IMG/M metagenome (GOLD analysis project Ga0315334, IMG submission 205555) | Ammonia-oxidizing marine archaeal communities from Monterey Bay, California, United States - M1 500m 34915 | ecosystem: Environmental > Aquatic > Marine > Intertidal zone | place: USA... | reverse complement strand
TAATGTGGAACCGTTCATTATACGCCCTACACATCCCATATTAGAACCCACACAAGGTCGAATCTTGCGTTCATTTCCTGCTCGAGCCTTGTTGACTAACTCAGGGTCAGCAATAAGCGCTCGAACCATAGAAACCATGCTTCCTTCTCCACTAGCTACAATGGAGCTTGCATGTTCTAGAGTCATTATTCTTCCAGTAACAATTGTAGGTTTTGTGATTCCAGGAGTAATAGCTTTATTTGCTATCATTTCTACACCCAATGGATCATCTGAAGGTGCAATCAATTTGTGAAACCGCCAATATGCCCCCATATGAAGAGAAATATAGTCAACTAGGGGATCAACAATTTTTGCTATTTCAGCATTGTCTTCTGGTTTAAGTCCACCTGGTACGTGGTCTTCATTAGGGATGCGAACTCCCACCACAAAAGAGTCGTCTTTTACTTCTTCTCTTATCGCATTTATAACCTCAAGTAGGAAACGAACTCGATTATTTAATGAACCACCATATTCATCAGTACGATGATTAGTAGCGGGCGATAAAAATTCATGAATTAAATATCCACTGGAAGAATGTATATCTACACCATTCATACCACCATCACGACATCGTCGTGCAGCTGAAGCAAATGCTGCCGTAATTTCATCAATTTGCTCTTTTGTCATTTCTAATGGGATAACTCCTGTCATAGGGTTGGGTATTGGGCTTGCTGACCAATTCTCAGGTGCCGCTCCAGCAGGAAAACTTGCCCCAGTATGATATATTTGCTGGAACAGTTTCATTCCATAGGGTTTTATAGTAGAAGTCAGTTTTTCGAAAAATGGAATGCATTCATCTGACCACAAAGGTAAGAGACCCGGTGCGCTGGGATGTACACCAGTAGCTTCCAAGGTTGACATGCCAACTCCTCCACGGGCTCTAGCCTCGTGATAAGCAATCAGATCGTCTCCAAGAGTCAAAGTAGCATGTGGCGTTCTCACAATACGGTTTGGGATAGTGATACCGCCGACCTTTATTGGGACAAAGAGGTTGTCATATTGTGCCATCGTCCTATATTTCTACTCCATACTTACCCTATTTAAAACCCTTTAATAATAAGGTTTTTGAAAGATTCAAAAACAATTATTTTGTAATCGTAAGCAAGTTTAATTTATTTAAATAAACCAATAAATATATTTTATTGGATCTTCCAACTTATTCTTGCTCCCTATTAGATATTTAGTAGCGACATATTGTACCAATACGATGAAATTGGAATAGAAAATACTTATATATATAAATGAAGGAGAGTCATTATGACGTATAAAAATAAAATAGTATGTTGCAAAAGATTCTTACCACAATGGGAGCCGCTGACACTTATTTGTAATTAATTATTAATTAAATCTTTCTAATAATTCATAAAAATAGGTGAAGAAAATGCATCATAGAAAAAAATTAAAACTTCTATTCTTTCTTTTATTTGCGAGCACAATTATTATTGGATACGTAAATTTTTGGAGAAATTTAGTTCAAATTCTACCCCAAATAAATTAAATCAACTTGTTATTACGATTTAATATAATTAATAGCTAAAAAGAGCTTTCTCTTAGGGTTTATCTAACCATTCATTAAGGATTTTATGAAAGTGTCTAGGTTTAGTCTCACCATAATTTCCGAAAATGATTTCTCCGTTTTTCATTGTTTTCAGACCTTTTTGGACATTTGGCATGTTCATAACATCTTGATTAAATACCTTGGCAAGCATTCCTAGTTCGGGAGCATCACAATAGTCATCATCTGGTCCAAGCCAATGGATTTTAGCTGGCGCGGGCCTCTTTTCGCCTTCAGGAGCAGGTACCATATACATACATTCGTGAATACATTCTTCCGGATTATCTCCATTTGGTCTGAATCGATAACAAATTTGGTTGAAGGAACCCCAAGGATGAAAATTTGGAAAAACAGTATAATATATCGCATCTAGTAATTGAGCATCTGTAACATCATCTATCTTATCTCCAAGATAGTTTTTAAAAGATTCTCTAACGGGTTCAGCAAGAACTTGACGTAAATTTTTGCCCTTAGGCACATCTACAGGTACATCTACAGGAATATCCTCTGTATCCGGTAATTGTTTTCCACCTATCCAATCACACATATTGGGATCGACATGAGTCATAGGACCTTCAATCCAAGTTAAGTCTTTGCCATCAAATTTAAATTTACTCACTTTGCCTTTATGATCTGTCACACAGACAATCCCATCTCCATCACTTTCATAGATATGGCCCGTCAACGCATGACGCAAACGCGTATAAACACGGCCATCTTCTAAGTGTTCCCATTTTTTTTCTATATGAGGACTAGGAGTAGCATGTCCTGACATAGCTCGTGAATAATTGCCAAATACATCATATTGTGTATTAGCATCTCCAATTGTTTCTAAGATTGTAGGGTGTGTAACAACACTATGGTAAGCCTCGCTGAAGGCTTCCTGGGCAATTTTCCAATTACATCTCAATATTCTCGCAACATGGACTGCTTTATACCTTCGATCAAAAGGAAGATTAGGAAACTGTTCAGAAAGATTTCCAAGATAATCTTCTAATGATTCTGCGTTCACATCAGGATTGATAAATAAAAATCCTCCCCATCGACCAATTTTTACTTCGGGAAGACTATGTGTTTTTTCTGAAACTGTAGGAAAATCCCAATGACAAGGAACCTCCTTTAACGAGCCGTCTAAATTCCAAGTCCAACCATGGAATGAACAACGAAATTCTCGTGCACGAATACCATCCTTAGTTCTAAGTAATCTTCCTCTATGGAGACAAACATTATGAAATGCTTTGAATTCATCTTCCGCAGAACGAACAATTAAAAATGATAAACGGGCAATATTATATACGTTATAGTCACCTACATTAGGTATATCATCTTCATGACAAGCCATCTGCCAGACACGTTTCCATACCTTTTCAACTTCTAGATCGTGGAATTCTTTAGAATAATAACGTTCAGCAGGAACTTTAGTGGGCCCCGGTGGTAAGGGATTCTGCACACGAAAGATTGCTGGAACTTCTCTACTATCTTCGTCAAGAAGCTCTTGATAGGTTACCCCAGCAGATCTATCAGTACCTGTGATAGTTTCAACCATAATTTTTCAATTCTTTTTAACAATTGGATTATTTTACAAAAAGTTAATTGTGTAAAGGGGCATAATGACGCTAAATGTAAAATGGAATAAATCCTTAGTTTGTCTTTATTTCTTTTTACAATAAATTTCTTTTTACAATAATTTATTGTAAGTTTATGGAAAGATTTAACGATAAATAACATAAGAAGAGGTTACTCATGGCAGAAATATTTAAGGATCTTGACCCAGATACTATGGTGCGATCACCAGGTATTACATATCAGGAATTACTTAACACTGATTCACATGCCGTGCCGGATGTATTAAGACTTCAATCTCCAAAAGATCTTGGGTACTCAGAGTTCTCTGTAGACCGTTATATTTCCAAAGACTGGCATGACAAAGAAGTTGAAAGAATGTGGAAAAAAATCTGGCAATTTGTATGTAGGGAAGAAGATATTCCCGAACCAGGTGACCATTATCGTTATGATATTGCTGGAATTTCATTTCTCATTCTTCGTGCAGAGACTGGTAAAATTAAAGCTTATCCCAATTCATGCCTTCACCGTGGTCGGATGCTCAAAGAGTTTGATGGTCACGCCTCTGAACTACGATGCGCTTTCCATGGATTTTGTTGGCATCTTGATGGATCCTTGAAGGATATACCTGCAGATTGGGATTTCCCTCAGATAGATAAAGAAAAATTTTCTTTACCAGAACTGCCAATCGCTATCTGGGGAGGTTTCGTATTTATTAATCCTGACCAGCAATGTGAACCCTTTGAAGATTTCATTAAGGATATGAAAACTCAGTTTGAACGTTGGGAACCAGAAAAGTTATATAAACAAGCACATGTTGCAAAAATCATGCCTTGTAACTGGAAAATTGCACAGGAAGCTTTCTGCGAGGCCTATCATGTCAGCGGAACTCATCCACAAATTTTACGAAGTTTGGGGTGTGTTAATAGTCAGATTGATGTTTGGGATAATTGTGCCCGAGTTATTACACCATCAATGACACCTAGTCCTCTTTTAGATTACGAACTTTCTGATAAAGATATGATGCGTACCATGATGGATCTGCCACCGGAAGCCCAAGTTCCAGAATTACCAGAAGGCATGAGTCCTCGAGAGTTTATGGCGAATAGTAGCAGGGAGGATTTAAGACCTAACGCAGGAAGTAAAGTTGATGAATACTGTGATGCTGAAATGTTAGATAGCCTCGATTATACCTTGTTTCCAAATTTTCATCCGTGGGGTGCATTTAATAAAATAGTGTATAGATTCAGACCCAATGGTAACGATCACCGATCAGCAATTATGGAATGTATTATGCTTTCGCCATTTCAGGGAGAAAGACCACCGGCCGCACCTATTCATTGGTTAAAAGAACATGAGAAATGGTCTAGTGCATTAGGTTTTCTGGGTAAAGTCTTCGATCAAGATGCATTTAATATGCCAAAAGTGCAACTTGGTTTGGAATCTACTTACAAATCGGGAATTGTACTTTCTGGTTACCAGGAGGGAAAAGTTCGTTGGTTACATCACAAGTTAACTGAATGGGTTGGCGAATAATGCCCTCCGTTACACACCCATTTGACCCAGAAACTTTATATGAAATGAATAAGGATGGTAATATCCGTGTTTCCAAAGGTAAAAAATTCGGTATATTTACCACTGAAGGTCGGCATATTACAGGAGAAATTCGTGAGGCCGATCCACAATTATGTGTGTGGGTCGGAAACAACCCTGATCTTGAACATCAGCTTGCGAGGGATAATCGTTTTACGGAACGCCATGGTTTTAGGGAAAAATAAATATCACGACTTCCAAACCTAAAATTTTATTCTGCAGGTGTCATTTAAACCATAAATATGGTTTATTTCCAGTTATCCTGAAGTAAAGCGACATGTTTACCATATGTGTTATCAAAAGAGCGACCGCTATTCCGATTGCCCATATCGGATCGCGGTAATTTAAATGTGCCCCGATCAAATATAACCCAACAAGAACTGCGATAGTCCATACACCCATTACCAAAAATGCTTTTAAAGAGCTCATATTTTTGTCCTCCTAATTCTCTTTTGCTTAAAATTCAGTTCTACTTTGATTTCGGACTTAAGGATCGATTGACAAGCAAGAATATATCCTTCCTTTAATTGTTCAGCACCCAACACATATCCAAAATCTGTAAGTGGTCTAATTTTTCCCTCTAACAATTTACATCTACATGTCCCACAACTTCCGACCCGGCAATAATGCGGCCACTTAATGCCATTCTCCAAAGCGGCTGTAAGTAATTTCTCTCCTCGTCTTACTTTCAAAGTTTTATTGGCATTTACAATGTTTGCCACAAAATGCTTATCTTTTTTTATAAAAAAATTAAGCACATTTTCAAACATGACTTAATCTGACCAGCAATAATAAACTTAAAGTTTAATAACTTCAGTTCTAAGAGACCATAAGATAGCCAATATTTCGTCTTTTATACCCTGACCAATATTGTTTTCATCCAAAGCAGCCATCATATCATCAATAACCGCATTGAATTCCTCTTCGGAAATATTCATACTCGTATGTGCAGTTATCATATCTTTACCCGTATATTCTTCAGGCCCTCCAAACCCGCTACACATAAACTCGGTTACTAATCTTATAACTTCATCAGGGTCACTATTAACATAACGATTATTAACCGTTGGATTTGAAGTATGATTCTTAAACAATGACGTAGCAATTTCCTTAATTGAATCGGGGCCACCAATCCTTTCATAAAGACTATCAGACATAATTTTCTCCTTTTTATAAAGCCTTAGTAAAATAAACTAAGACTTTAATCAATATTTACTAAGCATAACTAGCTTGTTTGTTAATCTTCGTTGCAATTTCACGCTCGGCATCATTTGCAAAAGTATTATCCCAATGATCAAGCTTTTTCTTAATTAAAGCATGCCATAAAGGTGGCACAAGAGCTAAAGTAAATCCAGTAAAGTAACCCCACCCAGGATTGGGTCCTCCAACATCTTCCAATTCCCAAAAATGTGTTTCTCCACGAACATGATGATCACATTGACGGCCAATTTCTATGAAAAACCAGCTCGTAAAAGCCGTATCATTATCCCAAGAATGACGGTGTTCAATAGGTTTATCTTTTTCCCGAACTAACCCAAAATGCTCCATATAGTTAAGAGCTTCCAGTTCAAAGTTAGAAACAGTCCAGAGAAAGAACATGCAAGCAACCCCAACTATACCACCTGCCCACACAAACAAAATTATAGTTGGGAGGCTGATTATATAACCTGTGATCCATTTGTTATCTAATGAGAAAAATGATTTCCCTTGTTTCTCAAGTTTTTCTCGTTCCAAATCATAAGAAAATTTTGACTGTCCCATATGTGATAACCAAAAATGCTTGTAAAGACTTCTGCCCCTAGGAGAGGTGGCTGGATCATTTTCATGGGCAAGTTCTAAATGATGGTTGTAGACATGCGCATAACAAAAATGTGCTGCACCACTCAACCCCATCATCAATCTTGAAATAGGCCAACCTATATCTTTAGTATGAGATAATTCATGACCATAAATTATTCCAAGTCCTGCAAATGCACCTGCTGACAAAGTAGCTCCGTACAATTCAAGACCTGTAATACCTGTTTGAACAGGTAACCAACCAAACAACGTAACAAGCCCGAAATCAGCTCCATTTGTGTACTGATAAACTCTCCACGCTAATGCAACTTGTAAGATTATGAAGACTGGTAACATAAAATACATTACTAGATTTTGTAACTCTTTTATTCCATAGGACTTTCCATTTTCATCAACTCCAGCACCTTTAGTATGGAATTTGATCACCAGAGTGTCTATGGTAATGCCAACCAAGAATAAAACAGCCCCCGTCCAAACAAAAGGTCCGCCGACAATGAGACCTAATATCGTAACAGAACACAAAACTGGTACAATAAAGTATCTAATATTAATAAAAAATTTTTTCATTTTATCCTCTCTTTAGTGCTTTCAGAAAACCCTTGGGTGCACAATCTGAAAATCAAATACCCTGCTCTTTGGCGAGCAAACCATAACCACACTAAACTTTCGTTTAGCTTTTTACATTTTGAGATTTATAAACGGACCGTTTTTTTGCTTACTAAGCCACATTGTATAACCACCTTCGCACGGTATGCAGGTTGGCAGGGGTAACCCCCCTCTCAAAATGTAATGACATTTAATGATAGAAGTCCCTAAAAAGCAACTAAAAATTGCATATAATATTAAAAAAGGGAAAATCTAGGCGCCTTGAGCCGTAGGGCGTACAACTATCTCATTTACAGCTACTCCAGGATCCTGCTGCAAAGCATAAATAATAGCCTCTGCAATCCTCTCTGCAGGCTGAGCTACAGCTGCAAGATTTCCCTTCATAAGAAACTCCAACATAGATTCATCTTTAATTGAGCTTCCTAATTCCGTCTGAAATGCACCCGGATAAATACATGTCACTTGCAATTTACCCGCACTTTCCATTCTTAGGCCTTCAGAAATTGCGCTTACGGCAAACTTGGTACCAGAATAAACTGCGCTTCCCGGCATGACTCTTTTTCCTGCTACAGATGAAACGTTAATAATTTGACCATTTCCTCTCTCTAACATATGCGAATAAACAGCATCAATACCATAAAGGACACCCTTGATATTGACATCTATCATCTGATCCCACTCATCAGTTCTGCCTTTTTCCAATAAAGACAAAGGCATAATACCAGCATTATTGACAAGGGCATCAATATGACCAAAAGTTGAAATGCCGTGACTTGCTAGATCATGGACCTCTTTCTTGTTTGTAACATCTGATGTTTTAAAGATTGCATTTTGACTTCCGAGACTAGCACACAATTCTTCAAGTCTATCTTGCCGACGAGCACCCAAAATTACTTTTGCTCCTAGATCTACACACATTTTGGCAGTTACCATACCAAAACCGGAACTTGCACCTGTGATTAATATAACTCTATCTTTAATATCTCTCATCTCTCACCTCATTAACTCCCTCTATATATCGGACTCAAATTCATCAAGAATATAAGATCTCATATTCTTTGTATTAGTATCAAAAAGCTTTTCTTCATCCGTATAAATCTCTTTATTTGCCTCTGGCTCACTTAGCTTTTCACTACAAGATTGCATGGTTTCCATATCCGGATACCATATCTCTAGAAAGACATCGAATTCAGGATCGGTTAAATTTCCTTCGCGATCCGGTGTGGGATTGGTAAATCGTCTTAGATATTTGCTAGCATATCCACTAAGATATTTTTCTCCAATCAATTTGTGATGATTTTCATAATATTCCCGGAACTCTTCAACTGACATTCCTCGTCTCCGCTTCATTGGCATTACAATCTTAATCATGACTTAGTCCTTAAAGGTTAATTAATATTCAAATTATAGTATTAATTGCTAGTTTTATACCCTTCACTTCAATAATTATTAATGGTAACTGAAAAGAGTCGAAAATAACTCAACACAACTTGAATTTTTTCTAAGAGATTGTAGGATTATATAATTATGCCAATTCAAATTGATCCAGATAGCGGTTTAAAAATCTTTAATACTCGTGCATCGAAATCAAGCAACAAAATTACTGGTAAGGGTTACTCAATAATTCATGACAAGGCACTTACTGACCTTCCGCCGGCTCCCAAAGGAGTAGTTTTTAATGCAGAAGAACAAGTTAAATATCAAGAGTTCAAAGAAAAAAGAAGAGGTGCGGCCAACTATATGGATATGGAAGGAGATTTCAAAAAATACTTAGAAGATTTGTATTCCACTGATCCTGTGCCTAGAGACTCCCTTAATGATGAGTGTGAGATCCTAGTAGTTGGTGCGGGTTTTGGTGGTTTATTGTTGTGGCACAAACTTCAAAAAGCCGGCTTCAAGAATGTTCGTTTTTGTGAAAAAGGAGGTGATGTAGGAGGTACATGGTATTGGAATCGTTATCCAGGTATTGCCTGTGATGTGGAATCGTACAGCTATCTGCCTCTACTCGAAGAAATGGATTACTTTCCAACAATGAAATTTGCTTCTGGTTTTGAAATCATGGAATATTGTCAACGATTAGCCGAGAAATTCGGTTTTTATGAACGTTGCCTGTTTCACACGACTGTAGAAAAAACCGTATGGGATGAATTAACAAAGAAATGGACTGTTATGACAGATCGTGGCGATAAAATGAAAGCACGATTTGTGATTCTTGCTAATGGTCTACTCACTTCTCCTAGATTGGCAAAAATTGAGGGCATGGAAACATTCAAAGGTGAAGCTTTCCATACTTCACGTTGGAACTATAATATTGATCTAACAAATAAGACGGTCGGTATAATTGGGACGGGAGCAACGGCAGTTCAAACAATACCAGAATTAGCTAAAATAGTAAAAAAACTTTACGTATTCCAACGAACACCGTCATCCATAGATGTTCGGGATCAACGAGAGACAACTCAAGAAGAAATTGAAATCTGGAATCAAGAACCTGGATGGGCCAGGGCTAGGCGTGCTAGGTTCTCTAAAATTTCTGCTGGACGCACAGCAATGAAAGCAAATGATGATTATCTGTCGGGAAAAGTAGATAATTTCAAAGAGGTGAAACAACATGAAAGGGAACTATCACCTGAAGAAATGATTGAAAAGCAGTTGGATACAAACTTTCGTATCATGGAACAGATTCGTTCTCGAGTTGATGGTATAGTAGAAGATCAGGAAGTAGCAGATTCTTTAAAACCTTATTATCCATATGGTTGTAAACGGCCTACTTTTCACGATGAATATCTTCCATCTTTTAACATGCCACACGTAACCTTAGTGGATACTGCGCCTTTGGGTGTAAGTAAAATCAACAAAAATGGGGTTGTTCACAATGGGATAGAATATCCTGTGGATGTACTGATTTATGCAACGGGTTTTAAATGGTTAGAAACCGCTACTTTCAACATGGTCATTGGTAAAAACGGACAATCTTTGCATGAAAAATGGCAGTCGGAAGGTACAAAAACATTCCTTGGTATTCACAGTAATGGGTTTCCAAACTTGTTTATAGTAACAGGCCCTCAAGGTGGGGGTGGTAGTTTTAATTTTACAGATGCGATAGAAGCGCATGGTGAATACTTAATATGGCTATTGGAAACTATGAAAGATCGAGAAACTGAGGTGGTTGATGTCAAGAAGGAACAG
>Ga0315334_10003139_pt1 | contig 10345 bp, 7 predicted proteins | sample M150034915metaG_FD_205555 | JGI IMG/M metagenome (GOLD analysis project Ga0315334, IMG submission 205555) | Ammonia-oxidizing marine archaeal communities from Monterey Bay, California, United States - M1 500m 34915 | ecosystem: Environmental > Aquatic > Marine > Intertidal zone | place: USA... | reverse complement strand
CGTTAAAGAGCGCTGTGCCAGAGCTCGGCGTGATTACGGATGTGGCACTGGATCCCTACACCACCCACGGCCAGGACGGCATAATCGATGAGTATAGCTATGTCCTCAACGATGAGACTGTTGAAGTACTAGCCAGGCAGGCGCTGTCCCATGCCGAGGCCGGCGCCGATATCGTCGCCCCTTCGGATATGATGGACGGCCGCATCGGCGCTATTCGCTCTATACTCGAGGGCAATGGCCACATCCACACGAAAATCCTGGCCTATTCGGCCAAGTATGCTTCCAGTTACTATGGCCCCTTTCGTGATGCCGTGGGCTCCAGCGGCAAGCTGGGCAGCGGCAATAAATATAACTACCAGATGGATATTGCGAACAGCGACGAGGCCTTACAGGAGGCTGCTCTGGACCTAGCGGAAGGAGCGGATATGCTGATGGTCAAGCCTGGCATGCCTTACCTGGATATTGTCAGCCGGGTTAAAAAAGAGTTCGGGGTACCCACTTTTGTCTACCAGGTGAGCGGCGAATACGCGATGCATATGGCGGCGGCGCAGAATGGCTGGCTGGACGAAGATGCCATTGTGATGGAATCCCTGATCGCCATCAAACGCGCCGGTGCCGATGCAATTCTCAGCTATTTTGCGAAGAAAGCAGGGATTTTACTGCAACAATAAACCCCTATCTGCGGTCACCTTTACCAGAATAGCGCCGACAAGCGACAGATTGACACTTGAAACCTGAGAATTTGGCCTTATCATAGGCAGGTACAAAACAGGCGAGTACAAAATAAACAGGTACGAAAGCTGGCCCAGGTCGAAATCGGGTAATCGAACTCTTCGCGAGCCGCTGAAAGATTCTCCATTACATACCCTTATAGTCCCCAGCAAAGGAAAATACGTATGAGCGAAAACATCGTTCACATCTCAGATAGTAGTTTCGAAGAAGATGTATTACAGGCAGAAGGCCCCGTTTTAGTGGACTTTTGGGCGGAATGGTGCAGACCCTGCAAAATGATTGGCCCGGTGCTGGAAGAGCTTTCTCAGGAGTACGACGGAAAAATGAAAATCTGCAAAATGGATGTCGATGCAAACGCCGAGACTGCACCAAAATATGGCGTTCGAGGCATTCCGACTCTGATTATTTTTAACAATGGTGATGTCGCCGGCACCAAAGTTGGTGCACTTTCGAAATCTCAGTTATCCGCTTTTATTGACAGCGTGATTTAAATTGCGTTTAATGTAGCATCTCACCTATTCTACGAGATGCCACAATATGTGGAATTCTCTGATTTAGCCAATAATTCAAATCGATTTTTCTGAACTCTTTTCTGAATACTTGCAAGTCTCTGAAATTATCGTGACACATGAGGTTTCATATTTTTAGTACATCGCCGTTAACACCACAGGTGCCCAAAATAGATAAGTATTGCAATAGTCGTTGGAAATCACTGTATAGAATGTGAATAAGTATCCGGCTTGCTGAGCAGCAGCCATCAAATAATCATCAGTTAGAATCCACCGAAAGCTATTCTCCACTCAACAAACCTTGACCCCAAAAAACCCAAAATTCCTTTAACTCAAAAACCAATTCTTTAAATTTTATTCTTAGACTCGAACGTGGATATCCGCTCTATTCCGGCGGCCTAATCACAATCCAGCGCTATTAACCCGAAAATTCCTCAAGAAGATTATTCATCATGAATTTGACCGAACTCAAGCAAAAACCAATCGCAGAACTTGTCAACACAGCACATGAAATGGGATTGGAAAACGTTTCACGAACACGCAAGCAGGATATTATTTTTGTAATCCTGAAGAAACATGCCAAAAACGGTGAAGATATTTATGGTGATGGCGTGTTGGAAATTTTGCAGGACGGCTTTGGTTTTCTACGATCTGCAGATGCTTCCTACCTGGCCGGTCCCGACGACATTTATGTATCACCGAGTCAGATACGCCGCTTCAATCTGCGTACCGGTGATACCGTAGCTGGAAAGATACGACCACCGAAGGACGGCGAACGCTATTTTGCCCTGCTCAAAATAAGCGAAGTCAATTTTGACAAGCCCGATGGTTCCAGACACAAAATTCTATTCGAAAACCTTACCCCGCTATTCCCCGACGAACGCATGAAACTGGAAATCGGTAATGGCAGCACCGAAGATCTTAGTGCTCGAGTCATTGACCTGGTAGCGCCAATCGGTAAAGGCCAGCGTGGTTTAGTCGTATCGCCGCCGAAGGCCGGTAAGACCCTGATTCTGCAAAACATGGCCCAGTCAATTACCCGCAACAATCCCGGGTGTCGACTCATCGTCCTGTTGATCGATGAACGCCCGGAGGAAGTTACAGAAATGCAACGCTCCGTCAGAGGCGAAGTGGTTGCCAGTACTTTCGATGAACCCCCGTCGCGTCATGTCCAGGTTGCCGAGATGGTGATCGAGAAAGCCAAACGCCTGGTCGAGCACAAGGAAGATGTGATTATTCTGCTGGATTCCATTACTCGACTGGCACGGGCCTATAACACGATTGTTCCATCCTCGGGCAAAGTATTGACCGGTGGTGTAGACGCCCACGCCCTGGAAAGACCGAAGCGTTTCTTCGGTGCCGCGCGTAATCTCGAAGAGGGTGGCAGTTTAACCATTATCGCCACCGCTCTGATCGAAACCGGTTCCAAGATGGATGAAGTGATCTACGAAGAGTTCAAGGGCACCGGTAACATGGAATTGCATCTGGATCGCAAGGTCGCAGAAAAACGCATCTACCCTGCTATTAACGTGCGCCGTTCTGGCACCCGCAGAGAAGACTTGCTGACGACCGAGGAAGAATTACAACGCATGTGGATTCTGCGCAAGTTGCTTAGTTCCATGGAAGACGTGCAAGCGACAGAATTTATTCTGGACAGGCTTAAAACCACCAAGACCAACGAAGAATTTTTTAATTCAATGAAACGTAAATAGATTAATTTCCCACAACACAACTCACCTCAATCTCCGCTGAGCAAGAATTAAACTTATGGCATTCAGGGATTTGCGAGATTTCATCGAACTACTCGAGAACGAGGGTGAGTTAAAACGTATTCAAACCGAAGTCGATCCCTATCTTGAAGTAACCGAAATCAGCGACCGCACTCTACGCGCCGGCGGTCCCGCCCTGTTGTTTGAAAATCCGAAAGGCTCATCCATACCGCTATTGGCCAATTTATTTGGCAATACCCGGCGCATTGCGCTGGCAATGGGACAGGAAGATATTTCCGGCCTGAGGGATGTGGGCAAGCTACTGGCATTTCTAAAAGAACCCACACCTCCCAGTGGCTGGAAGGACTTGTGGCAGAGTCTGCCGAGTTACAAGAGTGTCCTCAACCTTGCTCCGCGTGTGAAAAAATCCGCACCCTGCCAGGAAGTGATAATTGACGAAGCCGATGTTGATTTGGGGATTTTCCCGATTCAGACCTGCTGGCCTGATGACGTTGCACCGCTGGTGAGTTGGCCCCTGGTCATTACCCGAGGGCCAGAGAAAGACAGACAGAATCTTGGCATTTACCGCATGCAACTGCTATCTCGCAACAAATTGATCATGCGCTGGCTCTCCCATCGCGGTGGCGCACTCGATTTCAGGGAGTGGCAGCACAGACACCCCGGGGAGGCATTTCCAGTTTCAATTGCGATTGGTGCCGACCCGGCAACCATCCTGGCGACAGTTACACCGATACCCGACACCTTGTCTGAATATGCGTTCGCAGGTTTGTTGCGCGGCAGTAAAACCGAAGTGGTTAAATGCCTGAGTAATGATTTACAAGTTCCTGCCAGTGCCGAGATCGTTCTAGAAGGAGTGATTGAGGCAGACGAGGTCGCCGACGAGGGGCCATATGGCGATCACACCGGTTACTACAACGAAGTCGAAAAATTTCCGGTGTTTACGGTGAAACGAATAAGCCACAGGAAAGATCCCATCTATCACAGCACATACACCGGCAGACCACCGGATGAGCCTGCGATGCTGGGGGCCGCTCTCAACGAAGTATTCGTACCGATTCTACAAAAACAATTCCCGGAAATTGCCGATTTCTATTTGCCGCCGGAGGGTTGTTCCTATCGCATGGCAATCGTCAGCATGAAGAAACAATATCCAGGTCACGCCAAGCGCGTAATGATGGGTGTGTGGTCTTTTCTGCGCCAGTTTATGTACACAAAATTTGTGGTGGTAGTGGATGATGACGTGGATATCAGAAAGTGGGAGGACGTGATTTGGGCGATTACCACGCGCATGGACCCCGCGAGAGATACGGTACTCATCGAAAACACGCCCATCGACTATCTTGATTTTGCCTCACCGGTTTCCGGCCTCGGCTCCAAGATGGGGTTAGACGCTACTCACAAGTTGCCTGGCGAGACGCAAAGAAACTGGGGGACGACTATCGCCATGAGCGAAGAAGTGAAAAAACGCATCGACAGCTTGTGGCAGGAACTTGGTATCGACAAGGATTCTCAGAGATAGCCGAGCTAGTGGGTCACTTTGGTTGGGGATGGCAGCGGCAGCTCCGGTAAATCTGCGCCGATTAGATCGCCGTAATTTTTCAGGTACTTCTCGCCAGCCTCATACTCACCAAGATGCTTTAACAGGCGACCCAATTCGCCATATGCCTCGGCACCCGGCGATATTTTGATGCTGGCACGATAGTAGTTCTTCGCCTTTCCCCACAACTGATTGCGCATACAAATGCGGCCAAGACTGAGTAGTAATGCGCCATTCGCAGGCCGAGCCTTGAGCCAGCCTTCGGCATGGATTAATTGCTGTGGGTTGGTACCCAAATCCTGTTCACCATAGCGCAACACCATGGCGTCACTGAAATTACGAGACAGAGCTGTCTCCATGACCTTCGATGCCTCTTCTTTTTCACCGTACTTAATCAAAAGCTCGGTGTAATGTTTAACCACCTTCTCATCCTCCCGGTATCGAGGCAGCGCTTTCTTCCATAATTTGAATAGCCGGGCAACGGTAGCTTCTCTCGATACCTGAGCGCTATCGCCGGGAGGCGGCGCATATAGTCGCTCGACAAAAATCCGTTTCTGGATTTTCTCTGCCTCGGCCTTATCAATAATTTTCAGCTTTTCCAGGGTTGGCACCAGGGCGCCGAGCTTTTCCCAGTCTTCCAACTCCACATACACTTTTTTCAACAGCTGCAGCAAGGTGGCATCGTTAAGCGAACTTTTCTTTAATTGCTCCAGCACGGCAAGACATTGCTCCAGCTGACCCGATTTGAATAGCAATTGTGCCTTAAGCGAGTTCGTCGTCGAACGGGCTGAAGGATAGTCCTCTTCCGCTTTTTGCAGCCACTGCATCCACAACTCTCTGTTGCCCATCTCGTAAGCAGCAAAGGCGGCTACGAGATAATTAACTACGGTTGCGTCGGCATCATTCTTACTCTTGCTAAGCAAGCTGTAACTTGACTGCCAATTGCCGCGGATAAAATACAGCAAACCTTCTGTGCTCTTACTGCGTGCCTTGGCTTTGCGTTGTCTGGAGTAGTTGCGGCCATAACGAACCAGATGCCAGGGGTTTATCCAGTGGAAAACCAGCAAGATTGCACGCACAAGCACATACAGCAGTGCTGCAGCCGCCAGCAGGGCGAAAATACTGGTTTCAAAAGTATAGTCGCCGAAGGCAATAAGCAGATAACCTGGATCGCCGGGGAATCCCGAATACAACGACAACACCAGGGCCACCACGATCGCCAATAAACTGTAAATAAACAACTTGATCATAGCGTTGCTGGTCGCCCACTGGCGATGACTCGCCTGATCGAATCGAGGGATTCTCCAAGGGATGGTAGAGTTGGGTCGATATCTATTGCTCCCAGCTCGAGCAACCCATCTACTACGAGTTGCCCCGAGGGTGTATCGGTGGAGACATAGAGGCGAATCCACTCCATGCTTTTCCCCAGGCTGCGCTGATAGAGTGCATTATCTCGCATCAATAAAGCGAGCTGAGTTTGCTCTAACATGAGCTGCAAATTTTGCCTGATGACACTTTCTGACCCTGGCGCCAACATCACAACTGGCGATTCTTCCCGCTGGCGCCAGACAAATACGGAGCCGAGAAAATCCAGACTGGCACCGAACCAACCCGTGGCAACGGAATCGGAGCTATTACTGATTCCGACTTCAACTGATTGTGCCTGCCGGAAACGACGATTTTCAAAATTTTGTCGCATTGAACTCAGCATCTCCACATTGGCTAATTGGGTAGCGAGGATGCCAATACGTATGTATAAACCTTGCCGATCGATGGCTTCGACATTTCGAAGTTGTAGTAATTCGGCAGAGATCGCCTCGCGGGTGGCGTACACTCCGTTATTACCGGATGCAAGCAATGCCGCATCTGCATCTTCCAGCAATGCGATCGCCGAGTTGGTATCGCCCTCCAATAGCAGTTTCTGACTCGCCACGCCCAGCAGGTATTCAGCTTCCTGCAGCTTCCAGCGGAGGCTGGGTTCGACCGCCGTGCTTCGCTGTTGGCTCTGAACTACCGCCAGTTGCTGTCGTAGTCGGCCGATCTCGGCATCGAAATTAGATTCCAGAAGCCGAAGCGCGGACTCGTCGACGGGTACTGCCTGTGGAGGTTCTGCCAGGTCGCGCTGCAGCTGTTGCAACTGTGTAGCCTGTGCAGACAGCGCGAGATTGAGCTGCTGATTTTCTTGCCGCAGTGAACTCAAGTCGATCTGAGACAAGCGTTGCTGATAAGCCAGAAACAAAACTCCAGCCAATACCGGAAGAAACAGCATGACGATCAGCGCAATCCGGCGCCTGGCGTTTTGTTGCTGTCGACTGCTGCGACCGCGCACCTTGGCCGAATTACTTTTCGACAGTTGCTCAAGTATTTTCGGTGTTTCCGGTGTTTCCGGTGTTTCCGGTGATTCTGACACTGCCTTGCCTTCTGCTTGATTGACGTGAGGGCCTCAAATTATTGCACATCATAAGCCATTTCAAGATGCAGTCTTAAATGAGATTCTCTGTTATCTGATCTTGTCGGCTAATAACTCCAGTGCTGCAACGAATGACGGGGTATCGGCACCTTCGGTGTTAATAACATCGCCAAATCCAGACTGCTCTGCCTGTAGCGCAAGTCGAGCCGAAGGCACCAGCAATGGTAGCAGACCCAATTCCTCTTTGTTATCGCCCAGTAGCGAGTCCAGTTTCAGCAGTGATTCTGCACTGGTAACCGTGAGTACGTTAACAGCTTCGGTTTGCAGCCTTGTGCAAAACTCCCTGGCATCGTAGTGAATTGACAGACTCTGGTAGACTTCCAGGTAATCGATCTCCCCACCCCTCGAGCGCAGGCTGTCGGCAAGAAAATTACGCCCTCCCCGGCCACGGAAAATGCCGATGCGCTTCCCATCTACCTGTTTCAACTCCGGCAGTTCCAGCAAATCCTCAGAGGTCATGCCTGCCGGAGAATGAACTACCGCACAGCCGAATCGGGCAGATATGGCCTGGGCCGTCGTCGGTCCTATTGCAATCACAGCGATGCCAACAGGCAGGCGAGGCCAATACTCATTTATCCGTGGCGCTGCATATTGCACGGCGTTGCTGCTGACAAAAATCAGAATGTGATAGTGATCCAGGTGCTGGATCTTGCTCTCTAGTGCCGGCTTAGAAGCGGTTTCCTGCAGGGGCTTGATTTCGATCAGCGGCATCTGTGTTACCCCACCGCCACGATCGGTAATCGCGTCCTTGAGAATCTGCTGTTGCTCAATTGGCCGTGTGATGAGCACGTTCAGTCTGGTCAGGGAGTTAGTGGTCGCATTTGACATTTAAGCAGAAAGCGCAGCAAGAATTTCTGCAGCACCCTGCGATAGCAAATCATTGGCAACGGTGATGCCCAGTTGCTCGGCCTGGTGACGATCACCTCTGATTTCGCTGCGAATGATTTGGGTGCCTTTGAGGTTACCCACCAGGGCACGAAGATGAAGAATTTCTTCTTCTGCACCTTCCAATTCAGCGAAGGCTGCGATCGGTACTTCGCAACCACCCTGCAGACAAGCATTAACTGCTCGTTCAGCTACCACCCGGGCTGCGGTGGGATGATGATGCAAATTATCAATCAGTTTCAAGGAATCCAGATCTTCGGTACGGCACTCGATGCCTACGGCCCCCTGACCGCCGGCGGGAAGACAGTCTTCGAACGCCAGGCGCTGCCGAATGCGTGCCTCTAATTGCAGACGACGTAATCCTGCTGCCGCCAGAATAATAGCATCGTAGTGGCCTTCATCAAGCTTGCCCAGTCGAGTGCCTACATTACCGCGCAGGTCCACGATCTCTAGATCGGGACGTAACTGTCTTAACTGACACTGTCGCCGAAAACTGGACGTGCCCACTCTGGCCTTTGGCGGGAGCGAGGCGAGGTCTGTATAGTTATTGGATACAAAGGCATCCGCAGGATCGTCTCGCTCACAAATGATGGCGAGACCGAGACCGGGAGGAAAATCCAGAGGTACATCTTTCATGGAGTGCACAGCGATGTCGGCACGACCTTCGAGCAGCGCTGCTTCTAGCTCTTTAACGAACAATCCCTTGCCTCCCACTTTAGCCAGTGGTGTATCGAGAATCCTGTCACCCCGAGTCGTCATACTTACCAGTTCCACTTCAAGCTCGTCATGGAACCGCTCGAGGGCTTGCTTGACATAATTGGCCTGCCACAGGGCCAGGGGACTCTTTCGGGTTGCGATTCTTAGTACTTTGGTTGCCATCGGGATTGAACGTTTCTCTGCCGGCCTGATTAATCGGGATCGCTCGAGATGCTTGTTCATCTCAGAGCGAGGAAAGCTCCGGCCCATTTTACGGCAATTGCGGCTTTTTGTCCTGATTGTCCCGCTTCAGAGCAATGCTTACGGACCCTGGCGGAAATTATAATGCATCTGACTATCCTGCTATAATCGGCCCCCAATCCCTGGCTGGCCTCATTAACGTAGTGGTGGTCGCAGATCGAAACGAGAGAGCAAACCAGCCTGAATCGATACGGATTTGATATGAGTGACGACAACAAGCCGAGCAAACTCTGGGGTGGGCGTTTTACGGGCAGCACAGATGCCTTCGTGGAAAGCTTTACTGCCTCGGTGACATTTGACCAGCGCCTTTATCATCATGACATCGATGGCTCCGTCGCCCACGCAAAAATGCTGCTCAAGGCCGACATTATCAGCGCCGGTGAATGCCAGCAGATGGTCGACGGCCTGGAATCTATCCGGCAAGAAATCGCCGCGGGAAAATTCCAATGGTCAGTTGCTTTGGAAGACGTTCACATGAACATAGAGGCAGCCCTAACAGACCGTATCGGGGATGTGGGCAAGAAGCTACACACCGGAAGATCCAGAAACGATCAGATTGCCACAGATCTCAGACTCTATGTGCGGGACGAGATTGACCAGATTGAGAAGCTGATTAGCCAATTACAATCTGCACTAGTGGGCCTGGCGGAACGGGAAGCCAGCACCATCATGCCCGGGTTCACTCACCTGCAGACAGCCCAGGCGGTTACATTCGGTCACCACATGCTGGCATGGTTTGAGATGCTGGAACGCGACCGTTCAAGATTGCTGGACTGCCGTAAAAGGCTAAACCTTTCCCCGCTTGGCGCCGCCGCGCTCGCAGGCACAAGTTATCCTATCGATCGAGCATACACGGCAACATTGCTGGGCTTCGACAGACCGACCAACAATTCCCTGGACTCGGTTAGTGACAGAGATTTTGCGATTGAGTTGGCTGCGGTTGCCAGCATCCTGATGACACATCTGTCCAGATTCTCTGAAGAGTTAGTACTCTGGACTTCCACACAATTTTCATTCATCGAATTACCTGACAGCTTTTGTACCGGTTCATCCATAATGCCCCAGAAAAAGAATCCCGATGTGCCGGAACTGGTTAGAGGAAAGACCGGTCGAGTGCTTGGCCACCTGATGTCATTGCTCACCCTGATGAAGTCCCAACCCCTGGCATACAACAAAGATAACCAGGAAGACAAGGAGCCGGTATTCGATTTGCTGGATACAGTGAAAGACTGCCTCCATGCCTACGCCGAAATGGTACCGGCAATAATCTGCAACCGGGACGCAATGTACAGCGCTGCCAAACAGGGCTATGCGACAGCGACAGATCTGGCAGACTATTTGGTGATGAAGGACCTGCCGTTCAGGGATGCTCACGCGGTGGTGGGCAAGTCGGTAGCGTACGGGATTGAACAAGGCAAAGACCTGGCGGATTTGTCGCTGCAAGAAATACAGAATTTCTCGACCTTAATTACAGACGATGTTTTCGATGTGCTCACACTGGAGGGATCTGTAAACGCTCGCAAGC
>Ga0315334_10003138_pt1 | contig 10347 bp, 7 predicted proteins | sample M150034915metaG_FD_205555 | JGI IMG/M metagenome (GOLD analysis project Ga0315334, IMG submission 205555) | Ammonia-oxidizing marine archaeal communities from Monterey Bay, California, United States - M1 500m 34915 | ecosystem: Environmental > Aquatic > Marine > Intertidal zone | place: USA... | reverse complement strand
GGTGTAATCATATGGCCACCGGTTTCTGTCTGCCACCAAGTATCAACAACTGGACATCTACCATCGCCCACTACATTGTAGTACCACTCCCAGGCCTCAGGGTTTATTGGCTCACCAACAGTCCCCAATATTCGTAAACTAGAGCGTGAGGTTTTATTAACAAAGTCATCCCCTGCTCCCATTAGTGCACGAATAGCGGTAGGCGCAGTATAGAAAGTGTTGACCTGATGCTTATCGATAACTTGCCAGAACCGTGAAGCGTCCGGATATGTGGGAATACCTTCGAACATTAGTGTGGTTGCACCATTAGCTAATGGCCCATAAACAATATAAGAGTGTCCAGTTACCCATCCAACATCAGCTGTACACCAATAAACATCACCCTCCTGATAATCAAAAGTATATTTATGGGTCATAGCTGCATAAAGCAGATACCCTCCAGATGTATGCAATACACCTTTAGGTTTACCAGTAGATCCTGATGTGTATAGTATAAATAGTGGCGTTTCAGCGTCATAATTCTCACACGGACATTCCGTAGGTAGGCCATTAATAAGGTCGTGGTACCAAATATCCCTGTCCCCCCAATCAGTTGCGCCACTAGTATTCTGCACCACCACTACAGCATCAACACAATCACACCCCTCTACCGCTTTATCTACGTTAGCCTTGAGTGGCACAGACTTACCTCCACGAACTCCCTGATCAGCCGTAACTACCACCTTGCACTCAGAATCTAAAATCCTATCTCTTAATGCTTCGGGTGAAAAGCCACCAAACACAACTGAATGTATTGCACCAATTCTAGCGCACGCCAACATTGCAACACTTGCCTCTACAATCATCGGCATGTAAAGACAAACTCGGTCTCCCTTTGTTACTCCTAACTTTTTGAGGCCATTTGCAAAAAGACAAACCCTCTCGTAAAGTTGCTGATAAGTAATTGATTCACTATTATCGGGATTATCACATTCCCATATTATGGCAGTTTGGTTAGCCCTCTCAGGGAGATGCCGATCAAGACAGTTATAAGCAACATTCAACTCGCCGCCACTGAACCACTCTATCTTTCCTGTATTGTAATCTACATCAGAAATTTGATCCCATTCCTTATTCCAATGCAAAAATTGTTTAGCCTGTTTTGCCCAAAAAGCATCAGAATCATTCATAGATTCAGCGTACATAGACTCATATGTAGCTTCATCGCATATAGCTTTTACATCTGGTTTGGTAATAGGGTAGTTTTTCATATCGGTATTTTTATGATTTAATCACTGAATAATAATACCTAGTTAAAATATATATGTGCAAAAAAAAATGACGCAATTGCGTCATTTTTTCAAATAGTAAAATAATATAATTATTCCACTTCGGTTATCTCATCAGAAGTTTCATCTATAGCTGTTTCTGAAAGCTCTTTTTCTATTTCAGCCATTTTCTCACTATCTGCCACTTTCTCTTGTGCGCTCAATTCAATTTCCATATCGTATTCCTCTGTAAGAATTGAAGAGTCAATCAATCCAGCCTCTATTTCTCTAAGGGCAACAACAGTTGGCTTGTCTTTTCCTACATCCAGAACTGACCTATATCCACCAGAACTTAACTGATGTGCACGCTTTGCAGCCACCAGAACTAAATCAAAACGATTATCTACAAATTCTAAACACTCTTCAACGGTAACTCTTGCCATAATTCAAACTTTAATACGATAAAATGAAGCAATTTTACACGAAAATAATCATAATAATTCTCTCATGGAAAGACTAATTGTTCTTGATACAGAAACAACAGGCATTGAACCATCCGAGGGTCATCGCATTATTGAAATTGGTTGTGTTGAAATCATAGACAGAGTAATTACTGAATCTCAATATCATCAATACCTTCAGCCTGACAGAAATGTAGGTGATTCGGTTAGAATTCACGGCATTACAGACAGTTATTTAACCGGTAAACCAAAGTTCGAAGATGTGGCTCTTGAGTTCTTAGAATATATTGAAGGCTCTACACTAGTCATTCATAATGCACCATTCGACTTAGGTTTCCTCAATAACGAACTGCTGCTCATGAATACTGATCAGATTATTGAAGACAACTGTTCAGTAATAGATTCACTTGAATTATCCAAGAGGCAGCGTCCAGGTAGGATGCACAATCTTGATGCACTGTGCAGAAGGTTTGAGATAGACGCCAGCGCACGTACAGTTCATGGAGCATTACTCGATGCACAGATATTAGCACAGGTATATCTGGCGATGACTGGTGGACAGTCAACTTTGTTCAGTGACAGTAATGTTAATATAAAAAGTAAGGAAAATTCTAATAGTTTTGTCAGATTAAGTAGTGAGAGAGAGGACCTTAAAATTGTTAGGGCAAGTGAGTCTGAGTTAGAAGCACACAATAACTATTTCTCACCATCCTAATTTCTTATTATGCAATACGAAGATCTGCGCGAATTTATAACTGAATTAGAAAAGCAAGGCGAACTTAAGCGTATTACAACACAGGTTGATGCGAAACTAGAGATTACTGAAATATGTCGTCGTACACTTGATGCTGGAGGACCTGCCCTGCTATTTGAAAATGTATCAAACTCAAGTATGCCTTTACTAGCTAACTTATTCGGCACCACAAGAAGAGTTGCCTTGGCTATGGGACAGGAAGATTTAACCGAGCTACGAAGCCTTGGAAAGCTTTTAGCTGACCTAAAACAACCAGAACCACCTAAAGGGGTTATGGATGCTTTAGACAAGTTGCCAGTACTAAAACAAGTGCTAAACATGCCCGTTAAGTCAATTAAAAAGGGGCAATGCCAAGAAGTAGTGATTGAGGGAACTGATGTTGATCTATCCAAACTACCAATCCAAACATGCTGGCCAAATGATATAGCTCCACTCATAACTTGGGGCTTAGTTATTACTCGAGGAACAAACAAAGAGCGTCAAAATTTAGGTATATATCGTCAACAGGTTATTGCCAAAAATAAACTTATTATGCGCTGGCTATCGCATCGAGGTGGGGCTCTTGACTTTAAGGACTGGTGCGAAAAAAATCCTGGAAAACCTTTCCCTATCGCTGTAGCACTGGGTGCAGATCCAGCAACCACCTTGGCTGCTGTTACCCCGGTACCTGACAGTTTGAGTGAATATGCATTTGCAGGACTATTGCGAGGCAAAAAAACTAAAGTATGTCGTTGTATAGGTAGTGATTTGCAGGTACCAGAGAACGCCGAAATAATACTAGAAGGTGTAATATATCCAAACGAGATGGCTGACGAAGGTCCGTTCGGTGACCATACTGGTTACTACAATGAAGTAGAGCAGTTCCCAGTATTTACAGTTGAACGTATAACTCACAGAAAAGACCCTATTTATCACTCCACATACACTGGAAAACCTATAGACGAGCCAGCAATACTTGGTGTAGCATTGAACGAAGTTTTTGTTCCGCTTATACAACAACAATTTACTGAAATAACAGACTTCTATCTGCCTCCTGAGGCATGCTCGTACAGGATGGCAATTGTGAGCATGAAAAAACAGTTCCCTGGTCACTCTAAAAGAGTAATGATGGGTGTTTGGTCATTCCTACGTCAATTCATGTACACAAAGTTCGTAATTATTGTAGATGATGATATAGATATTCGTAATTGGAAAGAGGTAGTATGGGCCATATCCACTAGGGTAGACCCAACCAGAGACACAACCCTGATAAATAACACGCCTATCGATTACTTAGACTTCGCATCCCCAGTATCGGGGCTAGGATCAAAAATGGGTATAGATGCGACCAATAAGCTACCCGGGGAGACTGATAGAGCTTGGGGTGAAGCTATAGAAATGGATAAACATACAGTGAGTAAGATAGACCAAATTTGGAACGAATTAGGCATTGACTCGAGTATTTAACAAAGTATAATTATTGTTTTTTCGGAGTGTAGCGCAGTTTGGTAGCGTATCTGGTTTGGGACCAGGTGGTCGGGGGTTCAAATCCCTCCACTCCGACCATATTTTTGTATGATAATCAAGAACTTACATACTTAGTCTAACAGGGTTATTTTACCGTATTTATTTTGTCTGTTAATCACGGCAATAACCTTAACAATTTCAAAAACTTCAACAATGAGGTGCCTTATTTCATAAACCTATTAAGCTTTAGCTGTCAACTACTTTAGACCTTACAGCCAGTTTAATTACAGGCTTCATTGCCGCTAAATGTTCGTTTGACAGATGACACCTTAACTGATGACCTTCTTCGACATCGACTATGTCTGGTAGTTCTTGTTCACAAAGATTATTATCTACCAAATGTTTATGTTGACAACGAGTTTGAAATGGGCAACCAGGAGGTGGGTTTAGGGCAGAAGGGATATCACCTTTGAGCACAATATGCTGACGCTTGACACGGGTATCAGCAATTGGCACAGCAGATAATAGGGCCTCAGTATAAGGGTGATATGGTGGAGCAAATACTTGGTCTGTACTACCAGTTTCAACAACATGGCCCAGATACATAACCATAACACGGTCAGCTATATAACGAACAATAGACAGATCATGGCTTATAAACAACATAGTAGTACCATTTTTTCGTTGTAATTCCATCAACAGATCAGTTACGGCTGCTTGTACAGAGACATCTAACGCGGAAACTGGCTCATCAGCAATAACAATCTGTGCATCACCAGCAAAGGCTCGAGCTATACCAACGCGTTGCTTCTGTCCGCCAGATAATTGACGAGGTTTTCTATTAGCAAACTCTCTGGGGAGTTTGACTAAATCCAGCAACTCTAGCATCCTATTGTGACGCTCAGACTCTGCCTCACAGACCATAAAGACTTCAAGGGCACGAATAATTTGCCTACCAACGTTCATTGAAGGATTTAGGGTATCAAATGGATTTTGAAAAACCATTTGAATTGAAGAAACTGTCTCAGTAGAGCGCTCACTAATTGCCGTATTTCCGAGAGACTGACCGCCAATATAAGCCTTACCTGAAGTAGCTGTTTCAAGTCCCATTAAAACTTTAGCTAGTGTCGACTTTCCACATCCAGATTCGCCAACAATTGCTAATGTTTCAGATTTTCTTGCATAAAAAGACAATCCCTCGTTGGCCTTGACAACACTTTTTTCTTTACCACTAAACAACTCATTGGCAGAGACTTCATAATATTTTGTTAGGTCCTCAACCTCTATAGCTATTTCACCAGGAAGTAAGGGCTTGTAATTTGTTTCTGTCACAGCGTCTGCTTGCCAGTCGATGTTATTGATATTTATACAGCGAGATGCGTGATGTTGGTTGTCACTCAGAAATTTCATATCTATTTTATTTTCATCACAAACACCGCCCTCAAAATAGTTACAGCGCGGTCCAAAATTGCAGCCCATAGGGCGCTCGTGTGGTAGCGGAAAATTTCCTGGAATAGCAACCAATGGTCTATGGTTTTTGTCTGCGCCAGGCAAAGGTATCGAACGAAATAATGCTTGCGTATAAGGGTGTCGCATTTTATCAAAAACATCGTGTATAGAGCCTGTTTCAACAGCCTCACCAGAATACATTACACAAATATCGTCACAGGTGTCTAGGATCAAACCGAGGTTGTGAGATATGAACAACATAGAAGTTCCATACTTCTCCCCCAAACCTTTAACTAAATCTACAATACCGGCCTCAACAGTAACATCAAGTGCAGTTGTGGGCTCGTCTAAAATCAATAAGGCTGGCTTTGACATCAGTGCCATAGCAATAACGATACGTTGCTGCTGACCACCTGAGAGTTGGTGCGGATAAGAATTTAGAATGCGTTCTGGATCTGGCAATCGCACATCTTTCACAACGTCAATTGACAAATCCCAGGCCTCTTGTGCGCTAGCATTTGCGTGAATAATCGGCACTTCCATAAGCTGCTTAGAAATTTTCATTGCAGGGTTCAGAGAAGCCATAGGTTCCTGATAAATCATTGCAATTTCTGAACCCCTTAATTTAGCCAACTCACTCTGAGACATATTGTTTAACTCACGGCCTTTAAACTTAATAGAGCCGCCAACGATTGAGCCATTAACGCCTAAGTCTTGCATGATTCCAAGTGCTACGGTTGATTTGCCGCATCCTGACTCTCCCACAAGCCCTAAAGCCTTGCCCTGCTCAAGAACACAAGAAAAGTTCATTACAGCAGGAATTTCACCCAGACGTGTGAAAAAACTAATCGAAAGATTATTAATTTCTATAATAGGAGTTTGAGTATTAGATTCTGACATTGGTTAGTCCTTTAATGATTGCTCTCTCAAGCCGTCACCTAATAAATTCAACCCCAACACCAAAGACAATAATGCCAATGCTGGGGGGATTGCCATATGTGGATAATACGCCAACAGTTTGCGGCCTTCATTAATAGTCATACCCCAGTCCGGACTTTCAGGACTAACTCCTAAACCAAAAAATCCTAGAGTTCCTAAAAGTATAGTTGTGTAACCAATTCTCAGACAGAAATCAACAATCAGTGGGCCCCTAGCATTAGGCAGGATTTCCCAAAGCATTATAAACCAGGCGCCCTCTCCGCGGGTCTGAGCGGCCGCAACATAGTCTCGTGTCTTAATGTCCATAGTGAGACCTCTAACAATTCTAAATACCGTTGGTGAATTAACAAAAACAACTGAAACAAAAATATTAAGCAAATTAGGGTCCATATAGAATACAGGCTCTAGGCCTAATAATTGTAATGGGTCTTGGTTAAAGGCAAGCCCTGAGTATGCCCAAAATCCCAGTAACAAAGTTAGGCCAACATAGATATTTCTCTTCATAGGTTGAACATAGTATCTAGACTGGAAAAGAACAGCAAAAAAGATAATAGGAAATAAAAAAAGCACGGCCGCTATAATGATAGGTATACCTGTTGAACGTATGGCAGGGTTAACTAAGAGATAAAACAAAAGTATAACCGGGAAGGCTAAAACTAGATTCGCGATAAATGACAAAATAGTGTCAAGTTTTTTACCATAAAACCCGGCCGGTAAGCCTAGCGTTATGCCTGTCATAAAGGCAAAAATAGTAGCAGCTGGGGCAATTGAAAGCACTATACGAGACCCCATCACCATTCTCGAAAAAACATCTCTACCCATCAAATCACCGCCTAATAAATAGGCATTAATAGTGTCTGGCACTAACGTTCCTGGAGACTTTTTGCGCATCCTTGATAGCTGATCAATTGGGTCAAAGGTTATAATTAGGTCTGCGAAAATTGCAGTAAAAATCCAAAATATGACTAAGGCAAAACCGATACTACCAGTAAAAGTATCGAATATACGGCCATAAAGCCCTAACCTATCTCTGAAAAAATAAGAAACACCAAGTGTTAGCGCCATTGCAACCCACACCGGTACAAATTGTATGAATATTTGGGTTAGGATCTCTATCCAGCTCAATGATGCCATAACAATACTTTAAGAGTTCACTCTTATTCTTGGATTTAAAAAGACATAGCCAATATCTGATATTAACTGTGTAACCAAAACTACCAAAACCGCCACCAACGAACAAGACAGCAATAACTCAACATCGTTGCCATCAGCCGCCATGACCAATAACCAGCCGAAGCCCTTGTAGTTGAATAAGGTTTCAACAATCACAACACCTGTCAAGAGCCAAGGAAACTGCAACATAATCACAGTGAAGGGAGCTATTAATGCATTCCTAAGAGCATGCTTAAGAACAATACTTGGAAAGCTAACTCCTTTTAATCGGGCTGTGCGAACGTATTGTGCTGTCATCACCTCAGCCATAGATGCTCGTGTCATCCTGGCAATATATCCCATACCATAAAACACCATCGTCATTACCGGTAACGCGAAATTATCGAAGGTCATATTCTCCATCGCTGCTTGTGAGGAAGGTAATAATAATCTACTGTCAAACACAATCCTACTGGCAAAAATAACAGACAAAATAACGCCAGAGATGTATTCTGGTGTCGCAGTGAAACCGATAGCAATAGTTGAAAGTGTTCGGTCCACCTTAGAGCCTTCACGCATGCCTGCTAATATTCCAATAATAAGTGCCATAGGTATCATAACAATCATTACCCAAAACATCAGAATACCTGTCAAACCTAAGCGTGTACTTAAAGCCTTTCCTACTGACACATTGAAAATCGTGGAGTGTCCTAAGCTTCCTTGCAAAAGGCCGCAATAAGTGGGCGTGTCTTCTACATTATGACTAATACAACGGCCACGCGTCTCGCCGTCCTTGTTAGTGAGGACATAACCTGGAACAACTCCAAGCCATTCACCGTATCTCAACAATAGTGGCTGATTATAGCCACGATCATCTAGCCAAGAGATTACCTGATCCTCAGTCATTCGTATACCGGCTTCGGTTTTTGCTAGTTTTATTAGGTTGGGCTGTAAATTAGTGAGAAAGAAAACAATAAAACTCAGACACAGTGTTGTTAACACCATCAGTCCAAGTCGTCTAGAAATAAATTGCCACATAAAAAGCCTTAGCTACACATTTTGTTAGTACAGGAAAATACAAATGAATCACGACAATGATACATAAAAAGAGGTCGCTAACAGCGACCTCTTTTAAAACATTGAAATCATCTACATGATTTCAATGTCGTTGGCAGTTTACGACCAGCCCAAATTATGAAGGTGTATCTCAAAAGTTGGATGCATCCCGCCACCCAACACGCCTTCTTTATGATGACGGTATAGAGAGCGCCAGTATGGCTGAATAATAACTCCTTCGTCTTGCATTATTTGCTCTAAACGCTTCATCAAAACTCGGCGCTCATCTGCATCAGCAATAGCTACTGCTCTTGTCAAAGTCTCATCAAATTCTGCATTACTAAAAGCAGCCTCATTCCAAGCCTCACCAGAGCGATATGCAAGTGCAAGTACCTGGACTCCCAATGGCCTCATGTTCCAGTTGGTTGAAGAGAATGGGTACTTAACCCAGTCATTCCAGAAAGTAGAACCTGGCAAAATAGTACGCTTGACTTTAATGCCAGATTTACGAATCTGATCAGCAACAGCGTCTGTTGTGTTGCGTCGCCAGTCATCATCAATCGAGATTAACTCGTGCTCATAGTCACCAAGTCCGGCCGCTGACATCGCAGCAAGTGCTGCATCACGATCAACTACTTGGGCTGGCAATTCAGCATATTCTGGATGAATTGGACACACATGGTGATTCTCAGCTGGAGTACCTCTACCATCAATACCTAACTCTAAAACCACAGAATTATCAACACACATCGCTAGAGCGCGACGAACGTTCTTGTCCTGGTAAGGTTCTGCATCTTGATTGCAACGAATAACAATTGTTGAGGCAGTCACCGCTGAAGATTGCTGCCAACCTGGCATGCTGTCAAAAATATCAACAAACTCACCCACAACTTGATAATTCATATCAAATTCATCAGACTCTGCACCAGCTACTTTAGCAGAAGTTTCTGTACCATAATCGATAAACTCGATTCTATCTAGGTATGCGCCTTCTCCCCACCATTGGTAGTTAAAGTTATTATTTCTAACCAAAGCTGCCTTAACTCCTACCTCATGACCATCAGGTATATAAGGTCCCGTACCAATAGGATTGGACAACATTGTTTCTGCAGTGTGCGATGAATGCGTGATAGCTCCAGGGTAATCTGCCATACCAGGAATAATAGTAATATCTGGAGTTGGTAAGTTTAGTTGAACTGTATGATCATCAATAACCACAACTGCTCCTGCTGCTGCCTTGCCTGTATCAGCGTCAATCAAGCTATTCATTCTTCCGGCCATGGAGTTACCTTCAAGGCTCTTATCACACCAGCCCACAATATTGCGTGCCACATCATCAGCAGTAAAATGGTCGCCGTTATTCCATCTAACTCCTTTTCTGACATTCAGTGTGTACTGAGTGGCATCGGAATTCGCTGACCAGCTTTCCAGTAGACGACCCTCAAAAGTACCATCACTGTTAAACTGCACCAAATATTCCAACCAGCCGCGGGTAAAGTTAGCAATTTCCGACCAGTCGTAAGTGCGCGGATCTTTGAGTCCACGAACGTCCATCTGTAGGCGCATTGTCCCCCCTTGTTTTGGCGTTGACGCTGCCATGGCCGCTGATGGCGCTACCAAACCTAGCATGCTGTATGCAGCCACAGTCGTTGCACCTAAGGCCGATGATCGCGCTAAAAACTCACGGCGCGAAAGTGTATTATCCAACACCTCTTGCTTGTACATCGAGATTGCTGGATGTAACGGCAAGCCGTTAATCGTTTCCTTACTCATAATAACTCTCCTCTAAGATTAAAAAAGCAAAAATATATCTAACACCAATCACATTAAATTAGTGACAAAA
>Ga0315334_10003136_pt1 | contig 10348 bp, 9 predicted proteins | sample M150034915metaG_FD_205555 | JGI IMG/M metagenome (GOLD analysis project Ga0315334, IMG submission 205555) | Ammonia-oxidizing marine archaeal communities from Monterey Bay, California, United States - M1 500m 34915 | ecosystem: Environmental > Aquatic > Marine > Intertidal zone | place: USA... | reverse complement strand
AAAAACATAGCAGGATAATGTTAAAGGGGTAGATTTACAAAACATGAGATTTTCAATACCAATTGCCACACCGATCTCAATATTAGTATTAATGGCATTGTTTCTTGTATATATGTCTTGCGAAACCAGTCAGGAAAGTTCCGAAGTCAAGTCTTACGCTAACCCTCCGTCCATGGTTATAGATACTACTCAGGACTTATCTGCTGTGTTTGAAATGGAAGATGGCGGGCAATTCACCATCGATCTATATGAAAAACTCGCGCCTAATACGGTTAACAATTTTGTATTTCTTGCAAACGAAAATTACTATAACGGTACGACCTTCCACAGAGTGATCGATGGTTTTATGGCTCAGGGGGGCGATAGAGGAACTGGTAGTCCAGGGTATTATTTCGAGAATGAATTTCACGTAGATGCCAGGCATGATTCTGCGGGAGTTTTGTCTATGGCTAATAAAGGGTTAGTGGATGGAAAAGCTACCAACAGCAGTCAGTTTTTTATAACTTTTTCAGCGACTGAATTTTTAGACGGATTTGATGCGAATGACCAACCTAAGGATTGTGCCTTGGATTCTTGCCATTCTGTGTTTGGAAAGGTTGTAAGTGGGATGGATGTTGTGACCGGGATATCCAGACGGGATCCTAGTTCTGCTACCAAACTTGGCGATGCTATTAAAACTGTGACGATAAAATCTGACTAGGAATTATGATCCGGGTAAGTTTTCTCTGTTGTGAATCGGAATAACTTCCCTGTTGCTCCAATCCAGGTGCCATCTGAAACATATGCTGATCCGACCAATGGGTGATTGTTTACTCTAATCGTATGTGCAGCAGTTGTTGCCGTTATCAAAAGAGAGCCTTTTCCGAAGACGAAATTGCTTCCAATAAACTCATCCATTCCAGATTCTGAGCCCGCGACTATATGCCGGGCAAAAATTGACCTAATTACCCTCCTGCTCCGTAATCGGTCGAAGTTTAGAATTGAGTTTCCCGACTCATCACTAATGAATCCATACGGCTTCGGCAGGGAATTGTGATATATCACAATTATTAATAGTATTATGATTAGAATGGCTACAGGAATTATGATTCCTAATGGCATGCTGGTTTTCGAAGTGTTTGTACTTGGGGGAAGGGTATTCGGTTCCGGCTGATAAGGCACATTGGAATATGGTTGTGCTGGGGCTTGAGGGATCACCCTTGATTCCAAAAACAAATTTCCTGTTGATCGCGAATAATCTCTATCGCCATAGACTAAATCGACATTAAATATAGCTGAAATTTGGCCTGGCTTATCCGGTGTGAAAACCACATCATACATCCAGGCTTTACCCTCGGAATCAGGCGATCGGGGATTGGTTTTCAAGGTTCCGTGGAATTGTAAATCGTTAACGATTTGGGGTGTGATGGCGGATGGTAAAACAGCATAAGGGGAATCTTTAATTTTTGTGTATATTGTTGCTACTGTATATTCTTCACCAACGAATAGATTAGAGGTGTAAAGTGGGTCCATCTCAATTGTTGGAAATACGTCGGCCTGAAAAGTGAAATCTCGAGTCAGATTGTATTTAATATTCGGCCAGCCTAAATGGACTGACACCGAATATTTTCCCTCTGATAGAGGTGCAGGAATCTTCGCTGAGTAATACCCGTCACCGGATTTTAAATCACCATCAACTCCCTTGTCTTTCAATACATATGTTATGGAGGTTTCACCTGGGGAGACAACATCAGCACTGATAGACGCATCCTCGCCCATTATCGATATAGATTGGGCTTCCGTGACAAAAGCGGAAATAGTAGCTGCTTCATCTGTCGGTACCACTTTCGGCATTTGAAAGTTCAGCCCATATTTATTCGATGCTAAATACCATGAGGATACAAGGCCACTTAATCCTGTCACATCGACATTCCAATTGCCGGGGGCAGGATCATTAATTATCCATACCACAGCATTAGGAGTTTCAAGTACGGAAGAAGAGGACCTGTCACCTGTGGAAGCTTCGAGGCCATCGGGGTTTTTAAGCCTAAAGGAACCAGCGTTGCTTTCTCTGAAGAACAAAGCCATCACATATTCAGTACCAGGTAAAACCGCTATATCTGAGATTAGTAGATTGCTAAAAGTCAGCTTCTTTTCTCCAGAGGAAATTAATGTTCCTCGGTTATCGGTTGTTAATAAGTAATCTGTAAATAATTTCAATCCTCCAATATCTTGCAATTGGAATATGTTTCCCTCAGAAGTAGCCGCAAGATTAGTGGATACTTCTAAATTGGACGCCGGAATTCCTGACAACACGAAAGCAGATATATGCCAGCCCCTTTCATAAAAAAGACCGGCTAAAGGGTCCAACCTATGGCCCACATAATCTTCATGGTTTGGATATTCGTTAGTACTGATGAGATATATTCCTGACCCTGGAGGGGCACTTTCTATATCTAATAGGCCGTAAGATTCTCCAAGTATCTGATCGACTGCTACGCCCAAAGAGGAATTGGCTTCGGAATTTGAAATTATGTCCTGCACTTTTTTGGGAAACTCTATGAAATCACTTTCCCCAGCCCTATAAGGCCCAATGTAACTGGCGGGTGAGTCCATTGTCATCAGATAGAAATCATCACCTTGTTTTATTGTCGACATGATTCCAATTATTGAATCCACCATTTCCATATGGGATTCTTTGGAAACCACAGAATTCGAGTCTATTCCAAGTATTACTATTCGATGGTCTGATTGAGCATTTTGATCGGCGGATATTTGTATTATGCCGTTGAGGGAGGCGAACACAGAGGCAATAAGAACGATACAGCTGAAGACGATCTTACTTGGTGTATTCATAAACCACTTTTGAGTTATACGCCCCTGGTGACTTTTTTATAGGCAGCGATAGTTGAATTTATATAAAGTTAAAACATAATCTTTATATAAATTTATGTTAGATTGAACCTGTTGTGAGTTCAATCTAATTTAGGAACTATTTTTGCCGAACATGTATGAATGTTTGCAGGTAGTGGCAGTGTAAAAAATATATATATGTATCGTCGGATGTGTAAACCATTTTCCTATAATGTGCCTTTGATGTGGGTTCTTTTATTGATAGGGAATTTATCTTGTGGTGGGGAACGTATGGATATAATTGATGTGTCACTTGTGGAAGTGTCTGGCTTGGTTACCGAATTCAAAGCTCGTTCCCTTACGGAGATAGATTCCCTCTCCTTAGAGACAATGGAGGGACAAATTTATAATTTTAAAGTCGGTAAAAATTTGGGAAAATTCACACCATCTCATATACGACAACATATGGTGCATGGAGATTTAGTGGAAATATCATACTTTCGACGTGACGGTGAGAATTGGCTAAGAAGCGTACAGGATTTCACTCTTCGCTGATGATTTTGTTTTTGGATTTTCTTCCGTAACGCACATATAAAAATACGGAACCCGTTATAAGCACTGAAAATACAAAAAGGAAGAATATTCCTGCGGCATTGCTTGTGGCACTACCAGAATCCAGAATACTCAATTTAAAATTGATTTTATCTTCAATATTTAGTTTAGTGGAAATTTTTATTTCCACTTCCCATTCGCCAGAGGTTTCAAAGGTCAAATTTGCATCATAGATAGCTGGTGAGGATGGGGAATTTACAGCTCTCGATTGAAAAGCGTCTTCTCCTTGTCGAATTATGACTGTGATAATAGCTTTTTCAATGGGTTCTGTTGTAGATGACAAGGTTGGTTCAATGTGAAAATGAACTGAGCCCGATACTGGTTCGTGGGGAATAATACTTATTTTTAAATCATATTCTCCAGTTGTTCCATAGTGGATATTTTTCATATTTCCATGGGCCTCCAACCGAACTGTTTCCCCCCATGACATAATCAAAATGGCTGCCAATAAAGTCAGTAAAATTAACTTGGACAATCAGAATTTGTTCCTTTTTGTAATGGTGGGCCCGGCAGGGATCGAACCTGCGACTAATCGGTTATGAGCCGACCGCTCTAACCACTGAGCTACGGGCCCAAATGTGAGTCGTACCTACTACTAATCTATAGTACGAACAAAAATTTGCGTCGTTAATTGTCCTGTAACCAAAGGTCGTAGTCAAGGAAACGCTTTGATATTATAGGTTTAAATTAATCCACATGGAAAATGACGTAGGCCGGGTATCCGGTAAGGTCGCGATAATTTCAGGCGGTGCTAGAGGGGAAGAGGAAGAAGAGGCACGCCTCTTTGTTTCCGACTGCGCAAAAATAATCATAGGAGGCATACTTGATTCAGAAGGAATTCAAGGAGAGTCTGAAACTGTTGACCAAGATGGAGAGGCTAAGTTCGTTCGTTTTGACGAGTTAATAAAGGATGATTAGTCAAAATCTGTTCAATTGGCTGTATCTGAGTATGCCAAGCTGAATATATTGATTAATAATGCCGGTATTTTGCTGATGGAAGGGGTTGAGGGTACCATTAGTAAAGAATGGGATCCCCTTGAGAATAATAATTCTAAAGGAGTTTTTGGGGACAAAGCTTTGTCCCCAGGTTTGATGGACTCTAGATTTAATGCCTACGGTGCTAGTAAGGGACTTGTTAGGACATTAACAAAATCTATAGCTGTGAATCATGGGTATGAGAATATAAGATGTAATTCCGTTCATCGTAGAATTATCGATACGGATGTAGTTTCAGAAATGATTGGGAGTAAAGAAGGCCAGGATTTTCAGTTGGATAGGACACCTCTAAAGGCCATCGCTAATTCTAAGGGCGTTGGGGGTTCTGTATTTGGCCAGAGATGAATCTAGATATGTCACAGGCTCAGAATTGGTTATATATGGTGGAATCACTGCCCAATAAATTTTTCTCCGCTAACAATCTGTATAAGGTTGCCTTATTCCCATTGTGTTTGGCCTTATTCGCTTTGCTGATAGGGTGCAGCACTGAGGCAGAGTCTGCCGCCAATGTTATTGCTGAACCGGAGATTTCGAAACTTCAGGTTACGTTTGACAACACACTTGTTAGCGGTACGAGGGATTTGTCAGCTCCAAAAACCGTCATCGGTGCACCTAGTGGCCCACCACCTAAAAGGGAAGAGGCGCCTAGGCCAACCCCAACAATTGTCTCCAATATTGTGTCTAAATCTCTCAAATCACTTAACGATAAAAAACTCGCAACAGGTTTTTCAATTGCTGTTGATGAAACCCTTGAAAATGGAATAATTAAATCCTATGAAGAAGAAGGGTTTTACAGGGATGTAAAGGCACAAATTAAAGGTAAATACCTACCAAAACTGGTTCAAGGGTATGATGATTCGGCATTAGGCTGGGCCGCTCCTGAGGTAAAAGCTGTTGGTTTGGATGGAGAAGAGATTTATATTGGCGGTGAGGGGCCAACGACATTAATAATGGTTCTCGCACACTGGTGCCCTCATTGTCGAAATGAGGTGAGAGAATTGGCGCCATTTTTGAATGACTCTGATTCTTTAGATAGGGTTAGGATGGTTACTTTATTGACTTCAATTAACGAGGATAGGCCCAATTTTCCACCTCATACATGGCTGGATCTCGAAAAATGGCCCGTTTCTTCAATAGTAGACACTCCCTCTAGCCAAATTGCTACTGCTTACGGTGTGAGTTCCTTTCCATTCTTCATCGTAATAAACGATAGAGGTGAAATAGTACTTAGAATGCCAGGAAGACTTGGGGTTGAAACTTTAGGTAGATTATTAGATGCAATAGGCGATATGGGTGAAGAAAACTGATGGTTATAATCCAAATTTTCCAAATGATTGAATGGAGCTAGCAAAATGGCAATTTCTAATAAAATTCGTGGGTTCATGGAAAAAGGTTCTTGGATAAGAAAAATGTTCGAAGAAGGAATTGCTCTTAAGCAGCAATATGGAGAAGAAAATGTTTTTGACCTGTCTCTAGGTAATCCTGTGATGAACCCCCCTGAACGATTTTATACAGAGTTAAAAAAGATATCGGAAAATCCTATAAATGGCATGCACAGGTATATGCCCAATGCCGGGTTAACTGAAACTAGGTCAGCGGTGGCGAAAGGACTTTCTAATGAGACAGGGTTGTCGTTTACTTCAAACGAAATTGTGATGACTTGCGGTGCTGGCGGTGCCCTCAACGTAGTTATGAAAACTCTTCTGGATCCTGGCGAAGAATTTGTAATTTTTGCTCCTTTCTTTGTTGAATATAATTTTTATGCTGACAACCACGGTGGTTCTTGCAAAGTAGTACCTCCCGATGAGGATTTTCTACCTAATATGGAAATTTTCCGTAGCTCCATCAACAGTAATACAAAGGGGGTATTGATAAATTCACCAAATAATCCGTCAGGGATTGTTTATGCGGATAAAACCTTGTCGGAAATTTGCAGGATCATAAAAGAAAAGGAAGTCGAATTCGGTACTGAAATATATTTGGTTAGTGATGAACCGTACAGAAAAATCATATTTGACAATCTCGAATATACTCACATATTTAAGTACCATGACAGGAGTATAGTCGCTACTTCTCATTCGAAAGATCTTGCGTTGCCAGGCGAAAGGATCGGCTATATTGCGGTCAACCCAAGTTGCCCTGATATTGAGGAACTGGTCAACGGGTTAGTGTTTTGTAATAGAACTTTGGGATTTGTGAATGCCCCCGCTCTTATTCAACATCTGATAACACATCTACAAGACACAACGATAGACGTGAGAGTATATGAAAAGAAAAGAGATTATCTATACAAAGAGCTAACAAATATGGGATATTCATTGATCAAGCCTCAAGGTGCTTTTTATATGTTTCCCAAATCCCCTATAAAGGACGATGTCCAATTTTCGGAGGAGTTAAAGGAGAATAAAGTTCTTGTAGTGCCAGGTCGTGGCTTTGGGTTGCCTGGGTACTTTCGAATATCCTATTGTATGGAGGACGCTACCATACAGGGGTCTCTAGAGGGTCTAGAAAAAACAATATCAAAATATCAGTAATAGACCCTTATTCAGGGAAAACATCTTTTAGCCCAGAGCCGGTAACCGGGATTAAGACTCTTTCATTTTTGTTAATCTGTTTTTTATTTATGAGATTTTCAAGGCCAGCAAATGCCGCTGCAGAAGTTGGTTCGCAAAAAAGGCCCTCATATTTTGCTAATTTAATCTGCCATTTTACAATTGATGCTTCAGTGACTGAACTAGCGGTTCCTTCTGATTGACGCAACACACTCTGAACTTCTGATTTTCTAGGAGGAGACCCGACTGCTATTCCTCCTGCCACAGTTGGTTTTATTTCAGACTTGTTCCAGGGTTTATTTGACGCTATAGGATTTACGTTTTCAGCTTGGATACAATGCATTTTGGGTAGAGTTTTGATTAGACGCTTTTCTTTCAGCTCTTCAAGCGCTTTCCAAATCCCTAAATAAAGTGACCCATTTCCTACAGGTACAACAATGTTTTCTGGTATTTCCCTGTCGAAATCATTAAATATTTCGTAGCCGAATGTTTTTGTCCCCTCTACGAAAAATGGACTGAGGTTATGTGATGCATAAACGAGTGATTTATTTTCAACGAATTCTTCTGCCGCTTCAGTAGTTTCATCACGACTGCCGTCTATTGCATGTAAAACCGAACCATAAATTTTAATTTGATTTAGTTTCGTTTGTGGGGCTGACAAAGGTGCAAATATGTGAGCTTTCATTCCTGCTCTAGTTGCATATGCTGATACGGAAGCTCCGGCATTTCCAGAAGAATCCTCTACAATTTCACTGACGCCTTTAGATTTCAAAGCAGATATCATCATTGCAGTGCCTCTGTCCTTAAAAGACCCTGTAGGATTCATAAATTCAAGCTTCGCGTAAATTGCAGTTTCAAGCATAGCGGAAATTTTGGGCATAGATACAACAGGGGTGCTTCCTTCCCCGAGCGAGAGGTATTCGGAGAGAGAAGATAAAGGAATAGGCATTTCTAGGGTCCCACCACCGACTAGAATACTAACCGGTCTCTTCGAATCGTCATATTTGACCGACAAGGTTCCAGAACAAGTTTCACACCTGAGGGTTTGGGGATCAGCTTTATGACTTTTAAAACATTCGGTACATTTAAATTCAAAATGAGACATACTTGTTCAATTCCAGTCCTCATCAAGATGGGCTTCAATGAATTCTATATCTAACTCAATTCCTAATCCCGGTTTTTCAGACATTTTTAATTTGCCGTCCACGATATCCAAAGGCATGTCTATCAAGGAATTATGGCAATCGAGTTGGGCATGATTAAATTCCAATTTATAAAAATTGGGTACAGTCATCATTGTATGGGCGCCGGCCATAATGTTAATGGGACCACTGGCATCGTGGGGACTGACGGGTACGTAGAACGATTCAGCCAGGTTGGCTATCTTATAGAACTCACTGATCCCTCCAGTCCATAGAATATCAGGCATCAAAAACTCTGCTAGCCGATCTTTTAGAACAGGTATGAAATCCCATCTGGTATACAACCGTTCTCCTACACAAATAGGTACCGATACGGATTCTTTGACATGTTTCAGGGCTTGATTACTGTTGGGCTGCACAGGCTCTTCATACCACCCTATGTTATATGGTTCTAGTTTTCTAGCCATGGCTATCGCTGTAGGAACATCGAAATTTCCGTGGCAATCTATCAATATATCTATGCTCTCTCCAACACCTTCTCTGATAGCAGATATTGTTTCTATAGCGAGTGCCGCCCCTTCTGGAGATATGGAGCCTTGCATATATTTCCTATGGTGTTGTCGCATCTCAGGCATGAAGGGGTCGGTTTTAAGCGCTTTGAATCCTTGTTTTACTAACATTTTCGCTTGATTCGCTGCCTTAACAGGGTCTCCTGGTGCCACATGAGTATATAGCTCTATTTCTTTCCGAAGTGGGCCGCCACCTAATATTTCATATATTGGTTTGCCTGCAGCTTTGCCCTTTATGTCCCAGAGAGCAATATCTATTCCACTCAACATTGTCGTAACAAAACCGCCGAACCCACCACCACCTGTAAATCGCCTAAATAATTTATGCCAAATCAGTTCTGCGTGTTCAGGATTTTCACCTATAATCGTTTCTCTGAAATCCCTTTCGGCAGTCGAATTTCTCAGAAATTCGATCATATTACCTACTACGATACTTCCTCCGCCTCCTGAGCTAGTAGCTTCCCCAAAACCGGAAATACCCTCATTAGTGTCTATTCTTAAAAATACATAACTTCGGCCTTTCGGGGACCCATCGACGGAAGATCTCTCAGGAACTGTTACCCAAACTTTTAGATCTGTTATTTTCATGAATAAAAGCCTTGCATAATCCTCTAAATTTTATTCGATAAAAAGCATTGCAAAACCTGTGACTTCAACATCTTTCTGTTACCATCTTCAGGATGCAACTTCCGGGACATAATGACACTGAATCTTTAGGACAAGATTCTCAATCAACAAATGTTTTTTATGGTTGGTATCTTGTCGTTGTAGGTGTTTTTTTACTGTCCATTAGCTCACTTGGTGTTTTTAGGGGCATGAGCCCTATGATGCCCGTACTTCAGAATACATTTGGCTGGAGTAGAACACAAATTTCTTTAAGTTCTCTTTTAACCCGAGTAGAAGGAGCTGCGTTAGGACCTGTTGAGGGCTTTTTTATTGATCGGATTGGTGCTCGAAAAATGGTACTAATTGGATTTTCCATTATGGCTGTTGGGTTCACACTTTTCTCTTCCATTCAATCATTGTGGCAGTTTTATGCTGTTTTTGTTTTGATAAACCTTGGCAACGGTATTGGGGGATGGCTGGCAGTAGTCACTATTTTAAATAGCTGGTTCAAAAAGAAACGAACAATAGCGATGGCTGGTGCAATGTCAGGTGTTCTCATTGCCGGTATTTTTGTTCCACCCTACACAATCGCGCTGAACCATAGTTTTCGGCTCACGGTGTTTTTATTTGGGCTGATAATTATTGCGATTGCGCTGCCTTGCGTGAAAATCATTAGGAACCACCCTGAAGAATTGGGCCTCCAGCCAGACGGGGAGAATTCAAGTTCACATGAGCCGAAACCAGTTTCACAGGCCTCAGATAATAAAACCTCTGAAGACGGCGAGGTGGAATTTACAGTAGGACAGGCTTTGAGGACCTCAGTTTTTTGGATTCTCACGGTTGCACATGTATCTTCTACCATTTCTCTAGCTACTCTGTCACTTCATTTAATGGCCAGACTACAGGATATTGGCCTAACTTCAACTACCGCTAGTTATATAGAATTGACATCTTCCGTAGTTGCACTACCTAGCCTTTTTATAGCGGGATGGTTGGGAGATAAATTATCAAAAAAATACCTGGTGGCATTTTTTTTATT
>Ga0315334_10003134_pt1 | contig 10350 bp, 9 predicted proteins | sample M150034915metaG_FD_205555 | JGI IMG/M metagenome (GOLD analysis project Ga0315334, IMG submission 205555) | Ammonia-oxidizing marine archaeal communities from Monterey Bay, California, United States - M1 500m 34915 | ecosystem: Environmental > Aquatic > Marine > Intertidal zone | place: USA... | reverse complement strand
CGACAATTCATGAATATCTTCTTCCCCTTCGTCTTAGGAATGGGGATTTTGTGGTGGAAGCACAAGGATATAGGGGACATTATCTCTCCCACCACTGGTCGGGGCATATAGATTCAAGGCCAGCCATTAAGTAGTCGGATGACTGACTTAAAAGCATGGTAGCACAGCCTCCCGGATACAATATCACCTGTGACCCCGGTGACCTATACAATCGGAAGTGTTACACCAATGTGTATTCCACCCCCGGATGCGACCCCGCTACCGACCCGACTTGCACAATATCTCAGCAAGAAATTATTGGTTATACGGATGACGGACAGCCCATCTCTAAGGCCCCAAGCACGGCTTCTTGGATTGCATGGGTTCCTACGCTAACCACTCTTGATATGTCCGGTATGGCCATTCAACCCTATGGCGAAGCAGGGCTTCCCTATGTATCTCCTTCAGGACAAACTGACCCAACAGGGGAGCCTGACGATTCCAGCACTTCCTCGGATACTGAGGGGAGAAGTCAGGAGGGTCTTGGAGCCACCCCACCAACCCTTGTTCAAGGATTGGCTATCACCGCCGTTGTCGCTGGTGTAGGTTCAGTCCTCTTGAAGAAATGGTGAGGTGGAGAAATGACGGGAACAAATTGGATGGGTTATACCGAAATATCCCCTATCAGCGGACCTGATAGTTTCTATCCAAACGATATACTACCCTCAAGTGGCGCAGACCCACAAGATTGGTATTATTTGTTTTATTCCATGCCCGGTTCAACGGCTCGCCGAATAGGTGAGCAGCGCACCTGTAATCCACTTTGGAATGTTTTTGGGTGTCGGGAGGCCGTCACCGAAGAACAAGTAACTCCTGTGGTCCCTGTGGATGAACTTCCGCCTCAATATCAGGCAGAAGGCGACATCCAAGCGCAATCGGACGCCGTTATGAGTGGTTACACCAACCTGAATAAGATTGCTCAACCCCTTTTAGGAGTTATGATTGTGGGTTGCCTTGCGGTATGGGTCTATCAAAAATGGGCGTGATACTGTGACGGATAAGAAGACTAAAACTCAAAAGTCTGACGAGAAGAAGGTCATTGACCAAAAGTTTGCCGCTGATACTCAAGTAAGTCAAGATGCAGCCCGAGATGCGTGGGTTGGAGTTCTTATCCCAGCCGTAGGGTCGGCGGCGTTCTTTGGTTCCATGATGGTCAATGTTATGAGGACTTATGCCCGTTATGGATGGCCTAAAGACGCTTTCACCTTCACCGATAGGTTGCTCATGGGTATCCCTCTTGTAATTGTTGGGATTGCTCTATATGAGGGCTTACAGAAGGTGGAGAACGGTGGTTAGTCGTGGAGAAATGGAAGAAGGAGTTTGTCGTAACCGGTATCGTTTTCGCAGTTTTCATGACTGAAAGCCTCGTGCATTATTCAATGGCAGAAGCCAAATCGGAGGGCAAGTCTTTCAAGGATGCTTGGAAAAGTTTGCCGGACCGGAATGAGTTGCTGAAAATGGCGGCCATTGTGATGACTGCAAGCATTATTAGCGGTATCCTCATAAGTGAGGCGCAGAAGGTCATGAAGGTTAAATCGGCGATATAACCGAAGTTTCAAGTAGTCGCAGTTGGTATGGGAACAAGTGAGTGATGATAGCCCACAGAATGAGGCCATTTGGCAAGAATACCTTGCTGCACGGCGGGAGCAATATTGGCTTTCTCGGAGAAAAACCTTGGGTGCTGAGTATGATACGCAAAAGCAACGCTGGGACGCTATCATAGAGCAAGAATGGCAAGTCTTTCAACAAACATTGAAGACTGGGAGTGATGTATCCGCTGCTATCCGACAACAGATGGGTGAGGACTTCTTCACGCGGCATCTTGAGGAGTCACCCATTGACTATGACTTTGAGAAGTTTCAAGTAGGCGGACAGACACTAACGCTGTATCACATAGAGGATTTTATCATGTTGGCCAATCAGGGAATCTTTCGGGATGTTCGTTTTCTTATTGATAAGGGCCGGAGATGGGAAAAGAAGGTCGCCAAAAGTTTGGGAGAGTATGGATTCCGGATACAGGGCCATCATCAGGTGCAGCATGAAGAATATCTAATTGTGGGGGCGGTTTGATGGACGACGATATGGAAGTTATCGTGGAGAACGATTTTATTACTGCCAAACAAATGGTAGTGTTGTGTATCAGCATTTGGGCTGCGATACAGGCCATTGCTTTGGTGATGGTTCCTACCGAGTGGCGCAATTGGCAATTGTTAGGATTCATTGCCTCCACTAACTTGGCGGCCGTCATTCTTGCTATTTTGGCGCAGCGGTCAGCGGACTCCATTGGGAAGACATATCGGCGCGTGTTCACGGCGGACTTTTACAGGGCTGTTCAAACCTTGAGTCAAGCCCAATCTTTAGTCATGGCTGAAGCCGAGAAAAGAGGTCACACCTTGGATGAAGAATTAGAAGAATTGGCACCTAAACTTTATGGGCTATTCCGGCAGTATGTGGATGTGAAGTCCCAAGAGATTACACCGCCGGAACCGGAAGTGGAGGCACCCCCGTTAGAGTATAGCGAGGACGAACTCTTTGAGTCTTCATGATGCAGTCACGATTCCTTTATGTAGTTGGAGGGTGAATTGTAGGGTATGAGTCCCTCACTTTTAATTCTCGGTGCGGGGCTATGTGGCATTGTCCTCGGGACTATCTTCCTGTGGCGAAGGCGCAAAAAAGCGCGAAAAGCGGAACCGGAATGGGAGTCTGCATTCCCTCTATGAAGAAGCGAATACTTTAAGTAGCAAGACGGAGTAACAGTAGGCATAACAGGTGATTGAAGCATGGCGAACCAAGACCCCCAGCCGGAGATTTACACTACCTCGCATACTTTTGATGCAAGCGGTGGCACGATTGCGGCCAACACATCCAATGTGGTATCTATCTTCACTAATCAGGCTAACAACGAAGAAGTCCGCATTTATGCAATAGCAGTTCAAGTCTTGGATGATACCGATGGCTCGGCGGCCGCGACCTTCATTGACTTCAATTGCGCTATTGGTGTAGGCCCTAACTATGTCCCTTCAAACTCCTTTGATATTGGATGGCTCAACACTAACCTCGCTAATGGGGGCCAAGTGCTTGCTTTCTCGTCCCCCATCCTTTGTCTATTCCAGCAGCCTCTCCAAATTACGGTGACCAATAACAGCGCAATTACGACCCCAGCCGAGCGCAAGGTCAAAATCACCCTGATTGGTGAACTTGCCATTCAGAAAGTTGCTTGCCGGTGAAGCATTAAGTAGCGGCACTCACCACTTAAAGGCATGAGTATTCGCCGTCAAGCCTATGAGTGGCGCAATTTGATTACCGAGCAGTTGTATGACGCTGGGTTCACTTCCACTCAGGGACACCCTGTTTTGACTCCTCCAAACTTCCTCAATGACGGGACCCCATTCAATAATCCGCTTTATTCCGTCCGCTTACCCACAGATGGAATGAGCATCTTTACGGGTGGTAGGGGGAACAATCTTGACATTCCCGCCTCCCTCCGAGCCACGCAATTTATCGTGATTGATAGTATCAGCGGATGGGACGGGCAATCAGCCCGAACCCTTGCTTCCCAATGGCAAGATGCCTTTATTCAAATCCGCATCAACGAAACTTATTATTTCCAAACCCCTGATGGAAGGGCCGACAAAGGTTTGCCAACCTCCGCAGTCCCCTTCCCGGACCATAACTTACAAAGTCAGACCAACGCATTCAAGGCCCTACAACCCGTCCAGCCCATCTATACTTTTGAGGCTTTCAAGAACGGCCTCTCAACCCCTGTTTATATTCTTCCGGGACAAGTGTGGGATATTATTTATCGGAACCCTAAAGAAAACGGGGATTCCTTGATTATGAACGACGCACAGATTTCTTATTGCTATGTGAAGTATATGCTGCTGGATGGCTCCGATGCGGCCATTGCTATGAAACTTCTTCGCAGCGGATTTCCGGTAACCGTTCACAACCTCAAGATGTATCGCCGAATGCTGATTAGGCATGAAATCTTTGAAGATTCCTTGGATGAAATGCCAATGGGACCAAGGCGGGTGGACTGATGGCTATTACCAAACAAGTTTATTTGTGGGAGTTGTATGGCGACGGGACCTATCAATCAGTCACCAACCCTTCAGACCCCTATGTGAATGCTTTCTTTCCTAACGCTGGTGAAACATTTTCCATCTTTACAGGAGGGTATGGAAACAATGTTACTGAATCCAACTTAGTGAGAGATGGAAGTTTTGTAGTAATTGACCGTTTTGGTAGCACTCCGGGCCTCATCACCGACACCCAAGCCTTTAGCGTAGGTGGTGGCGGGAGGTATGAACTGGATTTGTGGAAGCCAAACGGCTTTGTGAACATTTGGATTGATACCACCGGCTACTATCAAGACCCACAGAATGTATCTTCATTGGGAATCTCGGGCAATGCTTCGCCCTTTCCCGAAACTGAGGGGATTAGACCCGTCCATTACTCCTTGAATCCCTCCATCTATGTGGAACCTTTCGTCACATGGGATGTGAGATATACCATGATGAATGACCTCAAAAATTATCTCACTAATCTCGCTCGTTATCCTGATGTAGCCCCACAGGTTGTAGGGGTCACAACTTCGTGCAAAATTGCCGATGTTTTCGTCCAGTATTGGCTTTTCAATGGGAGTGATGCCTTGATAGCGGAAGAACTCATGAAACTCGGTATTCCAGTCAATGTGGATAACGCCGAGTGGTTCCGCCGCCAACTTGTGAAACAGCAGGGTCTTGAAACCGAAACATGGAAGCGGTATTTGAGCATCTCCAAGGCGTATTTGGATATGGAGAAGAAGCGAGAAGACTACTATGGAGAGCGCAGCAAGGAGTAAAGTGATTCTTTAAGTAGTGGAAAGGGTAAGTGAGTAACATGGCTGGTAATGAGAAGATTCGGGATTTGAAGCGTCCGTATCGTAAGAAAGCCCTTCAGACGGGCTATTCGCAAGCGGCAGACGGCGTGGATTCATTTCCTCCGCCTATTTCATCAGTTAGCACCACTACAACACAGCAAACGGAAGTTGTGAGGCCGGGAATTGACCCTACTACCTACAAGCGAGATGTCCGCCCCGCTGTTGAAAATCTTGAGCGTTCTGTCGGTATCAACTTCGCAAACTATCCTTGGCATCTATGTCCCAAGTTTAATTCAGCCAATGTGACCTTGCGTTATAAGTTTGACTTCTCCGTTGGAGCCACCTACAACCTCGCTACCGGCGAATATCTTGATGTGGTGGTTCTAAATGTGGCTGATATTGACGGTTCTGATTCATGGACTGACCTCGCTGGGACGGGCGATTTTATGCCAACCCCGACCACCTATGTGGTCACCGCTCCTCCACCAAATGTGCGTAGCACCGTAGGGACCGCTTCACAGCCACCTCGGTCCTCCACAAACAACAAAAGTTTGGGCGGTATTCCGGGAACGGGAACTACCGTCACTGCGACCAGCCCAACGGCGGCAACAGGACGCACTCTCACCCGAGGAAACCGAGGCGATTACTACCATATAGAGTCTTTTGGTCATACCGAAGCCCTCTCCAATGCTGGCATTTACTATCAGATTTGGGTTGATGGAAGCCTCTATCAAGAGTGGAATAACTTCCAATGGTCGGCTATCACTCCGAAGGTGGACCAATGGCACTACAATGTGCCTATTGTCGTCACTGAACAGATTGTTTTCAGGGTGATTAACGCTACTGCGGGACCTGCCGTTACTATCTCCACAGGCGAATGTGAAGCCTGTTTTAGCGGCTGGACTGAGCAAAGGGATTACACCCAAGATGTCGGCCGACAACAAAGTGTGCAAACTAACTGATACTTTAGTATCAGTTAAAGCATTAAGTAGCAGCGCAGCGGAACCTAAGACATGGCTCGCGCTCCACCCGGTCCTCGTCTTACGGGAACTAATGCAGGGAAAGCAGGTTTGCGTGTGGACGACACCGTTATTGATGTCCGAGGAGTCAATTGGATTACAGTTACGGCTGGAACTCTTACTGATGATGGAGGAGGCCATGTTACAATCACTACCGGAGGTGGCGGAGGTTCCGCCCTCACCGTTATGGAATCCGATGGAACCCCCACCGTTCTCAATGTGGATACTATCGCATTCAATCAGGCAGATGGCTTTACAGTCACGGATGATGGAGGCGGGCAAGTTACTATCGGAATTGCGAGCCATTGGTATAGCATCTTTGTTACTGGACAAACCACATTAACCCCTACCGGCCAAGAGGATATTGAGTTTGTAGCCGGTGCGGGTATCACTATTACAACAGATAACACGGCAGTTCCAAAACAAATTGAATGGGAAGTCACCGGTGCCGCCGGTCCCACAGGCCCCACAGGTCCCACAGGCCCAAGTGGAACTTCCGGCCCATCAGGTATCGCAGGTCCGTCAGGGGACCCCGGACCAAGCGGTGACCCCGGACCCAGCGGAAGTGCTGGTGCTTCAGGAGTGGCTGGACCGAGCGGGGCGACAGGTCCAAGCGGCACATCCGGTCCAAGTGGAATCTCCGGTCCAGTAGGAATTGCTGGCCCATCAGGTATCGCAGGGCCGTCAGGAGTGGCCGGACCCAGTGGAATAGCAGGTCCAAGTGGATTAGCCGGTGGTAGTGGTATCGCTGGACCCAGTGGATTGCCCGGTCCCAGCGGGGACATTGGACCCGAAGGGCCATCAGGAACATCAGGTCCTATCGGTCTAAGTGGCCCTCAAGGAATCGCAGGTCCCAGTGGACTACCGGGTGCCAGTGGTGATGCAGGGCCAAGTGGTCTAAGTGGTCCCGCAGGTATAGCGGGTCCATCCGGTAATCCGGGACCAAGTGGAGTAGCAGGGCCAAGTGGTCTAAGTGGTCCCGCAGGTATAGCCGGACCAAGCGGACTACCGGGTGCCTCGGGCATTGCCGGACCAAGTGGTGACCAAGGGCCAAGCGGCACATCAGGTCCTCTCGGCCTAAGTGGTCCACAAGGAATCGCAGGTCCAAGTGGACTACCGGGTGCATCGGGAATTGCCGGACCATCAGGAGTCGCGGGACCGAGTGGCGCAGAAGGACCCTCGGGAACATCAGGTCCTCTTGGTTTAAGCGGTCCTCAAGGTATAGCCGGTCCAAGTGGGGTCGCCGGTCCATCAGGAGTCGCTGGACCGTCAGGAGTTGCAGGTCCCAGTGGGGACATTGGACCCTCCGGAACATCAGGTCCTCTCGGCCTCAGTGGTCCCCAAGGAATTGCGGGACCGTCAGGAGTGGCGGGGCCAAGTGGTGTGGCCGGACCAAGCGGCGCAGAAGGACCCTCGGGGACATCCGGCCCTATCGGTTTAAGTGGTCCTCAAGGTATAGCAGGTCCAAGTGGAGTAGCAGGTCCGTCCGGAGTCGCTGGACCGTCAGGAGTGGCCGGACCAAGTGGAGTAGCAGGTCCAAGCGGGGCCGAAGGGCCAAGCGGCACATCAGGTCCTCTTGGTCTAAGTGGGCCTCAAGGAATAGCGGGACCAAGTGGAGTAGCAGGTCCAAGTGGTGTAGCGGGACCCAGTGGGGACCAAGGACCCGAAGGGCCATCAGGAACATCAGGCCCTCTCGGTTTAAGTGGCCCTCAAGGTATTGCTGGCCCATCAGGAGTAGCCGGTCCGAGTGGGGTCGCAGGTCCGTCCGGAGTAGCCGGAGCAAGTGGGGACCAAGGGCCAAGTGGCACATCAGGCCCCATCGGTTTAAGTGGTCCTCAAGGTATAGCAGGTCCAAGTGGAGTAGCAGGTCCGTCCGGAGTGGCGGGACCATCAGGAACGGCCGGAGCAAGTGGGGACGAAGGACCGTCCGGAACATCAGGCCCCATCGGTTTAAGCGGTCCTCAAGGAATTGCCGGTCCATCCGGCACGGCTGGACCCAGTGGGGTTGCAGGTCCGTCCGGAGTTGCCGGAGCAAGTGGTGACCAAGGACCCAGCGGAACATCAGGGCCAAGTGGAATCTCAGGCCCAAGCGGAATCTCAGGCCCAGTAGGAATTGCTGGACCATCAGGCTCACCCGGTCCATCCGGAGTTGCTGGCGCAAGCGGTGACCAAGGACCCGTAGGGCCATCAGGAACATCGGGACCAAGTGGGATAAGCGGTCCAATAGGCATTGCTGGCCCATCGGGAGAAGCCGGTCCATCAGGAGTGGCTGGACCCTCCGGCACAGCCGGAGCCAGCGGTGACCAAGGACCCAGTGGGACATCAGGACCAAGTGGTATCAGTGGGCCGGTAGGTATTGCAGGTCCGTCAGGCTCACCCGGCCCATCAGGAGTTGCAGGTCCATCCGGAGTGGCTGGACCATCAGGAACGGCCGGTGCCAGCGGTGACCAAGGGCCAAGCGGCACATCAGGACCAAGTGGTATCTCAGGACCAGTCGGAATTGCTGGCCCCTCCGGAGAAGCGGGACCGTCAGGAGTGGCTGGCCCATCAGGAGTCGCCGGACCATCAGGAACGGCAGGTGCAAGTGGCGACCAAGGCCCATCAGGAACATCAGGTCCCAGTGGTATAAGTGGCCCAGTCGGAATTGCGGGACCATCGGGAGAAGCCGGTCCGTCAGGAGTGGCTGGCCCCTCGGGAACAGCCGGAGCCAGCGGGGAACAAGGACCCTCCGGAACATCGGGTCCAAGTGGAATCTCAGGTCCAGTAGGAATTGCTGGCCCATCAGGGACCGCCGGTGCAAGTGGTGACCCCGGACCGAGTGGTGTAGCCGGACCTTCCGGCACAGCCGGTGCCAGCGGTGAGCAAGGACCAAGTGGCACTTCAGGTCCCAGCGGAATCTCAGGTCCAGTCGGAATTGCTGGCCCATCAGGAACAGCCGGTCCTTCAGGAACAGCCGGAGCCTCCGGTAATCCGGGACCAAGTGGCGTAGCAGGTCCATCGGGAACAGCGGGAGCCAGCGGTGAGCAAGGACCAAGTGGGACATCAGGACCAAGTGGCATATCCGGTCCAGTAGGTATTGCTGGCCCTTCGGGAACAGCGGGACCATCCGGCACGGCTGGTCCATCAGGAACAGCCGGTGCAAGTGGCGAGCAGGGGCCAAGTGGCACCTCGGGTCCAAGTGGCATTTCAGGCCCACAAGGTATAGCGGGTCCATCAGGAACCGCCGGTCCTTCAGGGACCGCCGGACCAAGTGGCGTAGCCGGACCATCGGGAACGGCGGGAGCCAGCGGTGACCAAGGACCAAGTGGGACTTCCGGACCGAGTGGTATATCCGGTCCAGTAGGAATTGCTGGTCCATCAGGTTCAGCGGGTCCATCAGGGACCGCCGGAGCCTCCGGTAATCCGGGTCCATCAGGGACGGCTGGCGCAAGTGGTGACCAAGGCCCAAGCGGAACATCAGGTCCGAGCGGCATTTCAGGCCCTCAAGGTATTGCTGGCCCTTCGGGAACAGCGGGGCCATCAGGAACAGCCGGTGCATCGGGCAACCCCGGTCCTTCCGGCACAGCCGGTGCCAGCGGGGACCAAGGACCAAGCGGCACTTCAGGGCCAAGCGGCATTTCAGGCCCACAAGGTATTGCAGGTCCATCAGGTTCACCCGGTCCTTCGGGAACAGCAGGTCCATCCGGAACGGCTGGACCCTCCGGAACAGCAGGTGCAAGTGGTGACCAAGGCCCGTCAGGAACATCAGGACCAAGCGGAATAAGTGGTCCACAGGGTATCGCGGGTCCATCAGGAACCGCCGGTCCTTCAGGGACCGCCGGAGCATCCGGTAATCCCGGCCCATCAGGGACGGCGGGAGCCAGCGGTGAGCAAGGACCAAGTGGGACATCAGGACCAAGTGGCATATCCGGTCCTCAAGGTATTGCTGGTCCATCGGGAACAGCGGGACCCTCCGGAACAGCAGGTCCATCCGGAACGGCTGGACCATCGGGGACTGCCGGAGCCAGTGGCGACCAAGGACCAAGTGGCACTTCAGGCCCCAGTGGTATATCGGGACCTCAAGGAATTGCCGGACCATCGGGAACAGCCGGTCCTTCAGGAACAGCCGGTCCATCCGGCACGGCTGGACCCTCCGGAACAGCGGGAGCGAGTGGTGACCAAGGACCCAGCGGAACATCGGGTCCCAGTGGTATATCAGGTCCTCAAGGAATTGCTGGCCCATCAGGAACCGCCGGTCCTTCAGGGACCGCCGGAGCATCCGGTAATCCCGGCCCATCAGGGACGGCGGGAGCCAGCGGTGACCAAGGACCCGTAGGCCCATCGGGAACATCAGGTCCAAGCGGTATATCCGGCCCCCAAGGAATTGCCGGTCCATCGGGAACAGCGGGACCATCCGGAGTGGCTGGACCGTCAGGAACAGCCGGTCCATCA
>Ga0315334_10003130_pt1 | contig 10359 bp, 11 predicted proteins | sample M150034915metaG_FD_205555 | JGI IMG/M metagenome (GOLD analysis project Ga0315334, IMG submission 205555) | Ammonia-oxidizing marine archaeal communities from Monterey Bay, California, United States - M1 500m 34915 | ecosystem: Environmental > Aquatic > Marine > Intertidal zone | place: USA... | reverse complement strand
CGACCCTGCTATTAAAGGAGCCCATCGCGACGAAGAAAAAAATAGGAATACATCTTTCCATAGGCTGGAGTCATGCGGGGATGAGATTTGCGCACCCAAGGCCTAGGATAATATACGAAGAAAACCTTCCAATGATTCAAGAGTTTATAGATGAAAATTCTGAATATGAATTTGTGGAATTTGGTGGCAGCTCAATAAAACTAAATAACGTTACAAATCTTACGGGCATGAGCTTAGAGGGTAGTGTCGAAAAAATAGCTGAGTGTGAATTTTTTATAGGGCTCAATAGTGGATTTTACCACATCGCTGTCGGCTTGGGCGTCAAAACGATTATGATTGTTAATTTACCTGCGGTAGAACTTATGGTTTTGCCACACCTAGTGGACAGAACGGAGCACAACGACCTTACTTGGCTTTACCCGCAGTGCGTTCACCTCCACCAAGACGGCGGTAACCCCCTAGTCCCTAAGCTTTCGAAAGACTCCCTAAAAGCCGCCATGAATGGAGAAGTATTTCCTTATTGGGACAATAAATACGTGGAGGAATTGCATGAACTATAAAGACGTACTCTTAGATTTCTATAAAAGAAATGACCCAAACAATTTAGAAAAATCTCCTCATTGGGAATTTTGCGACCCAAACCAAGGTCCAGACGCCCCGAAGCACGTAAATGCTGGGATGGATAAGCTCGGAGACAAAGCCGCTATGACGCATATATGGCAGTCGGCTCACGCGTCCTCTAAGGAAGTTTACGTGGAAGTCTCGGGTAGAGTAATGCGTCACTATTTAAAATTCAATGATTACTATATTAGGCCCGAAGTAGAGCTGCCCGTTGGCGCATACCAAAGGTTTGATACGGGCATTGTGCCCGCAGAAAAAGACTGGGGAGGGGGACACTGCATGCAGAGTTGCGAAAAACTTTTGGGCTTAAAAACCTCTCTGATTCCACGCCCATACTTAAACGTCAAGGCTCAAGCCCTCCCAAGGGTTAAAAACAAAGTCGGCATTTGTACCACCACGGCTAATGATGTGCCAGCTAGGAACCTAACCCCAGAAAACTTTAATCTTTTGCAGGAGTTCATTAATGAGAGCTCAAACGAATATTCTTTTTGTGAGTTTGGGGGACAAGCCACGCTAGAAAACGTGGAAGATTTTTGTGGGCTGTCTATAGGTGATTCGATAATCCGAATGTCTGAATTAGATTTTTTTATAGCTTTAAACAGTGGCTTTATGCATTTGGCGACGGGACTTAAATTAAAAACAATCGCTATCGTTGGCGAGCCTGACGTAAGTTTTTTTTACGTTCCCCAATTAGCCCTTATACATGGCAATTTATCGAGAGATTTGACGTGGTTTTTCCCACAAAACGTGCATCTGCATCAACGCGGAGAAAACCCACTGGTCCCAGCCTTTTCTAAAGAGAATTTAAAAAAAGCCCTAGGCGGGGATGTCTATCCAACTTGGGACAATAGGTATGGCTTTTGCGAAGTATTGCCTGAGTACGAAAAAGCCAAGGGGCTGATCTATAATTTTTACGACAATATGACGTATTAACGCTATACTATTATGGTATGTCGGACAGGTTAAACAAAATAAGTGAATTGCTACTCGAAGAAATCGCGGAAAGGTTCAACAAGGAACCCCTAAACATAGAAGGCATAGAGTTTAGCGAGAGCTTTGCTGAGGTTTTAGACCGCTTCATTGTCCTCCACATTAGAATGTGGAAACTGGAAGACGCAGTGGGCGAGGCTGGGGATGACGCGCAAACAGTAATGGAGCTTAAGCGCAAAATTGACTACTGCTTTAAAGACAGGAGACCCAAGTTAATAAAGGCGATAAACTCTTTTCTTGACATTTACATAGACAAAAACCATGCCCACAAATTCTCAGAAGAGAACGTTAAATTATACAAAGGTTTTGAGAATAAATGAAGAAATTCAATTGGCCATTAAATGATTCTCATTTTTCTATCTTAGATAGGTTGAAAATTTGTTGGTTTTTTCTTAACCCCAACAATAGGTGGACCCAAGGAGATAGAGTTAGGCAATACGAAGAGGCTTGGGCAAAATACACTGGCTCTAAATACGTGGTCATGACGAGTAGCGGCTCTACAGCAAATACGCTTATCGCCGAACACACCAAAGACACCTCTGATTTCAAAACCAAGAAGCAGGTTATTTTTCCGTCTGTGACTTGGCAAACCTCTGTAAGCCCTTGGGTTAGGGAGGGGTTCAAGCCAGTTTTTATTGACGTTAATCTTGAGGATTTTTCGATAGACTTAGATAAGCTGGAAAACTATTTGTCCAAACATCACGGAAAAGTCAACACAGTCTTTGTCACATCATTGATAGGCTTAACCCCAGACATGCCAAGGCTATTAAGCCTGTGTCGCAAGCATGAGGTTTCGTTGAAAATGGATAACTGTGAAAACTCATTCGGGGAAATATGGCAAGTTAGCAATGACCTAGATGTCCTTGACGTAAAGCATATATCTTCTTACGTCACGAGCACAACTTCGGGTTACTTCGGACACCAAACGACAAATGGCGGAGAATGTGGGTTTATTTTCACCAACAGCGAGGAAGAATACGCTTATTACCTTATGAACAGGAGCCACGGCATGGTAAGGACGTTGGCCCCCTATGCAGACAAATTTTCCAAAGACCTAATTAAAGAACACGGAAACGACGAGGTTGACGGAAGGTTTGATTTCAGGTGGCTTGGGAACAATTATCGAAATACAGACATCGGAGCCTTTATGGGGCTCTTAGACTTTAAGAGAATACCCCAATACATTGCAAAAAGAAAAAAACTTGGAGAGCTTTTCCTCAGCTCCCTGAATGGTAGCAAATACATTATCCCAACAACATACATAGGGCAACAACACGTTTTGTTCTGTTTGCCAATCATATGCAAAGACCAAAATAACATTAAATTTGCCAAAAAGTACTGCGAAAAGAACGGAATTGAATATCGCCCGATAATTAGTGGGAATCTACTTAGGCAAACGTGCTATAAAAAATTCGGAAATTACAAAAAGTTTGGAAATGCGGAGCTGCTGCACAATAATGGTATATACGTTGGGTTATACCCGAAACTTAACCCTCAAAAAATCAAAGACCTAGTCTCATATCTTAACAAATTATGAAGAAAATCTTAATCACAGGAACCTTGGGCCAAGACGGAGCAAACATGGCTGAGTATCTGCTTAAACAGCCCGATTGCGAGGTGTATGGAATGATACGCAGATCAGCTAACCCCAACTACATCAATACAGAAAACTTTAAAAAACATAAAAATTTTAATTTTGTTTTCGGAGACTTAACTGACGCGAACAGTTTGGAAAAACTAGTCAGAGAAATCCAACCAGATTATTTTATTAATTTTGCAGCGAACTCTTTTGTCGGAATTAGTTGGGACATGCCTATTCACGTAATGGACGTAAATACTATGGGCGTTTTGCGCTGCTTGGAAGCCATTAGAAAAAACAAGCCCGATTGTAGGTTTTATAGCGCGGGTTCCAGCGAGCAATATGGGGATGTAGATTATTCCCCGCAGGACATTAGGCACCCAATGAAGCCGAGGAGCCCGTATGGAGCTTCGAAATGCGCCGCACATCATTTAGTTAAGGTTTACAGGGAGTCTTACGACATGTTTGCTGTCCACGGTATTTTATTTAATCATGAGGGCACGAAAAGGGGTGAGGAGTTTGTTACTAGAAAAATAACAAAAGGGGTAGCCAGAATTTGCGATACGCTGCGAGGCGCTGACAATTGGAGGCGAAGACGCGGGGAAAAAGCGGTCTTCAGCCCTATTGAACTGGGAAATCTTGACGCCAAAAGAGATTGGAGCGATAGCGAGGACTTCGTGGAGGGGGTATGGCTGATGCTCAACCAAAGAGCCCCCAAAGATTACGTGCTAGCTAGCGGAGAAACTCACTCAATTAGAGAATTCGTGGAAAAAGCTTTTTTTTATGCGGACCTGAAAGGGGAATGGGTGGGTGAAGGGGTTGAAGAAGAATACATTCATTTTTCTGGCAAGGACACAAATGTTCTTGTAAAAGTCAACCCAGATTTTTATCGCCCAGCGGAAGTAGAGCTTTTACTCGGGGAGTCCACCCCAATTCGAGAAGAGCTTGGCTGGAAGCCAAAGAATTCGTTTGACATGTTGGTCAAGAAAATGGTATCCTATGACATCAAAGACCATCATGAAGAAGACCTTCCATTCGAAATGCCAGACGCTAGTAAATAAGCTATGTGGGGGCAACCCTTACCTTAGTTGGCCGAAAGAAATCAAAATAGCCAAAAAACTCCTAAAGGAAGAGCCTGACCTTTCGTTTTGGCTGTCACTCGATACTCCCCCTAGGTTAGCCTCGTTGTCTTGGTTTTTAACCGAAGAAGGAAAACTGTTCTTGAAGGCTGGTAAACTAAAAACCGATTTAGTGTTGCCAGCGATAGATAATCCAAGTATATTAAATAATAAAATCGGTGAAGACAAACAAGGAACAAGCTCGCGCCCCAAGAGTTTATTGGAATTTTTAAGAGAAGATGAAAAAGACAAAGCCTAACGGTACGGCTCCCACGGATCAAATTCAAGCTTATTTAGAGCAACACAAAAATGATCATTACAATTTTGAAGAGGAGCATTTTTATAGCGTTTCTAGCGGTAGCCTCCTTTTGGATATCGAAATGGGCGGAGGTATCCGACCTGGCGTTGTCCGAGCCACTGGAGTTTCGGAGGGCGGCAAAACTTCTTGCGCCCTAGCTTTTGCTCGCAACTTCCAAAAGGAAGACAACAGCATGGTGATTTTCATTAAAGCTGAAGGTAGATTGTCTCCAGACATGATCAAGCGATCTGGCGTTTCGACAGATGACAAAAAATGGTTCGTATATAAATGTAATGTTTATGAATCTGTCGTAGACTTTATGCGATGCATGGTCCAAGACAACCCCGAGGGATATAAGTATATGTTTATAATCGATTCTATGGACGCGCTTATCCCTCGTGGGGATTTAGAGAAGGGGTCAGACGACGCCGTAAAGGTTGCTGGAGGCTCCTTAATTAGCTCCGCATTTCTCAAGCGCATGGCTCTTGGATTAGCCACAAGGGGTCATATTTGTTTTATGATTTCCCAAGTAAGAAGTAAAGTCAGCATTAATCCTTATATAAAAGAAGACCCCAAGCTCACAAACGCTTCTGGCGGCAACGCGCTGCTACATTACAGCGATTGGATTTTGGAGTTTCAAGAGAGATACAACAAAGACGCAATTAGCACCCAAGCAAACGGCAAAGGGGATATGCTCGGCCATTGGTGCAAAATTATTTTTCGGAAAACCCCAAATGAAAAAACTGGCTCGCTCGTTAAATACCCAATTAAATATTGGGCTGAAGACGGCAAAAGCGTATGGGTTGAGTACGAGGTCGTGGACATGCTTCTGCAATGGGACATGGCCGCAGCGAAAGGCGCATGGGTAACTATTGCCGAAGAGCTGGCTGAAGAGGTAAAAAAAGAAACGGGTCTCGAATTTAAAAAGCAACACCAAGGAATGGATAATCTAAGAAAATATTTTACAGAAAACCCTGAAATAGGTAAATATTTATTTTTTAAATTTCGAAACGCCTTAAAAAAAGCGTAATATATTTTGGGAGCGTACTGGATTCGATTTAGAACCTTACGCCAGATTGCAAGCAGAGGGTGATGGTTGGCCTCTTAAAAAAACTATCAAAAACATATATGCCAATAGTAATATTGACATGGCCCCTTCACTGGCTGAAGCAGACGAGATTCTCGCTCGTTTCGGTTGGGTCGAAGAGGCCGCGCTGGTAGCTTAGTTCTACCCCGTCCTACTCTGGATGCTCGTTAAAGGGCTAGGGCGACGACAGCGAGCAAAAAACTGGAGTACGTAAGGGAGCCCAGTATAAAATTTATACATCCCCTACAACCTCGTGAGGCCGTTTGTCGGTGACATGCTAAGCGAGTTACTAACACCGACTAAGCTTGTAGCATATTTGAGCCGATGGCTTTAAAGACGCGGGTTCGATTCCCGCCGCTTCCACCAAATTTTAAATGGCCTATTTAAACGTAAATATTCCTCCTACGACAAGCGACACAGTGGTGGTTGCAAGCGGATTTTTCGATCCGATTCACGTAGGGCACGTAGAATACCTTGAAATGGCCAAGGCTTTGGGCGATAAGTTGATCGTCATCGTGAACAATGACAAACAATGCAAGATAAAGAAGGGTAAATCATTTATGTCTGAGCGGGACAGGATGAGCATTGTCCAAGCGCTTTCGTGTGTCGATGAAGTTTTCCTTTCTATTGACGAAGACCTATCGGTTTGCAAATCCTTAGCCCTGTGCAAGCCCCATATTTTCGCCAACGGGGGAGACAGAAAAGATCATGAGGTTCCCGAGTCCAAGGTCTGCAAGCAATTAAATATCAAAATGAGTGACGGCTTGGGAGAAAAAATTAGGTCGTCCTCAGAATATACTGGGCTGAATAGTAAATGAAGCTGTACGATATACGAGGTAAAGCGAGAAATCGAACCGTAACTAAATACCTAATTGACTGGGACGGAAAATCGAGATCAAAGCTGCAATTCAACGCCAAGCAATTCTTTAAAACTTATTGGCAAAACCATGTCGTATATGAAGAATTTCCCGTTTACGGAACCAGAATGAAGGTCGATATAGTCAATGCGACAAAAAAAATTGCCGTAGAGGTGAACGGGGAGCAGCACGACAATTTTAATAAATTTTTTCATGGAGATTCTCGAGCAAAATACCTACAATCTATAAAGAGAGACGTGCAAAAGGCCAACTGGCTAGAGCAAAACAATTTTTTAATTATTTATATTTATAAAAAAGACATCCCACTTTTAAGTGTGGAGTTTTTAAAGAAGGCCCACGGGGTTTCTATTGTGTAATATGAAAAGGATGGCAAAAAAGCAAAACAACGTGCCTAGACCAGTCATTAGACAGCTTTATGAGCACTGCAATGGGGGTTTTATCCTTTTTAGAATTAATGAAGAGGGGTTACCCGCCGTAGAAAGCTTTTTCGAAGACCCAGCGAAATCCTTGGCTGTTCAACATTACATCAGTAATTGGAGCTTAGCCGTCGAGGCGGTCAATCTACAAAACACGATGGACCTCATGAAGGAGGAGATAGGAATGGGCGACGATATTCAACTTCCCCCAGACGACGGAGAAGAAGGCCCCGTTGACGATAACGACGAGAGTGACGACGGCTTTGATCTTTAACTTCTTGACCTAGCCGCAAGGTTGGTCTAACGTTAGGTCATGAATGACATCTATTCCTTACAGATAGAGCGTCATGTGTTAGCAGGGCTGATCAAATACCCCGATCTTTTCGCAGAGATAGATGGTTTTGTAATCGAGAGAGACTTCTACAATGACGTTCACTATACAATATTTAATGTAATAAAATCCTCCTCATATTCCAATGAGCAGATGGACAAAGTGCTTTTGGCAAGCAGAATCAAAGAGCTCGGCGTCTCCTTCAAGGACGACATCAACATCTATGACTACATAGAGAATTTATCCTTTACCCAAATAACGAAAAACGCAGCCGCCAAATCCTGCAAAGAGCTAGTCAAGTATCGTATTTGTAGAGAGATCGACGTAACCGCCGACAAACTCAAGAGGGATGTGAGGGCCATGGGGGAAAGGAGCGCTGACGGAATTATTTCAGATTGCGACGCGATTTACAACGACAAAATCTCAGCCTATTCCGACGACGATGTCCCAGAAAAAATTACGGACGGCTTATTGGAGCTTGTCGAAGAAGCGGGAAACAACCCAGAAGATCAAAGTGGGCTCGCTAGTCCATACCCAGAGTTCAACAGGCTGTATGGGGGGTTTAGGTCGGGGCATGTTTACGCTATAGCTAGCAGACCTGGCGAAGGCAAGACGACTTGGTTAAACGATATATGTTTTAAGTCTGCGGAGATTAACGGGATAAAAGCCCTAGTCCTCGACACGGAAATGACAACGCTTGAGATCAAGTGGAGAATAATTTCCTCATTAACTGGTGTTCCCACTTGGTATCTCGAAACGGGCAACTGGAGAAAAACCCCAGAGTACTACGACAAAGTAAGGGAGGCCGAAGAAAGACTTAAAAAGAATAACGATTATTATCATTATCACGTAAGCAATAAAAACATTAATCAAATTTGCTCTTTGATTAGAAGGTGGTATTACAATGTTGTTGGTCGAGGCAACAAGTGCATTGTTGTTTATGACTACGTTAAGTTAACGGGAGAAAAAGTGGGCCAAAATTGGGCCGAGTATCAAGCCATTGGAGACAAAATCCAGAAACTCAAAGAGGTGTCTGAGGAGATTGATGCCCCGTTATTAACCGCCATGCAGCTTAATCGTACGGGTGAAAACAGGAACAGAAACTCAGCGAACATTATCGACGATAGCTCCGCCATCTCTCTTTCAGATAGACTCCAGTGGTTTGCTGCTTTCGTCGGCATCTTTAGACGCAAGACCCTCGATGAAATAGCCTTAGACGGGGAAGGCTTCGGCACTCACAAGTTGATTCCTGTGAAAACCCGCTTTCAAGGTCGAGACGCAATGGGGCACCAAGACTACTTAAGAAGAAGATTCCCCGATGGCTCTGAAAAGTTCGTAATGAATTTTTTAAATTTTTCTATTGGTAATTTCAATGTGGAAGAACAGGGCTCGTTAAGGCATATTTGCGAAAGAGCGAGAGAGACGTACGAGCTAAACGATAGACGCTCAAACGACGGGGATGGCCTGTTGTGAGCCAAGAGATAAAGGAAATGCTTTACGAGCTCGGTTATTCTAACATAATAGAAAACCACAAAGAGTACAGAGCTAGGCCGATTTATAGAGACTCCGACAACAATACGGTTTTGTGCATTAACAAGAGAAACGGTAGTTTCATTGATTTCGCTAGGAACATTAAGGGGTCGTTTTCAGACCTTGTAAAGCTCTCTCTGGGCCTCAAAAACGTAACCGAAGCCGAGGAGTGGATAGGGAAGAACGGAGGCCTCACAGCGCAACCTGGGGCCAATAAACCACGACTCAGAGCCCCAAAGGTGTACTCAAAAGCCGTGCTGAGCAAGCTAGTGCCAAATCACGATTACTGGACAGAAAGAGGTGTCTCTGAATACGCGGTATCTGAATTCAGAGGGGGGATTGTTAGGGATGGTAAGATGGCCAATAGATATGTTTTCCCCATATTCAACAGCCAAGATGGGCTCGTTGGGTTCGCTGGCAGGGACTTGTTCGACAACTCAAACAGGCCCAAGTGGAAGCTGATTGGGGATAAGTCTGGGTGGAGATACCCACTGTTTTTAAATCACAAGATAATTAAAGATAAAAAAGAAGTCATAGTCGTTGAAAGCATCGGAGACATGTTGGCCCTTTATGACTGTAACATTAAAAATGTAATAGTGGCGTTTGGTATTGACATAAGCTCTTCTTTGTTGAATCTTTTCATAAGGTACGACCTAAACAGAATAACGATATCATTCAACGATGATTCTAAAAATAATTCTGCGGGGAATAAGGCTGCGGAAAAAGCACAAAGAAAAGTTTTAAAATATTTTGACCCCCACCAAGTCGATATAGCCCTGCCAACAAGCGGGGATTTTGGGGAAATGTCAAAAGACGAAATTTTAGAATGGAGGGGACAGCTATATGGGTAAAAAAAATCAGTACGTTTCAGCATCAAGAATGAAGACCTTGGAGAATTGCTCTTGGCTGTATTGGTGCAAATATCACCTTCACTTGCCAGACACGACAAATGACGGAGCGATAAGGGGAAGTATATGCCACCTAGTTTTTGAATGCCTCCTAGAAAAGAAGCACAAAAAACACTTTGACGTAATAACAAAAGCAAACGATATGGAGGCTGACCCTGCGTTAATTAGACTAATAACCAAACACCTAGTTAGAGAAAAGGCGCTTTCTGAGGAGAATTATTCGATGATAAAGGAGATGGTCTTGGTGGGCCTCAAAAACGATTTCTTTTGTAAGGGGAAAGCGCTGGGTGAAGCCGAAAAAAGCTTCGATCTCTCAAACGAAAATCCACCTTACAGAATACTTGGCTATATAGATAAGCATGCAGTCAACAAGAAGGACGGGGTCGTTGATATCATAGACTACAAATCAAGTAAGAAAAAATTTAGCGGCGAAGAGTTACACTCCAACGCGCAAGCCATGATTTACTCTTTAGCCGCAAAACAACTATGGCCGAAAATGAAGCGCAGGATTGTAGAGTTTCTCTTTTTGAGGTTCCCTAGGCGACCCTCTCAACAGTTGGAGTTTACCGATGCGCAATTAAGCGGTTTCGAGCATTACTTGAG
>Ga0315334_10003128_pt1 | contig 10365 bp, 7 predicted proteins | sample M150034915metaG_FD_205555 | JGI IMG/M metagenome (GOLD analysis project Ga0315334, IMG submission 205555) | Ammonia-oxidizing marine archaeal communities from Monterey Bay, California, United States - M1 500m 34915 | ecosystem: Environmental > Aquatic > Marine > Intertidal zone | place: USA... | reverse complement strand
TACAAAAATTTAACAGAATACACTTGGCTATTTATTCTATCATTTCACTGATAGCAATGAATTCATGCGTAGGCTATAAACTTGGAAACAATAAACCCACTCACCTTCAAAAGGTGAATTCAGTTTCTGTGCCTATATTTAAAAATGAAACGCTCGAACCTCGTCTGCAAACTCTCGTAACAAATGCTACAATCAAGGCAATTCAACAGAGTGGCACTTACCAAGTATCCAAACAAAGAGACTCTGATGCTACTTTAACTGCTACGATTAGAACAATATCGCGAAGGCAATTGAGATCAACTCGACAAAACGTTTTAAAAACAAAGGAAATTGAAATCTCCATCGAAGTCATCTTTGCTCTTCAGGATAACATTACCGGGAAAATTTTAGACAAGGGGACAGTAAAAGGAAATAACACTAGTTATTTAGATTCAAACTTCCAACTAACCAAACGACAGGCCATGCAGCTAGCCGCTGATGATTTAGCAACAAAAATATCGGCACGTGTGAGTGAAGGTTTCTAATTATTCTTAATCTCAATGGATAACCAAAGAGGTAAACTATTTATAGTTTCCACACCAATCGGAAACTTGTTGGACATTTCACCAAGAGCTCTCGAATGCTTGAAGGAAGTAGATATTATCGCGTGCGAAGACACCCGCCACAGTGGAAAATTGTTGAATAAATACAAAATCGAAACCCACAGAATAAGTCTTCACAAACACAATGAAGCATCACGCACTGCAAAACTTATTGGAAAAATGATAAGCGGTCATGATGTAGCCTATATAACTGACGCGGGAACACCCTTAATTTCCGATCCTGGTTCGAGGCTCGTTCACCTTGCCTCACAAGAAGGATGTGAAATCGTCGTAGTGCCTGGCCCTTCAGCCGTAACAGCTGCGATTGCTGGATCAGGATTCCCAGCTGACCGCTTTTATTTTGGTGGATTCTTATCCACCAAGAAAAAAGCCCGACAAGATGAACTGCGAGGTGCATTAGAAAGGGCCGAAACCTCAATTTTCTTTGATTCTCCTTATCGCCTTGTCTCCACACTTGAACTACTATCAAATCTTGACGCCGACAGACCAATTGTTGTAGCCCGAGAATTAACAAAAAAATTCGAAGAGTTTAAAAGGGGCAAAGCTCTTGATCTTGCCAATTTATTTTCACAGAAACCCGTAAAAGGTGAAATCGTCATCATTATTAGTGGAGCTCGAATCCCCCGCTGGTTGAATTCGGAACAAACCTAATATTGCTATATCTATTCTAGTAAACTAAGAATTCATTAATGCGACTGAATCCATCATTCTCCAAAATGAAGACGATATTTGTCTACATGCTGTTAACCATTATTTCATTAACAACTCACAGCAAAGCACAATCACCACCACCATCCATCAAGAAGGCAATAGATAAACTACTAAACCCCGAGACCGGTGATGAAGCTCTCAGGAACAGTCGCATAAGCATAAGCAAAGACCTTAAGAACTATGTTCTAGCCAAACTAAGTGAAGGAATTGACCTGTTAAAAATATCAAAAGAATTTGATACGCCCAAGAAACTCTCGGAAAGAATTAGTCAACTCGACAACCCAAGCCGCATTGATGATTTCATTATTTATAGCACAGTTTATTTGATTGAGTTTCCGAACGACCCTTCTTATGCCGAGAAGTTATGGAAACTTGCTGCCATAGTTGATCTAAGAGAAGAAAATGGTAAATGCAGATTACTAAATGAACCTTTTTTTCCTGCACTGATAAATGCGTGCAGTAAACTGCCTCCCGACAATACCTTTAATTTGGAGGGGCGTTTTCTACTAGCAAGGCATTACGAACGACAAGATAAATCCAAAGAACAAGAGGAAATATTAAAGGAAATACTAAAAAGATCCAAGCTCTCCCCAGAAGCGCGGTACACAGCAATTGGAGAACTTGGAAGATTAAAGGAATCGCAAGAATTATTTGCTGAAGCACTTAACCTTTATGCATCAACTAATGACAATCTTGACTTCTCTCCTCAGGCAATCGACTTCTCACTAAGATCAGCAATCATCCACCTAGAATTAGGCGACCGTCAAAAAGCTCTAAACAAATTACTCTCACTGAAAGAAACAAAACCCAAATTAAGAAAGATCACATCATCCCCCAAAACTCTAGAAACACTTTTAACACTAGCCTCGAATGACAATGAATTAAATCTTTATTGGGAACACTCAAATACTTGGTGGCCTGAATGGATTGCTCTGCGTAAGAGCTCAGGAGTCAAATTGTCACTGAAAGCTCGGAGAATTCCTCCTTTGCCTGAATCGGGCCTTATCCAGAAAAACATAGCTCAAGCCATAGCTACTAATAATGCAGTCCTTTTCTATGATCAGCTCGATCTATTAATGCATGCCCTGAGATGGACCCCTTCATCTCTCAATGAAGTAGGAACTACACTTTGCTTTTTATTACCACAAATCCAAAACAACCTTCAAACAAATGTTCATGAGTTACTCATGCTAATCTGTAACGAAACTTTTTCAGGTGATAAAGAATTTGATAGGAGATCCAAACTATACAAAACGATCAGTTACTCAGTTATTAATGATCATAATAACGCCATCAAGGGCATAAAAACCTTTTTAGAAGAGGACACAGAAAATGATGAAGTCACTGAAACCATCATTAGATTATGGGCTCACCTTGCCATCAATGGAAAATCAGAGGCTCAAGGCCCTCAAAATGCTTTGGAAAATCTACTCAATTCAAACAAAAAACTAAATAACAGACCGCAAACAGTCCTTTCTCTAGCTCAAATCTATAGAAAAATAGAAAACTATATAAAAGAAGAGCAACTCCTATCAAAAGAAATCAAAGATCCCGAAATTCGTTCAGATCAGCAAACCCATCAGGCCCTCACCTCGAGGCTCAATGAAATTAATTCAGGAATAATCACAACGAAGGAATTCACGAATGCAATCCAGGAATGGCTTCAGTCACATTCACCTAAATGGCTCCACTTTGCTCTTCCTGATGGATTGAAGGATTCTCGTTTGCATAATATTAATATCGAAAAAGCTTTAGCAAATCCGTCTTCATTAAAACTATCTCCTGAAGAGCATTTGAAGCTACATGTCCTAGTTTCAAGCTCAAATCAATTTCCTCGGGCACTCAGAGAAAATTCTTTTCAGAGAGCCTTCGCTGAAATTTATTCAAGTAGTCAAAAGCATTCGACTGCCAGAAAAATGTTGAGGGATTTAATTTCGGACGACCGATTCCCACGACAGTTAGCCCAATTAATTTTAGTTTTTTCTATGGATGAAGCTCTGACACAGTCCAGGAAAAGAGACATAACCAACGCAATCACACATCCTCTGCTCGACAGAAAGAACCCTAGAATAATATCAGCGATACAGACTTACGGAACATTCGCTAGCACTGACTTAACATCGCTCGAATCGTTATCTCGATGCTATCAAAATGTTAGCAACAGAATTCTCGATTCCTCTAATTTCGCCGTCATCGCTCAAATATTTGAAAGATCTTTATCAATAGGATCCTTAGATTTAGCAGAAAAGATATTTAATGAATCAACCAATTGGAAAGTCCCTCCTCAGCTAAGAAGAAGACATGAAGTATTGACCTCCGCAATTGGTAATTCATTACAAAGAGCTAAATTATCAGTTCCCTTTGGCAAATCGATGCATGAAATGGTTCGTGATTTTTACCCCAATGCTCCCCCCAATGACATTATCGAAATTAGCGATTACAAAAGTTCTGTGGACCTAAAACGCTTAACTGAAAAAGAAGCATTACGATCACTTCTCAAAAGAGCATTAAGCCACACCACAATAGAAAGCTCACCCAGGTTTTGGTTTGACTTTGCAGAACTGATGCCTCGCGATGAAAAACAAGTTAAGTTTTCGTTTCAATTGATTGAGAATTTAATGCAAAGCAACATTCCCGACCTTGAAAAATCATTCAGCCTTTTTTCGTCCCCTTCAATTATAGACACTGATGACAAAGATTTACGTGAACGGTTATTTTTAATTTTCGAGAAATACAGAAACAAAGAGAAGGAACCTTTCTCGTATGCAGCAACAATAATAACAGAAACACAATCAGGCGATATCCGCCTAGGAAAGCCCGTCAATATCGATCAAGCTTGGAACGGATTAAAGCACCCGGTCTTAGATAATATTCTTATGCCTACTAAAATAGGCTTGCTTATGGCTCATAAAAATATTGAGGAACTTCAGCAAACACTACTTAAAATTTCAGATGATCAGCTCTTCTCATCAGATTTGTTAGACGTTAGCTGGCCTGCTCTCATTATGAGTGAATTTCCAGATAAAGTAAAAAAAGCAGAACAAAAAGCCAAAGAATCGGCAAATCAAAGCGCAGCAAAAGCAGCACGTTACTTGGATTTTCAATCCATACGTTTTATTTATAATTCAGCAAAACGCCTTAACGATAAGAGCATCATTCCTGACGGCTGGTTTGAACATCTGGATTCAGAAATCGTATCTGAAAGGGACCGTTACTCATTGCGGATAATTAATGCAGAACACAACGAAAACTGGGAAGAACTTGCTAAATGGTCAGGTAAAGCAGTAGCAGAGTATCCAACTTATTATAATTACTATCGACCAAGAGGATACGCATTAGCTAAGTTAGGAAAAACCCAAGAAGCAATAGTCGCTCTTAATATTTACATTAAATTTAGTAAAGATGAGGTTCACTGGAAAGATGCTGTAATTTTATTAGATTCTTTAAAAAAATTTCCTAAATAGATAGATATTAGAAATGAGACTGCACCAAAACACTCTACTCATAATCCCTTTATTCATCGGATTGCTCACGACTAAAGGATTAAGTGATGGCAATGATCAACCCATTAACGACGCGAGTATTAAAGTGCAATTCGAAAGAAAATTAGGGAAATTGAAAGATGAAAAAAAGACTGCTGAAACCTCATTAATATCCTCACAACTCAAAGAACAAAATAAAATTCATGCCGACCTTCCGAAAACCACTAATAAAAATCTCCAAAGCTCTGAAATTTACAAGAATCGCAAAGATGGCGTACTTTGCTTGGGAAATATCTATAAATGCGATCGATGCTCTAACTGGCATGGAAATATCGCAGGAGGCTTTATAATAACTAAAGATGGCCTAGCCGTTACTAACTATCATGTCATGAAAAACTCGAAGGCCGGCGCTTTCGGAGCAATGACCATCCAGGGTGAAATTTATTCAATAGAAAAAATCGTAGCCTCATCAGAAAAAAATGATCTCGCTATAGTTAAGCTTAAAGGCAGTGACTTCACTCCACTACCCATAGCAAAATCAGCACCCATCGGCTCTGAAGTGACCGTCATAAGTCACCCAGAAGGAAGATTCTACACAGTATCAAAAGGCATCATTTCTAGATACTATAAGCAAAGAGGCGGCAAAGAAAAGGGCTCCCCAAGATTAGCGATAACAGCCGATTTTGCAAAAGGATCAAGCGGATCACCAGTATTCGATACCTCAGGTTCAGTCATTGGTGTTGTGGCCGCTACTAATTCAATTTATTATAATAAGACTGAAGGGGTTGACCGTAATTTACAAATGGTCATCAAATCATGCATCCCATCGAGCTCTATTCTCAAATTATTGGAATCGACCACTCCCTAAGGCCTTCTCACAATCAAAACAACGTAGAGGATATATACAACGATCATAGCACTCCCCTTGCACCGGCCTAACTTCAATTTACCCATCATTAAGGCTCCTGCCAAGATCACGGAACCAACCATGAAAATTAAATCCTCAGTATGAATCCCCTCAATCTGAGGCATTGGTTTTGCTACAATCGTAATTCCTAAAATTGCCAAAACATTAAAAACCGATGATCCTATTGCGTTACCTGCAATAAGATCTCCCTGCTTCTTTAAACATGCGATTATGGATGTTGCCAATTCTGGCAATGAAGTCCCAAAAGCCAAAACCGTTAGCCCTATAACAGCATCAGAAACGCCTAAATATCGAGCAATCCCAATTCCTCCTTTCTGAAAATAATCAGCACCCACCACAAGCAACCCCAATCCAAATATAATAAGAAAGAAAAGATATCTAAATGATCTATTAATTTTATCAATCGGCTCACCCCCATTTAAGTTGTCAGCACTCGAACCCTTACCTAAAAATCTAAAATTAGAAGCAATGTAGACGACAATTCCTGCAACAAGCAAACATCCTTCCAAAAGGGATAATCGCTTATCTGCAAGCATAAATACAAACATCAATGAAACCAGCAACAGAATAGGTATTTCTTTGCGCAGCACTTGCCGATGAATAGCAAGAGGCATGACAAGTCCGCTGAAACCAAGTACCAGAAGGATATTACAAATATTAGATCCCACAATATTACCTATTGCCGCATTAGGACTCTCATTAAAATTTAGGCTCAAACACACAGCAAGCTCTGGAGCACTTGTTCCCAACGCAACTACGGTCAATCCAATGACCAAAGGAGAAATGCCTGCCTTTAAAGCGAGTTGTGAACTCCCACTGACTAACCATTCGGCACCAAAGTACAAACCGACTAACCCAATCAGTAGAAAAAATATATCCATAGTCTTAATTCTTAAAGCCCAACACTTCTACACTAGCTCTAGGTTGGCAATTAACAAAAAAGAATGATTTATCGCCATTCATGTTTTGGATACCTTCCTTTCAATTGTTTTCTAATTTCTGGATAGCTTGACTCCCAAAATCCTGCAAGATCCTCGGTCCGTTGAACTGGACGGTGATTTGGCCCAAGTATCTCGACAAGAACTACTACCCTGCCATTGCATATCGTCGGCACACTCATCACATCGTAGAGCTTTTGTAACACGATTGAAATTTTGGGACCACTTTCTTCATATATCATTTTAATCTCTTGCCCATTGCTTAGTTTAATTTTTTGAGGCGCAAGCTTCTCTATTATTGACCTCTGCTCAGTCGAAAGCCAAACTTTCAGAAACGGCCAAACTTCAAGTTCCTTGATCTCCTTGTAGCTGACTGATCCCTGACAAAACTCATTAATGACAAGTCGTCGATCTTCTTCGGTGAATTCGGGAAGATCTAGCTCAGGACAGCTCTCTCTCACACAATCAACTCTTCGCAACCAAGAATCGCACTTACTGTTCCATCCTTTGAGTTTTAATTTTTGTTCAATTACTGCATTTGCTAACACCAATCCAGCCTGGCTTTGGGGAAAATTCTGTATGAATTTAGATTTCAATTCAAGATCAAGAAATCTTGTGACCATGGCTCCAACAACCCTCTTCGTTCCCACATCGTATCGACAAATTTCCTCTTCTTTGACTTCATTAGGAAAGACATCCTTCAGCCAATCCATCTTAATAGAAGTCGCCTTAGAAATCATAACATTTACATCTTTACCTTCAATCTCAGCAACTTCTGCAGCTATTATTATCCGCTCAGAAGACGCAATACTTCCTTTTATTAACTTGCCTCTTCGTGACCCTACTAATTTGCAAGACAATGTTCCCTCAGACATTCTAACTGCAAGGTTATCATAAAAGCCAACAAGAAGAACCTTAGCCAAGGTCTCAGCATCGCAATCATTTCGCAGTGACTCAATACAGTATCCCTGACTCCTTGCTATATTTAATAAGCTTTCCATGATGGCACCAGCCTCACGCGCCGCCCTTGCATTAATCCCATACGCATCGCATTTGTTGAAATCAAATTTAGCCCTAAAGGCAAATAACCACCCTCTAATCATTGGTTGAAAATCTGAAATGTCATCGGAATGACAAAACTCACTCGAATCAACCGATGAACTTTGAATAAAAATACTTCTTCCTTGGCACAAAGCCACGCACAAGGCTGCTTCTGCTGCACAACCATTTTCTAATGCCTCCAGTAACATGCGTGCGAATCTCGGATGGACAGGATATGCCGCCATTTTTTGACCCATCTCAGTTAATCTGTTCGTATCTTCTTCAACTGCTCCCAGCGCAGACAACATTGAAAGACTCGCTCTCAATGATTCTTCTGGAGGCAAATCCACCCACTTTAAATCTACCTCTGGATTAATATCAGCAACCAACAACAAAAGTAACACTTCAGATAAATCTAGCCGCAAAAGCTCAGGCATAAGATCAACTTCTCGAGCCGCATGATCACTTTCAGACCAAAGCCTATAACATTTACCAGGGCAAGAACGCCCGGCCCTACCAGCACGTTGCAATGCGGAAGATTGTGATATTTTTTCTATCCTTAACGTATTAATTCCCCTGCTCTTATCAAATCTTGCAATCCTAGCCAACCCTGAATCGATCACAATTTTCACCCCATCAATAGTAAGCGATGTCTCTGCAACATTAGTAGAAACCACAATCTTTCTTGTTTCACTTTTGGTAAGAGCACGATCTTGATCAGTTGGAGACAAATCACCATACAAAGGAAGTATCTGACACCCTTTAAGCTTCGGCACCTTTCTTAACCTTTCAACAGTCCTCCGAATATCGTAAACACCTGGAAGAAAAATCAGCACATCTCCTTCAATGTTTTTCTTTAGAATCTCCTTCTTGAAAACATTAACAACCGAATCCCACAACGGCTCCTTAACGGAATTTCTTTTCAATTGAATCACATCAACTGGATATGTTCTACCCTCAGAGCGCACTATCGAACAACCGCCTAAATACTTTGCTATCTTTTCGGAATCTAGAGTTGCTGACATCACAATAATTTTAAGATCCCTTCTAGAAGTTTCCTGCAATCTTACAGCCAGAGCCAGCATGACATCCGTATGTATGTGCCTCTCATGAAACTCATCAAATATGATAGTATCAACACCTCTCAAATTCGGATCGTCAAGAAACTGCCTCAAAAGAATCCCTTCAGTCACAAATCGAACCTTTGTTTTTTTACCGTAAATCTTTTCAAAACGAACCTGATATCCAATTTCCTCTCCTAAAATCCCCTTCCTTTCATAAGCGACTCGCCTAGCAAGCATTCTTGCTGCGACTCTCCTAGGTTGTAAAATAACAACTTGCCCTTGATTAATTAGCTCATTATTGAGCAATATTTTAGGAATCTGGGTCGATTTACCCGAACCAGTCGGAGCTTCAAGAACGAGCCGAATCACCCTTTTTTCCGAAAAAGCTTTAATAATCGCTTCTTCAGAATCATAAATAGGAAGAGAATCAGGGCCCATTGCTCTCAATGCTAATTCTTTAGGATTACATGTAAAGAAACCACTAAACTTTCCTTTTGCGCACCTATTCAAATCCTACTAAACTAATTTAAATGATTACTACACAGCTATTAGCTTTTCTAGGCGGACAAGAAATCTTAATTCTAGCAATAATTATTATTGTCCTGTTCGGAGCAAGAAAAATCCCTAAATTAGCAAGGAGCATTGGACAGGCGAGCGGAGAACTCAAAAAAGGTCGTTTAGAATCAGAAAAAGAATTAAAAGCCGCAACAGAAGAAGCATCCAAAGAAACGGATTCAGATGAATAAAAGAATTCATTTAAAATCACAAAATCATGATTAATCCATATTTAATCGCCTTTGCATTAGGAGGACCAGAAGTAATAGCTATTGGAGCTGTAGTCCTACTCTTATTTGGAGCAAAAAAATTACCCGAGCTTGCCAGAGGAATAGGCAAAGCTTCCGGAGAGTTCAAAAAAGCACAAAACGAATTCAAGCATTCTATCGAAACGGCAGAGGAAGAGGCAATCAAGACAGAAAAAGAGGAAGCAGAAAAGCCAAAGAGCTAAACTTGACTCTTAGGCAAGTAGCTTAAAATAGATTTTTGAATTTCGGCCACTCACTTTCAATTGCTCTGCCCTCAGAGTAGGTAAAACATCAAAACTTCCCATTCGCCAACCTAGTTTCTCAAAGAACCAGGTAGCTTGCGTCGCCAGAGCGTAGATTCAATCAGGAAAGAAATATTTAGTCGTTCAAAATGATACAATTTGCATGACCCTAGTCAGCAAATTTCAAATGAATTAACCAGCTAACAACAATAATATGTTAACTGAAACTAGACCGTCACCTCATGGCCCGCACCCTTATGTCCAAGGATTTTGACGGTCCTATTCAATTGCTCAAACTCTATAGGTTTTTTAATGACCGTTACTGGGCCGCTGGCTAATATCTTACTGAGAATTTCACTGTCAGGATAACCTGTAATGATAACTATAGGTAGCTCAGGGTGAATGGTCTTTAACTTTACATATAGTTCATCACCCGAAATATCGGGCAACTTGAGATCAAGAAACACCAAATCAAATTCCTGTTTTTGGGCATATGAAATAGCTTCAGCTCCTGTTCCAACAACGATTCTTCCGAAACCTGCTTTCTTTAAAAA
>Ga0315334_10003120_pt1 | contig 10377 bp, 10 predicted proteins | sample M150034915metaG_FD_205555 | JGI IMG/M metagenome (GOLD analysis project Ga0315334, IMG submission 205555) | Ammonia-oxidizing marine archaeal communities from Monterey Bay, California, United States - M1 500m 34915 | ecosystem: Environmental > Aquatic > Marine > Intertidal zone | place: USA... | reverse complement strand
AGTCGAACTGTATAGACCTGTTCCTCCGCTTGCTTGGGCGCCATTGGTAATTACGGTTTTTGGAATAGATAACGTGGGTAAAGTATTTTTATTATTCATGGTTGCTTTTTCAATAATGATTATTTCTGCAAGAGCAGGTGCTTCTGGAACACATCTTTCAAAAATTCATGCTGCGCATTCATTGGGTGCTTCTAAATGGCAAATAGTTAGAGAAGTTATATTTCCTAACTCATTACCTGAAATATTAACAGGAATAAGAGTTGCTGTTGGTATGTGTTGGGGAACTTTAGTTGCTGCAGAATTTTTAGCAGGGACTACTGGTATTGGATTTGTTGAAAACGTTGCGAGAAAATATATGCAATATGAAGTCATTTGGATAACTATTTTCGTTATGGGTATGCTTGGTCTTATATTTGACCTCACAATTAGAAAAATAATAGACAAAACTATTCCTTGGCGTGGAAAAGGTTAAATGCTTGATAAAAAAGCATTAGAAGGTATTTTTGAAAAGTTACTTGCTCAAGCCAAAAAATCCTACGATGAATTTAATGCCGCTGATGGAAAAATTGGTGACGGTGACTTAGGTGTTACTGTTTTAAACGGATTGGAAGAAATTAATAACAATAAAGCTAATTTCAAGGATGATATGGGTACAAATTTTATGCTTTGTTCTCAAGCTTTTGTTAAAAAATCTGGGTCAAGTTTTGGAACATTAATAGCCTTTTCATTTATTAATATTTCAAAGAACTTAAAAGGCAAAACATCCTGTGATCATAATGATATTATTAATATTTTCGAAACCGCTTTAAAAACTATATTAGAAAGAGGAAAAACTAAACTAGGTGATAAAACTATAGCAGACAGTCTAGATCTGATTATTAAAAAACTTAAAGATAATTCAAACTATTCTGAGATATTTAAATCTGCAACAAAGCAAGCTCTTGAAGATTTTAAAGGTAAAAAAATTCTTATAGGAAGAGCAAGAATGTTTGAGGATAAAACTAAAGATTTAGATGATCCTGGTATGTTTGCTTTAAATAAATTAAGTCAAATATTCTAATGTTGAGTAGCAATTTTAAGTGTATAATTTTTTATTATGAAAGAACTATTGTCTCAAATTGACAGAATTGGTTGGCGTTTTGACAATACTTATACACGATTGCCAAATGCAATGTTAACAAAAATTAATCCTGTTCCAGTTAAAAAACCAGAAATTGTTATAATCAATCATAATTTATCAAAAAATTTAGGATTAAATTTTTCAAACATTACAAATGATCATTTGGCCTCAATATTCTCAGGAAACTTGTTGCCTCAAAAATCAGAATGTATTGCTCAAGCATATGCTGGTCATCAATTTGGTTATTTTGCAATTTTAGGAGATGGTAGAGCTATTACAATTGGAGAACATCTTTCAAAAAATAACAATCGTTTTGATATTCAATTCAAAGGTTCTGGAAAAACTCCCTATTCAAGAAGCGCTGATGGAAGAGCAGCTTTGGGGCCAATGCTTAGGGAATATATTATTAGTGAAGCAATGCATTGTCTTGGGATTCCAACAACGCGAAGTTTGGCTGTTGTTAAAACTGGTGAAAATGTAATACGAGAAACTACATTACCTGGGGCAATATTAACTCGTGTTGCAACAAGTCATATTCGTGTCGGAACATTTGAGTATGCAATTTTTACCGGAGAGATAAAAAATTTAAAAAATTTATTTAATTATACAATTGAACGTCATTATCCTCATATTAAAAAATCTAAAACTCCAGCAATTGATTTACTAAAAATTGTAATGGAAAAACAAACTAAATTAATTGTTGATTGGATGCGAGTTGGTTTTATTCACGGAGTAATGAATACAGATAATATGGCAATATCTGGTGAAACTATAGACTATGGTCCTTGTGCCTTTATGGACACCTATAATCCAGAAACAGTATTTAGTTCGATAGATCTTCATGGCCGTTATGCATATTTTAATCAACCAATAATAACTAAATGGAATTTAGCAAGATTTGCTGAGTCTCTTCTACCTTTAATTGATGAAGATAAGAATAGAGCTATTGAGAGTGCTAAGGAAATAATAGATGGTTTTGATAAAATGTATAGAGACAACTGGTTAAAAATGATGAAAAAAAAATTAGGTTTATTTGGAAAAAAAGATAATGATGAAAATTTAATTAATGATTTGCTATCGATTATGCAAGAAAATAAATTTGACTATACAAACACCTTTTGCTCATTAATGGACGAAAATTTCCAAAAACACAATATCGTTAAAAATAAAAAATTTATTGACTGGCATAAAAAATGGAAGAATCGCATAAAAGAGAGTACCAGTTCCTTTCAAGAATCTTTAAAGATGATGAGTTCAGCAAATCCTCTTGTTATTCCACGTAATCATAAGGTAGAAGAAGTTTTAGATTCAGCTAGTAAAGGTAATTTAAATCCACTCCTTAACTTTATTGCAATTCTAGAAAAACCTTACGAAAACCAAAAAAAAATTAATGAATACCAGTCACCAGCAGACCCAAGTAAAAATAGATATAGAACTTTTTGCGGAACCTAATTCTTTATTGATTTTGCAAATTCTCTTATATCTTTAACCAATAAATCCGGTTGTTCTAAAGCAGCAAAATGTCCGCCTTTTGACATTTTGGTCCAACGCTTAACACTATAAATTCTGTCTATATAAGACCTTGGGGCCCATTCTAAATATTCTTTTGGAAATAAAGCTATTCCTGTTGGAACTTTTATTGGAAGCCCTTTTTTAGGAAGAAACCTTCCGCCTTCCTCTCTTCTTCCATAATAAATCCAGGAAGCTGTATTAAAAGTTTCCGTTACTAAATAAATCATAATATTTGATAACAAAACATCTTTTGAATAAGCACTTTCAATATCGTTATTCTTGATATCAGACCATCCACGCATCTTTTCAATAATCCAAGCGGCAACACCAACTGGGCTATCCATCATTGCATAGCTTAAAGTTTGAGGTTTGGTTGCTTGCTGAGTTCTGTAACCATCTTCATTTTCTTGGTCTCTTTTAAATCTTTCTTCCCATTCTTTTTCTTCTTTTGTTTGTGGTCCATCTGGATGACGAACAATTAAAATATTTATATGTATAGCCGAACACGACTTTGGAAAATCATATCCGAGCCAACTAGCAATTGTTCCGCCAAAATCACCACCTTGAGCTATATATTTTTTGTATCCAAGAACTTTTGTCATTAATGAGCTAAAAATTGATGCCATTTTTCTTGGACCAATTGGTCTTAGGGGTTTGTCTGAAAAACCAAATCCTGGCAAAGATGGAACTATAACATCAAAAGCATCTTCGGTTTTGCCGCCAAATTTTTCAGGATGAGCAAGTTGATCTATAATATGTAAAAATTCTATAATTGATCCTGGCCATCCATGGCTTAACAATAATGGTTGTGGATTAGTCCCGCTTCCTTTTTCTTGAATAAAATGAATATCGAGACCATCTATTTTTGTTTTAAAATTTTTAAATTTATTTATTTTTTCTTCAGTTTTTTTCCAATCAAATTTTTTTATCCAGTAATTTGAGATTTCCTTCATGTAGTCAAGATTAGTTCCGTATTTCCAGCCACCGTCTTCTGGCATCTCATGCCAGGGATAATTGGCAACCTTTGTGTTAATATTTTCAACTATTTTATTGGAAATATTTATTTTAAATGGTCTTATCATAGGTAAATATACTGTAGTATATTAATAATAGAATTGCATGAAAAAGATAATTAATAAACCAAGTGACTTTGTTGAAGAATCTATTGAAGGATTAGTAAAATCTCATCCAGATGTTTATTCTTTTGCAACAGATAACAAAAGAGTTATCACAAGAGCTAAAAAAGCTTCAAATAAAGTTGGTGTAGTTTCAGGAGGTGGTTCAGGTCATCTTCCGGTGTTTACTGGTTATGTTGGTAAAGGACTATTAGATTCTTGTGCAGTAGGATCTGTTTTTGCTTCTCCATCTGTTGAACAAATAGCCTCTGCTATTAGAAATGCCAATAATGGAAATGGCGTTCTATGTGTAATAGGTAACTATGGTGGAGATGTAATGAATTTTGAAATGGCTTCTGAAATTGTTGGCTCTGAAGGAATTAAAACAAAAACAGTAATTGTTGCCGACGATATTGCAAGCGCAAGTAATAAAGAAAAGTTAAAACGTAGAGGTATAGCGGGAATGATCTTTGTCTTTAAAGTTGCTGGTTCTATAGCTGAAACAGGCGCATCATTAGAAGAAACATTTGCTACAGCCACTAAAGCTAATGAAAACATTAGAACTCTTGGGGTTGCTTTATCGCCTTGTATTTTGCCTGAAGCTGGAAAACCCACATTTGAAATTAATGATGATGAAATTGAAATTGGAATGGGTATTCATGGCGAACCTGGAATTAAAAGAGAAAAAATAAAAAATGCTAATCCGTTGGTTGATGATTTGTGCAAAAAAATATTAGACGACTTTAAGTTAAGTGAAAAAGACCAAATATGCCTTATGATTAACAGTCTAGGCGCCACACCGCTAGAAGAACTTTATATCGTTTCAAAAAGAGTTCATGAAAATCTTTCAAAATTAAAAATTAAAATTACAAAAGCTTATGTTGGTAGATATGCAACTTCAATGGAGATGGCGGGCATGTCTATTACTGTTTTTAAATTAGATGGGATTCTAAATAAATATCTTGCCGCCCCAAGCCATTGCCCTTTCTGGAATAATTAATTTTTAGGAAGAAGATAGTAAAAAATTCTTAACAGTATTATTAAATTCGTTTGGTTGTTCAAGATGAACACAGTGAGAAGAGTTTTTAAATATAGTTAATTTGCTATTTTTAATATTTTTTTCTAAAGTTTCAACCTGTTCTAAATTATAAGACTTGTCCTGATCTCCCCATATAATTAATGTTTCGTTTTTAATATTTTTTAAATTATCAAGGCCATTCCAATTTTTAAAAGCAATTAGCGCATTATCTGTTGTCTCCGCTGAAGGTTTTCTTCCTGATTCAACACAAAGGTCAAAATATTTTGCTTTCTCACCCAAAACAAACCATGTCTTCGCTATGTTCTTTGCGGTAATTTCTAAACCTTTTTTTTTAAGATTCTCTCTAGATTTATCTATGGTTTCAAATCGCCCTGGCATTTCACCTACGGGGCCAGTGCTGTAACAGATTAGTTTTGAAATTTTGTTCCCTTTTTTTCTTGCTATTTCTTGAACAATCATTCCTCCCATCGAATGTCCTAGTAGATAAAATTTTTCAATTTTTTTCCTTTCAAGACATTCCAATACTGAATCAGCCATTAGCTGTATGCTGTTATGTGATTTTGCTTTATTGCTTTTTCCAAAACCAGGAAGGTCTGGTGTTATTACTCGAAAATAATCTTTAAAAAAATTAATTTGTGGTTCCCACATCATTGATGAACATAAAAAACCGTGAACCAAAACTAAAGGAAATCCCTTGCCTTGATCTCCAATATATATATCTTGCATAATTATCCCAAGTTAATTTAGATGATAGTTTATTTAAAAAAATAATGTTAGGCAATTAAATCATTATGATTGGAATATTAGGTGGAATGGGAACGCAGGCTGGTCTGGATTTTTGTAACAAGCTTGCAATTTTGAACAGGGGTAAAACCGATCAAAAATATCCTATGTTTGTTTTATATAATAAATCAAAGATTCCAAAAAGACCTGAAAATATTAAAAAGTACCATAACGTTTTAAAAAGCTTAATCGAAGGATGTCGTTTGCTTCAAAAAAACAAATGTAAATTTATTGTAATACCGTGCAATACAGCGCATTATTGGCGTGATGACTTACAAAAGAAAATTAAAATTCCAATACTTAGTATGCCAAAAGAAGTTTGGCTATACACAAAAAAAAATTGTAAAAAAAAATCTAAAATAGGAATTTTGTGTACAGAAGCTACCTTAAAAACAAAGATTTATAATAGATATTTTGATAGAGATTTTAAATTAGTGAGTCCTGAAAAATCCTTACAAAAAAGATGTGTGAATAAATCAATAAAGTACGTAAAAATGGGAAGAATAAAGGATGCAGAAAAAATTATAAGGCCTGCAATTAACTATTTAATGAAAGTTAAATGTAAGAAAATAATACTAGGGTGTACAGAGCTTCCTATAGCAATTTTTGCATATAAATCTTTTAAAAAAGTTAAAGAGTCTAAAATTTTTATTGATCCAAATTTATTGTTAGCTAATGTTTCAATGAAAAAATACAAAGGTATTTAAGTGAAAAAAGAATTATTAAAATTAAAAGTAAAAAACATATTTGTTAGACATGGTCTCTCTAAAAAACATGCAGCTACATGTTCGGATTATTTAATTAAAGCAGAGTTAATGGAAGCTAGGTCTCACGGTCTAGCTAGGCTTAAAATGTACTGCGACCGTATAAAAAAAAAATTAATTAATTCAAAGCCTAAAATTAAAATTAAAAAAATATCTACATCTATCTCCCATATTGATGCAAACAATAGTATTGGCTTCATTGCTGCCGATATTGGCATCAAGAAAGCAATAGAACACGCTAAAAAAACAGGAATTGGTTTAGTTGGAGTTAAGAAAAGTAATCACTATGGGTTATCAAGTTTTTATGCTGAACAAGCTGTCAAAAAAAATCTAATGGTTTGGTGTTTTACTAACGCTCCTCCAGCCTTGGCTCCCTATGGTGCCAAAAGAGCTTTATTCGGAACTAACCCTATCTGTTTTGGAGCTCCTACAGGAAGCAAAACTCCTTTCATCTTGGATATGTCAACTTCAATAATCAATCGTGGAAAAATTAGAAGAGCACAAAAACTAGGTTTAAAAATTCCTTATGGTGTTGCTATGAATAAAAGCGGAAAAATTACAACAAATGCTAATCAAGCAATTCTTGGTACGCAATTGCCTATAGCAGAATTTAAAGGATCAGGTCTTGCTTGGATGATTGATATACTAAGTGGTGTTCTAACAGGATCAAGCCACGGTGGAAAAACTAAAGACCCTTTTGATGATTTTTCTGGCCCTCAAAATATGGGTCACTTATTTTTAACTATTAATCCAAAGATTTTTATTGGAAAAAATTATTTAAAAGAAATAAAGAAAAATATCAAATTAGTTAAAAAACTTCCTAAAGTTAAAGGCTTTAAAAGCATACTTTACCCTGGTGAAAGAAAGAATTTAATCTACAAAAAGAACGTAAAAAGAGATATAGCTGTACCGTCAAAAATTTTACAAGAAATGAAAGAATTAAATGCTATCTAAAAAAGAAATTGTTTGTCCTGAAAATCTTCTTAGATGTGCTAAATCAAAAGGCGTTGCTAAGACTGTAATTGTGAATGCTGGAAAAGCTGTTGTAATGGAATCTGTTAAACAAGCCGTTGATTCAAACTTAATCGAACCTGTTTTTGTTGGAGATAAAACTATAATTAATAAATGCGCAAGCGATTTAAAATGGAATGTTTCAAAGTATGAGATTATTAACGAAGCAGATGAAAACAGTACCGCTCCCATTGCAGCTAAGCTAGCAAGTGAAAGTAAAGTAAAGATTATAGTCAAAGGCCATATTCACACCGATGTTTTGATGAAAGCAGTTTTAAAAAGAAACTTGAATTTAATAGGTAAAAAAAGATTAAGTCATGTTTGGCATATGACGTTAGATAAAAATGATAAACCTTTTATTATTACCGATGGAGCTTTAAATGTTCTTCCAAAACTAGAAACTAAAATGCATATCTTGAGAAATTCAGTAGATTTTGCAAAGAGAATTGGAATTCAAAGACCAAAGGTTTCTATACTGTCAGCTACAGAAGAAGTGCTAGAAAGCGTTCCAAGTTCTTTGGAAGCTCATGAAATAACAAAAAGAGCAAAATCTGAAGGGATAGAAGCTGATGTCTTTGGTCCTTTAGCGTTTGATAATTCTGTTTCTGAAAAAGCTGCTGAAATTAAAAAAATTAAAAATGCTGTTGCTGGTAAAACAGATATTCTTTTAGTTCCTAATGTAGAGGCTGGAAATGCGCTTGTTAAAATGATGATACATTTTATGGGTGCTTGTGCTGCAGGAGTGGTTGTTGGCGGTAAAGTGCCTGTGGTTATAACAAGCCGTGCTGATGACACCCAAGCGAGATTGGCTTCTATGGCTGCCGCTGTTGTGGCTCTTTAAATTATTTAATATGTGGATCTTCCACCACTAATATCAAAAACTGCTCCTGTAGAAAAAGAATTTTCTTGGCTAGAAAGCCATGTAACCAAAGATGCAAATTCGTCCATTTCTAAAAATCTTTTTCTTGGAATTTTTGAAAACATAAATTGAACGTGCTCTTTTGACATTTGATCAAGTATTCTGGTTTTTGCGCTTGCAGGAGTAACTGCATTGACAGCGATATTTTTTTCAGCCAATTCCTTGCCTAAAGATTTAGTAAAACCTATTGCTGCTGCTTTTGCAGAGCTATAAGCGCTTGCATTTGCATTACCATCTTTTCCAGCAACAGATGCAACATTTACTATTCTTCCATAATTATTTTTAATCATGTGAGGAACGATTGCTTTACAGCAATAAAAAGTTCCATTCAAATTCACATTTAAAACCTTATGCCACTCATCAATTGGGTAGTCCCATAATTTAGCAGTTAATCCTGTAACTCCAGCGTTATTAATAAGAATATCTATTTTTTTTTCTGCTGTTATTTGATCTATATTTTTTTTAACATCTTCAAAATTAGCAACATTTACTGATTGAAAAGTTGCTTTATTGCTGTTTAATTTTTTTTCAGCAGATTTTAGTAGTTCTTTATCTATATCCCAGATTATTACTTCTGCTCCAGATTCTATAAAGCGTTTTGCTATTCCAAAGCCTAAGCCTTGTGCGCCACCGGTTACTATTGCAGTTCTATTGCTTAAGTCAAAACGATTCACGATTTTTATTTTAGATATCCGTATTTTTTAAGTCTAATATCTGCAGTTCGTGCATGTGCTTCCATACCTTCTGCTCTCCCAAGTCTAGCTGCAGCAGCACCAACTACTTCTGTAGATTCTTTTGTCATTCTTTGGAATGTTAATGTTTTAATAAATTTACCAACAAACAAACCGCCTGTGTATCTTCCGCCGCCCTTTGTTGGCAGAATATGATTTGTTCCAGAACATTTATCTCCGTAGGCTACTGTCGTTTCTTCTCCTAAAAATAAAGATCCATAATTTCTTAATCTTTTTAGCCACCAGTCTAAATTTTCTGCATGAACTTCTAAGTGTTCAGATGCATACTTGTCACTTATTTTGGCCATCTCTTCGTTTGAATCACAAAGTATAACTTCCCCATAATCTTTCCAAGCAGCATCGGCATTAACTTTAGCCAGTTCTGGTAATTCACTAATTAATTCAGGAACTCTTTTCATTGCAAAGTCTGCTAACGACTTGTCTGTTGTAAACAGCCATCCGGGAGAATTATAACCATGCTCTAATTGACCAACGAGATCCACAGCTACAATTTCTTTATCGGCAGACTTGTCAGCAATGATTGCTATTTCCGTTGGGCCTGCAAATTGATCTATTCCCACTTTTCCGTAAACTATTCTTTTAGCTTCTGATACATATTGATTTCCAGCTCCAACTAAAAAATCAACTGGGGAATTTCCAAAGCATCCATATGCCATTGAACCGATTGCAGCTATACCTCCTAAATTTAATATAACATCTGCACCACAAAGATTGGCAGCATAAATAATTCCAGGATGTGCTCCGTTCTTATCTTTGGGAGGACTTGCACAAATAATAGTTTTAACTCCAGCAACCTTAGCTGGTGTAATTGCCATTGTAGCTGAAGAAATATGGGCGTAGCGTCCTCCAGGAATATAACAACCTGTTGTATCAACCGGAACTAGTCTTTGCCCTGCAAACAAACCTTTTGACAACTCAACTTCAAAATTATTGTTCATGCTTTTTAATTGATGTTCAGCAAATTTTTTTATTCTTTCGTGAGCGAATTGAACATCGTCTTTAGTTTTCTGATCAACTTTTTTAATTGCTTCTTCTATTTTCTCTTTAGAAACAATGACTTCTCCTTCATACTTATCGAATTTCTTATTAAGCTCTTTAATAGCCTCTTCTTTTCTTTTTTCTATATCATCAAGGGTGCTTTGAACAACAGCACGAGTTTTGTTATCGTCTGTTGAAGGAGTTTTGATTGCCTTTTTTAAATACTTAATTGCCATAAAGTACCGTTGGTAACCACAAAGCTATTTGTGGAAAAATTATTATTAATATTAATCCTATAACTTGCAATACCATAAATTGCATCATTCCTATATAAATGTCTTTTAGATCCCATTCAGGTACTACTCCTTTTAAAAAATATGCGGA
>Ga0315334_10003119_pt1 | contig 10378 bp, 5 predicted proteins | sample M150034915metaG_FD_205555 | JGI IMG/M metagenome (GOLD analysis project Ga0315334, IMG submission 205555) | Ammonia-oxidizing marine archaeal communities from Monterey Bay, California, United States - M1 500m 34915 | ecosystem: Environmental > Aquatic > Marine > Intertidal zone | place: USA... | reverse complement strand
GATGGCTGCGTTCACACGACCCCCTAGCGGTGTTTTGTCGACTAGTTGCTGCGATCTCACCGACTCATGTCCAAGACGGACATCTTTACGTTCGTCGCCCGTTGGTCGGTCTAGGGAAAATTCACCCTCAGGTAGGTTTATCGGCGGTTGTGCTGGTGGTGCTTGGCGGTACTTCTTTCGATGGCTTGTCCAGAACGGGTTGGTGGGAAGACATCGTCGGCGCCCGTCATGGTTGGAATGCCACCGTGTTCAACACGATGGGCTTACTCCTTTCGATGGCGCTGATTACAGCGTTGTTTTTGGGTTGTGTGAGGTGGATGCAACGCAAAGACGGCAACGATGACGCTGATTTCGAAGATGGTTTTGCCTTGTCGCTAGTTCCAGTTGCCGTCGGGTATGCCATCGCTCATTACATAGGGATGGGCGTTTTTGAAGGTCAGCAGCTGCTAATTCAAATCAGTGACCCATTCGATCGAGGGTGGAACCTGTTTGGCACCGCCGATGAATACGTCAATTACCGGCTCATCGGCCCAACCGTGATCGCGGTAGTTCAGGCATTAGGCATTATCGGAGGCCATGTCGCTGGAGTGATGGTTGGTCATGACCGAGCGCTCGCGACGCTGCGCCGAAAAGAGGATCTCAGCGGCCAGGTGCCCCTGGTGCTGCTTCTCGCATCGCTCACAGCGATAGCCCTGATACTGCTCGTTGAGGCATGAATTGCCGCGGAGTGACGCAACGACGCTGCACCGCGTCTACCGAAACTTTTTGTTATCGGTGAGAGGGTTTAAACGCTTTGAAGCGCGTTCCACACCGTTTGTGGGCTGCAAGGCATATCGACGTGTTCAATTCCCAAATGAACGAGTGCATCACACACGGCGTTGTGGACCGCTGGTGTCGAACCGATAGTGCCCGACTCTCCTATTCCTTTGGCACCCAATGGGTTGCGTGGGCTGGCGGTCTCAGTATTTGACACCTCGAAGCTAGGCAATTCAGCGGCCGACGGCATCAAGTAATCCATGAGGCTTGCTGTTACGGGGTTCGCATCCTCGTCGTAACGCATATGCTCCCACAGCGCTTGACCGATCCCTTGGGCGATTCCTCCGTGCTGCTGGCCGTTGACCAGCATGGGGTTGAGGATAGTTCCGCAGTCGTCTACGGCAATGTGACGGATTAAGTCAACGCGACCAGTCTCGCGGTCAATTTCGACTACTGCTACATGTGAACCGAAGGGATACGTGGCGTCACTGCCGTCGAAGTCAAGTTCGTGAGCCAGGCCACCTTCGATCTTTTGTTCTGCAGCTGCTGCTGCGAGCTCAGCCCAACTCACAGACTTGGCCGGGACTCCCGCCACCTGGAGGGCGCCCTCGCCGACCACGATGTCATCGACGCTTGCTTCTAAGAGATTCGCCGCGAGTTGTTTACCTTTGTCGAGAACGACTTTTGATGCCTCATAGACGGCGGAACCCGCGGTTTGAAGAGATCGAGAACCCAGAGTTCCGGCGCCTCGTGGCACATCTTCGGTGTCGGCGTCGACGTGGTTTACCTGATCCATTGAAATGCCGAGAATGTCGTTAACGATCATGGAAAAAGCGGTGTCGTGTCCCTGGCCATGCGAACTCGTACCGACTTTGATCGTCGCTGAGCCGTCATCATTGATCTCACAACTTCCATATTCGACGTGCAGGCCGATGGGTGCTGTCACCTCGACATATGACGAAACGCCGATCCCGAGAAGCATCTGATCGTCGGCTTCGCGCCGTCGGGCTTGTTCTGCTCGCAACTCTGCGTATCCTGAAGCCTCCAGCACGGCATCGAGTGCGCGTTCATACTCCCCGGAGTCGTAGTTGGAACCAACCAGTGTGGTGAGCGGAAATGCATCCGGCTGTATGTAGTTTTTCCTCCGCAGTTCCGCGGGATCCATGCCGATTGAGTGAGCTGCTTTATCAAGAATTCGTTCAACCATTTGGGTCGCTTCGGGTCGCCCTGCCCCACGATATGCGCCGATAAAGGTCGTGTTAGTAACAACCGATTGGGCAAAGAAGTCAATTGCTGGAATGTCGTAGACCGCTTGACTTAGCTGCATGGTCAGCATCGGAAGAATGGCCCCAATAGCGGGATAAGCGCCTGCGTCTGCTACGACTCGAGCGCGCAGACCGACAATTGACCCGTCGTTGTTTACGCCTAACTCTGCGTTCATCACCATGGCGCGACCTTGAGCCATGGCAACCATGTTCTCGCCGCGTTGTTCTGTCCACCTGACAGGTCTCGCTAATTCTTGTGCCACTTTCCCACAAAGTACGTACTCGATATATAGTCCGGCTTTTGGCCCGAAACCGCCACCCACCCAAGGAGCTATTACTCGCAGATTTTCTGGCTCAAATCCGAGGTTTGGGGCAAGGCCATCGCGCAGCCCGTGGGCTGTTTGTGTTGAGGCATAGAACGTCATCGAGTCGCCCTCAGGTATAGCGACACAACCGTTGGGTTCCATCGGAACTCCAGCTAGGCGTTGAGTAACGATGCGCTCACTAACAACGACATCTGCTCCTTCAGTTACATCGGGTCCGTCATACTCGTTCCCGATGGCAAAACAGACGTTGCTTTCGGCGCCTTCCCACAACACATCGGCCCCGTCAGCGAGGGCAGCTTCGATATCGGCGTTAGCTGGAAGAGGGTCATAATCAACGATTACGAGCTCGGCTGCGTCGACCGCCTGAGAGTGTGTCTCAGCTACGACCGCGGCGACGATGTCGCCGACGAAACGTACTCGCCCGACTGCAAGAGGTGGACGGTTCATGGATGGATCCATGAATTCAGACTGATTCACCGCCTCAAATTCGAGGTTGCTGGAGGTGTATACAGCTACAACACCTGGCATGACCTCAGCTTCGCTGACATCAACGTCTAGGACCGAAGCGTGGGCCATGGTTGAACGGACAAACACGATCTGAGCCGTATCAATTTCGAGATCATCGACGTAGTCGTTGGAGCCGGTCAAGAGACCGGGATCTTCTTTCCTCAATACTGCATTGCCTAGGATTGAACCCTGTGACGCCATGAATGTCCCCTGGTTTGTCGTGCTTGCTTGAGAGCAGGAACGAGACTACACCTCGCCGCAACCTCAGATACCAAGGTTGGTTGTTTATCCCCTACTTGACGTCGCGAAAATCTCCGAATTTTTTGTGGCTGCCCTGGGCCTAGTCTTGCTTGTCGAACCAGAGATTCAACTGTTCTGCAGCCCGAGTTGGATCTTCACACATCCACCAGTGCCCCAAACCTTCGAGGACTGCAACTTCTGCCCCTGATCGTTTCGCTGCCTGCCGATGCAACATTTCGCCGCCCGTGTATGTGTCTTCTGAAGCAATGATGCACAGGCCGGGACGTGCGGCGGCGTTGTGTAACGCTTCACCGAGGTTTCCAACCGCCGGTTGGGAGACACTGCGATACACACCAAGAATGGCTTGCCCCATGTCGTCATTTACCCAAGGTGCAACTTTGGTAGCTACAGATTCACCCATACCTAATTGAGCAAAGATTGCTCTTCGATCCGACTCGGATAAATCAATCAGGGCGCTAACTGCTGCCTCTCCGTCTGGCCCCTGCCAGCTTTGAGCAGCGTCGTGCCAGACATATTCGTGGTTAAAGATCCCGATGATGTCGGTGCACCATGAACGAATCAGGTCAGGTCGGGTCATGGCGAGGCGAACGACGAGGACGCCTCCCCAATCGTGACCAACTAAATCGATTGGTCCGTCAAGTTTCTCGAGCTCCTGCGCAAGCCAATGCAGATATCCGTCACTCGTGACATCGAAGTTTTTGGGGAGAGGTGCACCAAATCCGGGAGGGGACAAAGTGATGACGTCATCTCGCGCCAGTTCGATGCGCAACAGATCCCAGATCGCGTCTGTCTCGGGGTTGCCGTGGATAAGAACGACTGTCATGCGCACTCCTTGAGACTTGTACCGACCGTAGACCAAAGTTACGTGCCTGCAGATCGTTCCATCGCGAGGTTTTCGACGACATGTGCCGAGGGCAGTGTTTCTAGACTATGGGGGGCGACGTAAATTTTTCGGTCTCGTGATCCGCCGCCGACGATGACACGCGGGCACTTCATTACTCTGCTGTCGATCCATAATGGAAGCGTTTCTGGCAAACCAAATGGAGTGACTCCGCCCAGCAACATCCCTGTGATCTGAGTCGTTTCCTCCGGCGAAGCGAACGATGCTTTCTTCACCTCAAGTTTCTTACGCACCACCTTGTTCACATCGATTTGGGTGGTGGCAAGCACCACACACATCGCATAGACCCGCGGATCTGCCTTGCCGACCACCAAGATTGCGTTAGCGCTTTCGTCAAGCCGATAACCGTAGCGATCGCAAAACTGAGCGGTGTCCGCTAGCTCTGGGTCACAGCGAACGATTTCGTAGTCCACGTCGAGTCGGTCAAGCGCGTGGAGGACGGGATCAGTCATTGGCTACTGGTCGCGAAATCATGTCGAACCGCGCACAGCGGCTGTCGCCACAGCGTCGACTGATTGCCCATTCGTAGTTATCACCACGCCATAATCGCGTCGCGCAGCTTGACGGGACACCACCCCGTCTCGCACATCGCGCAGTACTAATTCAGCATCCCGGTTGAAAGGATCGCCCCATCCTCCGCCACCGGGTGTTTCCGCGATCATTCTGGCAGGACCAAGCTTGGTGACTCCGTACTTGGGAGGAACAAATGTTGGACCGTCGACGTCACTATCGGTCGGAACTATCCATTCGAGTCCCACCCCGCCGGTTCCCCCACCTTCCACGCCGTGACCGCTTGGCGTGTCGAGTCCTTCGGCTCGGAACGACCAAATAGCCGGTTTGAGAATGTCTGCCTCGTAGCGAATGCCCGTACCGCCTCGCATAGCGCCAGGACCAGCGTTATCGCAGCGTTGTTCGTGGCAGATGTAGCGAACTGGATAGTGCTGTTCATGAAACTCCAGGTTTGGCATATCAAGACCGCCGAGGCTGATGAGGTGACCCATTTGAGCAAACCCGTCGCGCTCAGCTGTCGCGCCCGGAGTGCCCATAGCGTGCCACTGATACATCACCCAGGTGGATCCGTCATCTCGTCGACCGGCTACGTGCCCGTGCATCGTTTTAGACCACGCTGCGCACGCTCGTGTCGGATCGGCTGAAGCCAATGCCTGCCAAACCGCAATAACAATCTCGTGTGCGACATAAACCGTATTCATGGTCATAGGGGCAGGCGGTAGAGCATTAACTATTGAACCCTCGGGTGCAACGATCGAAACGCAACGGTATGTCCCCTCATTACGAGGAATGCTTGTGTCAAAAAAAGAGGAAATAGCCAAATAGACAGACGAGTATGTATTTGCGACTGAACTGTTTTTAAAGCCCTCGATTTGGGGGTCAGTTTCCGAGAAGTCGACGCTTATAGCGTCTCCGTCAATGGTCATTTTGACTCGCACAGCGATATCTACTTTTTTGAAACAGTCATTGTCGGTGTGATCTTCACCAAAATAAATGCCATCAGGAAGGGCGAGTACCGCAGATCGCATGCGTCGATCAGCATGGTCAAGGACGCCATCCAGATAGGACAAATACGCGTCGATCCCCAACTCGGTTGCCAGGCCGACCACGCGTTCGCCACCAATTTGGGTAGAGCCCAGCATCGCCAAGAGATCACCATCGAGGAGCTCAGGCGTTCTGCAGTTGAGCAACAGCAACTCCCACAGGTCTTCTCTGACCCTGCCTTCGTCTATAAGTCGCATGACCGGCAGCCGAATTCCCTCCTGCCATATTTCGGTTGCTTCAGGGTTGTAGGTGCCAGCAAGCCCACCTCCAATGTCTGACTGGTGTGCTCGGTTGCAGCAGAACCCTGCCAGCACCGGGTCGGTAGCCCCCACAAAGATCGGCCGAGCGATTACCCAGTCAGGTAAATGATTTCCGCCCGCCACGTACGGGTCGGACAAAAGGAAGACGTCGTCGACCTTCAGGGTGTCACCATATTTGGCGAGTAACGCGCGAACAGCGAACCCACCACCGCCAGTATGAATAGGGATTCCATCGGCATTAGCGACCAAAGTGCCGTCTGGAGTGGTGATGAAGCAACTGAAATCGTGGCTTTGGCTAAATATGGTGCTTCGAGCCGTTCGAGTCATGACCCAACCCATATGTCGGCTGATCTGATCGAGTCGATTTTGCATTAATGCCAAGACGACTGGGTCCATCTCCCCAGTGCGGTGCTCAACCTTGTCATCAGTTTGTGCGACGTCAATAAAGAAATCGCCTGAATTATCTACCCATAAACGGTCGCCTGGTCGGGCTACAACAGTTGTCGTAGCTTCCTCGATTAGTGCTGGTCCGTCGAGGCTGTCGCCAGGCCGTAAGAGAGATCCGTCATGTACAGCAGTTTTCGCCCATCCTGTTCCAGGAAACCAGACTGGACGCATATCAATCGGATCGGGTAACCCTTCAGACGGGTTACCTCCGGCCATCTCAACTTCGCCGGTTGACCCTCGAGCTGTTAAACGAAGCGACGAAACCATGATCGTTCCCTCGTCCTGCACGTGGCCGTACAGACGCTGGTATTCGGCCTCGAACGTTGACCTCGCTGCCTGAGCGTCAAATCCTTTTGCTTCGACCGCCACTCGGATAGACCAAAGTTGCCCGGGGTGATGTAACTCGACTTCGTAGTTCAGAGTGACTTCGGGTTCTGAGAATCCTTCAGCTGACAGAACGGCGAGCGCCCGGTCGGTGAGAGAATCAAAACCCTCTTCGATGGTTTTGGTTGGCATCTCATCTAGCGAGCCGAGTAAAAATCTCGTGAAGTCCTGGCGGACATCCGCGTGCAGCATCCCAATGGCGCAGAGAGCTCCTGCGTCTCGGGGTATGTGGACTCGAGCGCAACCTAAACCAGCAGCGACGTTGGCGCCGTGCATTGGGCCCGCGCCGCCGGCCGCGACCAACGTGAATCGTCTAGGAGAATGCCCGCGCTCGATCGAGATGTGCTCAACAGCGCTCAACAGATGCTGTTCGACTAATTCGATGATGCCGGCGGCGGCTTCTTCGGTAGACATGTTGAGCTTTTGGGCAACATGAATATTTATTGCCTCCCGAGCTGCATCAATGTCTAAATCGAGAGTTCCTCCTGCAGATTTTCCGGGACGTAAACGTCCCAGGACAAGGTGAGCATCTGTGACCGTAGGCAATTTGCCTCCGATGCCATAGCAGGCAGGTCCGGGATCGGCTCCGGCTCCTTCGGGACCAACATAGAGAAGTCCCGCTTCGTCGACTCCGGCGATCGTGCCGCCTCCGGCGCCAATGGTGTGAATATCGATTGCGGGCGTGGACACGTGATATCCGGCGATGTCTACGTCATCGCGTGTTGCGACCTCACCGTTAGACATGAGGAGCACATCGCAGGAAGTCCCACCGATCTCCATTGATATGAGATTGCCTTCGTCTCCGGCCCCCACGCCAGCGTGATCGATGGCGCGTCGATACAAATTGAGGGCACCCACAGCTGCTGCAGGCCCGCTGAGTAGAAGATTTACGGGCCGATTAGCCAGTTGATCAACCGAGGCTGCGCCCCCATTTGATTGAACTAACAGGATTGGTCGACTGAGACCTTGGGCCATCAACTCGGCATCTAATGAACGGAGGTACTTCACGATCCGAGGAGAAAGAGCTGCGTTGACTACAGCGGTCGAGCTTCTCTCATATTCACCCATCAAAGGTGAGACCTCGGCGGAGCACGTCACCCACTCCTTGCTCCAATACTCTCTGATCACCTGAGCTAATTGTTGCTCGTGGCGATCATCGACAAAACTGTTCATTAACGCTATGGCCACCGTTTCGACTTGTTCGTTCTCAAAATCGGCGAGAATTTCGGGCACCGAAGAGGTATCAAGTGGCTGATGCTCGCTCCCATCGGCATCGATTCGTCCCGGTATCGAGCGGCGAAGGTAACGGGGAACTAGCACAGGCGCATAAGGAGCTCGATGGTTCCACTGATCAGATCTGAGACCACGTCGAATTTCGAGCGTGTCCCTGAAACCTTCGGTCGTAATCAGTCCAACGCTGGCCGCTTTGCCTTCTAGCATCGTGTTCGTTGCAATGGTCGAACCATGAACAAACAAAGAACACTGACTCAGTACTTCGGACTTGGGGAGACCTAGGTCAACTGCAATGCGCTGAACAGCGGCGAGCACGCCTTGACTTGGATCGGAAGGCACAGAAGGAACCTTTGCGACCCATGCCTTCCCACGCGAATCAGCGAGCACGAGATCGGTAAATGTGCCCCCCACGTCAACACCTATTCGCCAAGGAGCTTTAGGAGTGCTCACTGTTGTTGGAGCTGTTTCAGACTGCGTCATAGGTATCGATCATCGCGCGCATTGACCTGCGAGACTGTGAAAATGGGCAATAGCTACCCCGCGTCGACCTCTCGCTCCGCCGAACTTCACCAACGCGGCCTGGCAGTCATCCCAGACGGGGTGTCACGATCCACTGTGATTATTCGGCCTCACCCCATCTACGTCGACAACGGCAAAGGTGCTTGGGTTACTGATGTCGATGGCAATCGCTACCTAGATTGCAACAACAATTTCACCTCGATCATTTTGGGTCATGCTGATCCAATGGTTGAAGCAGCCGTGCGGAAGCAACTCAGCAGAGGGACAGCTTTCTCGATGGCGACGGAAGCAGAAATCGAACTTGCAGAAATTCTCTGTACCCGCATATCGAGTTGCGAACATGTGCGGTTTTGTAACTCGGGAACCGAGGCGGTGATGGGAGCGATTAAAGCCGCCAGAGCGTTCACCGGTCGCCCTGCGATTATCAAGGTAGAAGGCAGTTATCACGGTACCTATGACCATGCTGAGGTAAGCCTCGGGCCGGACCCATCAAACTGGGGGGTAGCCGACACTCCGTCTACAGTCCCCTATGCCCAAGGTGCCCCTGAATCGCTGGCTGACGAGGTTGTTGTCGTGCAGTTCAATGACGCGCTCGGGGCAGTTGACGCGATTCGACGTGTTGGGCCGCGTCTGGCGGCCGTTCTCCTTGACCCCATGCCATCGAGGGTCGGTATGCCCGTTCTCGACCCAACCTTCACGGAAGCGATTAGAAAAACAACTCGCGAAGTTGGTGCGCTCCTGGTTCTCGACGAAGTGATTTCGTTTCGGTTGGCGTACGGAGGCGCTCAAGCGGTTCACGGTATAGAACCGGACTTAACGGTTCTCGCAAAGATTATCGGTGGAGGTTTTCCCGTTGGCGCGATAGGGGGAAGATCCGATGTGATGGAAGTTTTTGCTGCGGTGCAAGGAGACCGCGCTGCTGTGCCTTCGGGAGGGACTTATACCGCTAACCCGATAACGATGACGGCTGGAGTTGCCTGCATGCGAGAACTTGCGGAACCTAGTTTTGATCGGTTGGACGACATTGGTAATCAGATACGACAGGGTCTGAAAGTGCTGTTTGAAGAACAGTCAATCGAATGGCAGGTGACGGGCGCCGGCTCGTTGTTCCGGATCCACCCGCACCAACGACCCATTCGTGGCTACCGGGACGCGCATCTCGATAGTGATGAAACGACCGTGATGGCATCGCTACAGCGTCGGCTGCTCGAACGCGAGGTGTACTTCAGTGGTTACGGGATGGGTTGCGTGAATCTCGCCACCTCTGATGCTGACATTCATCATCTGCTGACCGCGGTTGGTGAATCTCTCAATTTGGTTCACTGAGACGAACTACGGTTGCGTGATGTCAAACGATTTGATGTTGAAACCAGCATCTGAATTAGCGGCCCTGATTAGTTCTCGCGAAATCAGTGCTCGGGAACTACTTGATGAAGCGGTAGCTCGCTACGAGGCCTTTAATCCTGCGGTGAACGCGATAACCGAAAGCAGAATCGACATAGCGCGAAGTCGAGCCCTAACCGCTGACGAATCAACCGCTCAAGGGGAATCATGGGGACCTTTCCACGGGTTGCCCGTCACCATCAAAGAGGCCTACGACTGGGTCGGGACGCCCTCAACTTGGGGTAACCCGAAATGGGTCAACAACTTTCCGGATGTCGACAGCCCATCTGTGGAACGCCTACTTGGGGCAGGAGCCGTCATTTGGGCTAAGACCAACGTGCCGTACATGCTCGCCGATTGGCAATCCTTCAATGAATTGTATGGCTGCACCAACAATCCCTGGGATCTGGCTCGAACCCCGGGTGGCTCTTCAGGAGGGTCCGCTGTGTCGTTAGCGACAGGAATGGCTGCGCTTGAAATCGGCAGCGATATCGGCGCTTCGATTCGGAACCCAGCCCACTACTGCGGCGTGTTCGGTCATAAGCCGACGATGGATTTGATCCCTCAACAAGGACACACCGC
>Ga0315334_10003118_pt1 | contig 10381 bp, 20 predicted proteins | sample M150034915metaG_FD_205555 | JGI IMG/M metagenome (GOLD analysis project Ga0315334, IMG submission 205555) | Ammonia-oxidizing marine archaeal communities from Monterey Bay, California, United States - M1 500m 34915 | ecosystem: Environmental > Aquatic > Marine > Intertidal zone | place: USA... | reverse complement strand
TAAAAAGAACAATAACAGTTGTTTTAGATTCTTTGTATTCACCTAAATGTTTTAATTGTTTTTTTCCTGCAGGAACCGCCGGAGTACCGGTATTTGCGTCCATCACCATTTTATCATATAGTCCAGTTATAGCCATATTAATCTCCTATTCCTCCTGGTTTTGGTGCTCGAGGTATTGGCGGTGTTGTTGATGTTGTTGCATCGCCTTCTGACAGAGGCGGCATACCGCCTTCTGTGCCCTCAGTTTTAGGAGCAACCTTTGCCAAAAAGGCTTGAAGTTTATTATATACTGCTCCCACCATTGCCATTTCGTTGGCTCTAAATGCACCTCTAGTTGAAGCGACATCTATTACCGTTGAAAGGTTTCGTAAATCTCCAATACTTAAATCGTTTCCTTGGGGCATCTGCCCATCAGGACTTGGAGCCGCACCAGGCTTTGTTTCTGATGCTTTTGTTTTTTTCTTAGTTTTTGTTACCATTTTAATATTCTCCTATTTGCAAATAGTTTTTATATTGTAACAAATAATAGTTATATTTGTCAAATCATTTATTTAAAAAATGTGGTTTATTTTGGTAATTTGTTTTTGATGAAATCCCAAGATAGAGCACCTTTTACCAAGTCTCGGTCTCTGGCTTTTTCAAATGCATAAAAGGCACAAGAGGCATAGAACCAACCTTTTGATTGTTCTCGTAGAATTGCTTCAATCATTTCTTGAACTTTATCGTCAAGTAATTCATTGATATCAATTACATAATAATCTGTTTTAACATTAAAAAATTGTTTAGTTGTAAGTTGCATTAAAGTTTTTTAACTGAATTCTCTATTTTTCTATAATATGTCATGAATCGTTTGCTATCGTTTCTATTAAGATATGCTACAGATCCAAAACAAGGGTATCCATTTATTCCTGTAGGAAATTGATCTTTCATTGGTGCATAATACATATAAGGTTTACTTGCATAGGTGTCTTTTTTCTGTGCTGGATTCATTAACACTAATGGCATAAAAATAGTGCCTAGCATATTACCATCATTTGGATGAATTTGAAAACTTGTAAAAACATCTCCACGATAACAATTTACTGCAAGTTCTTTTAATTCGTTATTCGTACGTCTACGATAATATTCTCTATTTTTATTTACTTTATATTCGTCAATTGTTGTCATATTACCTATTTTTTAATTCTTCCTCATTTTTTAGTTTCCAGTCATCACTAGTGCTTGGGTCTTCCCATTTGTATACTTCTTCTAATGTACGATTACATCCAAGACAATACCCACTATTAGAATCTATGCTACAAACACCAATACATGGAAATAGATATACGTCATGGCTACCAATATTAAAGTTTTTTTCTGTTATTTCTTTTGGAATTTTACTCATATTCGTATAAGTCCTCATAGTTTCCAAATGCTAAAGAAGATGTAGTTTTTAAATTATGAAGAGAATTACCTATTCTTTTCAAATGTGCCTTATGAATTGAATCTCCTTTTAGACAATTAGATTTTCTTACACAATATTGGGCATAAGCAAGTATTTCACCTTCAAGTTCTTCGTAAAACCAAACCTTAGTATCGTCATTTCCTGCTTTAGAGTGTTTAACATACGGTTTGTCTAGTCTAATTTCTTTTTGTTTTTGTTTTTGTTTTGGCATTATTCTTTTCCCATTAATCCGCTTAAAGCAAATAAAGTTAAGTCTGCAGGTTCTTCAAATCCTACTTTAATTCTACTTTGAGGTTGAGTACCTTCAAATGATACATCGTCAATAATAGCATATCTACCATGACAAAATTCATATACCCATGAATTTATTTTTTCAACGTCGTTTTCACTTGTTTGTTTTATAAAAGTACTTGTAAAATGTGGAAGGCAATGTTCTTGTCTTCTATTAAAAAAGTTATTTGAATTAATCCTCATAATGTACCGTTAATCCCCATGGTGCTTCAATATCTCTTTCATATCTATTATTAATAAGAAATATAGTATCGCAATAGTGTTCATCACCCCAGGTGTTAAACGGCCATCCATCAGTAAACATAATGAATTTTTTAGGTTCAATACCTTCGTCTTTCATATAGTCCCAATTACATTCAAATTCTGTACCGCCACCAGCACCTAAATCATAATCTACTAATTCGTCCATATTATCTGGTGTAAATACTTTTGGATTGAATACTTTAGTATCAAAAGACCACAAATGAATTCTAAAATCTTTGTATTGGTCCATTATACCTTTAACTTCTGTTAAAAATTCTTTACATTGTGCGTCTGATATTGACCCAGAAGCATCTAAAGCCAAACATATATCAATCATTTCATCATTGTTTTGACCCGGTAGTATAGCAGATGTATGCCAACTTTTTCTGCTAGGTCTCATCCAAGTATAATCTGATTTAATTGTACTCATTATGTGTTGTTGAATTATTTCTCTCCAATCCATTTTTGGTTCTGTTAATTCTTTAACCAATCTTTGTATTGCACCTGGTAAGTTACCTGCTCCAGTTGATTGTGCGGCACTTATCATTGCTTCTTTTACTTCATCTCTAATTTTCTTTAATTCTTCTTTTGAATAAACTGGTTTACCTGATCCTTCTTTTTTATCTTCACCTTTTTTACCACCTTTTGAAGCAGTAGACTTTTTCTTACCAGTACCTTGACTTGGTTGATCTCCTTTGCCCCATTCTTGGTGATCGTCAAGTAGTTCACCCATTTTTTCTAAAAATTTCTTACCGTTCTTTTTTGCAGTTTTAAATAATTCATCATAGATTCTTTCTGCAGGCCAATCTTTATATTTGTCATTTTGGAAACCTTTGCTTTCACCTTTTTTACCCTTAGGCATATCACCAATTTTGCCATCTACAAGAATTTGATTAACGGCATAGTCCGCCGCAATATTCCAAAGCATAGGATTTCTACCGCCTATTCTAACTAACATATGTTCAAATACATTATGTAGAACTTCGTGACCAAATAAGAATTCTGCTTCTCTTGGTGTAAGTGAATCTATAAACTTTGTATTGTAATAAAAATTTCTACCATCGGTACCAGCAGTAGGACACCAGTCATTTGCATTAACAAGTTTTAGTCTAGTTGCAAGGTTGCCAAAAAACGGATGTTTTAAAAGTAAGGCAATCCTTGCAGTAACTAATTTATCTATGATCTTTTGATCAGTTGTGTCCATTATTTAGACTCCATAGCAGTTATGACATATTTGCCAAATTTCCTATGGAACCTATCAAATGATTTTAACTTGCTAGGATCGAACGGAAGTTTATAGTTTGTTAGTGCAATCTTGGCACCCATAACAACTAACTCTGTTTCAAAGTTATCCATCATATAGTGAAAGAATCTGTCTGCTTGTTCGTTCCAATTTTTTGTTTTCTTTTCATGTGCTTGTTGTAATTCATAACACAATGAAACTGTTAAAGAGTACATCGCTGATATCTCTTTACATTTTAAGTCCTTAACTTTACCGCTTAAAATATCACTCGGGTTAGGAAGTTGGCCGCTCACCTTACGGTGATTCATAAACTTAACGGCCAACCCTTCTCCTACCGCTCCTGCAACGAGGTCTGTGAGTGTGCTTTCAGGCAGGTCGTCGGACAGAAGTTCGCTTACGAAACTCCAACTTCTTGGAGTCGCAAAAGATCTGCTCGATCCTTTTGGATCAAAATCGTATAAATCTTGTTTTGCAAATGTCACATAACCTACTACATCTGGATGAATGTGATTTTTAGTTGCCCATTCCATCCAATCATCGTAGTCTACTCTTAATTCTATGTGAACAAATCTGTTGGCTAATGGAGCCGGCATTCTAAAAGTTACACCTTTATCTGAATCTCTATTACCTGCCGCTACAATAGAAACACCTTTTGGAAGTTTATATTGTCCAACTCTTCTATTTAAAATTAATTGATAAGCCGCCGCCTGAACTGCCGGGGCCGCTGAATTTAATTCGTCTAAAAAAATAATTGCAGTTGACTTTTGATCTGCTGGTAATTCTGCCGGAGAGGCCCATACCATATTATTTTCTTTGGCGTTATAATAAGGAATACCTTTAATATCTGTAGGTTCCCATAAAGGAAGTCTAATATCAATAACTTCTCTTTTATTTTTATCACCTATTTGTTTAACGATGTCTGATTTACCAATACCTGGTGCTCCCCACATCATTATCGGTCTTTGTAATTTAATACAATGTTCTAAGGCAAGAATTGCCTCATTTGGTGTGACAGTTCTATTTTGACTGCCTATTGCTTGTACTTCTTTTTTGCTTTTAACCATTTACACACTCCTGTTTTAAAATGTTTATAATACATTATAACATGGAACGGTAATACGTCAACCGCATAAAAACCGCGGTTTTACTGATCTTTTTGGTCGTTTGCCTTGCTCATTGCCCGTGCTAAACCGTATTTTGTGATATCTCCAGCAAATAACATGAGTTGTAATGCCATTTTTTCCATGGTTACTACGATTTTTTTCTTATCTACATAATATGGGCAATCTACAAATTCGTCTAGCCAAAGGTAAGTTTGTGGTGTGAATATGATTTTAGCAGGAAACTTAATATCGTATGTTTTTATATCAAGTGATTCTAGGTGTTCATAACCTATTTTGGTAAGTCTTAATGAACGTGCTTGATAGGATTCTCGGACATTTTGCCACCAAGTGTAATAAGAAGTTTTAATACTTTCTTCATGTAATGGTTCTTCCTTGAGCATAAGGAAGGTTCGAGTGTAGGCTGTCTTTGTGTCCATACACTTAATTATCTAGAAAATTTTTCGCCAGTTTTTAAAAGATAGACAGTAAATTTATCTGTCTTATGTTGTGTGTTTAATTTTTTAGCCAAGTTTTCTGCGTGGCCTGGATTAGAAAATGAAACTTTTTTGTATTTTGGACCAGGGTAATTTGCCACTAAACTTGATGTTTTTAAATTAATAGGTTTGCCTTCATAGAAAACTGCCCATATGCCTGCGGCCGCAAGGACTTCATCCAACTTGTAAGTTTCCTTATTTGAACTCTGTAATATTACTGTAGGCTTCGGTCTGCTCATAATCTATACTATATTTATTGTAGTTGTATAGACTATTTGTTCTTAAACTCTCCCCCGTCCATTTCTACGTTGACCGTTGACGCTTGTTGAGCCGATTTTAGTGCTCCGATTATTTCTTCTTGAATTGTAACAATTCTTGTCATGACTTGTGATAATGAGTCTGCAAGTTGCTCGGCTTCCCGTGTAGTTAATTGAAGATTATTATCTCTTTTATTGCGAGCCATTCGTACTCTAGCAATAAAATCTTCAATTGGTTGAGTTTGTATTTTGTTCGTTACTTTCATAGGTCTTAATTGCATTATTTAATATTTGTTGCATTTCAATTTTTGATTTTATTGGTCCTTTATATTCATATCTTTGAAGTGTTATTACTTTAGGACAATATGCTTTACGCCAACCTTTTTCAAAACAAATTATATAATACCCTGCACAAAATAAACTTTTTGATTTTGGTGTTTTTGTATAAATTGGTAATTGTTTTTGTACATCGAACATAGGATTGTATGGTTTTTGTGTACAAGGGTATCCATGTACGAAAAAATTATTTGTTTCGTCATCATCTTCTGATTGTTCTAGAATAATATCATGAGAAAATATTCCTACACCAAATCTTTGGAATAAACTTTCTTGTGTATGGTATATTTGTCTTTTGTCTGCCTTGCTTAAGAATATCCAACCATTATCGTCTTTCTTTTGTAAAGTACCTAACTTGTTACCATTCTCTTCAACAATCCAAAATTTATCTTTTACTAATGTTTTTGCTTTTACTGTCATGCTATTAATCTCGCATTAAATGGTTCAACATATAATTGTGCCTGTTCTGATATCTTTTGTAAATCGTACTTGCCACAAAACCTCATAAATCTGACTCCAACTTGATCTATGCTTTTATTATCGGCTATTGCTTGAGTTATTGTTTGATCTAGTTCTTGGATAATAGTTTCAGGTTGTGCATGGAGGTCAACTAATAATTTGTTTCTTTCATAATCTTCTAATACTCTATGTTCATTGCCATTATGATCAACCCATTTGCTTAACATTAAGTTATTCCAGGTATAACCTCTTGCTTGTCTATCTCCAAATGCTTCTCTTAATCCTATTTTATTTTTAGTACCTTTTGTTCTTACACCTGGATATGCACTAAAAATATTATCTGATGGATCGCCACGCATACTTTTTTCAAATATAATCCATTCGATATCTGGTGCACCTTTTGGTTCTTTAGTTTTTTTATCTATTACAGGATTATTTTTATTATCAAACCAACCTTCGTGTGTAATAGTTGTTTCTGTAATACCGTTATATTGTTTAACATTTTCGTTTACAAGTTGATTTAAATCTTTGTCTGTGCTTAAGATAACGTGTTTTTCATTTGGATGTTTGTCTATCCATCGTGCAATTAAGTCATCTGCTTCGGCCTGGGGATTTTGTAATACTGTTGCATTGGTTTTTGTTTTTATAAAATCAGTAAAATCATCATAACACTCCCAGAATACTTTATTTTCGTCTTTTTCTTTTTCACTCAATGCTTCAAACATTTCTTTTCTGTTTCGTTTATATGGTTCGTAATGATCTTTACGCCAAGATCTACCTTCTAAACAAAATACTAAATGAGAACCATTAAAATCTGCCCATGCTTTTTTAATAGAATTCATAGTAATATGAATAGCCATACCTATTTTTTCGCTAGTATCACCACGTATTACGTGCCTAGCACGGAAAAAAGTGTTTGCCGTGTCTATTAATATATGTGTCATTTTATTAGCCAAAAAAGTTTTGAACAGATTTTGGAAGTTTTGATTTAATAGGTCTCCATATGGCCGTTTCTGCTCTTCCTATAAATTTAGGACGAGGAACTAGCCAACCTACTAATATTCCAAGTAAAAAATATCCCATTATGATACCTCCGTTTTTCCGTCTGGTGTTCTATTAGTTTGTACATAACCAGATCCTGCAACGTCAAGATTTTGTTCGTTGCCAATTGTTCTACAAAGTGTTTGAAACCATTTATCAACTATTTCAGTATCTGTAGTACCTGCGTATCCGTTTTGTTTTAGCATATTAACAAATTCGTCATTCCAATCAAGTTCAAAAAACCCGTTTCTTGGATTCTGTGGATTAACATTCATATCTAAAACTTTAACCCAAGGTTTTTCGCTTTTTCCTTTTGCTTTAGACTTTGTAGTTTTCTTTACTTTTACTACTGGAGCCTTCTTTTTTATTGATGTTTCATCTTTTTTCATTGTTGCTTTTACTATTTTCTTTTTTATTGTCATTATGTGCCCCATTTGTTTCCAAACAAGTCTACGTGTAATCTTGGTGAAAACTTATATCCATATTTTAAACAAATTTCCGCCACTTGTCTACCGGTTTTTGCTTGTCCTTTTACCGTTGCTCCTACGGCCATTAGGTAAATGTCACCTGTTACTCCAACATCTGAGTAAGCCTTCCTTGCCATATCTACTTCTTCTAAATCTTGTTCATCCTGTACTACAAATTTAAAATAAATGTGAGAATTTGGTATAGATGCATATTGTTTTGCAACATCAGGACGTATTGCCTTACCCCAATGTTCACCTGATATTGATAGTTTTGGTGAAGTTGACCAAGTTATATGTACTGGATATTCTGAATAGTCTCCTTTTGCTAAATCAGATAAAAAAATATCAAAGTTATCTTTCCATAGTTGAGTGCAATTCGTTTCAAATGTTATGTTTTTTAAATCTTTAAAAGCAGGATTTTTTAATAATGCTTCAAGTTGTCTTTGCCACATAAGTGGTTCACCACCTGTTATAATAAAATGTATGTCTTGTCCTGTAGAACAAACCCATTTGTCTTCTGGTGTAGATGATACAATTTGTTGTGCAATAGTATCAACATCTTCCCATTCTACAAGATGTTTATATCTATGACTCCATGATGCTGATGCATCACAGCCTATTTCAACTACTGGTAAATCTCTAACGTGTTTAATGTGTGATAAATCTTGTGTAGCATAAGGCATTTCTTCAACTTTAAGCCATTTACTTTTATCTCTTCCTTGTCCAAACCCATGGCAATGAAAGTTGCAACCAAATGTTCTAAAAAATACACTTGGTACTCCTACGAATCTTCCTTCACCCTGTACAGAATGAAATATTTCAGAATATCTTATTCGTTCTTTTTCCATTTTTCCTTCCATGCCTCCGGACATATTTCTTTCATAGATTCTACTATTTCTTTTATTGTATACTGACCTTGCACTTTTGTCAAATCAAACCAGTCAACTTTTCCATTGCTTATGGAAATTTGCCATTTACCATCTGGTGAAATATTATTGTTTTTTCTTTTTATCAAGTCTTACAACGTTGTCTGCTCTTAAATGGCCAATTGTTTCTCGTTGTATATCGTCATGTGAGAAGTTTGCCCAATATAATTCAAAAGCAACACCGTCCTCCGTGCCTTCAAATGTATGGTAAAGTCCTGGTTTGACTGCTGTGAAATCACCGGGGTTTAGAATAGTTTCATCTATAAGATCATAATCTTTTTGCCATATACGAATTTTCATTTGTCCGTGCATGACATAAAAACCGTTCCATTTATAGTCATGTTTGTGTTTAGAACAAGTGCCACCTTTTTTAAAATCTATTCTATGAAATTCAAGTGAACTGTTTGCTAAAATAAGTTCTGTAGATCCCCAAATTTTTCCTGCTTTGAACATAGTGTTAGTTTACTATTATTTAGACGTTTTGTCAACAGGGGAAAATTTTCCCCTGTTGTGTGATACTATTTTTACTTCTTTCCTCTATTTGCTAACCAATAAATGACTGCAATAGCAATTAAGCCTACAACACCCGCATCACCAAGTGAGCCGATGAGTAAAGTTAAATTGCCTATGACATCTGCAGGAAAGAACGGAACTGCTCCGAACACCACCTGTAATACGATGCCAAGTAGTAAAAATGTAAGTGCTACTTCTGTTAAACTTGCCAGCACTCCTTTAATCTTATCAAGCATAAATTTCTCCTTTGATATAATTAATAACTTATTTTACGATGATTACCAAGGTAAAGTCAATACAAGTTTTACGTTACTTGTCCCACTCTTCCCATGGAAATACAATCCATGCAGGGTCTTTTGACTTATCTATTTCATATCCTAGGTAATCAATTTTGGCTTTACTAGGTTTATTGTGTATAAGTGAAGCAAATTTAATTCTACCGTCACCTTTGCCAAAATTCTTTTCGATGTAATTAAATGTATCACCAGTATCATTTATATCATCTATAACTAATATTTTTTTTTGAAATGCATATGCTTTTTCTAATACAGATAAATTTGGTTTTGCAATATGATCTCTTAATCTTATATCAAGTACTTCGTGTGGTGTTTTTAGTCTATGAGAAAGATATACTCCTGGAATACATCCACCTCTATTAATACCTAGTACAATACTTGGCATCCAACTTGAATGGACCATTTGGTCTTCTATCTGAATTAATGCATTACGCATTTGTCCTGTTGTAAAATAATTTTTCTTTACATTATCCATTGTAAAACATACCTAAATAAACCTGTTGCCAACATTGACAATAGTATTGTGTTTAAAACTATTAGTGCTCTATCGTGCCAAGAAAACCCAACGTACAACCAACCTGCAGTTCCTAATGCAGAAAATATTACATCATACATCTTTGGTACTTCTTCTACAGATCTACATAGTACCGCGGCACAAATTAATCCTACTGAAACCCATTTTACATACCAAGTACGGTCATGCAACGGTGTAACTTTTTTAACAGTTCTTAAATTGTCTTCTAAAGTTTCAATTTGTTCTTCTATTTCTTCAATTCTTTTCTGTGTATTGGTCATAAACTTTATTAATTACGTTGTAGGTTGTTACAAAGGTTGCACATTTAGGCATATCTTTTAATCTTCTTGCACCAATATATGTACAAGCACTTCTAACTCCGCCTAAAATATTTTCAACAGTATCTTTAACAGGTCCTCGGTCAGGTAACTGAATTAATTTTCCTTCGTTACCTCTATATCCATCTTTTCTTTTGCCGTGTACTTCTCTAGCACGATCTGAACTCATTCCGTAAAACTCTCTTTTGCCATCTTCTGCTTGTACTTCTGATTCGTTATGTCCTGCTAACATACCACCAACCATAACCATGTGAGCACCACCACCAAATGCTTTTGCAATATCTCCTGGTTGTGTACAACCGCCATCTGCCATTATGTGTCCATCAACACCATTAGCCGCATCTGCACATTCTAGTATTGCTGAAAATTGTGGAACACCTACGCCAGCCATTGTTCTTGTTGTACAAACACTACCT
>Ga0315334_10003117_pt1 | contig 10381 bp, 4 predicted proteins | sample M150034915metaG_FD_205555 | JGI IMG/M metagenome (GOLD analysis project Ga0315334, IMG submission 205555) | Ammonia-oxidizing marine archaeal communities from Monterey Bay, California, United States - M1 500m 34915 | ecosystem: Environmental > Aquatic > Marine > Intertidal zone | place: USA... | reverse complement strand
GTTATTGAACATCTTCCAATAGTTATTTTAAATGGCATGGTTATGCAAAATAGTGTTACGGTAAAAAGTGTTAGAGGCGAGCTTCAAAGAACAAATCATAACCCCCTTAATTCTGCTACATCACCATTTGTCCGAGCAATTTCAAAAGAATATTTTTCTGCAGAAGAATATGCAATTTTTAGAACAGACACATTAGAAAAACCAATTCCAAAATCAACTGGTACATTTTTTGGAACAATTAGAGAAGGCAACACCACCATATCAGAAATTATACCCACGGGTGCATGGGGAGATCAGATTAGAAATCAATGTGACACGGCTGGTGGTTTTGAAAAAGGACTTGGCATCTTATTGGGGGGCGGTAATAGTAAAAGCGTTATAGATTCTTATATGAATTTTTTACGAGAAATTAAAAAAGGATCGATAATTGATCATCAATATTTGCAACCATTTGATCTATCCGATAGAAATTTAAACGGTTATGATGCAACTTTGGGGAAAACTTCGAAATTTGAATTTAATTATGGTAAATTATTAGACACGTTTCCGTCAATAGGTGTAAAATGGCATGTTGCTAACATTAAACTAAATGGAACTCCTATAGAAAGCATGGATGACTTAACAAAAGAAAAACTTTTTAAGTATCCTCCTCAACCTGACAAATCTACAATCCAACCAAACTCCGTACCTACTGGAATGAATGATCTTGAGATTGAATTGGGATTTTTAAATTTTGATGGAACATATACAACAAAATTAGGAAATTTCATTGATGTTAAAGAAGCAATATCTCCACCAGGCGGTGTAGTATATTCTTGGAAAACGAGAATACCTTCTGGAAAAGCTGATGTTGATGGTCCCCCCAATCAACCGTTTCACTTGTACGCATCTAGTAAAAATCTTTCGCCTAATTGGAAATATATAAGAATTTCGGATTTATTTCCAGCATATGGTGCAACCATAGACCAAGCAATCGGTATGGTAAGAGGATTCAAAAAACAAGTTGAAGCTATAGCTAAATCAATAGATTCATACATAGCATTTTTAGAAAGACAGATAGAAGCAATACAAAGATTGAATGATCAAATTCAACAATTGATCGCATTTTTCTCTAAGGGATTAAATGCGGCTGGTCTTTATTCTGCACAGTTTAGTGGAGATGGGGTTGGTGATTTTAAAAATAAATTATCGAACATAAAAGCAATACAGACCGCAAAAAATAAAGTACATGAAATAAGCCTCGACACAGTTGAATCAGAAACAGTAGTACAAGATCCTTTTACTGGGTTAGATAAAAAAGTAAAAAGAAAAGTTTTAAGGCCAAGTATAAAAGAGCAAGAAATAGAGCCCGATGGTATTCCTAAACCTTTAAGCGAACTTGATAATTTAAAATATTCTGGTGCTATTGTGTTTTTTTCTCAAGGTCCTGACATATCAAAATTTGATAAATTCATGGACAGCTTTAATGCATTAGAAACTCTTGGAAAAGGATTTCTTGCAAATATGTTTAATAAAGATGATAGCATTGCTCAAAAAATAGTACCATATGTACATGAGATACAAGGACAAGATAAAGATGGTAATTGGATAGACATAGAGAGATTGGGGTCAATAGATGATGATGGGACTATAAGAATTAAATTTACAAATGATGCTCATGAATTAAAGAAACCTGCAAGAGATGCGATTAATAAACAGATGGAAAAAACTGTAGAGTTTTCTCCAAAAGTTCAAATGGGGACTCTTCTTTTTTCAGCCGCACCTACAAAAAATGATGCAATTGTATTGTATCAAGGAACCTATGGTGGTGACGGAATCCGGAAGAGCTTTTCTACTGATACTACTTTTCAGCAATTTACACAACAGCCAACTACCAGCTTCGAACAAAGTCTGCCTGCTGATGAAAGGGGTATATTTGAGAAAGAATACTTTAATGTAGATTTAAAAACTAAAGTCCCAATACCAAGAATTGCAACTCCTGCTACCTATAAAATTTTAGTTCAAACGAGTATTACAAGTCTTGAAGGACAATCAATAAGAGAAAGAAAAAATCTTAATATTGGATTTGATATAAACCCTGTAACTGTAGAATTCGGAGACTTGATATAATGGGTAATAATGCAATTTCTAGAACAGGAACTTATACTGATAGTGCAAATACTAAACAAACATATCATTATAAACCTTTTACAGCGGCGGAGATAACTGCAGGATCTGCGGGTATTTCAGGAACAGATTATTATTCTAATGATGATTTTGATAATGGTTCTATTTTTACTGATATTGATAGTGAAATTTCTATAAAATTTACACAGCAAGTTCAAAAAGATTCTGTCAAATCTTTTAATAAAGATAAGGAACTAGCTATTGCTCTTCAAGAAAATCGTGGAACTATTGGCCTAACACATGTTGTTACTGCTTTTACAGGAGATACTACTGATGGTGATAATCTACGAGCCTTAAAATTGACTTCTTCACCAGAAACTACGTGGTCTTCAATTGCACTTGATGAATTTGTAGAAATGTCTTCTCTTCCAGTTACCGATTCCGCTGAACAAACTTATAACTTTACACCAAAAGCAAATCTTTCTTCTAATACAACTTATTTTTTAAAAATAGATACTGATAATTTATTTGATGCGTCTGGAACATCTATTAGTTATAGTACAGAGAAGGGTTTTGTTACTGATAATACAAAAAGTTTTGTGACTACAAATGATTATTATAAGGGATTTTCGATGCAAATTGCGAGTGAACCGTTATTTACATCCGAAAAAAGTCCCGACATCTTTGATGATTCCCATCCAAAGTTTGAGAGTGAATCCAGTATGAGTTTATATCGGACAGGTGGAATGTCTACTACATCAACTGTTTTAAAAATTAAATCTATAGACGGAGCAAAATTAACATATCAATTAGAGCCCGATTCGTATAACATGAATGTCTCTTATACTGCTACAGATCCTATAGTTGTTTCTAGTACAAATCATAAATTAATTAATGATGATAAAATAGAAGTTTATGATGTAGTGAGTGGAGAAAGTGTTACTACAGGAGAATATACTGTAACAATACTTGGTGGAGATGCATTTTCTATTCCTGTAGATGGTACAGGAAGTGATGCTGGTGCATTGAATTATTATAGAAATGTAAATAAAGACGATTTATTGGTATGGTCTGAGACAGATGATGCTTCAAGTCCGACCACCTATACTATAAGAAAAAAAGCATTATCTGTTCCTTATAAGGAAAGGAGTGGAGTGCATGGTTCACTGAATAATACTTTTTCTATAGTTCAAGATAGTACATTAGTTTCTTACGTTGCAAAAGGAAAACTAATAAAAGCCAGTGATTCAATTATATCATATGTTCCTGTTGATGCCAACGATAAACTTACAACTGATCTTTTTGTTAATAATTCTATAATTGATATTTCAACTTCTGCTGGTGATGTTAGATTTCACATAAAGGCGAATACTTCTCCTGATCATAATGTACATCCCTTTCATTCTTCTGCACCAAAAGTAAGTTCTACTTTTCCTGAAGACGGCGAATCGTTTGCAAGAAAATTGAAAATTACACAAATTACAAGAAAAGGATCTATTGCTCTTGTATCTACAAATCATCCTCATAATTTATTTACTGGAAGTCTCATAAAAATTGTTGACTCTACTCAAGCGATTTATAATAAGACAATATCAGTATTATTTGTTCCAACATCAAATACTTTTCAGTATAATTTGGGTACAGGTGTTGATGAAAATACACAAAGTCCTGCTCCTGGAAATCCTAAACTTCAAATTAGTTTTGATAGTGGTACTAGTTATGCAGAAAGATATAATGCTATATTCGTAAATTTTAGTCAATCTATGAATACAAGCACTATTACAGTTGCAAACAGTACTCATTTAATTTCAGCAAATGGATCAACAAGTGATTTTGTAACTTCAGGACAATTTGCATATGGACAAGATTCTGCTTCAAGTACAATACAAATATCAGATTCTGGTTTTATATATCTTGTAAATTGTGTTTCTGTGACAGCAAGTGCGGGTAATTCTGTTTTTGCAATTGTTCCTGATATTCTTGAACCGAGACATCGATACAAAATAAAAGTAAAAACAGGTATTCAAGATTTAGGACAAACAGCAAGTATCTATGAATTTAAAACAATTAAAGGAATTACTACTGGAACCTCGATTATAGATCCAATAACTGGTCAAGAAACAGTTTTCTCCAAAGATGAAGAGCCCCCAGAAATTAAAAAAATATCTTTTACAAGTGCAGGAACTTCTGGTGTTGCAGGAATGGTTTTAGAAAGTAATACTGTATCTGAAATAACTTCTCCCGATGATTATCAAGCAGTTGATATTGATCTTGATGCTGAATCTATATTAGTTCAATTTTCTGAAGCCATGAATATTGATACAATATCAACTGCAACAACAAGTACAGTACCTACAGGCACAGTACAACTGTCTTCTGATAATTACGATACTGTTGTTCAAATGTCTACGATTCCAGTTGTAACATCAACTGATAATGAGAATGATACTTTTAAGTTTACTCCCATAGCAAACTTATCTGCAAATACCATTTATACATTAAAGGTTGCTAAAGGTGCATCTGATGCTTCACCAGAACGAAATCAAATGTTAACAGCAAATGTTAGTTCTGCAAAAGTTCTTACAGTAAATGCAATTCCTGCAGATACAGAAAATTATTATGTTGAAGGAGAAACTATATCAGGAGTTAGGAAGTTAGAGATTAGTGCGAATACAGGAACGCCTGCTATAGGACTGATTACTGGAGATACCTTTTTAGGACTAACATCAAAAGGTAAAGGAAAAGTTTTAGATTTTACTGACTCTGGAGGGGGTTCACCAGTAATAGAAACTCTTAGATATACAGAATTGCCTGGTGAAGATGGAACCATTATCCCCCTTGCTCCTGGTGAAGTGTGTAAAGTATTTGCTGGTGCCGATTTTACAATTGATAGGTATGGAATTACAGCTCCTCCAGAAGGAAATGTTATTTCTTTTACTTCAGGAACCAAAAAACTAATTTATAGAGATAATAATCCAGATAATGAATTTGTATCTGGAAGTGCAAGTTCAGAAAGAATTGTAGGAAGAACATCGAATGGATATACTTTTGGACATGAGTCTACAGGAATAGTAGGACCAGGACTAAAAACCGCAACAACTGGAATTGTAGCAAATGTGTTTTTTAGTGTGGGTGGAGATTTGGAGTCTCCTGTAGATCAAAATTGGGATGGCGTTGACGAGAGATCAAATCTTACTGTTACATTTAATCAAACAATGAATGTTGAAAGCATTGATTTTAATAGTGCGGATTCTCTTGTTAGAACATCTTATAATGTTTTACTTTCTTATGATAGTAATTTTCAAAATACAATACCACTGAGTCCAAATTTTACTATTTCAAAGAATGATACTACATTTGAATTTCAACCAGCAATATTATCAAATACAAATTTACAGTTAACACAAGATATGAATCTTTATGCTAGGGTAACAAATACGGCAAAAAATAAAGGCGACATGAATCTGGCCAGTAATTTTGCTCCTTCGAATCGTGCTAATACTGTTACAGATGTTGATTTTAAAGCAATAAATGCTTCTGTTTTTACAGTGGATGGAGAAGAAATAGAATTGGGAGTAGGAACTTCTGTTTCTATGCCTAATCAGAATAGCAGAATATCACCAGACACTCCTATTATTATTCATTTTAATGAAGTTCCTGATCCATCAACTTTTAATCTTTCCCTCTCAAATGGAACTGATCAAGAAATTGAATTAGCAACTACCAGCCATTTTGGTTCAGGAGAATGGCTGGGGGATGGTGACTGGCCAAAAATAGAAAGAGCTGGTCTATATGGAACAAAAATAAAAATCACACTTGGCAGTAGTACCGGCGGAGGTGATCCTCCAGCCCTGTCTTCTGGGAGCCCACACTATTTAAGAATCGGAGCGGTTGTGGGAGGAACGAATGAAGGCGGAAAAGCACTTGATACAACCGTAGTATATTTTAATTCATTTACAATTTTTCCTTAGGAGATATTATGCCATTACTTAAAAAAACATTAGAAACAAATATAAAAGCCGCATTTAAACTTGGATCTGCCGCTGGATCAGAAGAGAAAGTTGCTGAATTATTAGCTACTGCAATACACACTTATGTAAGTGCCGCAGATGTTACTACTCCACTCACTACTGTTGTTACAGGAACTTTCGTAGGAACTGGATCAGGTCCTATTGCTGGTTCTGGATCGGGAGTAGGTAAGGGAACTCTTTCATAGGGAAATTAGACTAAATAAACATATGGCTACAAATTTAATCGTAAGGAAGTTTTGACGAATTCAACAGAAGAAGATTACACTTTTCCGGATTCTGAGTTTTATCAGAGTTTCTCGACCAAAGATGCACAACGACATGCAATAGCTTTAATGCATCAGCCCAAAGATTTAAGTATTCAATTTTTGAGCAATCCTAATACAGGAGATATTGCCTTAAAAACGGGAAGCAATGCAGTAAAAAGTGCTTTAAGGCAATTAATTTTAACTAAAAAGTTTGAAAGACCGTTTCAAGCTGGTGTTGGTTCAGATATAACGGATTTATTATTCGAACCAAATGATATAATTACTGAACAATTAATTGAAGATGAGATTAGAACTGTAGTTGCAAATTTTGAACCAAGAGCAAATATATTGAATGTAACCGTTGAGAGTGAAAGAAACGGTTCGGGTTATCTAATTAAGATAATTTTTTCAGTAGTAAATGAAACTGAGCCGGTTACATTTACCACATTTTTAGAATCAACAAGAGGTATTTAAATGGCAGAAGCTAGTAAATTAAGAGTTTCGGAATTAGATTTTGATCAAATAAAAAATAATTTTAAAAGTTATCTTAAAGAACAAGATATTTTTAGAGATTATAATTTAGAAGGTTCTGTCATTTCTCAGCTATTAGATATTTTGGCATATAATACTCATTATAATGCTTTTTATTTGAATATGGTCGCAAATGAAATGTTTATTGATTCTGCCACTACTAGAAATGCTATAATATCTTTGTCTAAATTGTTGGGATATGTTCCAAAATCAAGAACAGGTGCAAAAGCAAATGTAAATATATCAATAACTCCTAATGATTTCCCTGCAAATATTACTATAGCAAAAAATACAAAATTTAGTTCTTCTATAAATGGTATTAATTATATTTTTGTTGCAGATCAATCATATTCGACAACTGCAAATTCTGATAATGCAACCGTTACTGTTCAAAATGTTTCGTTGATTGAAGGAGACCCCTTAACTTTTAACTATACTGCCAATACGAAAGATTCTTCACAACGATTTACGGTTCCTAATAGAGGGGTTGATCATTCAACAATTACAGTTTCTATTAAAGAAAATTCTTCTACTACAGAACTATCGCCTTATACTCAAGCAACCGATTTGCTTGATGTTAGTTCAACATCAAATGTGTTTTTTATAGAAGAAGGTGCAGATTTTTTAACAGAAATAAAATTTGGAGATGGAGTTTTAGGAAGAAAATTAAAAACTGGTAACATTGTTAATATTGATTATAATATTTGTTCTGGTGTTTTAGGAAATGGTGCAAATAATTTTGCAGTTGCAACAACTGCTGGAGGCTATTCAACGGTTACACTTGCAACTAATGATAAAGCAGAAGGGGGTTCAGATGAAGAATCTATTAATTCTATAAGATTTAACGCCCCTAGACATTATAATACACAAAATCGAGCGGTAACAACAGATGATTATAAAAGAATAGTTTTAAGAGATTATCCATTGGCAGAATCAATAGTTGTATATGGTGGAGAAGATGCGGATCCTCCAGAATATGGAAAAGTTTTTATAGGTATAAAACCTAAATCAGGACTTTATTTAACAGATTCAGTAAAAACAAATATTAGAGATAATATTCTTAAAAAATATAATGTTGCATCTATAACACCAGAATTTGTTGATCTTGATTACGTTTATGTTTTATTGACATCAACTGTTAATTTTGATTCACGAAAAACGGTAAGAACTTCACAAGCATTAAGAAAAAGTATTATAAGTTCTATTAAGAGATATGTTGCCGAAGACCTTTACAAATTTGAACAAACATTTAGATTGTCAAAGTTACAAACAAATATTGATAATACAGATTCTTCTATTTTAGGTGATGATAGTGCTATTAGATTGAAAAAAATAATTATACCAGCATTAAATATAAAATTATCATATAGTTTAAGATTCAATAATGCGATTAGTCATCCTCATTCGGGCCATGCCGCTACTTTGTCTTCTACTGCATTTTCTATATATGATGAACAAAATATTTTAAGAGAAAATTGTAAAATAAAAGATCATAATGGTTTGTTAAAAATTTTTAGAATAGATAATGAAGGAACTGAACTTTCCGTTAGAGATAATATTGGCATTATTGATTATATAACTGGAAAAGTAGTATTAAATTCTTTTGATCCTATTTCATATGATGGTACTGAAATTAGTATAACAATTATACCTGTTTTAGGCGATGTTTTATCTTTGAGAGAACAATTAATAACAATTGAAGAAAAAGATATTAATTTGAAAATGAATGATGTTTCTATAGTCAATAAACAATCTCAAGTTACAACAGCCGAAACTGCAACCTCTCAAACTACCGTAGTAAATTATTAATATGTCAGAATACGATTTCTTAAAAGACGAAGATAATATAAAATTAGTAGGTAAAATATCAAATTTAATTGATAGTCAATTACCGGATTTTGTTAAAGATGAAGGAACAAATTTTTCTGAATTTTTAAAATTTTATTATAAGTGGATGGAATCACATGAATTAACTATTTCAACTGTGGTTCAAGATGAATATAATTTTACTTTAGAAAGTGAACAGGGGAGTTTTGTTTTAGAAACAAGTGATGATCTTTTATTGGAAGGTAGGAGAACAGATACAAGTGCTTATGATTTAAACGAAACAATTACAGGATTAAGTTCGGGTGCGACTGGGACGGTTGATAGAAATACAAATACAGCATCAAGTAAAATTTATGTAACTGGAGTAACAAAAACAGATTTTGAAGTAGGTGAAATAATAAAAGGCACAAATAATCGTACACTTGGTACTGTAGTTAGTTTTCAAAAAAATCCCCTTTTTGCATCAAGAACATTATTAAAATCAAGGGATATCGATAGTACTACATCATCTATGCTGGATCATTTTACTAAAGAATTTTTAGTAAATATTCCAATGACTTTGAGTGCAGATAAGTCGCTTTTAATAAAACATATATCAGATATTTACAGAGCAAAAGGAACAAGTTCTTCATATGATTTTTTATTTAAATCATTGTATGATATACAAAATCTTATTTTTTATACTCCAAAAATAGATTTACTAAAACTTTCTTCGGGGAATTGGCAACAAGATAAATCTATCAGAGTTATTTCTACAGATCCTATATCATCATTTGAAAGTCATTCTATCGAAGGGAAGCAATCAGGTGCAACTGGAATTGTAAATCGTATTGAAAAATTTGCGGCTGGAGTTTTTAATGTAACAGAACTATTTTTAACAGATATTGTAGGAACATTTATTGTAGGTGAATCCGTTTCTTCAAATGATGTTGATGGAGTATTTGGTAATGGTATTTCACAGGGATTGTTATCCGATGTTGTTATTTCTTCAGCAGGTTCTAACTATAAAATAGATGATAAACTTACGTTTACTGGTGGAGGCGGTGTTGAAGCAAAAGCAAAAGTAACAAGTGTTGGTCAAGGCACATTAACTGATTTTACTGTATTTGATGGGGGGGACGGATATGTTGAAAATAAATCGTTAGATGTAAATAATTTTGCTACATTTGGGACTGGGTTTACTGGAAAAATTAAAGATGTAATTGATTCTTTTACGTTTTCGAAAAATGAAGATATAATAGGAAATTATAGTGCAACTGTATTCAACGACTTAGCATATGAATTGAGTGGAGATGTGACAGCAAATAGTGAGGACCGATTAATTGATACATTAGGATTTTCTAAACTAGATGCAGGATCTATTGGTTCTATACAAACAACTGGATCTGGCTCTGGTTATGAGGCAATTCCTCAAATCTCAGTTGAAGAGATAACAACTGGAGATTTTGTTGAATCATCTATTCAAATTTTGAACTTAAATGCAGACCCCGATGGACTTGCTACAACAAATGCGATTACAGGCTTTTTTGATGCAGGAGAAAAGATTACTTCAAATAATGGAAATAAAATAGGAACATTTTTTGGTGATGTGTTCACATCATACGAAAGTGAGATTAAAAATCCTACTAGAATAAGAGTAAA